>OBIZ01000149.1_pt1 | contig 12773 bp, 14 predicted proteins | sample 1519801 | NCBI WGS metagenome assembly OBIZ01 (sample SAMN01911456, study PRJEB22533) | soil metagenome | biome: Soil | place: Malaysia | collected 2012-04-30 | depth DG_metagenome m | reverse complement strand
GCGAGGCGCTTGGCGGGCGGCGGTGCTTTCGGCTCCAGCAGGCGGGCGAGACGCGCGTCAACGGTGGTGACGGTGATGTGCACGCTCAGGCGGTGCCGGGCGGCGAGGGGGACCAGCAGGTCAAGATCGCGCAGAATCAGCGGGCTCTTGGTGGTGATGGAAAAATCCAGGCCCTCGAATTCACCGAACACCTGGAGCATGCCGCGCGTGATTTCAAACTGCTTCTCCGCCGGCTGGTAAGGGTCGGTGGCCGTGCCGAGCGCGATGGGCAGGCCGCGGTCGCGGGCACGGCGAAGTTCGGCGCGCAGGAGCGAGGGCGAGCCCGGCTTGGCGAAAATCTTGCGCTCGAAATCGCCGCCGTCGTGCAGCTCCATGAACTCGTGCGTGTAGCGCGCGTAACAGTACTTGCAGCCGAATTCGCATCCGCGATAGGGATTGAGCGTCCAGGCAAAGGGCATTCGGCCGCTCGATTCGCGGTTGAGCGCGGAGCGTGTGGGCAGGGAAAAGTATTCCACGCCCGTCCGCTCGCGCACTCGGGGACTCGATTGCGCCAGGCGGGCAATGCCGACAAGCTTGGACGACGGCGCAGAGCTGCAGGATTTGGCGCACTGGCCAGCCACCACCGATGGCGTGAAAGTGACATCAGGCGTGACGAGGAGGTTTTGCATGGCCCCAACTCCTTAAGTGAAGTTGAGTCTATTTTCGCTTTTTCTTCGCCTAATGTCAAGAGGGAGAAAATCCCGCTCAACGAAATCGAGCTATCACGAGATTCATGCCTATTATCAACAACTTATAGATGCTTTGAAGAAAGGGCTAATCAGAACCGATCATTCGGCGGTAGACGTAGCGGACTTCCTGCTGTGCCTCCTTCAGCTTCTCTGCCAAGGTTGCAGAAGGTGGCACAAGTCCCCAGTGCCGGACGAGGTTTTCGACGGCGTCGCGGTGCCCTACGTGCGCGGGCAATCCTTCAGCCGCCTTGCCGCTCACCAGCCGGACAGCATGATCGACAGTGCGCAGGAACGCCGCTCCGTTGCGAAGCGACGCGGCATCGGCCTTGCTCAGCGCTCCGGCGGAACGCAGCGCTTCAATCTGGGCGGCCATGTTGGCTCCATGCGGCGCCAGCACGCGATGGCGCAGGCGAAGGTAGGAAACCGCAAAGTCCACGTCGTAGTAGCCGCCGGGGGCGGTCTTGGTGTTGTCAGGCGGCACATGCTTTTCCTTCTCCAGCCGGTGCCGCATCATCTGCAACTCGCCTTCAAGATCAGGGTAATTCTGGAAGCGGTCCATCACCGCCGTCACAATGTCGTCCGCAAGCTTGCGAGCCCGTTCCTCGTTGCCTGCCAGCGGAGAGGCCTTCAGATACGTCAGCGCTTCCCACACCTGTGCGCAATCCCTGATGTAACCCAGCAGCGAGGTATGCGTCGGGACCAGCTCCCCTTCCTGCCCGCGGGGGCGCAGGCGCGTGTCCACCACAAACAGCGTGCCGTCGCGCGTGTAGCTCGAAAGCACCTCGATAACTTTCTCCGCCAGCCGCATCAACCGGGCGACTTCTTCCCGCGGAGTGTCCGGCGGCGCCACGAACATCAGGTCGGCGTCAGACGCCAGGTCGAACTCGCTCAGTCCCAGGCGGCCCAGGCCGAGAATGACAAACGGCGCCTGGCTCAGGCTAAGGGATCCAGTCTGCGCCGGACCTTCCAACGCCTGGTGCCCGATTGAGAGCGCGCTGGCCACCGATCTGCCCGCAAGCTCGGTCCATCGTTCGAGGCGCGAATAAATGTCGGCCAGTTCCGTCAGATCTGCGGAGCCAAGTTCCAGCACGGTGGAGCGGAAGTTTCTCCGCAGCAGGGCCATCTTTTCACGAACGTCGAACGCCCCCTCCGCAACCCAGGTGAAAGGTTCCATGGTGAGCGATCGTTCGAGTCCCATATCCATTTCCGGCTGGTCCTTTGGCGCGGGGCGCGCAGCTTCGCGGGAGTCGAGGGCGGAGATGTCTTCCGGGTGATGGACCAGCAGGCCGGTCAGGTAATCGCTCGAGGCGCCGACCTTGAGCGCCTGTTCCACGCAGGCAGGCTGCTGGCGCGCATAAGTGAATCCTTCGGGATGGGCCAGCAGCGCGCCAAACAATCGCGCAACGCTTTTGCGAGTGCGGTCCGGCAGGTTTGCGTTCCGCATCAGCTCTGAAAGCTCAGGCGCCTGGGCGTCAAGATACTCCACCAACGATTTATAGGAGTGCGGAGCGTGGTCGCCAACCGGCGCAATCAAAGGCGTCAGAGCATAGGCCGTTCCCGGAACGGGCGTTGCGTCCGGCCGGACAATGCGCTGGTGGATTTCATTTACCGTGGCGAATGCCTCGTGGATCTTTCGCAGCAGCTTCTTCCCCGGCGACTTGCCGCTCTCGATTCCCGTCCGGCGGGCCAGCCGGTCCATTGCGTCGGCTTCCGTGGGAAGGCGATGGGTCTGGAGCCCCAGCTCGAACTGGACACGGTGCTCCACGTTTCTCAAAAATTCATAGGCGGTGACCAGAGCCGCATAATCACGGTCGTTAATCCAGCCTTTGTCATTCAGCTTGCGCAAGGCCAGCAGCGTGCCGCCCGACCTTACCCACCGGTCCTCACCACCCCGAAGCCGCTGCAGGCACTGGGTGAGGAATTCGATGTCGCGAATTCCGCCCCGGTGCAGCTTGACGTCAATGGCGTTGCTCCGCCCCAGGTCGAGTTTCTTTGAAATTCTTTCCCGCGACCGCAGCACCGCTTCCACTGCGGCAAAGTCGGCCGGCGAACCATAGATGTGAGGTTCCACTCCGCGCAGGAACTCGCGCGTCACGCGTGCCTGCCCCACCGAGTGCCTGGCCTTGATCAGCATCTGCAGTTCCCACTCGCGCGCCCGCCTGGCGTAATACTCCAGCGCCGATTTCAGGCTGATCGCCAGGTCTCCCATTTCGCCCTCGGGGCGCAGCCGCAGGTCCACGCGGAAAACCTGCCCCTGTGGCGTGGATTGCGTGATGGTGCGCGTGATGGCGTGGGCAAGGCGCACAAAATATTCCTTGTTGCTGATTATGGAATCCGCCTCGCTGCCGCCGGCCGTCTCGCCGTCCTTTTCATACAGGAAGAGCAGATCGATATCGGAGCTATAGTTGAGCTCGTTGCCGCCCAGTTTGCCCAGCGAGACGATGCTGAAGCCGCTGCGCACAATGCGGCCCTGCGCGTCGCGATACTGCGGCTGGCCGTATCGCTTTTCCAGCTCCTGATCGCAGTAGATCAGCGCGTTCCACAACATCACGTCCGCCAGCATGGAAAGTTCCAGCGTGGTTTCGCCCAGCGTGGAAAGTCCCAGCACGTCTTTCAGCACAATGCGCAGGTAATTCCGCCGTTTGAAGCGCGCCAGTTGCGCGGAAAGCCACACGTCCGGATGCGTGGTGGAAAACCGCGCATAATCCTGCATCAGCTCTTCGCGTGATTTCAGCTTTGTGAATTTGCGGTCGCGGGCAAACTGCGCCGGCAGCGACGGGTCGGCAAAAAAGCTTTCTGCCAGAAAGGTGCTGTAGCCGAAAATGGCCACCAGATAGGTGAGCGCCGTGGGGTACCGGGCGAGGTCAACCAGCACGTCGTCCGGGGCGCCCAGCACGTAACGCTCCAGCAGGTTCAGTGCACCGTCGGGATCGGGCGAATGCGCCAGCAGCGACGCGACAGGGGCCGCCAGCTCCGGTGCCAACCGTCCGGCCAGGCGTTCCACGTTGCTTTCCGCTTTCGACGGATCCTGAAAGGCAATCCCCGTGAACTCAGGACGCATGACTTGTGATTATACCAGCCCCATTCCAAAGCGCACGTTGGCACATTTCATACGACAAGCTGAGTTCACATGGGCAGGGACAAAACAATTGCATACAGTCAATTTCTTCACTATACTTGAACAAATGCCGGCTCGGTCCCAAATCGGGGAGTTTGAACTGATTGTTCTACTGGCCTTGCTCCGTGTGGGCGATGACGCCTACGGAGTCCCAATCGCCAGAGTGATCGAGGAGAGCACCGGGCGCGAAGTCGGCATTGGAAGCGTCTATGCCGCGCTGGAACGGCTGCAGCAGAAAGGCATGGTCACGTCGAGCCTGGGAGATCCGACGCCCGAGCGCGGCGGCAGGGCCAAGCGGTATTTCCGCGTAACCAAGGCGGGCTTGCAACAGGTACGAAAAACGCGGAGGGCGCTTGTTGCCCTGTGGCAAGACCTTCCGCAACTGGAAGGAGGCAAGGTATGAATCCATCCCAACCGTCCGCACTCGCCAACTGGATGCTCAGGCATTTGCTGCTGAGCAACCAGAACGAAGCGCTTGAAGGTGATTTGCTCGAGGAATTCCAGCGGCGAAATTCAGTTGCGTGGTACTGGCGGCAGGTTTTGGGGGCAATCGTGGCAAGCGTCGCCGGAGAATTGCGACAACACTGGAAGTTGTTGAGCCTGGAAACCGCATTCGTTTGGGTCTGGACTTATTACTCACTTTTATTCCTGCGGTTCGCCCAGGAGAGATTTTGGGCCCTGGCGTTTGAGCCCCACGGGCATCTTTATTGGTGGGTCCTCTCGCGTTGCAGCGGAGTCTTGTCTGCAGCATTGCCTGTGGTTGTCTATCTTACTTTAACAAGGTTCAATAATTTCCGGGGCGTATTGTGTGGGATAAGTGCTGGCATCGTAGCATCACAGATTTCAGCACTGCTGGGCTTTGGGCTCGGTTTACCAAGCGGGGCGAGCTGGTCAGCGCGTTGGCCGGTGGTTCTGTACGGTTCTCTCCCGGCAGAAGCTGCGGGTATCTTGCCGTATGGCGGAGCGTTCCCGTGGTGGCTGCTACCTTGTGCTGTTTTGCGCCAGTCCGCCCCTTTATTGTTGGCCGTGTGGGTAGCGCAGTTATGGGGGAGGAGAGGACAGGCAACAAATTTTCAAATTGAGGGGAAATAAACGAAAAGGGGCGAGAATGTCTTCAAAATATCTGAAACACCTCTTCGAGGTGCTCATTCTTGTGCTTCTATTCTCCTCCCCACAGGCTACGCTTCCTGCGGGGCTCATCGAGGCCACGGCACGGAAGTCCGCCCCCGATTTTTCCCTCCTTGACGCCAGTGGAAGCATTGTCAAGCTGTCTGATTACAAAGGCAAAGTGGTGCTGCTGGATTTCTGGGCCACGTATTGCGGAGTGTGCAAGAAGGAAATTCCATGGTATGTGCAGTTCGAGAAGCAATTTAAGAGTAGAGGCTTCGCCGCCGTCGGCGTTTCAATGGATACGAGTTGGGGAGCGATAAGACCTTTCATGGCCGAGGAAAAGATGAACTACCCGGTAGTGATCGGGAGCTGGGGGCTGTTGGGGCGATTCGGACTGCATGTGCAGGCTCTGCCAATAACACTTCTAATCGATCGCGGCGGAAGAATCGCTGATTACCACATCGGCGTGGTGAATAAAGACCAGTTCGAGGGCGAGATCAAGAAGCTTCTTACGGAAAAAGGCAGCTAGGAATTACCGTGAAGCTCCAGAGATGGCGTTGTGGAAAGGGCACGCAATTTGAGGGAGGCAAGGCATGAAGCAATCGAAACCACCCGCCTTGGCAGCCTGGATGCTGGAACACCTGTTGTGGGGTGGAAGAAACGAAGCCCTTGCCGGTGATCTGCTGGAGGAGTTCCAGCGGCGTGCTTCGGTTGCATGGTACTGGCGACAGGTATTGGGAGCAATTCTCGCAAGCTTTTCAAGCGAACTGCGCGCCGATTGGGTGATGGTGTGGACCATCCTATTCACCACCGGCTGGGTCTTTTGTGTGTACGCCATCCCGATCGTCGCCTGGCCAGTGCCCATCGACGTTTTGTTCCGGCTGGATCATTATCTCGTGGCGCACGGATACTACGGCACTTTCATCTGGTACTCCTTCTGGCGGGTATTCCAGTACGCAATGCCATTTCTGTTTCAAGTCGTGGCGCCGCTCAGTCTTTACCTGGCTGGCGCCCGAACGCTGGGCCTCCGCAGGTTTACGCGAGGTCTATGCTTCGCACTAGTTTTAACGTTGGGGTTGCAACTTATTCCGTTCCAGCCTCTGCTGGATTATCTTTCGATACACGGATTGGCGATGTATTGGACACAACTCTGGAAGTGGTATGAGGTGGCCGTCCGCATCGTCCCTCTGCTGGTCGCCATGTGGGCAGCCCAATCGGCGAGGACGGCAACTCAGCCAGGCGTTGTCACAAGCTAGCCCGGATGCTGCGGAGCGGGCGGATTTCACCGCCGGGCCAGCGGACATACTTCCTCATGGTAAGATTGGAGCGGGTATGGTGAGGAAAGGCCAGATCGTTTTGCTGGCGGTTGCAATTCCCGTTGCCGTGGCCTGCCTCTACTTTCTGAACCGGTACTGGATTTCACCCGCCACCTTAAGACAAGAACCTTCCTCCGCAAGCCATCCTTCTGCTCCCGATTTTACGGTGGCGGACTTTTCGGGAAACATGATCAATCTTTCCGACCTGCGGGGCAAAGTGGTACTGCTCGATTTCTGGGCCACCTGGTGCGGCCCCTGCCGGATGGAAATTCCCAGCTTCGTCCAATTCGCGGATCGTTACAGGGAGCAGGGTTTAAGTGTACTGGGCATTGTTACCCAGGACAGCCCACGGAATGTTCCCGGTTTCTACAGGCAGTTTCGCATGAATTACCCTGTTGCCATGGGCAATGAGCAACTGGAACAGATGTACGGAGTTTACGGCTTGCCGACCACGGTCCTGATTGGGAGGGACGGCCGCATTTATAACAAGTTGAGGGGGGCTGTGGATCCCGCTTACATTGAGGGCGAGATCCAAAAACTGCTTTCTGAAAACGCGGTAGCTGAAAGATAGGGCAGGCTGCGGCGGCTGCTGGCGCGTCCTGCTACAATGATGTTGCGCCATGCCGCCTGACGACGAACCCGTTCGCATTCCCGTCACAGATGTTTTTGACCTGCACACGGTGCAGCCAAAGGAAGTGGAAGCTGTGGTCGAGGCCTATCTGGAAGAAGCCCGCAGCCTGGGGCTGAAGAACCTTCGCATTATTCATGGGCGCGGAATCGGCGTGCAGCGCAGGATTGTGCGCGCCGTGCTGGTTCGCACGCCGTTCGTTGCATCTTTCGGGGATGCTCCTGAACAGGCGGGTGGCTGGGGCGCAACCATTGTTTCCCTGCGATAACGGGGCATTTTCCAACAGCGTCTTTTGCTTACGGTTCCCCTCCCTGGCCTGCAACTTTTCGCGAACCATTCCGTTTTTCCCGCGTATCAAATAATTCATCATAGCTTGTCGATTTTCCCGGGTCCGAACGTCGTACTGACAGAGAAGACACGCCGGAGCGGCGCTCCGGCACTGAAGAAACAGACGAATTTGATATTCAAAAGGAGGCCACATGCGATACATGCTCTTGATTTATAACAACGAACGCGCGAAGGAAAACATGACACCGGAAGAGAAAGCCAAATCGGAATCCTATGCCCACAGTTATATCGATGAGGCAACGCGGCACGGGATTTTTGAGGCTGCTGATCCTCTGGGACCCACCAGTACGGCAACTACCGTGCGAACGCAGGATGGCAAGGTGATGATCACCGACGGCCCATTTGCCGAAACCAAAGAACAGCTTGGCGGATACTTCATCCTCAATTGCAAGGACCTCGACGAGGCGCTCGAGTGGGCGGCGAAGATCCCTATGTCTTGTGGCGGCAGCTCAAAATGCGTTGAGGTCAGGCCTATCCGTGAACTTTCGCCCCGCACCAACCCACCCTCCGGGAGTTAAAGCCCGGGGAACATACAAGAAAAATCAAGAGCGCCTGTCGATCGATCAGGAGTTTACGCGTCGTAGGAATGAAGGGGCACGAAAATCAAATTGACAAGGAGAAAACAAATGAAAAGTCTGAAGCTGGCCACGATCGTGGCAGTATTCTTAGTTTTGGGGCAGGGATGTGCGTTAAATCTGGCAGGGCAATCCACACCTGCGGCTGCGGGCTTTGAAAGGCTGAAGTCCCTGGCAGGAGAGTGGCAAGGGATGACGAACGAGGGTGGAAAGAATTTTCCTGTGACCACTTCGTTCCGCGTCGTCTCCGACGGCTCGGCATTGCTGAACGATCTGATGGGCGGCACGCCGCATGAAATGATCACGATGTTTCACATGGACGGACGCGATCTGATGGCTACCCACTACTGCGCGGCTCATAATCAACCTCGTTTCCTCATGGCGCCGCCTTCAGATGCGAAGGTCCTCGACTTTAAATTCAAGGATGCGACCAACCTCTCCAGTCAAGGATCCCCGCATATGGTTCAGGTCAAATTCACATTCGTCGACGCCAATCACCATATCGAAGACTGGACCTTCCTGGCAAACGGCCAGAAGACAACAAGACGGTTTGATTTCCATCGGAAGAGCTGAAGCAAAACCTGTTCGGAAACAAGCCTTGAATGGGGCAGGAGGAAATGCAATGCGATACATGCTGTTGATCTACTCGAACGAAAAATCCATGGAAGCCAGGTCGCCGGAAGAGCAGCAACGGATTATGGCGGGCCACCGGGCGGTGATGGAGGCGACGGCGAAGCTCGGAATCCTGAAAGGCGCTGAGCCCCTCGATCCGACCAGCAAGGCGAGGACTGTTCGCAATGGGGAGGGCCGGACGGTTATCACCGACGGCCCTTTCGCTGAAACCAAGGAGCAGCTCGCCGGGTATTACATCCTGGACTGCAAAGACCCCGACGAAGCGCTCGAGTGGGCGTCGAAGATTCCGACAGCCTGCGCCGGGGGCACCGGCTGCGTGGAGGTCAGGCCCATCCGTGAACTGGCGCCGAAAGCAGGATAATCGAGGCGGTGAGCGGGGCAGCGTGGCCATGGATGATTTCCGGGGCATCATCGAAAAGGTCTTTCGGCAGGAGTCGGGGCGCATTATCGCCAGCCTGATCCGCGTATCAGGATCATTCGACCTGGCGGAAGAAGCGATGCAGGATGCCATGGCTTCCGCTCTCACCAACTGGCCCGCCAAAGGGATCCCGGATAATCCGCCCGCCTGGATCACTACCGCAGCCCACCGCAAACTGATTGATTACGCCCGTCGCGCCCGAACGCGGCGTGAAAAGGAAGAAGAGATCCTGCGGGAGACGGAGCGGCAAACCGCTACTGATCCTGACACGGACGAAATGATTTATCCTGACGACCGTTTGCGGCTGATTTTCACCTGCTGCCATCCTGCCTTGAATCCTGAAGCGCAGATGGCGCTGACGCTGCGCACGCTCGGCGGGCTCACCACGCCGGAAATCGCCCGGGCTTTTCTTCTGCCTGAACCAACGCTGGCGCAACGCCTGGTCCGGGCCAAGCGCAAGATTCAGGATGCACGGATCCCCTATGAAGTGCCACCCGACAACCTGCTGCCCGAACGCCTTGCTTCCGTCCAGGCAGTGATCTACCTGATTTTCAACGAGGGTTATGCAGCCACGGCAGGCGAAAGCCTCATCCGGCGGGAGCTGTGTTCGGAAGCGATCCGGCTGGCTCGAACGCTCTGCGAACTGATGCCGAACGATGCGGAAAGCCCGGGACTGCTGGCCTTGATGCTGCTTCACGACTCGAGACGGGATGCGCGAATCAGCCCGCGTGGCGAATTGGTGCCGCTTGAGGAACAGGACAGATCACTCTGGGACGGCGACAGGATTCGGGAGGGTTTGGAGAAAGTTGAAACAGCTTTGCGGCTGGGCAGGATCGGCCCCTACCAATTGCAGGCTGCCATTGCCGCCCTCCACGCCCAGGCGCAGACGCCGCAGCAAACCGACTGGCGGCAAATCGCTTCCCTCTATAGGGAACTCGAGCGCTTTAACCCTTCGCCCGTCGTCGCCCTGAATCGCGCCGTTGCCGTGGCGATGGGTGAAGGGCTTGAAACGGGCTTGCGGCAGATCGACCAGCTGGGCGCCTCAGGCGAACTCGACGGTTATTACCTCTACCATGCGGCGAGGGCCGACCTGCTGCGGCGCATGGAAAATGTTTTGGAAGCCGCTGGCGCCTACCGCCGCGCTCTTGCCCTCACTGCAAACGCCGTCGAGCGCCGGTACCTTCGCCGCCGACTTCGAGAGATTGACGAGGCTTCGTAAAACTGCAGCAACCGCCCTGCCCCTTCGCCGCGCGGTCTTGCTTTTAAGAGGGGTTAGATAAACAAACTGGTGCGCGATTTCAACGAGTCGGCAAGAAAGCTTGCGACGCCGCCGTGTTCAAGCCCTTCGAAAAGCTCGGAATCATGGATACCCATCACGTCGCGCGACATTTCACAGGCGATGGCGCGTACACCCAGATCGCGGGCCAGCGCAATCATATCTTCCAGTGAACTGACGTTCTTTTCCTTCATCATCGATCGAAGCATCTTGGCGCCCACGCCGAAGTAGTTCATTTTGGAGACGGGAAGGTCAAGGCTTGAAGACGGAGACATCATAGCCATGGCTTTCTGGAAGAACGTCTTGCCGGAGAATTCCGAGCTCTTCTTCAGTACGCTGAGTCCCCAGAAGGTGAAGAACATGCTCACCTGCTGGCCCATAGCGGCGGCGCCCGTGGCGATCACAAAAGCCGCCAGCACGCGGTCCAGGTCGCCCGAGAAGACGACAATCGCCACGCGGTCTTCCGGTGCGCGCTCCTCCAGGTCCGCGAGGCGGCGGGTGAGTTCCTGCACCTTTTCTTCCAGTGCCTCGACGCGGGATTTCTCCTGGCCCGTCTGCGTATCAAAGCTGGCTCCCATTGGCGCACCTCCTCATGCGGTGGTGACTCAGTTTGGTTCCTATTCTGTGGCACGGCCATCTTGGCCGTGTCTTTTCACCGCAGCACGGGCAAGGACGCCCGTGCCACGAATCAAACTGAGTCACTACCCCTCATGCGATTCGCTTGACGTAATGGACGTAGACGTTTGCTCCGTCCACGGATTCTTCTTCCTGGCCCAGCAGTTCCACGTTCCTGGCGATTTTGGCCCAGCCCTGGAAATCAGCAACCGAACCACGGTCACTGGCCAACACCTTCAGGACCTGGCCGATCTCCAGTTTTCCGGCCTCTTTTCGTGCATTGACCAGGGGCATGGGGCAGTTCATGCCGCGCGCATCATACAGCTTGTCAAAAGCCTGACTCATCTGGTTTCCCCCGTGCAGTTTCCGGATGCGGCAAGCCCGCAGACGTTCTTGCCCAGTTCAAGCTCAGAGGCCTTATCCTCAGAGGGCGTGAGCAGCCCGGCGTTCACTCTTTTAATGTCCACATACTCAGGAAGGAATGGAGGAAGATTGTCCAACAGGTAGCGGACAAAGCTCTCCTCGCTTTCCCGCGCCAGCATCTGCAGGCCGGGGTTGGTCTTGTTCAGTTCGTCGAGCGTTGCTGCGAACAGACCGGCATCACTCTGTTCCGCCAAACTGCTGAAGTGTCCCGGCAGCACGATCATCTTTCCCGGCAGTGCCGCCAGCTTGCGCAGTGAGCGGAAGTGCAGCGGCGCCCATGTGTCGGCCTTGCCGCCCAGGTCCGGCCGCGCAATGGAGCCGATGCAGATGCTGTCTCCGGTGAAGAGGTAGCGATCATCAATCCGCAGCGCCACCAGGCCCAGCGTGTGCCCGGGAATGTGCACCGCCTCCAGTTCCACCTGTCCCACTTTGAAAATCTGGCCGTCGCGGATGGCGTTGTAGGGGATGGTAGCCGGTAGGACGTCCATGGGATGGATAGCGTCGTATGGGTGCAGGTGATAAGCTGCGCCACTTTCGGCAGCCAGTGCCGTGCCTCCGCTGATGTGGTCCGCGTGGCCGTGCGTGTCCAACACCGTTTGAATTTTGAAACCTTTGTTTTGGGCCAGTTCCAGGTAAGGATGAAGGTGCCGCAGAGGATCGATAACCAGCGCCTTTCCGTTGCTTGCTACCACGTAGCTGAGGCATCCGCGCGCCGGGCGCCACACCTGGTAGATGGCAAGTTCCGGCGTTTCCACCACAACGCCTGTGGAATAATACTCGCCCCAGGCCTTCATGCCGCCCTTCAGGTTGGCGCTTGAATAGCCCAGCCGCTCCAGCGCCTGCCGGACGTACTCGGAGGTATCTCCCTTGGCACAAACGCTCAGCACCGGCAGGTCTCGGGGAATCTGGCCATCGAGGTGCTGCTCCACGCAGGCCGCTACGGAGTCCACCATCTCGTCCTGCCCACCCATTTCGAGCATTTCAAAATAAGGAACGTTCAGGGACGGCAGCGGCTCGCGCCCTTCCAGTTGGAACCTCTCAAACTCGTCGCGGTTGCGCACATCGAGCACAAAGAACTTCTCACGCCGCTCAAGCGACGCAAGGAGGTCTGAAGATGTCCAGACCGGCTCAATCATTCTGGTCATGGTATGCCCGCCAACTGGCAGCGATTATAGCAAAGCCGATGTTGTCCTCAAAGGAATTTGAGGGAATTTGGGATATGGCTTGGCGGCGCAGCCACGGCCCAGGTTTTGTGCTGTAGATGTCGGTGAAGCCGTGAATAGGCCCGCTTGCGGACCTCACCGCCTCTGAAACTTGGACAGCAGCCGCAGGATTTCAAGGTAGAGCCAGATCAGCGTCACCATCAGGGCGAAGGCGCCAAACCATTCCATAAATTTGGGAGCGCCGGCCGCCGCGCCGCGCTCGATGGCGTCGAAGTCAAGAACCAGGTTCAGCGACGCAATACCCACCACCACCAGCGAGAACAGGATGCCGATGGGTCCGTTGCCGAAAATTCCCGGGATCTGTACTCCGAAAAAGCCCAGTACGAATGATGCCACGTAGACCAGCACAACCCCGCCCGTGG
>OBIZ01000147.1_pt1 | contig 12927 bp, 12 predicted proteins | sample 1519801 | NCBI WGS metagenome assembly OBIZ01 (sample SAMN01911456, study PRJEB22533) | soil metagenome | biome: Soil | place: Malaysia | collected 2012-04-30 | depth DG_metagenome m | reverse complement strand
ACGGTCAACCTGCTCAACGAGTGGATGGACCCGCGCCATATCCAGGTGGCAGCGATGGATGCGCCGACCGACGAGGAACTGGAGCGGCCGACCATGTGGCGCTACTGGCGGGTGCTGCCGCCGAAAGGAAAGATCGGTGTATTCATCGGTTCCTGGTACACCGCTCCGATTCTCGACCGGGCGATGAACGGCCTGAAGGCGGGTAAGCTTGCCAAGCAGCTGGAGGATATCGTCCGTTTCGAGCGCATGCTCAGCAATGAGGGAGCGCTGATCTTGAAGTTCTGGTTCCATATGTCGAAAGAGGCGCAGAAGAAGCGGCTGAAGGCGCTGGAGAAAAGCGACCAGACCAGCTGGCGGGTGACCGACACCGACTGGGAGCGCTTCCGGAACTATGACACCTTCCACGAGGTCTCCGAGCATGTGCTGCGCGAAACCAGTACGGCGCAGGCGCCATGGATGGTCATCGAGGGGACCGACTTCCGCTACCGCAACCTCACCACCGGCCGCATGCTGCTGGAGGCGCTCAAACAGCGGCTGGCGAATCCCAAACCGGTCGTTGCCGGGGCGACAGCACCCCTGCAGCCGGCAGTGGACCGGGTGAACGTGATCCGTTCGCTGGATCTGTCGCAGTCGCTCACGAAGAAGGATTACGAGAAGCAGCTGGCCAAATACCAGGCGCGGCTAAACCTTCTCAGCCGCGATCCGAAATTCCGCAAGCTGTCGCTGATTGCCGTGTTCGAGGGTTCCGATGCCGCAGGCAAGGGCGGGGCCATCCGGCGCATCAGCGGAGCGCTGGACGCCCGCCAGTATCGCATCATCCCGGTTGCCGCCCCCACCGAGGAGGAGCGGGCGCAACCTTATATGTGGCGCTTCTGGCGGCAGCTTCCCAGGTGCGGCAAGGTGACGATTTTCGACCGTTCGTGGTACGGTCGGGTACTGGTGGAGCGGGTCGAGGGCTTTTGTGCCGAGGCGGACTGGATGCGCGCCTACAGCGAGATCAACGATTTCGAGGAACAGCTTGTCGACAGCGGCGTGGTGTTGGCGAAGTTCTGGCTCTCCATCGGGGCCGAGGAGCAGCTGCGGCGTTTCGAGGAACGGCAGCAGATCGGTTTCAAGCGATTCAAGATCACCGACGAGGACTGGCGCAATCGCGAGAAGTGGGATGCCTACGAGCAGGCGGTTTGCGACATGGTCGACCGTACCAGCACCGAGATCGCCCCCTGGACATTGGTCGAGGCGAACGACAAGCGCTTCGCGCGGGTGAAGGTGCTGAAGACGATCTGCCACCAGCTTGAAGCAGCTATGGGGAAATAGGAAGGACGATGCGGGTTCTGGCTTCTTACAATATCAAGGGCGGAGTGGGCAAAACCACGACGGCAGTGAATCTCGCCTGGCTGGCCGCCCGGGAGGGCAACCGCACATTGCTGTGGGATCTCGATCCACAGAGTGCCGCCAGCTACTGCTTTCGGGTCAAGGCCAGAGCGCATGGCAAGAAGCTGTTGCTCGGCAAGTCGGAGGTGGATGATCTCATCCGCTCGACGCTCTACGAACGACTCGACCTGCTGCCTTCCGATTTCTCCTACCGTAACGTCGACGTGCTGCTGCACGAGGCGAAGAATCCGCTGGAACGGCTGCACAAGGTGCTCAAGCCGGTACGGGACGACTACGACATGGTCATTCTCGATTGTCCGCCCGGACTGTCGCTGCTTTCCGAGGCGGTATTCCGTGCCGCCGATGCACTGGTGGTGCCGACGCTGCCGTCGATCCTGTCGTTGCGCACGCTGAAGATGCTAATCGAATTCAAGAAAGAGCGGTCGCTCGATCATCTCGGTCTGTTCGCTTTTCTGACCATGGTGGATCGCCGCAAGAAACTGCATAACGAGGTGATCGAGGCGCGGCCCCGCATGCAGCCGTGGATGCTGGAGAGTTTTGTGCCCTATGTCAGCGAGGTGGAGCAGATGGCCGAGCGCCGCGAGCCGGTATTCGCCTTCGCCCCCGCCGGCCGTGCCGCCGAGGCCTATGCGAGCCTGTGGGCGGAGCTCCATCGGCATTTGGGTCGTCCCGACTGAAGTAGCTGGGAACCCACTTTTCCTTTATCGAACAGTGCCGGGCGATGTCGAACGGGTGGTGATGATGTTGGCTTTCCGGTCATGTGCTACGCTGCAAGCATGAGCAGCACCGGGACGTTGTTGATTCTCGGTTGCGGGTATGTCGGCGAACGGCTGGCGGTAGCCGCGATCGAACAGGGCATGAAGGTGATCGGCAGCACGCGCCATGCGGTGCGTGCCGATGATCTGCGTGCCCGCGGAATTGAAGCCGTCGTGGCGGCCTCGCCTGTCGCGTTGCCGGGGGATGTGCTGAGGCAGTGCGATGCGGTGCTCGACTCGATCCCGCTGGAACACCATGGCCGCAGAATGCGGGCGCCGCAGTTGCAGTGGTTGCCGGAGGTCGCGTCGCGGCTCTCCCATGTCCGCTGGGCGGGTTACCTATCGACCACCGGTGTCTATGGCGATGCGGGGGGTGCCTGGGTCGACGAGGCGTGGCCATGCAAACCGACGAGCGAGCGGGGCAAGCAGCGGCTGGCGGCCGAGGTGGAATGGCTCGATTCCGGCCTGCCGGCCGAGGTATTCCGCATTGCCGGTATTTACGGGCCGGGACGCAACCTCATTGCGAAGCTCATGGAAGGCAGTTACCAGGCGGTGCGCTGGCAGCCGGCGCACTGGTCCAGCCGCATCCATGTCGACGACATCGTGGCGGCGATCCTGGCGGCCATGCAGAGGCCGCGATCGGGCCGGATCGTCAATCTCGCCGACGACTTGCCGATGCCGCATGACCAATATGTCTGCGAGCTGGCGGCACGGGTCGGGGCACCGGAACCGCAGCTTCTGACTCCGGAGCAGGGTGAACTGCATTTGCCGCCGGCGATGCTCGATTTTTTTCGCGACAGCAAGCGTGTGAGCAATCGCAGACTCCACGAGGAGCTGTTGCCGGCACTGAAATACCCGAGCTTCCGCGATGCCGTGGATGATCTGCTAGGCAGTATCAGATAAGGATGAAGCCGGCGAGCAGCAGCATGAAGACGCTTGCCATTCCTGCGGCAAGCCAGCCGACGGCCCGTTCGATCCATTCCAGTTCGTCGAAGAAGATTGTTGCCATGCCTGCTTGCCAGTCCGCATCTCTATCGTAATGGCAAGGAGGGTTGGGTGGGGCGCGACGATGAAGCGCGCAATTGGTTCGGCGGTGGTTATACTTCCGGCATGAATCCGGAAGAGTTCCAGCAGGTCGCCGAGGAAGAGCTGGCCAGTCTGCCAGCCCATTTTCTCGATGCGATCGAGAATGTGGTGATTGCCGTCGACGAGTTCGCCGATGCGGAGACTCTCGCCGAGATGCATATCGATGATCCGTTTGGTCTGCTCGGCCTTTATCAGGGCTGGCCGCTGCCGGAACGCGGCAGTTCCTACGGTGGCCATTTGCCTGACATGATCCACCTTTACCGTCGGCCCATTCTGGCGCTGTGTGACGAAACCGGCGAGGAGCTCCGCCACTGCATCCGGCATGTGCTGGTGCACGAGATCGGCCATTATTTCGGTTTTTCGGACGAGGAGATGGAGGCGATCGAATGTCGGGAGTAGAGGCAAGAAAGGTGCTGCAGGCCCTGCAAGCGCAGCTTGAGAGTGTCGTGGCCGGCAAGACGGAAGCCATCCGGCAGCTGCTGGTGACGCTGATCGCCGGCGGCCACCTCCTGATCGAGGATGTGCCGGGAGTGGGAAAGACGACGCTGGCGCATGCGCTGGCGGCAAGCCTCGACACCGATTTCGGGCGTATCCAGTTCACTGCCGACCTGCTGCCGGCCGACATCATCGGCGTGGAGATCTACGATCCGGCCGAGCGCCACTTCGTTTTCCATCCCGGGCCACTGTTCCACCACATCGTGCTGGCCGACGAGATCAATCGCGCCACGCCCAAGGCACAATCGGCACTACTGGAGGCGATGGCCGAGGGGCAGGTTAGCATCGAGCGCGAGACGCGGCTGTTGCCGCAGCCGTTTTTCGTCGTCGCCACCCAGAACCCGCAGGAGCATCTCGGCACCTTCCCGCTGCCGGAGTCACAACTCGACCGATTCTTCATGCGCATCTCGCTCGGCTATCCGGACCGTGAGGCGGAACGTCAGGTGCTGCTCGGCGAAGCCGGCCGCAACCGGCTGGCGGAGCTTACCGGTATCGCGACATGGCAGACGATCCGCGAGGTGGGCAAAGCATTGCAGTCGGTGCAGGTCGGCCCGGCACTGCTCGAGTATGTGCTGACACTGCTCGAGGCGAGTCGCAATGGCGAGTGGCTGAAGCAGGGTATCAGCCCGCGCGCCGGTCGCGACCTGATGCAGGCCGCCCGCGCGCAAGCATGGCTCGACGGCAATGACTATGTGACCGCGGCGGATGTGCAGGCAGTCTGGCAGCCTTGCCTGGCGCACCGGGTGGTAGCTGCCGGCACCGCCGAAGCCGCATTGACGGCGCTTCTGGAGAGCGTGCCGGTACCGGCCTGAGGCCGTAATTCCGATGGCCTACGATCCCGCCGACCTCAGACTTCCTCCCTGGCTGCTGCGTTTCTTCGATGCGCTGGTTCGCCTGCGTTTGCCGCTGGGGACGAACTGGCGGATCGGCATGACGCGTCCTGGCATTCTGCTGACCGCTGCCCTCGTCGGTATCTGGTTGGCGGCATTCTATTCCGGCAATAACCTGCTCTACCTGTGTGGCGCGATGCTCACGGCGCTGGCGGCTGCGGCCGTGCTGCGCGGCATTCGGCTGCTGCGCAATCTGCCATCTCTCGATGTGTTCGAGGTTCCGGTGCTGGAGGCCGGCGAGGCGGCGGTGCTGAGGGAATCGCAGCAACGGCAATCGGATACGGCAGCGATCGTGGAGACGGAATTCCGTAGTTCCGATATGCAACTGGCTTTGCAGCTGCGCATCGAGCCGGCGCAGACCACCCTGCAGGGGCGACTGAAGCCGGAGAGGCGGGGGGTGTTCGTTCACGGCCACGAAATCCTGTCGACGACAGCACCGCTTGGACTCTATGCCTTATCGTACGCGCGCGGTTCGACTGCTTCGATCGTGGTGATGCCGAAGGCGCGCGCCTGGGTGGATGCCGGCCAGTTGAGCCGTACCCTGCAGGAGGGGGATGAGTGGCGCGACCTGCGCGCCTACGCTGCCGGCGATTCGCTGGCCCGCGTGCACTGGCGCAAGGCGACGATGGAGGCACGGGACTGGACGGTCAAACGCTTCGCCCGGCACGAGCGGGACGAGGCGGACGATTGGCTCTGTGTCGACCTGAGGCTGCCCGACGGCATGGCTGCAGAAAGATTCGAGATGTTGCTCGGCAAGGCCTGGTTCTGGCTGAAAAGCCGCAGGCAGGGCCGCATCGACATTGGCCGGCAATCGTTCGACCTCGCCATGCCCGAAGCACGGCGGCAGGCGATCGTGGCGCTGGCCGCCGCCCGGCCCGAATCCATGCCGCCGGCCATGGGAGGCATTCGACTGTCGCTGGTGGAGGGGAGCGCATGATGCCTGTTACGCTGGTCCGCGCCGAGCGGCTGACGCTGGCGGTGCTGATGTGTGGTGTGACATCGCTGGCACTCTCCGACTTCGTCAGTCCCGGCTACTGGCTGCTGGCCGCCCTCGCCGCCGTGCTGCGTCTTCTTGTCGGACCACGCCTAGCGCTCAGCGAGCTGCAGGCCAGCCTGATCGGCTGGGGCGGTTTCGTCTGGGTAGGACTGGAGCTGGCCATGGGGCGTGCCTGGGTCGTGGCCTTCACCGACTTCCTGCTGATCCTGTCGCTTGCCGTCACGATCGAGGCGGCGACACCGCGCAATCACCTGCATCGCATGCTGGTAGGGTTGTTCCTGCTGCTGGCGGCGGCCGTGTTGACCGACTCGGTGCTCTATATTTTCCCCGTCGCCGCCTTCCTGTGGTTCATGTGGCGGGCGGCGGCATGTCTCTACGGCCTGAACTGGCCGGGCGGCGATCTGCCAGGAGTGGCTCCCGGCCGCGATGCGCGCCTCATGCTTGGTATCGCGCTGGCCACTGCCGCCGGCTTCGTGCTGCTGCCGCGTTTCGATGTGCATTCGGTGCTGAAGCCGACGCAGCCGCGCATGCAGATAAGTGGCTTTACCGACGAAGTACAGCTCGGCGATTTTGCTCGCGAACTGGATCCCACCGTCGTGCTGCGTATCGAGGCGGTCGGGGGGGCGCCGGAGCGGATGGAGAGGCTGCTGGGAGGCCGCTACTGGCGGGGAGTGCCGCTCGGCCGTTTCACCGGTTCAGGCTGGGAACGCCTCATGCAGGCCGATATTCGCCGTACCGGCAGGGGGCAGGATCTGCGGCTAGGTAGTGGTGAGGGTTTCGGAATTGCCGTCTTCCGTGAGGCCAGCAACCATCCCTATCTGCAGCTGCCGGCAGGCGTGCAGGTCATCCACGATTTGCCGGAGCCGGCGTTGATGGACGCCGGCGGCGCGCTGCGCTTTGAGCAGGCTCCGGCGCGGCGGCTGCGCATCCGCATGGATGTCGCCGCTCGCCCGGCCATGCTGCCGGACTTGGCCGCACCACTGCCGGACGAGCGGGATATCAGCCGGGTGCCGCCGGAACTGACCGCTTGGGTCCGTTCGCTGGCACAGCCTGGCGATACGCCGGCGCAGACGCTTTCCCGGGTGGTCGCCGAGCTGCAAAGCTGGCAATACGACCTGCATGCCCCGATCGATGCGGCGCATCCGGTGGTCTCGTTCCTGAAAAGCCGGCGTGGCCATTGCGAACTGTATGCGACCGCACTGGCACTCGCCGCCCGCGCGCTCGGCTTTCCATCGCGGGTCGTGAACGGCTATTACGGTGGTGAATGGAACGATGTCGGAAGTTTTCTGCTGATCCGTCAGCAGCACGCTCACAGCTGGGTGGAGGTGTGGCAGGCCGGTGGCTGGCAACGGCTGGACGCCACGCCGCCGGCTCGCTGGCAGCTCTCCGGTGTCCGTTTCCCGCTTCTTGACGATGTCTGGGAGACGGTGCGCCTCTCCTGGTACCGCTATGTGCTGGAGTTCCAGAATCAGGACCGTACGGGACTGGTACGGAGCGTCTGGCAGGCGGTACACGACTATGGAGCGAAAACGCTTGCCGTTGCAGTGGTACTGTTGCTGCTGGGGATTGGAGTCAGGATGGTTGTCCGGCTGTTGCGCCGCACCGCTTCGCCGATCGGTATGGTGGATCGCTGGTTATTGCGGCACGGCATCGAGCGGTTGCCGCACCAGCCGCTGCGGTGCCTGCCGGCGCCGGCAGGCATCGGCGATGCGGCGTGGCAGGGGTTCGTGCGCGGCTGGGAGATGCAGGCCTATGCCGGGGTGCCGGCCTGGAGCCGGGCCAGAACCCGGCGCGAGTTGCGTGCGCTTTCCGCATAGCACTGCTAATATCGCGGCCAATTTGAGTTGAGGAGGGTGCCCGTGGGTATTCTGCAAGGCAAGAAAGGCCTGATTCTTGGCGTGGCCAACGACAAATCCATTGCATGGGGGGTGACCGAAGCCTGCCATCGCGAAGGCGCGGAGCTGGGGTTCAATTACCTCGGCGAGGCGCTGGAGAAGCGCGTGCGGCCGCTGGCCGATTCGGTCAATGCCGCATTGATCGAGCCGCTGGATGTCGGGGATGACGCGCAGCTCGACGATTTTTTCGCCAAGGTCGAGGCCAAGTGGGGCAAGCTTGATTTCATGGTGCACTCCATCGCCTTCGCCAACAAGGATGCGCTGAAAGGCCATTTCCGCGATACCACGCGAGCCGACTTCCAGCTTGCTCTGGATATTTCCGCTTACTCCTTCATCGCCTGTGCACAGCGCGCCGCCAAACTGATGGGGCCGGGTGGTTCGATGCTGACCATGAGCTATCTCGGAGCCGTGCGTGCGGTGCCGAACTACAACGTTATGGGTGTTGCCAAGGCGGCGCTCGAGGCGACGACCCGTTATCTCGCCCATGATCTCGGCGCCGAAGGTATTCGCGTCAATGCCATTTCGGCCGGCCCGATCCGTACGCTGGCCGCTTCCGGCGTCGGCGATTTCCGCAGGCTGATGGACAAGAGTGCCCGCGGCGCCATGCTCAAGCGCAACGTCACGCAGGAGGAGGTAGGCAATTCCGCCGCCTACCTGCTTTCCGACTGGGCGGCGGGCGTGACCGGCGAGGTACACTATGTCGATGCCGGCTTCAGTATCGGCGCCGGCGATCCGGGCATCGAGTAACGGACAAGGCTGAGCGTGTCCGGTTCCTCCTTCGGCCAGATCTTTCGCGTCACCACCGCAGGCGAATCGCATGGTCCGGCGCTGGTCGCCATCGTCGAAGGTTGCCCGGCAGGCCTGACGCTTTCCGAAGCCGATATCCAGCCGGATCTCGACAGGCGCAAACCGGGGCAGTCGAAATACACGACCCAGCGCCATGAGGATGATGCTGTCGAGATCCTCTCCGGGGTCTTCGAAGGCAAGACCACCGGTTGCCCGATCGGCCTGCTGATTCGCAATACCGACCAGCGCAGCAAGGATTACTCGGAGATCAAGGACAAGTTCCGTCCCGGCCATGCCGACTTCACCTATTTCGAGAAGTACGGTATTCGTGACTACCGCGGCGGCGGCCGCTCGTCGGCGCGCGAGACTGCCATGCGGGTGGCGGCCGGCGCGATCGCCAAAAAGCTGCTGGCCGAATCGGCTATCCGCATCACCGGCTGGGTCGACCAGATCGGGCCGGTACGGGTTGACCCGAAGCGTTTCGACCGTGAGGAGATCGTCCGCAACCCGTTCTTCTGCCCGGATGCCACCGCTGCCGTGGAGATGGCGGCATTCATGGATGCGTTGCGCAAGGAGGGGGACTCCATCGGTGCCGGCGTCACCGTCGAGGCACACGGCATGATTCCCGGACTCGGCGAGCCGGTATTCGACAAGCTCGATGCCGATATCGCCAAGGCGATGATGAGTATCCAGGCGGTGAAGGGTGTCGAGATCGGCGACGGCTTTGCCTGTATCACGGCGAGAGGGTCGGAGTTCGGTGATGCGATGCGTGCATCGGGTTTCGCCAGCAATCATGCCGGCGGTATCCTCGGCGGCATCTCCAGCGGCGATGCCATTCACGCCCGCCTGGCACTGAAGCCGACCTCATCGATCCTGAAGCCCCGGCCGACGATCGATATCCATGGCAACGAGACGGAGATCGTCACCAAAGGCCGTCACGACCCCTGCGTCGGCATCCGTGCCGTGCCGATCGCCGAGGCGATGCTGGCTCTGGTGCTGGCCGACCATCTGCTCCGTCACCGGGCCAGCCGGCTGTAATCACGGTCCGGCCCATGCCCGACCGGTTCCTTATTTGCTATCGAACGAATCGTCCTGCCAGTTGTCGTCCGGCATTCCCGGCGGCGACGGTGGATTGCCGTCGTAGATCAGGTACTCGCGGTTCTGGTGCCAGGCTTCACGCGTGAAGACATACGGGTCGAGCGCCAGCTCGTCGCGCATCTTCGTGGCGCTCAACAGCCGGGTTCGCAAGTCGACATAGCGCAGCACGGTGACCGGGATGGTGACCTGCGGTGCCATGAACAGCCCCGCCCAGAACAGGCCGTTGGTGGCTGTGGAGACGGCGATGCCGGGGGTGTCGCGGACCGAGCTGGGGCCCAGCACGGGATAGACGATGTAGGCGCCTTGCGAGGCGCCCCAGACGGCCAGGGTCTGGCCGAAGTCCTCGTTGTGCCTTTGCAGCCCCATGGGGGTGGCGACGTCGATCAGGCCGCCGATACCGAGCGTGGTGTTGGCAAGGAAGCGACCGAAGTCGTGCATGCCCTGTCTGCCTTTGCCTTGCAGGAAGTCGTTCAGCACGGTATCCATGTAGGCAATGTTGTCGAAAAAGTTCGACACGCCGGTGCGCAGGAACTGCGGCGTCAGGTCACGATAGGTGATGGCCAGCGGCTTCAGCGTAACGTTGTCGAGCTTGGTGTTGAACGCGTCGGTGACGCGGTTCATCTTTTCCAGCGGGTCGTAGTGATTCTGCTGCGTGGCGGAGGCGCAGGCCGTCAGGAGTGTGACCAACAGCACAGACAGCGACAGCGGAAAACGGGCAGTCGATTTCATGGCGGCCGATTATGCACTGTCGATTGATGTAATCAACGGACGACCACGGGGTTCAGCTGCAGCTGCCACAGCCGCCGGTGCCGCAGGCCGGGAGTGGCGAGCAGGGAGCAGCACCGCAGGCGGTGTCGGGTGCGCCATGGCCGACGGCATGGGCTGACAACAGCTTTTGTAACCGTTCGCTGCCGCATTGCGGGCAATTGACCGTTTCGTCACGGCGCCGGACGAGCGTTTCGAAGCGCGTGGCACAGGATTCGCACCGGTATTCGTAGATCGGCATGCTGACCTCCCTGTGGTTTTCCCGTTTGATCGGGCGGCCCATAATATAAGCTTGCTTATCATAAGCAAGCGCATACCATGCCGTCATGGTTAACGACCTCTACGCGCGCAAGCTTGGTTTTCTCATCCATGATGTCGCCCGCCTGATGCGCCGCCGCTTCGACAGGCAGGCGCAGTCGCTGGGGCTGACGCGCGCGCAGTGGTCGGTGCTGTTCCATTTGCACCGTAATGAGGGTAGCACACAAGCCTGCATTGCCCAACGTATGGATATCCAGCCGATCACCCTGGCGCGGTTGATCGACCGCCTGGAGGCGGACGGCTGGGTCGAGCGGCGCGCGCATCCGAATGACCGGCGAGCCAAGTGTCTCTATCTGACCGAGAAGGTGGAACCGATCCTGGAACAGATGCAGGCCATCTCCAGTCAGGTTCGCGCCGAGGCGGTTGCCGCCATGGAGCCTGTCGACGTCGAGCGGCTGCTCGACATGCTGGAAATCATCAAGGGCAATCTGCAGTCGCTGGAAGGCAGCAACTGTACTGCCGGGGAGTAAACGGATCATGCAGCGTCTGAAGAGTTCGTTCAGCCGGCTGTCGCTGGCCCAGAAACGCCGGCTATTGCTGGTCGGCCTGCCGGCGGTGGCACTGCTGGTCGGTGGCTGGTTTTATCTGCAGAGCCTGCTGTATGTCACCACCGACGATGCCTACGTCAAGGCCGATAAGGTCTATGCCGCATCCGAAGTGAACGGACGTATCAGCCGTGTGCTGGTGCACGAGCATCAACAGGTGGCGGCAGGAACCCTGCTGCTGGAGATCGACGAAGAGCCGTTCCGGTTGTCACTGGCGGCGGCCGAGGCACATGTGGCGCAGGTCGAGAGCGACATCGAGTCGGCGCGCGCTGAATATCACCAGAAGCAGGCGGAGCTGTCGCGCGCTACCTCCGATATCGCCTATTACCAGCGTGCCTATGACCGCAGCCGCCAGCTGGCCAAGCCAGGCTTCGCCTCGCAGGCGGCACTCGACGATGCGCACCAGAAGTTGAACGATGCACGGCTTGCCGAGGAGGTTGCGCAGCGCGATCTGGCACGCGTCAAGGCGAGACTCGGCGACGATCCGGAGAAGCCGGTCGAGCAGTTCTCCAGCTACCGGCAGGCCGAGGCGGAGCGCGACCAGGCCGCCCTGCGGCTCAGCAAAACCAAGATCTATGCCCCCATGGACAGCGTTGTCGGGCCGGTCGATATCGAGCCGGGCGATGTGGTGACACAGGGCAGAGCACTATTTCCGCTGGTCTCCGTCCACCACTATGTGGAAGCGAACCTGAAGGAGACGGATCTGGCCGACGTGCGGCCGGGGCAGCGTGCGACCATCGAGGTGGATGCCTATCCCGGCCGTGCCTGGCAGGCGAAGGTGGCGAGCATCAGTCCGGCGACCGGCTCCGAGTTTTCGCTGCTGCCGGCCCAGAATGCATCCGGCAACTGGGTCAAGGTGGTGCAACGCGTGGCGGTCCGGCTCGATCTGGATGAGGCGAATGATGCGCCGCCGCTGCGCAGCGGCCTGAGCGCCTATGTGCGCATCGGCGTCGAGCACCCGGTTTCGTGGACAGTGGAGAATACCAAGCCGGTAGCACAGGGCGTTCGCTAACCGGGTGATCTGACATGACTCCTGCTACTGCCAAGGAGCCGGAGCTGCGTCCCGGCATCATCACTTTCGCCATCATGCTGGCGACGGTGATGCAGGTGCTCGACACCACGATCGTCAACGTAGCCCTGCCTTACATGCAGGGAGGCCTCTCCGCCACGCGCGACCAGATCGCCTGGGTGCTGACCTCCTATATCGTGGCGACGGCGGTGATGACGCCGGTGACCGGCTGGATCAGCGCGCGCTACGGCCGCAAGCAGGTGTTTCTGTGGTCGGTGGTGATCTTCACGGTCACCTCGATGCTGTGTGGTCTGGCGCAGAGCCTGCCGGAGATGGTGGTTTTCCGCATGCTGCAGGGGCTGGCGGGCGCTGCGCTGATACCCTTGTCGCAGGCGATCCTGCTCGACACCTATCCGCGCGAGAAACATGGCTCGGCGATGGCCATGTGGGGTATCGGCATCATGATCGGCCCGATCCTCGGCCCGACACTCGGCGGTTACCTCACCGAATACGCCAACTGGCGCTGGGTCTTCTTCATCAACCTGCCGGTCGGCCTGCTGGCCGGCGCGCTGATCGTGGGCTTCTTGCCGGAAACGAAGAAACGCGGCGATATACCGTTCGATTTCCTGGGCTTTTTCCTGCTCAGCCTCGCTGTCTCGACGCTGCAGCTGATGCTGGATCGGGGGGCACGATTGGACTGGTTCTCCTCCACCGAGGTGATGGCCGAGCTGCTGCTGGCCTGTTTCGGCTTCTATGCGTTTATCGTGCATGCGGCGACCACCAAGCATCCGTTCCTCGACCTGCATCTGCTGAAGGATCGCAACTACGCGAGCTCGCTGGTCTTCATCTTCATCGTCGGCATCATCCTGTTCTCCACGCTGGCGCTGATGCCGCCG
>OBIZ01000146.1_pt1 | contig 12927 bp, 8 predicted proteins | sample 1519801 | NCBI WGS metagenome assembly OBIZ01 (sample SAMN01911456, study PRJEB22533) | soil metagenome | biome: Soil | place: Malaysia | collected 2012-04-30 | depth DG_metagenome m | reverse complement strand
AGGGGCCTCAGTCGTCTTGGGCGGCTGCCCATGCCAGATCACTTTGCCAAGCGAAACGTCAATTTTCAGACGTGCTCCGCAGCAGGGACAATCCAGCTCAATCTCGCTACGTTCGTCTTGGATGGAATCCATGGGAGAATGCTACGCCGCGCGCTGCCTGATGTCAAACGCGGAAGGGTCGGCCGCCTGCGGCAGGCTCAGCCGCAAGCGCTGACGGAGGCATTCTTAAAGAGCAAACACGCCACCCCGGCCACCGGCGGGCTGGATGTATGATTCACCAGCCGCCCATGCCATGACCGGCGAAACAATGATTTGCGCCCGACGTCCGGGTTTAATGGTGCTGTTTCGATGGCCTTTTCACGCCAGCGGGTCGATATGGATATTGCCCGAGACGGTACTGACTTCAAGAAGAAAACCGCCGCTTCCTGCCTTCCCTGTAAGTTCCCTCTTGTTCACAGTACCCTCGACCGTTAAGGGTCGTGAGGTCGAAATACTCCCGGAAACCGTATGAGCGCGCAGATCGAACCCCACACTTGCAGGGATCCGCACGGAAACGTTGCCGGAGACAGATTCCAGGTGCCAGGGAGACTGTCCCCCGCCTTCTGCCGTGATCGATCCACTTGCGCTGTTGGCGTGCACCAGGCCGCGAACATTCTTCAGCGTGATATTTCCAGATCCGGTGTTGACGTGCGCATCTGCCACATCCGTTTGTTCAACGGTAATGTTGCCGCTTCCCGTAGATGCCCGCACGCTGCCTCCCACGCCGGTCGCGCGAATATCTCCACTGCCGGTGGAAGCCCGGACCCCCTCCTTCACCGTCTCCAGAACGATTTGCCCGGAGCCCGTCGTGGCCTGCACGGTTGTCCCAATGTTTGAAGCCCTGATGTTTCCCGAGCCGGTTGACGTATCAAGCGACCCGGAGATGCCGTCAACACTCTGGTTACCCGAACCCGTTCTCGATTTCAGTTGGGTATTGGCGGGGACCACCAATTCATAGCTGATGGAAATGTTACGTTGCAGGCTGGAATCGGTGATGTGCCCGATCTTGATGACGTTACCGTCCTGCTCGATGGGCGGGTGCGACTCTAAATAGGCCACTTTTTTCTGAGCGTCGTCATTTGAAAGGAAACTGTTGCCCGCTCGGATCGTGCCCCGCACTTCAACGGTCGGGCTGCCACCACTGCGCACTGTGATGGTGCCTGAGCCGGTTTGTATACTCAGATCCACAGGGCCAGTCACCTGCAAAGTGCGCTGGAAATGCCCTTCCGCGGCTGCTGCTGCACTGCAGGCTGTCCAGGGCAACAAGGCCACGCCTACAGCCACCAGACAGGTTGCCGCTAAGGCGGTCAAACACTTGGACTCTTTCCTGGGGCCATGGGTCATCATGGTTTTTCTCCCGATTTAATGAATTTCTGGCCGGCCTTCCCGGATGCAGGAAAGCCTATAAATAATTACGAATCAGGCCAGCTAAATGTTCGCCTGATTCCGGCCTGCATTGAAGTGGGGTTCCGGCGGGTCAGATTCCGGAGATGGAACTATTTGAGGGAAGGGGCCAGGAGTCAGTCGACAACCGAAAATTCCATCCGGTTCTCGATGGGGTCCACGCGGTCCAGGCGAACACGAATTCTGTCGCCCAGCCGGTAAGCTTTGTTGCTGTCACGCCCCACCGCCGCGCGCAGGCTCTCGCGATAGACATAGCGATCATCCTCCAGGCTTTCGAGCGAAACGAACCCTTCCACGAACAGGTCAATGAGTTCCACGAAGAATCCGTGCTTCGTCAGCGAGATGAGAAGGGCGTCAAATTTGTCGCCCAGATGCTGGGCCATGAATGCGACTTTCTTCAGGTTGATCAGTTCGCGTTCGGCATCCTGCGCTCGGCGCTCGGCTTCGGAGGTTTCAATCGCCATGGCCCGCAATTCATCGGGGCTGACGGGGCCCGGGTGGCTGCTGGCTTTCGACGGGAAGGCAGGCAGCTGGCGTCCGGCCGTGAAGTTCAGGGTGGGTCCCTCCAGGGGAACTGTTCCCCGGGCGTGGCCGTGCTTCTGGTGGTGAAGCACATACTTCAGCACGCGATGCACAATCAGGTCCGGATACCGCCTGATGGGAGAGGTGAAGTGCGTATAGGTTCCTGCGGCCAGAGCAAAGTGGCCAAGGTTTTCCTCCGAATAGCGGGCCTGCTTAAGCGAGCGCAGCATGAGGTAGGAAAGGATGCGCTCCTCGGGCTTACCTTCGATGCGCCCGGTTAATTTCTGGTAGTGCCGGGGAGTTATCTCCAGATCAATTTTTTCCAACTGCTCGTGCAGTCTCTGGCGTTGGTCGCGCTCAACTCTGCCGTGTACCCGCAGGCTTTGCCGCGCCGGCAACTTGATGCCCAGTGAATATCCGAAGGTCGAGGCAATTTCCTCGAATTCCAGCACCTTTTTCGGATCGGGCTTTTCGTGCACGCGGTACAGCGACGGCATACCCATGTGCTCAAGGCAGCCCGCCACGGTTTCGTTGGCCGCCAGCATGAACTCTTCGATGATGCGGTGCGCGATATTGCGCTCCGACCGTGTGACGCCCACCATATGTCCCGCTTCATCAAACATAATTTCCGGTTCTGGAAGGTCGAAATCGATGGAGCCGCGTCCGTGGCGGTGCCGGATCAGAATCTGGGCGAGTTCCTCCATCAGCCTGAAATTCGGAACAAGCGCCTGATACGCGTGGCAGGCTCCTGGCTCTCCGGCCAGGATGTCCCGCACTGCGGTGTAAGTCATACGCTCCGCGCTATGAATGATTCCCGGAGTAAGTTCATATCGAACTGTGTTGCCCTGGCGGTCAATCTCCATCAGCGCCGACATCACCAGCCGGTCGACGTAAGGGTTCAGGCTGCAGATGCCGTTCGAAAGTTCCAGCGGCAGCATGGGCACGGCACGGTCAGGGAAATAGACGGAGTTGCCCCGCAGGCGCGCCTCGCGGTCGAGCGCCGTGGCCGGCCGGACGTAGTGAGCGACGTCCGCAATGTGGACCTGCAGCAGGTAATGTCCGTTGACGAGCCGCTCCACGTAGACGGCATCGTCGAAATCCTTCGCGGTTTCACCATCAATTGTCACAATGGGCAGCGAGCGGAAATCGCGCCGTTGTTGATGTTCGCTCTCCGAAATAAATTGCGGCGTGTCTTCCGCTTCCGCCAGCACTTCCTCAGGGAAGCGGTGCGGGAGGTGGTGCTTGCGGATCATGATTTCCACGTCCACTCCAAATTCGTCGCGCCTGCCGAGGACTTCAATCACGCGGCCCCTGGGCTGCACGCCAGCCCTCGGGAATTCGGTTAGTTCGACATCGACAATCATGCCGTCCAGTTCCCGGCTGGCGGCCTTCTGTTTTGCGCGACGTCCCTTCTTGCCGTCGGATTCCCCGCCGAACTGCCGGTGGCGGGCACGCTCGGCTGGCGGCCACTCCTGCCCGCCAGGAATGAGGATTTCGTGGGGGATACGTCGTTCGAAGGGAACAACATAGTTGGAACGGGCACCGATGCGAAACTCGCCGACGACGGTCTTCTGCGCCCTATCGGCCACCCGCAGAATGCGCCCTTCAACTCGATTGCTGGGTTGCGCACCACGGGAAAAACGGGTGCGCCACTCGGGACGCGACCGGACCACCTGGACCTCCACGCGGTCTCCATGCAGGGCCGGCCCCATGGCGCCCGGGGGAATGAAAATGTCCTGATCGGTCCCTTCAAGCGGCTTGTCCGGCACCACAAATCCGTAGCCGTCGCGATGTCCCACCAGCCGCCCGGTAACGATATTGCTTTGAGCCGGTCTCAACGCTGCCGGAGTTGCCTTGTGCTCTCGGAAAGCTTGATGGCTGGCGGCCATATGTGATTTCACCTTCCCACCCTTGCGCCACATCCGCTGATCAGGTTGCTTGCCGGGGTGGCGCTTTGGCGAAAGCGTGAAATGGCTTTTCTTCGACTCGCGGATCTTGCGGCGCTTCGAGAGGTCGTTCAACACATGCTTAAGTTCATGCGCCTGACTCGACCTCAGGCCAAGTTCCCGCACGAGGTCACGGATGCGGAAAGTTCTCTCCGGCTGTCTGCGGAAGATTTCCAGGACCTCGTGTTGGCTCAGGCCTTCGCGCATCTTACGCATAGCTTAGCATTGCGCAGGACGGACGGCGCCGGGATTGTCGCACACGAAGAACACAGCGCCGCGGGATTTGGGAAGGCTATGAATGAAGACCATCCCACTCATTGAACCAGGCGACATGCCACGGATTGTCACGTTTTTTCAGGGCTGCGCGGATGGCCGTGATAGAAGAAACGGAAATAGAGATAGATGTTTGCCGCCATGGTCACCGCGTAAATGCAAAAAGGGGCCGCAAACTCCGAAACGTTAAAAAGGTATCCGGTGAGGGTGATTCCGCCCGAAGAGGCTCCGAGGCGCGCCACCTGATTGATCCCCAGCGCCCGGCCCAGTTCGTCCGGTTTCACCATCTCAGTGAAGGCCGTTCGCTGCACCGGCAGAGCCATGACGCGCAACGCAGGCGTTACCAGGTAAACAGCAAGAGCGAAGAGATAAACGTGCCAGAAGGGCAAGAGCAGCAGCAACACCGTCCCGATCCCGCGCGTCACGGCAATACTCCTGACGAATCCCAGTGTCTGCTCAAGGCGGGGCGCTGCTAGAAGGGCGAACGACGCCAGCGTGCCACTGGCAAAAGCAAAGACGGCCATCTCCGATTTGGGAACGTGATAAACAATCACGAAAAACGGGATCAGGAACGGGACCACCAATCCCTGCGTGAATCCATTCAGAATACCGGTGATGGTGAACTTGCCGATAATGATCTTGCTGTGAAGCCGCCGGAGGTTGCCCCGGAATTCGGCTGCTCTAACGAAGGCAAGAAACACCAGACCTGAGCCGGAGATCAGCGTGGCATAAAGAAACACGTTCCGGACATCGGCATGTTTAGCCAGCAGTGCACCCAGCGCTCCGAACATACCGCTCAGGAAAGTCAGGATTGAAAACCAGAACGTGCGGTCTTCTGAGCTCGTAAGGCTTGTGACGACGGCGGTCTGAATAGGCTGGGCGGCTCCCCCGACGCCGCCTTCCATCAGCGATCCCGTTGCCGAGTAGCCTCCCAGGATTGTGGCAATGAATAGAGGGAGCAAACCGTTCGAAAGAAACACAATCGCGGAGCTGACCGGAAGCAGCAATCCTACCAGAAACAGTGTTCTTACTCTGCCCCATGTGTCTGTCAGGAATCCGAACAGCAGGCCCAGCGCTGCCGTAGCAACGGCGGCCGAAGTATAAAGAAGCCCCAGCTGCAGGGGGCTATAATGGTGGTAGGTCAGCACCAGATAGGGAAAGGCAATCGTGATCATGCCGGCTGCTACGCTGCGCGACAAACGAAACAGGACGAAGAGGGCCAGCTGTCCGCGGTGGTCATTCATAATCTTTCAAAAGCCCGCCGATGGGTAAGCAGTCAGTCTAGTACGGATACTGATTTTGAAGCTACTTACGGTGCCGACGCCCTGGAGAGTTGGCGAAGCGGACTGAGTGGCGGAGACAGTTCTCCACGTCAGTAAGCCTGATTCTCACAAGGGTGTGGGCTGACCATCGCCCCGTACAGGCGAGACCGTATGGGGAAACAGATCCGGAGGCCACAATGTGGTTTCAAGCCAGGAAGTGAGCTTGCTCAATAAGGCCACTTCCACTCCCTGACATGCGGCATATCCTGGCCGTACTTCACGATATAGTTCTTGTGTTCGATCAGCTTGTTGCGTAGTTCCTGCTTGAAGTGGGCCCCAATTCGGGCCAGACGGGGGACGCGGTCCACCACATCGCCCGCCAGGTGGAAGCGATCGATGTCATTCAGCACTGCCATGTCAAAGTGTGTCGTTGTGGTTCCTTCTTCCTTGTAGCCGCGTACGTGAAGGTTCTTGTGATTCGTCCGCCGGTAGGTCAGGCGGTGAATCAGCCACGGGTATCCGTGGAATGCAAAGATGACGGGCTTGTCTGTGGTAAAGAGAATATCGAAGTCGCGATCGTTCAGCCCGTGCGGATGCTCGGTGGAGGGTTGAAGCGTCATCAAGTCCACAATGTTGACCACCCGAATCTTAATGTCTTCAAAGGCCCTCCGCAAAAGGTCCACTGCCGCCAGTGTTTCCAGGGTTGGCACGTCGCCGCAGCATGCCATCACGACGTCGGGCTCGCCGCCCTGGTCATTGCTGGCCCAGCTCCAGATACCGATCCCGGCGGTGCACTGCTGCACGGCCGATTCCATGTCGAGCCACTGCAACGACGGCTGCTTGCCGGCCACAATCACATTCACGTAATGGCGGCTGCGCAGGCAGTGGTCTGTCACGGAAAGCAGAGTATTGGCATCGGGCGGCAGGTAGATTCGGACGATATCAGCCTTCTTGTTGGCCACGTGGTCAATGAAACCGGGGTCCTGGTGGGAGAATCCGTTGTGGTCCTGCCTCCACACGTGCGACGTCAGCAGATAGTTCAGAGAGGCGATTCGTCTTCGCCAGGGGATGCTGCGCGTCACCTTCAGCCATTTTGCGTGCTGGTTGAACATGGAATCCACAATGTGGATAAAAGCTTCATAGCAGGAGAAGAATCCGTGCCGCCCCGTCAGCAGGTAGCCTTCCAGCCATCCCTGGCACATGTGTTCGCTCAGGACTTCCATCACGCGCCCCGTGGGTGAGAGATGATCGTCTGTGGGCAGTATTTCTTCCATGAAGGTCTTGCCCGTCACGTCAAACAATGCGCTCAGGCGGTTAGAACTTGTTTCGTCAGGACCCATCACGCGGAAGTTTTTCGACTCGCCATTCAGCTTCATCACATCGCGAAGGAACTTGCCCATAACCCGGGTGGCTTCGGCCACCGACTTCCCCGGTGAGGTTACGGGAACTGCATAGTCACGGAAGTCCGGCATTTTAAGGTCTTTGAGCAGCAGACCCCCGTTCGCGTGGGGGTTGGCGCCCATTCTCCGGTCGCCTTTAGGCGCCAACTCCGCCAGTTCGGGGATCAATCGCCCTTCGTCGTCAAAAAGTTCTTCGGGCTTGTAGCTTTTCATCCACTGTTCCAACATCGCAAGGTGCTCGGGATTGGTGGCCGTTTCGGAAAGTGGAACCTGGTGCGCCCGGGAGGTTCCTTCCACCTGTTGTCCATCCACAACCTTGGGGCCCGTCCAGCCTTTGGGCGATCGCAGGATGATCATCGGCCATACCAGCCGGAGCTCTTTTCCGTCCTTGCGCGCGGACTTCTGTATCCCCTGGATCTCGTCCACAATGGCATCCAACGTTCCGGCCATCTGTTGGTGCATGGCTTCAGGATGGTCCCCTTCAACAAAGTAGGGCTTGTACCCGTAGCCCTTGAACAAGTCGGTCAGGTCCTCATCGCTCATGCGGCCAAGGATCGTCGGATTATTGATCTTGTAGCCGTTCAGGTGAAGAATCGGGAGGACAGCGCCGTCCCTTGCCGGGTTCAGGAACTTGTTGGAATGCCAGCTTGTGGCCAGTGGTCCCGTCTCTGCTTCGCCGTCGCCAACCACGCAGCACACCAGCAAGTCCGGGTTGTCGAATGCGGCACCAAAGGCATGGGCGATCGAATAGCCGAGTTCGCCACCTTCGTGGATGGAACCCGGAGTTTCAGGGGCGACGTGGCTGGGGATGCCTCCAGGGAAGGAAAATTGTTTAAAGAGACGCTGCATACCCTGGGCGTCCTGGGAAATACTGTGATAGAACTCGCTGTAGGTTCCTTCCAGATATGTGTTTGCCACCAGCCCTGGGCCGCCGTGCCCCGGGCCCGTTATGTAGATCACGTTCAAGTCGAATTTCTTGATGATCCGGTTAAAGTGTACGTAGATAAAGTTCAACCCGGGTGTTGTGCCCCAGTGCCCAAGCAGGCGCGGCTTCACGTGCTCCGGCTTGAGCGGTTCACGAAGCAGCGGATTGTCATAGAGATAGATCTGCCCGACCGAAAGGTAATTGGATGCACGCCAGTAGGCGTTCATCTTGCGGAGCTCACCGGAGGAGAGTGGCTCGGTTGAAACGGTCAAAGGCATTCGGTTTTCATGCTTTATTGATGTGGCCATATCTTCCTCCCTAATCAGATTTGAGTGTTCCCGCCGGGAAAACGTTATATAAGAAATTCTATTACACTTGAGCGCCGATAGGGATTCTAAGCAGCGTATTGTGCTGTTCCCTGGCCCCGATGGTTGCAGAAACGTGCTGAATCATGTTGTGTTTGCGCCTCACTGGAAATAACATGGTGCCTGATCGCTGCAATACAGCTGAATGGGGCCTCTGAAGCCGGGCGTTTCAGGGCCTGAGTTCCGGTCGGGGATTCATAACGAAAGGACAAGTCTGATGCAGGCAGGTGTTTACAGCGGGGTTGAAAATCTGAAGTTTCAGGAATGGCCAAAACCTGAGCTGAATCCGGGCGAGATGCTTGTGAAGGTACGGTACGCGGGCATCTGCGGGACAGACATGATGATCCACGCCGGCAAGCACCCGAGAGTGGTCCCTCCTCGCGTTCTGGGTCACGAGATTTTCGGCACTGTGGTGGAAACGCGCGCTGCGGCGGATTCGAAAGTCAAGCAAGGGGACCGTGTGGCGGTGTTTCCGCTGATTTCCTGTGGGCGCTGCGCCCCTTGCCGCGAAGGCAACGCCCACGTGTGCGAAAAGCTTGGCCTGCTTGGGATCGACACAGACGGTGGATTTGCTGAGTACGTGAAGGTGACTCCGGAACAGCTGATTTCTGTCCCTCCTGGCGTTGATGACGAGCAAGCAGCGCTGGTTGAGCCTCTTTCGGTGGCGGTCCACGTGGTGCGAACCTCCGGGTTTGCGGCAGGTGACACCGCGCTGGTTACAGGCGCCGGGCCGATCGGGAACCTGATTGCCCAGGTGCTTAGAGCCGTTGGGGCGCGACGGGTGCTGGTGTCAGAGGCGAAGCCCTTCCGGCGGAGCCTGGCGGAGCGAATGGGATTTGCCGCCGTAAATCCTTTAGAGACAAAGCCTCTTGAGGCGATTCGGCAGTTGACCGGCGAGAGCTTTGCAGACCATGTTTTCGAAGCGACGGGAGCAACAGCCGCTTATCGTGACGCTGTTCAGTCCTGCAAGGTCCGGGGCCACATCACTTTTGTCGGGCTTCCGAAATCGCCCCCGGAAGTGGATGTTCTCAACCTGGTGTTCAAGGAAATTCGCACGTCAGGCGCGCGTGTATACACAACGAAGGATTTTCTCGTCGCCATCTCGCTGCTGGAACAGGGTTCCATCGATGTGAAGAGTATAGTCACGGACCGCCTGCCACTCCAGGAAATCGAGGAAGGTCTTCGGAAGATGCACGACCCTGACAGCAGCCTCAAAATTCTCTTCAATCTTTGAAAGCAGATCTGTGATGTTCAGGGCAAGTGTGCCGGTGAATGAGACTCCTCATGAGCACGCCTAATCAGCCGGACCTCCTCGTGATGCTGTCATCACAACCGGTCAGACCCCCACGTTGAAGCGCTTTCGATTCTCGCGCACGTAAAGACCATCGACCGTAGGTTCTGATTCGCACTCTGCCTCAATCACGGTAACGGGGTCGTCGGGAGCTTTGACCGGCAGGCCCGTGAACTGGATGGACGTCTCGTCCTGCCGGAAGTTCACCCTTTTGCCCGAGGCGAACAGCCGTGCCGATGTTACCTTGGCCCGCAGTCCTCCAACGGCAACCACCGACTGCGGCTGGAAGAACGACATAAAGTTTCCCGCAGGCGTGATTCCCGGCCAGAAATGGACGTGGATATAAAGGGTATTTCCTTTTCTGGTGAAATTGGCATTGGTTGTTGCATGAGCATTGCAGCGCTCGGCTTCATAAATGGTGGGGCCGTTCTTTTCCATCCATTTGCCCACGGCGTCGAGTGTGCTTATCTCTTCTTCAGGTACCGAGCCATCAGGCTTGGGCCCGATGTTCAGCAAATAATTCCCTCCGCCATTGGCACAGGTGACGAGGTTGCGCACGATGGTCTTGACAGACTTGAAGTCATCGTCAGCCTTCTGGTAACCCCAGCTGTCGTTCATGGTCATGCAGGTTTCCCAGGCCCGGCCTTCTTCCGATGCCCGGATATGCTGTTCGGGGGTGGAAAAGTCTCCCGGCAGTCCGTTGCGGTTGTTCACAATGATGTCCGGCTGAAGCTTGAACACCATTTCATTCATCCTCTTTGATTCCCATTGCTCGGGCGTCAGCGGCCAGTCAACGTCGTACCAGAGAACATCAATCTTGCCGTAGTTCGTCATCAGTTCGCGAACCAGGCCGTGTGTGTAAGTCACAAAGCGCTGGCGTGCAGCCTCGTCGGTGGTGCAGCGAGCGCCGTCCGGATGGTGCCAGTCCATCAGTGAATAATAGAAGCCCACGCGCAATCCTTCGGCGCGGGCGGCCTCGACGTATTCCTTCACCAGGTCGCGCCCGCATGCCTGTTTGGGTGCGCAGTAATCCGTGAGCTTGGTGTCGAACAGACAGAATCCCTCGTGGTGCTTGGTAGTCATTACCATGTACTTCTGCCCGGCCCGGCGGGCCAGCTTGGCCCAGTCGCGAGCGGCGTTGGGCTTGGGAGTAAAGTGTTTGGCCAGCAACTGATACTGCGGAATCGGAATGCCTTCCTTTTCCATGGCCCATTCGTGCTGCCCGATCACGCTGTAAAGTCCCCAATGAATGAACATCCCGAACTTGGCCGCGTGCCACCACTTCATGCGACGCTCGCGGTCTGCAACCACAGAGGCAGGCTCAACTTGTCCCTCGGCTTGTCCCTGCCCGGGCGCCGGAGCCTGTCCTGAGGTGCACGCAGAGGCAGCGCCAACTGCAGCCATCGTGCCCCCGGCTCCCATGAGTTTCAGGTAATCCCGTCTCGTCATCCGATTCTCACGCATAGACTTCCACCTTCCCCTTCCCGGCAACTGAGTGAATTGAGGATAGGGTACCCTTTACCCTCCCCATCCAAGACGCCGAACGCAAAAGTCCTTAATTTCTATTGCGCCAGCGATATTACCGCAAAAGTTTCCGGCAGGATACCGGGAATATTCATCGGATCGTTAGTCTCGAGAGTCGTTGCCTCCTTTTCAACCTACGGCAGGGGATCACGGTCTTTCTTTCTGGCGGAACAGAAGTTAAGCTTTTGAACAATGAATCATCACCGGCCACAAAAAGTTCGGCTTGACCGGCTTCTGGTGGAGCGTGGTCTTGCCGAGTCACGCCAGAAAGCCCAGGCGTTGATCCTTGCGGGCGAGGTGATGGTGGACGAGCAGAAGGTTGAAAAATGCGGGACAGCGGTCAGCGCGGATGCAGGACTGCGGCTGCTGGGTGAAACGCTACGATACGTCAGCCGGGCGGGGCTGAAGCTTGAAGCTGCTCTCGATCACTTCGGCGTGAATCCCAAGGGAAAAACCTGCCTGGACATCGGTGCGTCCACCGGCGGCTTTACCGATTGCCTTCTTCAGCGTGGAGCCGCCAGCGTATTCGCCGTGGACGCCGGGACCAACCAGCTTGACTGGAAACTGCGGCATGATCCGCGTGTGACGGTAATGGAGAAAACCAATGCCCGTTACCTCGACTTTGACCAGATAGGCTCCCTGGTAGCGCTGGTCACAATGGACGTTTCCTTCATTTCCTCCACGCTGATCCTTCCCGTTCTTCCTCCCCTGCTTGAAGGGGGAGCCGATCTTCTGGTGCTGGTCAAGCCGCAATTCGAAGTGGGCCCCGGCCAGGTGGGAAAGGGTGGCGTGGTTCGCGACCCACAGCTGCACGAGGAAGCCGTTTCAAAGGTTGCGCGGAAGACCGCCGACTTAGGATTTATCGAGATAGGGCGCGTTGAAAGCGTCCTGCCGGGAGCTGCGGGGAACCTGGAATTTTTCCTACATGCTATTTGGCCGAAAAATGTCTAGAATGGTTTTTCAACGATGGACTGCGGCCTTGGCCATCGACCAACCTGCAGTGACGCCAGGCTCTTATGACGATCAAGAAAATCGGTATTGTTTCAAAGCCCAAGAAAACTGAGATCCGCGAGATCGTTCCTCATTTGGTGGAGTGGCTTCAAAAGCGCGATATCGAAGTTTCCATTGATAAGGAAACCGGTTCCATCCTGGAGAGCACGGAAAAATGCCTTACCCGTAATGAGCTTCCCGGTAAGGTTGACCTGCTGGTTGTGCTGGGGGGTGACGGGACGTTGCTGGCTGCCGCCCGGGCCCTCTACCGGCACGAGGTACCCATCTTTGCAGTCAACCTGGGTGACCTGGGATTCCTTACCGTCATTACCAAGGATGAACTGTATCCCGCGCTTGAAGGCGTCCTTTCAGGGAACTATCGTTCCGAACGCCGCGTCCAGATTGAAGGCGAACTGGTTCGAGCGGACGAAGTCCTTTCCACCTTCAGGGCCTTGAACGACGTGGTGTTGAACAAGGGCGCCATCGCACGTATTCAGGATTTTGAGGTCTATGCCGACGGCGAGTTCATCTCAAATTACAAGTCCGATGGGTTGATCATTTCAACGCCGACAGGTTCAACGGCCTATTCGCTGGCTGCGGGCGGCCCCGTTGTTTCGCCGATGGTGGAAGCTTTTATTGTCACGCCCATCTGCGCGCACACGCTTACCAATCGGCCCCTGGTGCTCCGCGATTCAGCCAACATCGAGATTGTGGTGAAGAGCCAGAGGGAAGCTGCTTATCTCACCGTCGACGGCCAGGTGGGTATCGCCACCCATAGTGAAGACATTATCCGGGTGCGCAAGTCCGATTCCTACGTGGAGTTGATCCAGCCTCCGCAAAGAAACTACTACGAAATCCTTCGTCAGAAGCTCAAGTGGGGAGAGCGGTAGGAATTAACTACGCGTGATTGTTGGCGAGCTGATGAATCCGTCGAACGTGGATTTGTTTTTCGCGCCTTCGCGTCTGAACGATGTCGTAAGAGGCTT
>OBIZ01000144.1_pt1 | contig 12974 bp, 10 predicted proteins | sample 1519801 | NCBI WGS metagenome assembly OBIZ01 (sample SAMN01911456, study PRJEB22533) | soil metagenome | biome: Soil | place: Malaysia | collected 2012-04-30 | depth DG_metagenome m | reverse complement strand
AGGCGGGTGTGAGTTCACTGCGCCAACTCCAGCCGCCTCGTCATTCCGATCCCGCTAGGCGGGAGAAGAATCCCCGCATTTAAATGCCGAGACGCTTCACTTCGTTCAGCATGACAACTTAATGCCTTGGCCCCCGCTCTGTGTGCCGTCATTCCGATCCCGCCATGCAGGAGAGGGATCTGCTTCTGTTCGCGGGCGGCAGCGTTGCGAAACGGCACGGCCATCGTTTTCAGAGGAGAGCAGGTTCACTCGCGCCGCACGCAGGCGCGATCATCACTGCAATTCGACACGCTCAAAGCCCAGGCTTCCCAGCAGGCGGGTCAAAGTAAAATGAGCATTCTTGTCAGCGATTTCCAGCAGCCCTTCTTCCATTGCCGCTTCCCGCAATTGCCGCTCCGCTTCGCGGCGAACCTCTGATTCCAGGTTTGGATCGACGTGACTGAACAATCCTGTCTCGCGCGAATAGACGCGGGTTCTTTCATTGTCAATCCGCACGGTGAACACCTCCGCCTTGGGAATTCTCACGGTGAGAACATTATTCCGTACAATGATGTCATCAGACTTCACCTTGCTCAGGTCAATGCCGGCGATGACTTCCCCATGCACGATCAACAACAATCGGTCGCCCGAAAGAAATTGCGGCAGGTAGCGCGATTCCGTCCCGCCCGACACGATTTTGTCCATATAAAAGCGGACCGTTTCCAGCCGCTCCAGTTGCTGAATCTTGCTGAGGATCGCAGGCTGCGAGACGTCGATCCTGCGAACTTCCGAGCCGCCATTCTGGCTCCAGCGGGCGATCCAGCTGACGAGCAGCACCGCCGCCACCGCACCAAGCAGGAAGCCTGTGGCCAGTCTCCAGCCCACAAATCCCCGGGAGCCATGCCTGCTCTCTGTCGTCTCCAAAGTTCCCTCCATCAGCGATTCCTGGTATCGCCCGGCCCTCTTCGACTCGGGACTTGCCGAACGCACTGATCATACGCTTCCATCTTATCAAAATCGATCTCTATGCAAGCTGGAGGCGCAGAGTTGTCCCGCCGTGCGGGATGCGGTTTGTTTCTCCAGGAATGGCTCAGCCCGGCCAATCGCCGGCATCAGGAATCAACGCCTGTGCCGCTCGCCAAACTCGTGCGATGATGCGTTAGGACCTGGAAGTACAGAGAGGAGCGCACGATGAGCAACGAGCAGGCGGCGCCTGAGACGAAAGGTGTTACGGTGAAGTTACTTGGAACGGTTGACCTGGGCCCTGAGATCGAGGGCCTGGCAGGGCGCCAACTTCGAATGCGTATGGTGACCATCGAACCTGGAGGTATCTTCGGCCCCGTTCACGACCATAAAGACAGACCGGGCATCGTCTACATACTGCAAGGAACCATCACTGACCATCGTAATGGAATCGCTACGGACTATGGGCCGGGCGTGGGCTGGCCCGAGGACAGAAACACCCTGCACTGGCTTGAGAACAGAGGAACGATCCCGGCGGTGGAAATCTCGGTCGATATCGTGAGGCAAGAGTAAGCTCACTACCTGGAAGCCTGGTTGGCAGCCACGGGTCGCTTCTATGCTGTGGGTTCGCAAATTTCCGCGCGCAAGAAGCCCACGGCATAAAACCGCTGCCGTGGCTACTGGCTCATTTGCAAGAAGAAAAACAGGCACCCCCACGGCGCGTGAGGAGAGCACGGTGACCCCCTCTGTGGCCACAGGTACTCCCGAGAGAACTAAACTCTTACAGGAGTGTTTGTCTCAAGAAATGTGCCAACCTTCGACCGAGATCGTCAGCCAGGGTTTGGTTCATTACTTTTTCTTTGCTTTCGAAGACACCGTGAATAGGCCCGGTAAGGACCAACTTGGCACCGCTTACATGATTGGTCATCGTAATGGTGAAAACCGACTTCAGTTTGTCTACCTCTGCTTTAGTGAAGCTTTCGCCATAGTGATGCATTCTCGCCTCCAAATGTGTTCCCCTGCTAGTGCCACAAACGAAACTCTCCGCTGGGCAGCCCCACACTGGGCCGATGGATCATAAGAATTGCCACTATACACACGACCAGCTGTGTGATCTCGAGAAAAAGCATTCCAAAGGACACCTTCAAAAAGAAGGCCGCAGATTTGTTTAGGCGATCCCATTCCTCTTGATCTTCCTTCGTCAACTCCTCCCAAGATTTTCGGGCGTATCGATACTGTATGTGTTTTCGATATGATTTCAGTTCACGGTGAAGGGACAGCAAAGCCGTTCCCGCTGATAATAGGCCGCAAGACAGCCCCGAGAGTCCTAGCGCCAAGAAGAACCATCCCGGCCCGGGGCGGTCTATCTCGTCTTTCGCGAAGCTTATTGCAAACGCGATCGGTGCGACCGAGGCGGTCACAAGAAAGTAGGTCAATTTTTGTTTCAGTTCGAGGAATTTTTCAGCTTGCGTGTCAATAGCGAGGTCGTACTCTGTTGGGTTCTGCTTCATGGATCTTGTAGGTCTGCCGCTGAGACACCCAAATCTGTAAGGGCGTTTCAGAACGACCCCAGAAAGGGTTCGGGGTTAAATAAACGTTAGGCCGCGTAGCTGAAGGCAGCTTACCTCCGCAACAACACAATGTCGCCTCTAAACTCGGGCCTGACAGAGATACTTGCCTTGCACTGTCCGCTATTTCGTGAACCGAGGGATTCTTATTAAATTTATTCCAGCCAATCTGTTTCGGCCGTTGAGGTCGAAGGCGGCCGGGCAGTTCCCGCGCCCCGCAATTCTTACCCCAGGCAGCATCGCCGGACGCCACGATCCATCGGGACACCACCCGCTTGAGCCTTTGGGCCCAGGAAGAATAATCAGTGCCAAATTGACCGTGGCTACCGGTTACTCATCAAGAATAAGCCCGGGGCACTTGCCAACTTCGCCGTCGGCTGCAATAATTTCACTTCGCCAAAAGAGCGCTTCCGCATATGCCACTCTCATTGCCAGAATTTGTTACCCGCTGGAAAGCCAGCGAGCTTACTGAACGTGCTGCCGCCCAGTCGCATTTCATTGATTTGTGCGGGTTGCTCCACCAGCCGCATCCCGCCGCCGCTGACCAGAAGGGAGACACCTACACCTTCGAAAAACACGTCTCAACCCTCAAAGGCGGCAAGGGGTTCGCCGACGTGTGGAAGCGCGGATATTTCGGCTGGGAATACAAGGGCAAGCACAAGGACTTGGAGGCTGCTTATCTTCAGCTTAACGACTATCGCGAGGATCTTGAAAATCCGCCTTTGCTGGTAGTTTGCGACCAGGACCGCTTCGAAGTGCACACCAACTTCACGGGGACACGCCCGCGAGTCTACAGTTTCACCTTGGATGACCTACTCGCTCACACACCAACGTCCAATTCCGCCTTGACGCCGCTCGACGTCCTGAGGGCTGTCTTTACTGATCCAGAGGAACTGAGGCCAGAGAGAGCCTCAGCCCGCGTAACGGAAGCAGCGGCAGCGGAGTTTGCCAGACTCGCACTCAACTTGGAGCAGCGAGGTGAGGAGCCGCAGGCAGTCGCCCACTTCCTGATGCGCCTACTCTTCTGTCTGTTTGCCGATAGTATTGGCCTTTTGCCGGACCATCTTTTTCGCCAGATGATCCAACTCGATAAGGGCAAGCCCACCGGCTTTACCCGAAAGCTCCGAAACCTTTTTGCTGCCATGTCCACGCGAGGAAACACCTTTGGTATGCATGACATTGCATGGTTCGACGGCGGCCTCTTTGCCGACGATTCCGTCTTCGACCTGACCACTGCCGATATGGACATACTCCAGGCCGCCTCCGCGCTGGACTGGTCAACCGTCCAGCCTGCCATTTTTGGGACGCTCTTTGAGCGCAGCTTCGACCCTGCCAAGCGCTCCCAGCTTGGCGCGCACTACACCAGCCCGGAAGATATTCTTCTCGTCATCGAGCCTGTGCTCATGGCCCCGCTCGAAGCAAGATGGCGAACAGTGAAGGCAGAGGCTGCCGCGTTGGCTGAGACCGCGAAGAAGCAAAAGGGCTCGGCATATACCAAAAGCCGGTCTAAGATGCAGGAAAAGTTGTACGCCTGGGTCGAAGAACTCTCAGAAGTGCGCATTCTCGACCCCGCCTGCGGAAGCGGCAATTTCCTTTATCTGGCCCTGCGCCGGATGCTCGACCTCTGGCACGAAGTGCGACTCTTTAGTGCGCAACATGGTCTGCCCACCATCCTGCCCCATCAGGTGCACCCTTCGCAACTCTACGGGATAGAGACGAATGTTTACGCGCATGAATTGGCTTCTGTTGTGGTCTGGATAGGCTACCTGCAATGGCTGAATGACAATGGCATCGGATGGCCCACAGAGCCGATTTTGCGCAAGCTCGACAACATCTGGCACCGGGATGCAATTCTTGCGCACAACGCAGGCGGTGAACCGGTAGAGGCAGATTGGCCGAAAGCTGACTTCGTTATAGGGAACCCACCTTTTCTTGGAGGGGCCTTCTTGCGTCGGGAGCTCGGAGACGAATATGTCGATGCCCTATATCGCGTTTACGAAGGACGCATTCCGCCTCAGGCTGATTTGGTGACGTACTGGTTTGAGAAGGCCCGCGCGGTAGTGGAATCTAACGGCGCGTGCAGGATTGGCCTTCTTGCCACACAGGGAATTCGCGGAGGAATCAATCGCCAAGTCCTGGAGCGAATAAAGGCTACGGGAGATATTTTTATGGCGTGGAGTGACGAGAACTGGGTGCTAGACGGTGCAGCTGTTCACGTTTCGATTATTGGGTTCGACGATGGTTCCCAGACGGAGCGAATGCTTGACGGGCGCTCCGTCGTGAAGATAAACCCGGACCTGACGGAGGGCCCTGACACGACGACTGCATTGCCGCTCCGCGAGAACGCGAACCTTTGCTTCCGCGCGGACGAGAAGGGCGGTCCGTTTGAACTCGATGCCGCATCAGCAAGCGCGATGCTCGCAGCACCAATGAATGTGAACGGGCGCCCGAACTCTGACGTTCTTTTCAGGTGGATAAACGCCTCTGACATCACAGGGCGCCCGCGCGGCATGTGGATTATTGACTTCTACGGGATGACAGAAGGGCAGGCTGCTGAATATGAAAAGCCCTTTGAACACCTCAGGAGTCAGATCGAAAGGGAACACGAGCAAGCTGCCGCAAACGGTGAAGTGATGCGACCAAGAGCCCGTTGGTGGCTTCATCGCCGCCCCGGCTCAGAAATGCGCGAGGCCGTGGCTGGGCTGAAGAGATACATAGGAACAATCAAGACTGGAAAACATAGGCCTTTCGTTTGGCTCGACCACAGTGTCTTGCCTGATAACGCGCTATATATCTTCGCCCGTGACGACGACTACTTTTTCGGTGTACTTCACTCCCGAGCGCATGAGGTCTGGGCTCGCACGCTAGGGACGCAACTCCGCGAAGCGGAAAGTGGCTTCCGATACACGCCCACCTCAACCTTCGAAACTTTTCCATTCCCTTGGCCGCCTGGCCGTGAACCTAAAGACGATGCGCTAGTACGCGCGATTGCTGAAGCCGCTCGCGAACTTGTGGAGAGACGGGACGCCTGGCTTAACCCGCCCGACGCCAAGGAGGAGGATCTGAAAGAGCGGACACTAACGAACCTCTACAACGAAAGTCCAACCTGGCTGGCGGAAGCACACCTGAGGCTCGACGCGGCGGTCTTTTCGGCGTATGGATGGCCTGACAAGCTGGCCGACACCGAAGTCTTGGAGCGATCGCTCGCGTTGAACCATGAGCGCGCCGCCATGGAGGGATAGCGCGGTGCTCCGGTGTTGAGGTCAGCGGCTCCTATTATGAATGAATGCAAAAGCGGCTGACTTCAACTACGGCGGTCTGCGCTGCACGCTTTGCGGATTTTAATTTTAAAGAAACAAACCGCAGAATAATCCCGCACGGCGGGACAACTCCGGGCTACCGCTACTCTGGCGGACCATCAGCGCCCTCTGAAAGCACGGGCTGCAATTCAGATTTCCATCTCAGCAACGAACGATGTGCACTCTCGCGCAACGTCTGGTTGGGGGCGGCGAGAATCAGCCGCTCAGCTTCCTCCAATTTCCTTATTGCTCCCTGCACGTCGCCTTTCGCCTCAAGAATTGCCGCCTCAACACGGGTACGAGACCAGGGAATCTCCGTCTTTGCCGGCATGGAGGCAAGCCACTGTTCGGCCAGGTCAACCCGCCCTCGTCTTCTTGCCTGGAAAACGCCGGCATCACTCATCAACGCCTGCTGCATGAACGGGGAACCAAAAGCGGAATACTGCAGGCAGGTTTCGAGGTACTCGGCGGCTTTCGAATCATCATGCCTGGCAAAGGCCGAGGCGTAAGCAAAGGCGTAAGCCGTTACGGTATCTGGCGTGTTGTCTTTCACCACGAGGGCCTTGCGAAGGAATTCCTGCGACAAACGTTCCGGCGGCACGCCCTCCCTTACCTCCAGGCCCAGCTTGATCAATGACAGCCACCGCTCGGCGCGCTCCCGGTTTTGCAACAGCATCAGGATTCTCCAGCCATCTGAAAGCAGAGCCCCGCTGCGAAAAGGTATCAGGTTGATGACGCCCAGCAGCAGAGACGAGGCGCTCAGCCAGAACAGGAAATACCCCTTGGGGAAGGGAAGCAGAAACACAACAAAGGCGGCCAGCAAACTTGCGGCCGGCCCTCCGGCCGTCATAAGAAACGCCTTTTGCGCAAGCCGGTGACTCCCGCCGGGAAACATTCTGGTCCACCCCGCAGCTCCCGTACGCCCGCCCCGGTGGATCGACACGCGAAAAGGCTGCTCAAACTGCAGCGGCCCGATCCTCAGTGAGCTGAAACGGAAACCTGCCAGGAGCCCGGCCAGCAGGTGTCCTGCTTCGTGGATTGCAGTCGAGCCGACAAAACCAAGAAAAAGAGCGAGGAAAAGGGCGGCAGGGCCGCCTGCATCCACCCTCCCCGTAAATAATTGTGGAAATTCCCTCTCCAGAAAGCGGTCCACGGCCGGGAAGTAGGGCAAACGTCCGATAGCTGCGAGGAAGCCGATTACAACCCCCAGGCAAATCGCGGCTGTCGTGATGACCCAGGAACCGGAACTGCGTTGCGCCGGCGGCGGAAGCGGCAACATCCGGTCCAGAATGGGCGTATGAGGTTTGGAAACTTCAGCCATAATCGGGATCCGGCAAGAACGGTCTAGCCCTCGACCGCCTGGCGCAGACGCTCGCATTTTAGTGTCCGCGATGGCGCGAAGCAAGGACATTCCCGGCATCGCGGGGCAGTCGAAGCTACCAAACCGGAGGTCGAGGGCTGGGGAGATTGGTGGTCGCCCAGGGAAACCATTCAATGCAAATGCTGTGATCCCTTCTCCCGCCCTGCGGGATCAGGATGACAGCTGTAGGGCTCAGGGCGACGGAGGAGGCGATTTCACAGGATAGCAACCGGCTGGTGTTGGCGCCCACAGGCGGAATTTTACGAAAAAACCATACAATCAGGGGATTTATGATCATGCCAGTAAAATCAATAATTTGCATCGAAGTTGATTACTTGTTAGCAACCCTGAACCATTGATCCGGGATTACCGATTAAACATCAGGAGTGGCGTTCCAGGTCCGAGAGACGCCGGGGTTTGAGCCTTTGGGGAGCCCAAAACAGGGGGGCTAAGGGGTGGGTTTCAAGGCCTCTGTTAACTTGTTGAATTGATGTTACGTATTATGTTATGTTGATAGATGTGTCTGCCCGGGTTGGGCCGGTTAGTTCAGGAAGCTTTGGAATGATTGTATTTCGCCAGTCGTGCGGCAATGCATGAATCCAATTGCCTTTTCCTGGCATCTCATATATTGAACACCGAAGCCTGGTGTGAAACGGGCCAAATTTTGGACAGGGTACTAACCTTCTGCAGCATCTAATTTCCACCACTTCTTTAAAGGTTTCTGGAGGGGGACGGCCTTGGGGAAGTTTGAGTTCCCGACGGCTGCCTGAGTTTGTGGCCCTGAGAAGGAAACAATATGTTGGACGTAAAGCTTAATTTCCGCCATCCGAGCGATACGGAGGTTGTGGACGACGAGGAGCGTGATCTGCTCTCGGAGGAAGAGTCCGATCTGTCGCTCGACGACGCGGCGGATTGGGAAGTTTCTGACGAGGAAGATGACGCGGAATATGACCTGACGCCGGGGCCGCTGGAGGGTTCCATCGATCCGGTGCGGACCTACCTGCGGGATATGGGCCGGGTTCCGCTTTTGAAGCGCGAAGGAGAAGTACGCCTGGCGCAGCGGATTGAGCGGGGCCAGCTTGTGGCCCGCCGAGCCATGTCGCGTTCTCCGCTGGTGCTGAAGGAATTGCTGGGCACCGCAAAAGCTTTGCGCGCAGGCAAGATTTCAATCCGGGATATTGCGAATTTTGACGCCGAGGAACTGGCTGAGCCCAAGCAGGTTGCCGCGAAGACCCGCGCAACCCTGAAGTCGCTTGACGGGCTTGCCAGGCTCTACCGGCTGGCCGTGAGGCAGGCATCGGCGCTCGAGCGCACTCCGAAATCCAAGAAGCGCTCTGCGCTGCACGCCCGTTACCGGCTGGCGCGCACGCGTGTCCGCATGTCGAAGCTGGTGTTGGCGCTTGACCTGAACGCCGAGGAAATCGAGCGGCTGACCGGAATGGTCTCACACACCAGCCACCGCGCACAGGAACTGCGGCACCAGATTGACAGGCTGAAGGCGCGCAGCTCGGCCCGAGGGCGCACCGCGGCCGCCGTGCGCAGCGAGCTTCGATTGCACCAGCAGCGGCTGAAGGCGCTGGAGTCGGAATCCGGCGTAAGCGCGCTGGAAATGAAGCGCACGTGGGACAAAATCCAGTTGGGACATCTGCACGCCGAGCAGGCCCGCAAGGAACTGACCGAGGCCAACCTGCGGCTGGTGGTTTCCATCGCCAAGAAATACATCAAGCGCGGCCTGCACCTGCTTGACCTCATCCAGGAAGGAAACCTGGGGTTGATGAAGGCGGTGGAGAAGTTTGACTGGCGGCGCGGTTACAAGTTTTCAACCTACGCCACGTGGTGGATCCGGCAGGCGATTACCCGCGGCATCGCGGACAAGGCCCGCACTATCCGAGTGCCGGTGCACGCCAACGACACCATCAACAAGCTGGCGCGCGCTCGCGGCGAACTCACCCGCGAACTGGGCCGCGATCCCACCGTTGCGGAAGTCGCGCGGCGGGCGCAGATTTCCGTGGCCAAGGCTCGCCAGGTGATGAAGATCGCCCAGCAGCCGCTTTCGCTGCACACGCCCATCGGCGACGACGGCGAATCGCAGCTGAGCGACTTTCTGGAAGACAAGCACACTCCTTCTCCTTCAGACGCCGCAATCCATGTGAACCTGAAGGAGCAGACGGCTTCCATGCTGAAGACGCTGACACCGCGCGAAGAGCAGGTGCTGAAGCTTCGCTTCGGCATCGAGGATGACCACGCCCGGACGCTGGAGGAAGTGGGCAACTGCCTCTCGCTGACGCGTGAGCGCATCCGTCAGATTGAAGGGAAAGCCCTGCGCAGCCTGCGTACGCCGTGGCGCGGCGGGCGGCTCCGCTCATTCCTTTCAGAGAACTAGACACGACTGTTCAATCCCTATCCCTGCACGGGGAAAAGCCAACTTGAAGGGGCGCTGCCATGCGCCCCTTCGCAATCCAGCCAAGCCAGATGAAATCGGGCCCGCCAGCGCGCCCCCGGGACTGGTGACAAAATACCCCCCATCTGCCGGACTATTGACTTTTTTACATAGCCGCCAAGCCTGCGGTCATTTTATCCATAGATAATACGCAAGTTATTGAGAACGCTGTTTTGGAGCCTCGATTGCTCTGGTAAGTGGTATCAGGGGCAGAGGAAAGAGGTTCTATGTTGCAGGAAAACAGTGTGTTGATGGTGTCCGCATCCGGAGAAATCGACCTGCCGCTCAGGCAGGCGTTGAATGCCGCAGGAGTTGCCGTGCGCGTGGTCCGAAGCTGTGCCGAGGCTCGGAAGTTTCTGAATGGAAAAAGTCTTCCCGCGGCGCTTTTCTGCGAAACCTCGCTGCCGGACGGCACCTGGGCTGATGTGCTTTCCCTCGCCGCCATGGCACGAAAGCGGATCCCGGTGGTGATCGTCTCCCGGGTGGTTGATATTGAACTCTACCTCAATGCACTGGAGAATGGCGCGGCTGATTTTATCGTTCCGCCTTTCAGCCAGCACGATGTTTCACAAGTGATGAGCTGCGCCGTCCGAAGTGATGTGGCTGTCCAGCCGGCTGGCGCTGCCTGAAGAGTTTGCGCACCTGACGAAGATTGGCGAAAATTGCGGGCATTTTTTCGGTCGTGAAAAGTTGAAAACCGGGGTTTCCTTCTGAGACCTTCCGGCATCTAATTTTGAGTGTGGGGCGCAGCCGGATTGTTTTACAACCTGGTTGCAGGGCCGGCTGGGGTTGCGGACGCAGCACAGCCCGGCCGCTCAAGCTGACAGTTGCTTGAGTTGATAGTGCTCCGGCAGGCTGCCGGATGGTGTTTCCCGTCATGTTCTGCGCATAAAGGTGAGCGCTTCAACGTGATGCTCTGGCAGCCTGCCGGACGGCGGGGCAGAATGTTAAGTTTTAGAACATCGAGGCGTCCGGGAAGAGAAGGGTCCAAGGGGGAAGTCTGGATTGCCAGGGTGGCCACCGGACATCTTCGGTGTGGGAGGACTCGATGGCGAACAGGAAACTGCAGAGTAACATCAGGGAAGTTTCAGCAGACGGGCTGGATCTGAAACTGCTGCTCGTGGACGAAGATGCCAATGATCTTGAATACTACGCGGAGGTCCTGCGTTACCTCGGATATGAAGTCGTTCCGGTTGATTCCTATGACAGGGCGGCGGCCACGCTTGGGCGTGAGCGGTTCGACCTGGTGATCGTCGACCAGGGAAGCAACAACTTCGAGGGGCGATCGGTACTGAGCCGGGCGGTGGAAGTCGACCGCCACGTGCCTGTCCTGGTGCTGACCAGAACAGTGGATGCCGACTGCTGCATCGAGGCGCTGGACGCAGGGGCCCATGAGTACGTTCAAAAACCGCTCACCACGGCCGAGGTTCGCGAACTCGTGGGCGACTACGCGAAAGCTCCGGTGGAAAAATTTCCGGCTGCCCGCCCCTATGCGATGCCGCGAAACGTTGCCGGCGTAGAAAGTCAGCAGGCCGAGGACGAATCTTTGCGCAAGGTGTCCTGACGGATATCAGCATCGCCCCCAACTTTGGCGCGGCGGAGAGCGGCCGTGTTTCAGCTGTTAGTTTCGAAGGATTGTTTAGTTTTCGGGCGCCGTGGGAGGATGCTCGAGAAATTCAAGTCCCATGTGGTCGGACCCGTCTGACCCGATATCGCCCGCCCAGACCACCGTACAATGCAAAGCGTGAGCAGGGTCTTCATCCTGAAGAAGGCTGAGCGTCTGGCCCGGGGTCAGTACAGTATCAGCCTGGACTCTGGCTCCGTGCTCCGAGACATCAACGGTCGTGCCTTCGAAGCGGGCCTCAGGGTCTTCCGATTCAATCACCAGGACAACGGCTTTTCTGACCGGTTTCCGTTCCGAACGCCGCGGTACGCCAAAAGATTCGCCTGTCATGCCGAAGAGGGTATACAAGAAAGTCCGTGCTGGCAAGCAATAATCTGAATGCTGTCTGCAAATTTCTGATTGAGAACAATTCCGCAGGAGGCGTCGCAGATCAGTGCCGCCGGTGGCCTTTGGGCCGATGATGGCCGTGCGAAGGCGCGCGGCGGTGGTGCTCAGACGGCGGTTGCCGGTAGAGCAGGGCGCGCTGGATGTTCATGCCCAGCTTGGTCATCTCTTCAAATCCCGTGGGAGTGATAAAGTATTGCCGGTGCCGTTCGGTCGTGTCTTCCACAATCCACTCCAGCTTCTTCGCGGCATCGATAAAGACACTCCCAACAGTAAACGGATTCACTGGTCCCAGACGTTCCTCGTCTTTGGCCTTGGGTTTCATTAAGCCCCGCTTATTGGTGATGGAAAGATTCCAGCGTTGTCTAGTCTTGCGTTCAGGACGCGTTGAAAGAACTACCGGCGACAGATAAACGGCAGGCAGTTACCCGGCGCCTCGAAATTGGCCCCGCCACCATGCTACCGAAGTCATACTCACGTGGCAAGGTTCCATTATACCCTGCAAGAACCGGTTGAGGAGCGGAATTCCGCCACCCGCTGGAAAATGCTCCGGGCATGGTTTCGGTCTGAGGCTTTAACAAGAAGGCCCAGGACGATTTCAGGGCGTGATCGCAGCGTGCTATCGCACCTTTCCTCGCCCGGCGACTTTCCAGGTGCCCTCCACTTGCCCCTTGCGGACCAGGAAGACCTCATCGTGCATGTTAACGCAGGTGCACACGTGGTTGGGGATCACGGTGACCACTTCTCCTACATGAAACTTGTGCGTGGAATTCGTGATGTCCAGATGTCCGTGCTCTTCGTTCAGCTTGATGAGGGCGGCATCGGGGGCTTCCACCACGTAGCCGTGGCCCTTGGCTGGCCCCGAGCCCAGGGCATCTGAAGACAGCGTCTTGGAGCCTGCGTCGATCATGGCGCGGTTTGGCACGGCAGTCGAGACCACCGTCGCCACCACGCGGGCCGCGCAATCTTCCAGCCTGCACGCGCCCTGAAAGTAGGTGTTCAGGTCGTTGTAGACGTAGGTGCCCGGCCGGATTTCCGTGACGCCGGGAATCTTATGCGTCAGTAAAGCCGACGGCGTGGAGCCGCCGGAAACGATCTCCACTTCCACGCCGGCCTTGCGAAAAGGCTCGAGCGCCATCTCAACCCGTTCGGCCACCTGCTTAGCTGTCTGATTACGATCAACTTCCATACCCCAGATGTTGCCGGGATATAACATCAGCCCCCTGAACTTCAGCCCCGGCATCTTGGAAATTTTTCGGGCCAGCTCCAGGGCGGCCGGGCCCGCCTCGACGCCGCACCGGCGCATTCCCACGTCAAATTCCACCAGCACGCCGACGGTTGCTCCGGCGGAGCTTGC
>OBIZ01000141.1_pt1 | contig 13170 bp, 12 predicted proteins | sample 1519801 | NCBI WGS metagenome assembly OBIZ01 (sample SAMN01911456, study PRJEB22533) | soil metagenome | biome: Soil | place: Malaysia | collected 2012-04-30 | depth DG_metagenome m | reverse complement strand
CCTTGTAAACCAGATTTTGTAAACGAGTGGCGATCACAGTACCGAGTTTGCCACAATGGACTTTCAACCCTAGGGTGGTACGCTCATCAGAGGTGGTGTAACCTGATTTGGATGGACTTACTGCGTCATTTTCAGATGCTTGCCCGCTATAACAGGATCGCTAACGAGCGACTTTATGCGAAATGTGCGGAGCTGGACGACACCGAATATCGAAGGCACCGCAAAGGCTCATTCGGGAGTATCCACGCATTGCTGAATCACATCCTGCTGGGTGATCAAATATGGATGGCAAGATTTCAGGGAGAAGGGCGCAGCACACCTGCTCTCGACACCATCCTGTTCGATGACTTTTCGGCTTTGCGGTCGGCCAGGGTCGATGAGGACAGTCTCATAGAATCCTTCTTCGAACACCTGGATGCTGCTTTTCTTGGGAGGTCATTCTCGTATACCAACAACCTGGGCCGAAATTACATCGAGAAAGCGCCCGTTGCCGTCAGCCACTTTTTCAACCATCAAACGCATCATCGCGCTCAGGTTCACGTGATGTTAAGCCAGACTTCAGTCAGTCCTCCCTCGCTTGACTTGCACCGTATCATCAACCCCTGGTGATCCGAACTGTTCTGTCGGATGCTGGTTCAAACACCCAGCAGGAACGGTCGTGCTATTGCGTATCGAAAAACATCAGAGTTTCCAGGGATTGGCGCGGAACCGCCCATCTCAAAAAGCTATGCTGGCCGCTGATACACGCGTACGTAATCGACTTCAAATCGGGAAGGAAACTTCGTGTTTTCCGGATTGCCGCCGCTCTGGCCACCGATGGCCTGGTTCAGAATCATATAGACCGGCTGGTGGAACGGATTGAAGCCGTTGTGCCGCGCGTCAAGGGTCCGGCTGAGGTCTACGGAAGTAAGAAGCGCTCCGTCGAGTTTTAAATGAATAAAATCGGGTGTCCATTCCATAACCCAGATGTGAAACTTGTCTGACCAGCTCGGGTCACCAAAATCTGTGACAGGCTTGGATGTGCTGACCCAATTGGGGGAACCGTCGGCTTTTTCCCATGCAACATTGGCTTTCACGTGTCCGGTGTAGTATTCCATAATGTCGATTTCGCCGCAGGCGGGCCAGGGCTTTGAAATCCCCAATGTCCACCAGGCCGGCCAGATCCCCTCGCGCGTATCGATGCGGCCGCGCATGACAAAATAACCATACTGCCAGCTGTGAAGTCCTCGCGTGATGAGGCTCGCTGAAGTGTACTCCGCCTCGCGCCGGCTGGTGCGCCAGCTGCGGCTGCCTTCGCGGTAGCGGGGGTTGGTTTTCTTCTCGCGCCGTGATTCAATAATCAATTTCCCATCCGAGCAGAACGCGTTCTCCGGCTGATACCACTGGAATTCCTCGTTGCGAACAAAGCCGTGCTCGTAGGTCCAGTTGGCGGGATCAGGCCGTCCGTCGGCATTGAATTCATCCTGCCAGACCAGGCTGTAGCCCTTGGGCGGGTCGTTCGAAATTCCAGCAGCCTTGGCAAGCAAACCTCCCGTGCCTGCAGCTCCAGCAGCAGCCAGCATTCCTTTCAGCACGCCACGGCGTGTGACCATTGTAAATCCTCCCTGGGCGGCTATTATAGCTCGCCGGGCCGCGGGTTTTAAGGGCCCGTGGTCCCCGGCGTCATCCCACTTTGTACTTCCGAATTTCCTCGGCGCTAACTTCGGTGCTCATGCCGGGTTCCTCGGGGCCCATGACTTCGCCATCAATCATCTTCTGCGGACCGCCGGATTCCATATAGATCGCGTTGGGCATGGCCAACAGCATGTTCAAATTGGTTTGTCCGCCGCCGTGGCTGGCCACCTCCACGTTATAGCCGTCGGCGATTGCAGCAATTTCCATCCACTCGCACACTCCGCCGGCGCGGCGATCGTCCGGCTGAACAATGTCTGCACCGTGCCTCGCAATGAGGTCGGCGAAAGCATACTTGGTGTTGAGGTTCTCCCCGGTGGCAATCCGCATGTCGAGTGCCTGGGCCAGCATGGCGAAACCCTCCATGTCTTCAGGCGGCAGCGGTTCTTCCAGCCAGAAGCAACCCATTTCCTGGTATGCCTTGCCCCGCAACATTGCTTCCGAGCGGTCGAACACCTGATTGGCGTCCACCATCAAACGTTTGCCCTTTCCAATCGTGTCGAGCGCCAGCCGGATGCGCCGGACATCATCCGCCAGCGTATACTTCCCCACTTTGATCTTGACCGCCTTGTAGCCTTGCTCCATGGCGTCTGAAATTTCTCGTTTGAAATGCGAAAGGTCCTCATCATTGTCGTAATACCAGCCGCACATCGAATAGACCGGAATGCGGTCCCGGTAGGCGCCCAGCATTTTGTAGACGGGCAGACCCGCGTTTTTGCCCAGAATGTCCCACAGTGCGATATCGGTAGCCGCCAGGGCAAACTGCGCCACGCCGGTTACGCCCTGGTAGTTCATGGCCTTCCAAAGCTCTGCGCGGATCCTGCGCGGAAACGCCGGGTCTTTCCCCATGATCACGGGCTTGACTTCGTTCTCCAGGATCGATTGGACCACGCGCGCGCCTTCTCCCCGGTTGCCAAACCAACTGTTGGCCCATCCCGTAACGCCCGCATTGGTGTGGATTCGGAGGACTACGGCGCCCTTATCTACGTTCAACGTCTGGAGTGCATCATAATAGCGCTCGCCGGGAGGCGGCTTCAGCAGGTCCGTTTCAACTCCGGTGATCTTCAATTCCTTCCGCTGTTCAGCCGCGGCTGACATCGCAGCGCCGAATGCTGGCATCGCCATAGCCGAACGAATGACGTCTCTTCTGTTCATCACTTCCTCCTCATCAAAATGCGGGACACATTAAGGATTCTTCGGACCGTGCCATTTCACGCCAAAGCGGGCCGCGCGTCAAGCAGCTTAAGCCGCAAAATCAATCGCAACCACTTCGTGCAGCCCAACCGACGGAACCTCAACTTCAATTGCGCCGTTTTGCAGGCGGTACGCAATGTCCGTTTTCCCCACCAGCAGATGAACTTTCTTAACGTGCCGGCCGTCCGGAATTCTCACACGCACCTGCTGGCGGTGTATGGGGATAATCTCCCGTACCGGGCCTTTCATCAGCATGGGATTGGTCAGGTTCACAAGATGAACCGTCATGGAGTTCTTCTGCGCCCAGACAGAAAGGTCAATCACACCCGGACCTTCCACCGTCACCGGCCGCGGCTCATTCGTTGCCCAGAGTACGGCGTTTCGCAGCAGCGTCCCGTGGTCAGTGTTCAGCACTTCCCAGAAAGTGCGGCCCACGTCCCATGGGAAATACACCACCCGTCCCTGCCCAAATTCTCGGATGAAGACGCCCGCCTCCTTCATTTTGTCCGGCCGCGGAAACACCTCCTCCATAGGAAGGTTCGGATAGGAAGGGACAACCACCAGCGGAGAATACGAACCATCCATCGCCGGTTTCACGATCACCCGGTTCACACCGTTGATGATTCGTGTCGCATCTTCAAGCCCGGCCAACAACGGGTGGAAGCGGCCGGTGGCAGGGTCTTTCTCAAGCGTCAGATAGGAGTTCTGCGTCGGCCCTTCCGTGCGCCCAGCAAAAGATGTTCCAAACAGGGACGCCAGCCCGAATTCATTCCGTCGCACGCCCCACTCGTTATAGAGAGACGTTTCCCAGGTAGCGACGAGACTTCCGCCCCGGTTCACAAATTGCCGGATCTGACCGCATTGTTTCTCGGACAGCGCCGCAATGTTTGGAAGGATCAGCGTGCGGAAGGGCGCCAGGTGTTCAGTATCGAGCAGTTCGTCGTGGACCATCTCAAACGGAATGCGAGCTTCAACCAGCGCCTGGTAAAACCCCAATGAGGGGTTCTCCACTTTGGCGCGCGCCTGCTCGCCGCCATAGAACGCGGCGGTCTGCTGTGAATACACCATGGCGACCCGGGCAAGCGAAGACTCGTTCCGCAGATATTTCTCATTCTGGTAGTGCCAGTTATAAAGTTCTTCCACAACCGGAAGCCATCGCCGGTCAATCGGCTTGGCATTGAATTTTGTGAACCACGGACGGAAATTGTGCGCAATGCCGTCCACAACCCACGTTCTGATCTCATTGTCATTCTGGACGGAGTCCTTCCAGCGGTATTTCTCTTCCAGCCCCACGCTGAAAATTCCCACAATCGCCTTTCGGCCAAGCGTGGCTCGATACTCCTTGGCGTTCTTGCCGTTAATCCAGGGCGGCATCAGGCCGCTGCGCCCCTGCCGGTCCGCGAACAACGTCGGCGCCCTTTCGCCAATGGTTTTCATGTTGAGTCCGCTGAGTGCTCCGCCTCCCGTGTTCGGGATAAAGCTGGCGTCTGGATTGATGCTCTTGATGGTGTCGTCCCAGACACGCCACAACTCGAAGAGACGCTTCTGGCGCCATACGATGTATTCGCGCCGGGCGGGATTCTGGGGATCATTCGTCCGCGGCAGGTCCATTCCACTGAACGCCCGGAAGTTCTCCTGGCAATGAAGGCAGTAGCACATTCCGGAGCCGGCCCAGCGGTTGGTGAAAATTCCATCGACGCGATAAAGCGTCATGACTTCTTTTTGCACAGATGTCATGAATTCGAAGTTGTAGGGGCCAAGCGCACAGGTTACCCAAAAGTCCCGGTCAGACCAGTGGCGAACCTTCTCACCCTTCGCGTCCACCATAATCCAGTCCGGATGGGCATCGTACATGTCCTGATGGCAGGCGTGGGCGTCCGTTCGCGCAATCACATTCATTCCCAGATCACGGCAACCCTTGACGATTCCACCGAAGGTGTCCAGATCGCCCAGCCATTTGCTTCGATAATGGAGCGGAATTTTCGTTGGGTAGAACGCCACGCAGCCCCCGGCGCTGAGGCATGCCGCGTCCGCGTGAATGCGGCGAAAGTAGTCAAGCCAGAACGCAGGATCGTAATTCCCGGGATCGTCCTCGACAAATGCGAGCTGCGCCCAGCGCATGGGCCGGTCATACCAGCCTGACGTTTGTTCCTGCCCAGTTGCTGCGCGGGAAACACCCGGGCCGCTTGTTGAAATCAGGACCCCGCTTGCGAGCGCCTGCAGAAAGTCACGCCTGTCGATCGCCATCCAACCCTCCCCCTAACGCCTGGAATGGAACGAACGCGCCGCTCTTCGGCCCTAACAAAGTAGCACACAACTGTGACCACGGCGGCTTGAGGCACAGTGCCGCCTCAACAAAAGCCGGCCTGGAAAATGTCGGAAGGCAAATGGTGCGCCTGGATGTAAAATCATGTCCGCAGAGTTTGTCCTAGAAAGTTTTTCAACGCGCGAAACAGTGGAAGGTTTAAGAATGGATCGACGAAAGTTCCTGGTATTTTCTCTTGCTGCATCAGGGATGGCCGAGATCGCCAGGCGTCCGGGTTACTCCCTCTCATCCGCTTACGGCGCGGACGCCAAAGCGGCAAACCAGCCGCCCGTCATCCCCGTCGGCCTCGATGCCTATCGCATGTGGGATCGCTGGGCCTATCAGCGCATCGGCGCTCGGGCCTACATGGCAAGCACGTATGACCGCAGCGGCGGCAACGAGGGTGCTGACGCAAGCCACTACCTCTATCAGCTCTCTGACACTTTCAACGTTACGCTTGACCTTGAAGGCCCCGGCATTCTCTACTTCGCCCGCTACAACCATTGGCACGGAAGTCCGTGGCATTACCAGGTGGACGGAACAGATTACATCCTGCAGGACAGCACCACGCCTGATCCCACCCATCCCGTCGAGAATTCCGCCATACTTCCTGCGCGTCTCTTCCCGTCCCCGCTTGCCATCACGTGGTCAACATCCAAAGGTTCTGATCTGATATGGGCTCCAGTCCCATATGAGCGCTCCTTTCGAATGGCCTACGAAAGGACGCGCTACGGGACGGGGTACTACATCTACCACCGTTACGTGGGCGGGGCCAGACTCTCGCAACCCATCCGTTCCTGGAATCTGGATTCCGAGCTGGGAAAGGATGTCCTCGACGTGGTCGCGGCGTCCGGTTCAGACCCGCTCGCGATGGCAGGCCGCCCGAGCCAGCAGCCGATTGCGCAGAAAAAGGGTGAGTTCGTTCTCCCCGCCAATGGATCGGTGGCATTCGCAGAATTGACCGATGCGCCTTCCATGATTCGCGCCTTGGATATTTCAGTGCCGCGCGAACACTCCGTCGAATTCGGGCGTTCAAGATTGCGGGTTACCTGGGACGGAAGGCCAGACCCGTCCATTGATGCGCCCGTTGCTCTCTTTTTCGGCGCGGGCACGCTTTACAATCGCGACAACCGCGAATACCTGGTGAAAGCTTATCCCGTCCACATTCGATTTGACGACCGGCGTGTGTATCTTGCGTGCTATTTCCCCATGCCCTTCTTCCGCAGGGCACATTTTGAGCTTGTAAATGGGGGCGAAACACCCCTCCCCGGAGTGCAGTGGAGCATCCGCTACGCTCCTTTCAAAGATCCTGCCAATCACGCCGCTTATTTCCACGCGACCTATCGGGACCATCCCCAGCCGGCCATCGGCCGCGACCTCGAGTTGCTGGACACCCGCCGCGTTGAAGGTGGAGGAGACTGGTCCGGCAGCTTTGTCGGTACTTCCATGATCTTTACACACAACGCAAATTTAACGACCCTGGAGGGCGATCCCCGTTTCTTTTTCGATGACAGCATGACTCCCCAGGCCCAGGGCACGGGAACGGAAGAATGGGGAGGCGGAGGCGATTACTGGGAAAAGGGTCACACCACAACCCTGCCTTTTGCCGGGCATCCCGTGGGCACCCTCCGCCCCGAAGAAGCAAAGAGCGAAGAAGACCTGATCCATTCGGAATACCGCTTTCTGCTGGCCGACCTGATGCCTTTCGGCAAGAACGCCCGCATTCATTTTGAGCATGGAGGAACTGACGAATCCAATGAACACTACGAAACCGTGGCGTATTGGTATGGTTTACCAGCCGCTTCCCTGATCAAGACCGACGAATTGCGCGTGGGCGACTCAGCAAGTGAAAAGGCGCACCAGTATCGATCGCCGGACGCCAGCGAACCTTACCAGATAACCTCGCGATACGAATGGGGAGTGGACCAATTGGATGGGAAAGAAATTTATCCAGCCCACACGAGGGTGGGCCGTTACACGACCGGAACGTCTGAGTTCACTCTGAAATTGATCCCCGAGAATTTCGGCGTCATGTTGCGTCGAACGCTCGATTATTTTTTTCCCAACCAGCGTGCCGTGGTCTCCGTGTGTGACGCGAGGGTGAGCGCAAATGACGCTGCCAATTGGAAACCTGCCGGAGTGTGGTATCTCGCCGGATCCAATACCTGCGTCTACTCCAATCCCAAAGGTGAACTGGGGCCAACAGAACACGTGATAGAAACTTCGGATCGGCGCTTCCGGGATGATGAGTTTCTGATTTCCCGCGACCTTACGCAGGGACTAACGGCAGTACGCGTAAGAGTTCGATTTACGCCCGTAAACATCGCTCTATTTCCCGGCGCACCGCCACAGAAGCTGGCATGGAGCGAGATTGCATACTCAGCCTACTGTTTTGTGATGCCCGCATTTGAAGCGCCCGGTACCTGAGAACACTGCGCTGCGATTTCCAGAGCGATTATCGAAGCTTACCGTGCCAGGGGGCTCTCCCAGACGTGAAGAAGCAACTCCTTGAGCTGGGTGAAGCGTTGGGGCCCAAGTTCGGCGCTCCATTCGCGCTCGATGTCGCGTAGAACGTCGTGTATCTTCGCGTAGGCGGCGTGGCCGCGTTTGGTAAAGCGGATGATTCTCGCGCGGCCTTCATGGGGATCGTTGGACCGAACGACATAACCATAATCCTCAAGGCTGCCGAGGAGCTGGTTCACGGCCTGCTTGCTGATGCCGGCGCGCTCGGCAAGGGTGCCTGGGCGGACCCCATCCGGGCCGGGAAACTGCAGCACCGCCATATGCGGCAGGCGCAACTCGTGAAATCCGGCTGCGTTGAGCTCGCTGATAAGACGGCGGTGGATGGCCTGGGCCGGAACGCGCAATAATGCCCCTATGAGCATGCCCGAAGGTTTGATCTTTGAGTGTGTCATTTTATTCTTGACATCTATAGTAAACGCCATTTACAGTGTAGCATAGTAAATGTAATTTACTAATAGGGAGCGCAATACATGGCAGCCCAAACCGTTAAGACCGGCGTCAAGACCAATCCCGCCGATGAGACCATCCGCCTTGGCCCGCTCGAGGTGCGGTTCCTGATCACCGGAGAGAATTCAAGCGGCAGCATCGCGGCATTTGAACTCTTTGTCCCGGCCGCGCAGCGGCTGATGGCTCCGGCCCACAGCCACGACCATTACGAGGAGACAATCTACGGAATTGAGGGAGTATTAACCTGGACGGTCGACGGGAAGCCGATTGACGTTGGCCCGGGGCAGGCGCTCTGCATCCCTCGCGGCGCTGTCCACCGGTTTGACAACAACGGAGCGCAGGACGTGAAGGCGCTCTGCGTCATTACGCCCGCGGCCATCGGACCACAGTATTTCCGCGAGTCAGCAGAGGTGGTCAAAGCAGCTGCCGGCGGGCCACCGGACCGAGAAAAGATGATCGCGATTATGCTTCGGCACGGGCTTACACCAGCCCCGCCTCCGCCTCAGGCGTAGTGGCGCACGATCGAAGAATCAGCATCGGGAGGAGAACAAATGTTTCACGTCGTGCACCGTGAAGATCAGCGGAAAGGCAAAATCGCCAGCGTCGAGTTCGAAGGCGAGCCCTACGGGGCCGGAGTCTCCTTTTTTCTCGGGAATCTTCAGCCCGGGAAAGGACCCGGACTGCACCAGCACCCTTATGCGGAGACTTGCATCGTCTTCTCCGGCAAGGCAGCCATGGTGATCGGTGGCGAAGAGGTTGTCGCCGGCGCTGGTGACATCGTCGTGATTGGCCCGGAAACGCCGCACCGATTTTCCGCCACCGGCAACGAACCGCTGGATATGGTCGCCATTCACCACACTGACCGGTTTATTATCGAGCCGCTCAGCGAGTGAGGGTGTAGAGTGCTTGCAGTAGTAGCCGACATCAGGGATTCAAGACCGCCAGATTGAGGTCGCGAAGGCGCTGAGGGTCGGCAATAATTTCGACCTGAGCGATCTTTCCGCCTTTGAGGACAAAAGTAAGCGCTCTAAGCAACCGTCCACGCGGGGCCCACACAACTCCTACCGATCCATTCACCAAAGCCGGCTGGACAAACCGGGCCATCGCGGCAAATGCAACCGCACCCCTGGCCCAGTTTTGTGCACCTCGTATTTCCCTGGGAGCGCCCGGCCGCGCGGCGGCTTCGTCCACATGAACCACCACATCCGGATCAAGCACCGAGATGAGCCCTTCGATATCGCCGGCCCGCAAGGCCTTGAGGAAGGTGTTGGCCACTTCGAGTTGCTCGGTAATATTGGCGTCAGGAACCGTGGACGCGCCCTGCACGCGGCGGCGTGCGCGGCTGGCCAGTTGTCTCGCTGCGGTTGGAGTCCGCCCCACAATCGGACCAATTTCCTCAAAAGGCATGGCAAACATGTCATGCAGCACGAACGCGACACGTTCGGCGGGAGTCAACCGGCCCAGGACGACCAGGAGCGCAAGCCCAACGGAATCGGCCAGAAGCACCTCCTGTTCGGGGTCGCTCCCGGGCCCGCTGCCCGCAACCGGCCCGCTCACCTGCTCGCCGATGGGTTCTTCCCTGCGTGATTTTCGTGAGCGCAGCATGTCCAGGCATACGCGTGCGACAACGGTGGTCAGCCACCCGCCGAGATTCTCGATGCTGCTCTCTTCGGACCGGTTTAGTCGCAGCCAGGCTTCCTGCACTGCGTCGTCCGCCTCGTTCATTGAGCCCAGCATTCGGTAAGCCACCGCCCGCAGGCGGCCGCGGTTCTGTTCAAATTGTTCCGCAAGCCACGTCCGTTCACCCATCCGTCACATCTCCTCTTCGTGTTTCGTCATAGTTGTGACGTACAAAACCTGAACTTTGTGACACGGAGGTATTAGATGATTCAAGCACGGATAAAGAACCCGGCAATGTTTATTCCGGAGGCCATGCAGGCACTGCAATCCCTTGCGAAGACCGTGGAACGGAGCACCGTTTCGCCAAAGACACTGGGCCTCGTTCACCTTCGCGCCAGCCAGATTAATGGCTGCAGCGTCTGTGTTGATCTCGCATTGCGCTTTAATAAGGCGGGCGATTCAAATGAGCGCCTTTTCGCCGTGGCGGCCTGGCGCGAGGCTCCATGGTTCAGTGACGCCGAACGCGCCGCGCTGGCGCTCACCGAGGCCGTCACCCGCTTGAGCGACAGGCCGGACCCGGTGCCGGATGACATCTGGAACGAAGCTGCACGTTTCTACAGCGAATCGGAGCTTGGGACCCTGGTCTTGTGGATTGCCGTCACCAATGTGTGGAACCGGGTGAATGTAGCCACCCGGCAGGTGGCGGGCGAGTGGGCCAAATCAGTCGACGCAAAGAAAGTGTTGGAGGGCAGCGCGGCGGCCCGCTGAGCCAGAACCATGGCGATGTAACTCGTAAGAGTGCGTGCAACGGGCACAGGCTGCGCATGGCGCGCGGCCTTGTGCCCCCGGGCACCCTGATGCGGACTGGTTTATACATTCAACGCCGTGGATGATGCTGGCAAACAGGATTCTTGGGTGGTCAATGGTGTTCACCCAGGAAGCCGACAATTTTTGCGCTGGCTTCCGCCCAGTGGCCCAGCAACAGATGTCCACCGGTCTGAAAGCCCACAAATTGGGCGCCCGGGATGTGGTCAGCGGAGTATCGCGCACCTGGAAAAGTGCCATACAGGTCATCCTCGGCGGCGACTGCGAGAGTGGGAACATGAATACTCTCCAGGTCATAGCGGGGCAGCGAGGGGCCGATGGTCGCGTCGTTCCAGATTCCCTTCTCCCGCTGGCTGATGGGCTGAATGTTCCGCATCACCTCGAGTGCGCGCGCCTGTTCCTCCTCTGAGGCAGTTTGGAAATCTTCAACCGGCGTGCCGAGCACGGTCATCACAAGCAAGTTGCGCGCAAGCTTTGTGCCAATCCAAAAGAGGAAATCGGAATGCAGGGTGGTCTTGATCACCAGCGTGTAGAGCCGGGACGGCTTACCTGCCAGCCGGACGCGGTCGGCTACCCGGGTCTGTTGAGGGCTGCCTGGCGCGAACGCCAGCGGAAAGAGGAGAACCAATCCCGAACACCGCTCGGGATGGCGCAGGCAGAGTTGCATCGCAGAGGGACCGCCGGCAGAGGCCCCGATCACGGCAACACGGTCCAGCTTCAACACGTCGAGCAGGGCTGCATGCGCGTCAGCCTGGGCCATGGGCGAGGCATCGGCCGGAACGGGTGTGCGGAGATACCCGAAGCGCGACGGCGCAATCACCCGGAAACCATGCTCGATTAGAGGGCGGGCAATCTCCAGGCCCTGGTCGAAGCCGCCACCCGCGCCATGGATCAGAAGCACCGGTGGGCCCTCTCCCACATCGGCGTATTCAATCAGACCGCTCTTCGTGTTAACCACATGACTGCCGGATGAAATGCGGAAACGGGCTCGATTGAGGTCGCGCCGATAGCTGATGTAAGTGAGGGCCAAGAATGCCAGGATGAGAATGCCAACGATGGTTAGCGCCATGCGCCTTTTCCTCATCTTGTTGCGATCGGCCATCGGATCAGTCGCCGCAGGCGTCCATGCCGCGGAAACCTCGCGGGTTTAGAATCCAACCCGTAGTGCCGCGCTGGTTTTTTACCTTCACCCACCATTCCGTTTGCGGAACTGACAGAACGTCCCACGGGCGCTTCGCACTGCCCTTGTGGACGGTCTCTGCTTCCAACTCGCCGGAGTGGGTTGCACCGTTATACCAGAAGAGCGCCACGCCCTCACCCGAAGGATGGAGCACATAGAGTTTCTCACCCGCAGGAAGCGTCACGTCGTAGAACTTCGTCTCTTTTCTTACGATCACGATGCCGGCCTTGCGCGTGATCACAAGGCCCGTGAGGGCCTGCACCTTCTCTCCAGGATGAATGGCAAAGGCCACGCTAGCGCCAATGCCCGGTGCCGTACGCACCCGATAGCTCGACCTGGCCGTCCATTCGCCGTACTGGCAGCACTCGAAGGGACAAACGTCGCGGTCGGTGAAAGGGAGCGTGGGCGCGCCACTATTCTGGGCGGGCGCCAGGGCCAAAGCAAAAAAGACGCTGAGAGAAGTGGTGAGCATCGGATAGCTCCGTAAGAAAACTTAGCCAAGGCGGTGGAGAAAAACAACCCGAACGAAATCTAAGCGATTAGCGCGCAGTTTCGACTCTGGAAACTCTGCCGCCTTGGGGCGGTTTCAAAATCGACCATCGCAGATATTGAAACGCTCAGGCTCTAAGTTACCTGTTCAGCCATACTCTGACACTATCCCAGTTGTCGTCCCGCTCGCATCGAAACGCAAACGCCCGGGTTGAGCCTTCATGGATGAGATCCCTGAGTCTTTTGGTAGTGCTTGCCTCGTCAGATACGTAGTAAAGCAGTTCCCGATGGCCGTTCCAGGTCACGCGCCCCACAAAGATCACGATTGTCCCCTTGTTTAACTCTTTTCCGACTTTATCTTCCCAATCATTCAGATTGTTGGCGTCCTCCGTCGTCGGCCATCCATGGGATCTTGGATCTATTAGTGGTGTGGACAAACTCAAGAACCACGGAACGGTCGCCTTTTCATTGTATTCACGAAGGCCCATGTTAATTATCGCGATAAGCGGATGGCCATCCATCTCGCCTTGAAGCACGGAAAAGCGTCCGTCGCTTGTCATCACTGGTCCTCTAATCTGGTAAACACGGATATTGCGGGGTACCCTCGAAGCCGTGCCCTGGCGCATAGCGCAGCAAACCGAAAAAACTCACACCAGGTGCAGCATCAGCAGCAGGCCCAAGGCGAGGCCGCCGGCGAAGCTGGTGCCGGCAAAGTTGACCATGCCGTTGCCCACCAGGCCGCGGCGCTCGATAGTGGCGCCGAGGTAGCTGTCGGCCAGATTCCCTGCCCCGGCGGCGATGAATGCAACAACCGCGGCACCGGGACGGCACAATCCCAGCGAGTAGCCCACGGCGACGACCAAAGCGCTGGCTCCCATTCCCGCCAGCGTCCCGACAAGCGAAACACCGCCGTCCA
>OBIZ01000140.1_pt1 | contig 13181 bp, 12 predicted proteins | sample 1519801 | NCBI WGS metagenome assembly OBIZ01 (sample SAMN01911456, study PRJEB22533) | soil metagenome | biome: Soil | place: Malaysia | collected 2012-04-30 | depth DG_metagenome m | reverse complement strand
AGACACAAAAATTCGAGGAGAAGGAGACTTGGCCAAATCTTTTTCCAGGGCAGCCGGCCCTTTATAGTGAAGAACTCCCTTATTATAAAGCAGTTGGCAAAATTCCGGCAAGATAATTGTCCACACTCCTCCCCCAGTTGTTGGTTTTGAACAGCTTCCAGACATCTATTCGCCTTGTCAGGCATGCTCCAAAGGGGCATTTCGCCGCCTCTTCGCTATGTGAACCAAATTCGGGTGTTCACAACGTGGCACGGAATCTGATGGTCTCGAAATCTAATGATCTTCGGACGCGCGAGATGCCTTAGAATTCTGGACGGAGGCCTTGGCAGCTGCCGGTTTCTGTTTGAATACGCAACAGAGGCCGACGGCAAATCCCATAATCGCAAACGCGTATGAATGGCTTTCTATCCGAGGTACAGTCTGGCAGGCGTCCGATATGAAACGTGAGTACCCCAGACATCCGATTGTTGGTGTCGGAGGCGTGGTCATCCGAGATGGCCGCGTCTTACTGATTAGGCGCGGGACTGAGCCTCTGAAGGGCGAGTGGTCCATCCCCGGGGGAATGCTCGAACTGGGAGAAAACCTTGCGGAAGGGGTCAGGCGGGAAGTCCTGGAAGAAACAGGCATGAGAGTCCGCCCGATGGAGGTGGTTGCTGTGCTTGACCGAGTCCAGAAAAACGGCAAGCGGGTAAGATACCACTACGTCATTATCGATTATGTCTGCCGGCCGACGGGAGGCCGCTTAAAGCCTGGAAGCGACGTTTTGGACGCACGGTGGGTTGAACGCAAGGAACTTCCGCGATACAAGATCACGCCTATGGCCGCTGAAGTAATCGCTGAAGCCTTCGATCGGACCAGGAAACACAAATCTCCCCCGCGTAAGCACCGATAGAGCCAATCCCATCAATGAGGCCTGCTCAAGAGGCTGGATTCCCCGAAAACCTGCGGGAAATAATAAACCCCTGGCCTTGTTTCGCTGACAAGACCAGGGGTCGGATACTGATTTGGATTGGCCTCCCAGATGCTTTTGGGAACAGGCGCTGACTGCGCCGTGCCTTTCATCCTCTCTTAGCTAGGGAGAGGTCCTACAAACAAGCACTAGCGAGCGCCTAAGCCTCAGCACCCTCGCTACAGTTACTTTCAATTTGCATGGATCACCTCCTTTCTAGCGTGATTCAGATATTAAGAGGCTGTAGCTCCTGAGTCAAGAAAAAAGCAGAGTTGACAAAAGAAAATTTCAGTCGGAATTCCAACCGGCCCAGGCTCGCCAGCGGAGAACAATCAGGTCGAGGAACATGAGGGCAGAATCGCGAAGGATGTGGACTTTGGTGGCAGGATTATCATTCCAGCGAACGGGAATTTCAACAATCTTCCCTCCAAAATGCTGGATGAGGAAAAGGACCTCCGGATCAAAGCCAAACCGGTCAACGCGTTGCAACTCAAATGCCCGCCGTGTGGTCTCTCTGCGGAAGAGTTTCAGACCGCACTGAGTGTCATGAATCTTCAGGCCCGTAAACAACCGCACCAGCAGGTTGAAGAATCGGCCGGCATATTCCCGGCGCCACGGCTGGCGGACACCGATCAGAGTCCGGTCAATCGCGCGCGAACCGATGGCAGCGTCAGCCGTGCCAGACTCAAGCGATGCAAGCAGTTTGTCCGCTTCTTCAATTGGCGCGGAAAGGTCGGCATCTGTAAAGAGGATGACTTTGCCGCGCGATTCCAGAACACCACGCCGCACGCTGAACCCTTTTCCCCGGTTGACCTCATTGCAAAGCACACACGTCCCGGGCCGTAGGTTTTGAAACTCTCTGAATAGATCAAGCGTGCCGTCGCGTGAACCATCGTCCACCAGCACCATCTCGACCTCAAAAGGCTTTGTTGCGGCGTACTTCTGCACTTCTGCAAGGGTCTTTCCCACCCGTAATGCCTCGTTATAAGCGGGGATCACAATGCTCAGATAGGGGTCAGACATAGGGGCAGACTATAGTGCGCTCAATCCGCAATTTGCAATGGGAATCCAAACTCAAACTATGTTCCTAAGCCGATTCCAGGCCAATACATACAAAGCTATATGGAACGTCAACTCCTGCAGCTAAATCATCCGTTCCGGCCAGGCCTGCTTGCCCACCAGTGGAACAAACTGGCAGGGGTCAAGTTCTCGGACCAATAATTTATCGGCATGTTTTGAAATCACCTGAAGTATCTGCAACTGAAGCGTACCAACAGGGATCACCAGCCGCCCTCCTTTGGCCAGCTGACTAACAAGCACTTGTGGGACAGCTGGTGCGGCAGCGGTTACAAGAATGGCCGCATAGGGCGCTCCCGCTGGGTACCCCACGCTCCCGTCCTCAGGAATAACCTGGACATTCGGATATCTCAGGCGCAAAAGCCGCGCTTGCGCCGATTCAGACAGGGACGGGATGCGTTCCATGGTAATCACTTCAGCGCCCAGGTGCGAAAGGACTGCGGCCTGGTAACCAGAGCCGGTGCCAATTTCAAGCACTTTGTCTCCCGGCTTGGGCTGTGCAGCCTCGGTCATTGCCGCCACTATGTAGGGCTGCGATATCGTCTGCCCCTCCCCGATCGCAATCGGCCGGTCTTCGTAGGCCTCCTCTATGCACCGCGCGGGCACAAATTCGTGGCGAGGCACCTCAAACATAGCCTGCAGGACACGCTCGTCATGAATTCCCCGGCGGCGAAGTTGCCGTTCAACCATTGCTCGGCGTTCGGATTCAAAAGCGATGCTACTCATGGCATTGAAGGCACACGGGCTGTGCAGGCATCCTGACAACTATCATGAACGGCTAAGGGGCCGGCGTCGAGGGTATTTTCTGCCTCCCCAGCGTAAGGGTTATAATTAACAAGAAAAGTTAGCAGCCCATGAACCGCGAAAAATATTCCCGACAGACTCTCTTCCAGCCAATCGGCAACGAAGGCCAGGAGAAACTGCTGGCCTCAAAGGCTGTGATTATAGGGTGCGGCGCGCTTGGGACGGCCCATGCCAATGCGCTGGTTCGGGCAGGCGTTGGTGTTCTGCGCGTCGTTGACCGCGACTTTGTCGAGGAGAGTAACCTGCAGCGCCAGTCCCTCTTTGATGAAAATGACGCCCGGCAGAGCCTTCCCAAGTCGGTTGCCGCAGAACGTAAGCTGAAGCAGATCAATTCCGATGTGCAGACGGAAGGTGTGGTCGCCGACGCAACCAGCCGCAACGTTGAAGACCTCGTGCGTGGCTTTGGCGTCATCCTGGACGGAACTGATAACTTTGAAACCCGCTATCTGCTGAATGATGTTGCCGTAAAGCTGAGGATACCGTGGATTTATGGAGCGGCAGTAGCCAGCTCAGCCGTTACGATGACCATCCTTCCGGGGCGTGGGCCGTGTCTTGCCTGTGTCTTTCCTGACGCGCCCGCGGGGTTGCACGAAACCTGCGACACCGTTGGAGTGATCGGCCCCGCGGCGGCATGGACCTCGGCTATCCAGGTAACGGAGGCCTTAAAGATCCTTCTGGGACGCGAGCAGGAGTTGCACAGGACGCTCTTCGGATTTGATATCTGGCACAACCGCACTCAGCAGGTAAGGCCAAAACGCGATCCTGATTGCCGGACATGCGGACAAAGGATGTTTACTTACCTGGAAGAAGGAGAACCGCTGCCCACGACGCTCTGTGGAAGAGACGCCGTCCAGATTCGCCACCGCGATTCACGCAAGCTGGACATGGGTCTCCTTAAAGCACGGCTGGAACAGTTTGGGACTGTACGGGCCAATGATTTCCTGCTGAAGTTTTCCTTTGACGGTTATGAGTTGACAGTCTTCGCGGATGGCCGAGCCATCATAAAGGGAACTCAGGACCCGGCCGTAGCGCGGGGCCTTTACGCCAAGTACATCAGCACCTGACCCGGCCCAACCTGTGCCCAGCAGCGCCTCAGCAATAGAAATCTGTGAGCATCACAGCTACCGCGAGCTCAGGTTGTATTCCGCTACGCTGGGGCGAGAAACAACGAGTTGCCGGCTCAATTGAAACTTGAGCTCTGTGCCGCGAGGCAGTGTAAGGTCCGGGCCGCGGCGTCGCAAACTGTCCACCAGCCCCGCAGCCCCGCCGATTACTCCACCCACAAAAGTACCGTGAAAGCCACCAAAAATGGTGCCCAACAGGCCCCCACCGCCAATCCCGATGCCAACTTCCTTGAGGTCTCGCATGCGGGCATCCGGCCCACGCACAACCCCTTCAGGGTTTGCAATTCGGGCGCCCGGCGCGCCGTACATTTGCAGCAGGACGGCATTCACACTAAAAGTTTGACCGTTTGGAAAGGCCAGAGTCTCAGGGACAAGCAGCATTTTCCCCACGCCTTTGATGTGGCCCGGGCGGGCCAGGCTGCCAATCCGTCCACGAATGGTGGCGCCGGCCGGGACAATCTGAGTGTCATTAACGATGAGAGGCTCAGCCAGAGTGGCTGCAAACAACTGCCCCTGAGTGTTTGTGGCAGTGGATATTGTCTGGGAAAGTCTGCAGTGCAGGACTGTACCGGGCGGAACAGTCAGAGTTGCCGCCATTCCCGCCCATGCACTCAAGAAGACAAAGGAGACCGCCAGCACAGCGCGCTTGACCATGAGTTCACCTCCGCAGAAAGTTTCATGGCCGGACCCTGGCGCTCTGTCCAGCTGGTTTTAGGGTTCTTGAAAGAAGATATCTAACCCGCGAAATCCTGTACCCACCCGTGAACGGTTGGCCCGCGTGGGGCCAGATTCCCGGGCTAAACGACGCCCACCGAACTTACTGCAGCCCCTCCGACCGCGAAGCCATCTGGTGAGCAACGTTCTTCGGTGTACTAATATAACCGGAGATAACGTCCTTGTCCACCTTGTTGACCACCAGTTCGCAGAAGGTCTGCGACCCGCGAGTGGTGAAAAAGATCGGTTCGTTAATCGTCCGGTGGTCTTTCTGGACCCATACGTCATCAACCAGCAGGTCAACTGTAAAGCGGTGGTGCTTCTTATTGGTCCGCTTCAAATCCATGCCGATATTCGCCAGATGTATAGGTTTATGACGAACCAGCGTGAATTCGTAGTAATCTCGCTCGCCCAGTTTCCGCAAGGCGTCAATCTCATCGTGGTTGCGCGCAATCAGCGTCCCAAACCGGGTGCGCGTCATGCCGAAGTTGTTGACCAGTTCATCCACATTCTGCTTGGTCTTATTCAAGTCCGTCTTCGTGTTCGTGACGTCTTCACTCAGCGCCCCAACCTGCTGTTGGTCGGCTTTCAGCGCAATCTCGTGCTTGAGGTCGTCCACCTGACGGGTGTGCTCGGTCTGGAGTTGAGCAACCATTGCGCGCGCCTTGCGGAGTTCGCCCCCCTGGGCGCCCAGGTGCTGTGAAGCTTCGTCCAGTTCGGTTTTCAACGCGCCAAGCTGCTCCTGATTAGCGTGCTCAAGAGCCAACAACCTCGCCGAAAGCTGGTTATTAAACTCGGTGGCAAGTTCCTGACGCGTTTTGGCATCCTGCGCCCGAATTGCCTTCCCCATAACCGCAACGCGGCTGATGGAATAGATTTCTGCAACCACCAGCACCGCCAGCGTTATCAGGATGATTTTCATCCAGCTGTCCATGCCCCGGCCCGCAAAGACAGTCCCCTGAGGGCTGCCCTCCACAGGCACATTATCAATCGCCATCTCACTGCCTCCTTCAACTTATGAAAACCGCTTGTTGAGCCGCAGAACTCGGATACATTTGTATACGCAATTGAAGTTCCAGCTTCGGCCCTGAAGATAATGATATGGAAACAGATAGCTTCACGCCCGCTCAGGAAGGCAGGTTTGGAGGTCAGAGTGAATTTCTTACGTGACGGGTGTAAAAAATGCAGTGCGGAAGAGGACGTAATCAGTTGAAAAGTGGGCGGAAACCCCTTAAGGGATCCCTTGAAACCGGTTTATTCGCCTGGATCGCCCCCGCTCTGCGGCGAGCTTTTCTCCGCCTTCGACGGAGCTTTCCTCTCTTTTTGAATGCGGACCCAGCCTTCTTTGTTCACCTGGCGCGCCCGGCCAACAGCCAGCGATTCCGCCGGGACGTCTTCCGTGATGGCGGAACCCGCGGCCACGTACGATCCTTTGCCGATCTTTACCGGCGCGACCAGCATGCTGCCGCTGCCGATAAACACTTCGTCTTCGATCTCGGTCAGGTTCTTCTTTTCGCCGTCGTAATTGCAGGTCACTGTTCCGGCGCCGACGTTCACTCGTTCGCCCAGCGTGGCATCTCCCAGGTAGGTAAGGTGCCATGCCCGCGTGCCCCGCCCCACGCGCGATTTCTTGACTTCCACGAAATTGCCGATGCGCCCACCATCCTCAATCACTGCACCATCACGAAGATGGGCAAAGGGCCCGAGGATTACGCCTGAGCCGATCTCGCAGCCCGTAACATACGTATTCGGACGCACCAGCACGCGGTTACCAAGAATGGAATCGGCGATTGTCGAATGCACCCTGATGGTGCAGCCCCGCCCGATTCGCGTGCTGCCCAGCAGGCTCACGCCGGGTTCGATGATGGTGTCGCTTCCAACCTGCACTCCACTGTCGATATAAGTCGTCTCCGGGTGGACGATCGTGACCCCTCCGCGCATCAAGGCCTCAGACTTTTGCATTCTCAGGATGCGTTCCATGCGGGCCAGCTCAACCCGGTCATTCACGCCCAGGACTTCGCGCGCATCTGCGACAGGAAACGCCACAACTTTCTTCCTTTGCTGATTGAAGATCCTGACGAGGTCCGTCAACAGATATTCTTTCTGGGCATTCTTGTCGGAAAGTTTGTCGAGGTACTTCAACAGGTCAGTTCTCGAAAAGCAGAGGATGCCGGAACTCACTTCCCTGATCCTGCGTTGAGCGGGACTACAAAGTTTTTCTTCAACGATGGCGCGCACGCTCCTGCCGCCGGACCGAATGATCCTGCCGTAACCAGTCGGGCTGGCAGGGCGCATGGTCAGCACGGAAGCAGACGCCCGTGCCTTGAGGTGAGCAGCAACCAGCTCCAGCAGAGTTTCCGTCCGCAACAGCGGCGCGTCTCCCACAATCACTACAACTGTGGAACCCTTGCACTTTTCCAGTTGAGGACGCGCCACCATCAGTGCATGGCCGGTGCCCCGCTGCTGCTTCTGTTCCACAAATCTGAGTCCGGGCCGCGCCAGTGTTTCACGAACAGAGGCCGCGTTATGCCCCACGACCATCAGGACGGTTTCCGGCGCCGCCGCAAGTGCCGCGGTCACCACATAATCCCCGAGAGGGCGGCCCGCCAGTGTGTGGATCAGCTTGGAATGCTCTGACTTGAAGCGAGTCGATTTACCTGCGGCAAGAATAACGATTGAGAATTCCTGTTTGGCCATAGGGTGATTCCGCTTCCATCAAAAAGCTCCCGGGGGCGATGGCAGACTGGCCCAGGATGTGACACCAGGTCTCGTCTCGACCGGGCGGCAGACTACCTTTTTACCACGATACAGGAATTGCTTCGCAGCAAATGCCTGACAATTGGAGCAAGGTCAATCCTCGCCCATCCAGGCGCCCCAGGGTTTCAGTCTTTCTACGTTGTCGCAAACGGCTTTGAAGGCCGCTGTCAGCGGCACGGCAAGAATCAGTCCCACTGCTCCCCAAATCCATCCCCAGAACATCATGGCAATTGTCACGGTCAAAGCGTTCAGGCTGACCTGGTGGCCCACGAACTTGGGAGTGAGGACGTTGATGGCAAGGAAGTGCACCACCATGACGATGGCCGCAATCACGATAAAGGGCGTTGTCGAGGTATATTGTCCGAGGCCCATCATCATGGGGGGCGCCATCGCCAGCGCGACTCCCAGATAAGGAACCATGCTGAGGAATGCAGATACCGGCCCGATCAGCAGGGCAAAATGGAGCCCCATCAATGAGAAGGCAGGAGTAACGAGCGCTGCCGCCATCAGCGCCACCATGATGTTCCCCATCACGTAGCGCCGGATCATGTGGCCGATCCCGAGGATCACGTTTTCAGCCTGCTGGCGATGCCGGTCCGAAAACAGGTTCAGCGTTCCCTTCCAGATATGGCCCTTGGCGGTAAGCATGAAGAAGACCAGGAAGGGGACGAACATCACCGTCAAAATAAAGGTGTAAACCGACCCGATCCCTCGCAAGAGATACTGCCCCCAGTGGGATTCCTGCTGCAGCCGGATCGTCGGAAGGTTTGACTGCGGCTGCGAAGAAACAGACACTACTCCGGAAGCCAGCTTCTCAATATTTTGCACCATGGCCTGGAGGCTCGCAAACAGGTGCTTGAGGGGGGCGCCATAGGTCGGGAATTCCTGGATGAACTCGATGACTCGATCGTAGACGCCGTAAATAATCAGGTAGACCAGTCCGATGGAGCCCACCAGCATCAGCAGAGCGCCCAGCCAGCGTGGAATGTGGATCCGCTCCAGAAAACGGACCGCCGGCTCAAGCACAAAAGCAATCAGGATGGAGCAGACCAGCGTGATGATGATGGAGCTTGCGTAATTGATGCACGCAATCACGATGGCCACGGCAATGATGCGGCCGCTCGCCGTGGCAATCCTGGTGGTTGGGGGAGCTTCGGATTTTATCTCAGGCATCGGCAGAACTCGTGAATTTGATTCTAACTTGGCAGGCTCCAAAATTCCACATCGGCAATCCGGGACTGATAATCAGGCACCGCCTTTCAAGCTCACACGATGATCATCATGGTTAAAAGGAAAACCGGCGTCAACCAGCCAGGTGCAGGTTTGAATTTGAGGGTTGTGCAGTTATAATGAGCAACGACTATGGCCACCGATAATTCCTGGCTGGATAACCGTCCCCCGCGGCTTGGCGATCTGATTGACGACCATTGCCCGCGCTGCAAGCGCCTGATGAATCATGCCATCGCCAGCTTTGTGGGTGACAAGGTGGTGAAGGTCATCTGCCAGACCTGCTACTCCGAGCATCCCTACCTGGAAGGCAAGGAGAAGAAGAAAGTCCCCAAGTCCACGGCCTTTGGCCAGGTACTGGCCAAGGTATCGCCCTCGGAGACCCCTCCGGAAGCCCCGGCCGGCAAGAAACCAAAGGCCGCGTCCTCGGCCCGGCCCCTGATTCGGCATAAGTCCAAGTCCGCTGCAAAGAAGTAAAGTCAGCTCAAATTGCGGCCTACAATTTCGACCTCATGGTCCGACCGCAACCGGTAACGAACCCCGCTCCATTCAATTGTCCGCACGAACCCTGCTACCAGAAAGTTCCACAACATCACCCAGGGAACCAACAGCGTTAGTTGCCAGTAGCGCTTTCCGTACCTGCCCAGAAACTCGCGCTCTTCCGGAAAAATCTCGCGGGCCACGACCGCTCGAATCTTCCCCTTCCCCATCCCCAACCCGAGAATGACGGCCAGCAGGGCGGCAACCGCAATCCGCTCCCAGCCAGCCACCGGTTCAAGCAGCACGAAAAGGCCCCAAACGAACGTCAGCGAATAAAGCACATGAGCCGCCAGGCCCATCGCCCACAACCGGGGAGCGTAAACCCGCGTGATAACAATCTGCCGGTTCGTCCAGCGCATGAACCCGGCAAAAGAAGAATCCTCGCGCGAAGCCACCAGACAGCGCGGTTCAAAGCGAATCCTGCCGCCGCTGTCGTGCACCGCCCGGCCGAGCCCGTAATCGTCGCTGACTGTTGAGGCCCAGTAACGCTCGCGAACCAGCAAATGCTTGAAGTCTTCCCCCCGGATGGCCATGGAACCGCCCCAGGGAAAGCTGCTGTCGTGCTCGCCCAAAAACGTTGCGATGGAAGTGTCCCAGGCGGCGCGCAGTTGCGAAACAAAAGTCCGGCCCGGCAGATACCAGCGGAAACCCGTGCTGACCGTAACGTCACGGCTCGCGAGCGGCGCAACCAGCGACCGCAGCCAGGTTGAGTTCGGCCGGGCGTCGGCGTCGGCAAAAACCAGAACTTCGGTTTCGGGATCGACAACATCCAGCCCGCGCAGCAGGTTGTGGACCTTCTGTCCTTGCGCGTGGGCGGGCCCTGCCACTACCAGCGTCACATTAAAGGGATCGCCGGAGCTTCGCGTTGCCTCCTTCACCAACTCGTTCAACACGGTATAGGCAGGATCGTTTTGATCGCATACCACCAGCACCAACTGGTATTGCTGATAGTCCTGCGTCAAGAAACCGGCGATGTTTGCCTTGAGCTGCGCATCCGCTCCCGTCGCCGGAATCACGACTGCTGCTTTCGGTGAATAATCTCCAATCTCTTGTGCCCGGCACCGCCGCACATACCTGAGAAACCGGAACCCGTCAAGCAGCGACCGCGCGCTTTGCGCCAGAAGCAGAAGGCCAAGAATGATAAAGATGATGAACGCGCTGTCCATGGAAGATTTTCGAGTCTAGCACAGCTTTCGTTTGGGCTTTCATCTCGAAGCTTGCTGGTGGGCCGGCCCCTGACCTGGTTATCACTTCGTCAAACTGGGTTGGTCCGTCCAATTTCTCCCCACGCAATAAAAACTGCTTGACAACTTGTCTCGTGCACCCTACTATATCGTCTGACGATATATCCGACACGGACTTATTCAGAATGGGCGAAAAGGAACGGTCAAAGCCAACCAAACACCTTTCAGAGGCGCGCGGGCCGCTCACGCCGGCAGTCTTTTACATTCTCGTAGCTCTTGCTGACGGCGACCGACATGGATACGCCATCATGCAGGAGGTCAGCAAAAGAAGCGGGGGGGCAGTGCGGCTGGGACCTGGCACACTTTACGGTGCTATCAGTCGAATGCTTAGAGATTGCCTCATCGAGGAGTCGGAGGAACGTCCTGATCCCGAGATGGATGACAGCCGGCGGCGATACTACCGCCTCACGGAACAAGGTGGCCGCGCTTTGGCGGCAGAGGCAAACAGGCTTAGAGATCTCGCGCGTGTGGCGCAATCTACGAGAGCCGTTCGCAAGCTCAGACAGGCCTAAGGGGGCATATGAACGATTGCGCCCGAAATGCGGAGACCTCGGGACGATTTTACAGGTTATTGCTGTTCCTTTACCCTCCCGATTTCCGGACCCGCTTCGGCCGGGAGATGGTCCAGGTCTGGCAGGATGTTTTTCCACTCGAAAGAACGGACGGCATTTTGTGGAAACGCCTGGCCTTTTGGCTTCGGACCTTTGAAGACCTTGGGAGATCGCTTTTTGGTGAGTGGAGACAGGCGGTGGCACGAAACGGCGGGATCGGACCATCAGTCGCCACACTGGCGGAATCGGTCGTTGTCCCTCTCGCGATTTGCGGAAGCCTGACTCTGGCAGGTTTCACAGTCGCCGTTCTTACTCGCAGGGCAATACCACGTGGATTTACAAGCCCAGGTCTGGAGTGGCAAAGCACAATTGCTGCTCTTGAAACCGGTGCGGTTGTGATGGTCGGCCTCGGAATTGCAGGCGCGCTCGGAGCTTACCTGCTGGCCCGAAGATGCAGAACCACCGGGCTCTGGATCAAACTTTAGCGGCCACGAACTCGCATTAAAGTTTGCATGAAGCAGGTGGTGCGAATCTGCTTGAGCGGAGGTGTATCCCATGCGGCCAGGAAGGAAACGCTGGATCGGTCTTGCAGTTAAAACGGGCCTTCCGGCCATTCTAGTTTTGATCATCGCGGGAATGATTTATGAAAAGCTCGGCGAGCGGCGTGATCGGGACCGCTACCCGCAAATTGGCCGGTCTGTGGATATCGGTGGCCGCACGCTCAATATCTATTGCTCAGGCGAAGGCGGGCCGAGCGTCATCTTTGATACTTTCGGGCACACGGCCGGCTACAGTTGGGCGGCCGTTCAGCGTGAGGTGGCGAAATTTTCTCGCGCCTGCTGGTACGACCGCGCGGCCTATGGTTGGAGCGAACCGGCGCCAATGCCGCGCACATTCAAGAATGTCGCCGAAGACCTGCATGCGCTCCTCCATGCCGCTGGCGTTCCCGCGCCCTACGTGCTGGTTGGCGGTGGCGATGCGGCCTCACACATTCGTGTTTATCACGGGCTGTATCCCAATGAAGTCGCAGCAGTGGTGATGGTGGGGGCCAACGAAGTAGACAGTCCCCAAGCCGCCGCTGTATACCCGGAGAACGCCAAAGGCGGATGGGCAAGAGAATTCGGATCGTTCGCGCCCCGAATTCGAGCAGCTGCTTGCACTGTTTTTCCGATTTTGGCCCGCATCGGTGTCATCCGTTTGGCGGCTGCATCCCGAAGACCACGAATTACACCAAGTTTCGGCTTGACGCCGGAGGAACAGACTGAACTCGACTCCCTATCGGATAATCCCACTGCCGAGCGGGGCAGTGAATTGTGCGCTCGGGAAGAGAGCATGGAACAGGTGAAGGCAGCGGGAAATCTGGGCGCGGTTCCGCTGCTCGTGCTTGCGCCTGAATACGACTTTCATGAACCCACTTCCGTCACTGGTTCGGCCGAAGCAGCATGGAACAGATATCAGCTTGAAAAAGTCCAGCCAGAGTTGGCCCGGCTCTCGACACAAGGCCAGTTGGTTGTCGAGAAGGACGGCTTGACATTGATAAGCATTGTCGATGCCGTCCGCAAGGTCGTCACAGAAATTCGCGCAGAGGGACAGAAATAGTTCGAATATTCAAAGCTGCGTGATCCAGGCCAATCGACCAGTTAACCCCGAACGGAAATTCCAGTCACACAAGCCCGTAAACCCGGACGCGTACCCCAGCGTGGGAGCCAACCACGGGTTCGGCACCCTACCCAACCTCTTGCCCGTTTCCTCCTTCATTCCCTATAGTCAATTAGGGAGCTTCATTTGCACTTATTGGATCTTGTTCTTTGGTTTGTATTTGTGGTTTGGATTGCGGCGGGCATTTTTGCCTTCTGGAACATCACAGGTGTCGCCATCCTTCGTCCCGAGCCTTCTCGGCCTCAGTCCCGGCTTCCCCGCGTCTCCATCCTGCTGGCCGCGCGCAATGAGCAGGAAATGCTGCCGGCAACGCTCGATTCCCTGCTCAAGCTCGATTACCCGGACTTTGAAATCATCCTGGTTGATGATGACTCCGATGACCGCACCGGAGCGATTGCAGACGAGTGGGCGCAGCGCCAAAGCGCGGGCGGCAAGCTGCGCGTGATCCATAACCACCACCTGCCGCCCGGCTGGCGAGGCAAAGTCCATGCCATGAGCCTTGCCGCGGCGGCCGCAACAGGTGAGTGGATTCTTT
>OBIZ01000139.1_pt1 | contig 13239 bp, 9 predicted proteins | sample 1519801 | NCBI WGS metagenome assembly OBIZ01 (sample SAMN01911456, study PRJEB22533) | soil metagenome | biome: Soil | place: Malaysia | collected 2012-04-30 | depth DG_metagenome m | reverse complement strand
TCCAGGACCTGTCCGTTTCTCCCTCTTCTCGTCCTGCGGCATGGGTCCATTTGATGTGAGCTTCGCCAGTCATCTGCAGTGTCTGATGGTTCGGGAAGTCAATGAACAATATCCCCGCCGCCGGGTTGACGGCAAAATTGCCGAGAGTATTGAACAGGCCGTTTCCCTGATAGTCGGGGACGCTGATGGTGTGCTCATCCACCACCCGGACAAAGCCGGGCCGTCCCCCGCGATGCGAGACATCCGCGCCGCCCCTGGGGTTCGCGCTCGCCACGAACAAAGTGTCGGCTTTTTCAACGATATCCCGCACCGCCCCGGTGATGACGTCGCCACTTGTTATTCCGATTTGCCCGCGATGCGAATCGGGCAGTCGCTTGAAGAGGCGCCTTTGGATGTATTTGGGGCAGTTGGGGTAGGCTTCATCTACCTCCATTGTGAGCAGGTCGGGCTCGCCCACCACGACGCGCCCGTTGATGCGCAGCCTCCGCCGGGTAGCAAGGTCTATGGCCAGGCTTCCAAGGCTTTTTCCGGGAGCGATATTCTTCCACAGGGGATCGGCGTTGTCGCGACTTTCCTTGCTGAGATGGATTCTCAGTGTCTTCCCATCCTCCGATTCAACAAAGCCCGGCCGCCCGAAGAGAATCGACGCCCAGAGGTTTCCCAGCGGCGAGGCGCTCCCAATTACCAGCATCCGCTGCTGCCGCAGGAATGGAAGCGCCCCCGCCATAATCGTGTCGGCGATCATGGCTCCGTTGAGCCCCGCCTTCGCGGCTTCCCCTGCCCGTTCCTGGATCTGCTTTTCACCGGGATGAAAAGGATTCCTGATTTGCATGTTACCTCCAGGGACCTGGGCGGGCACCCGGCAGGATGTCCGCCCTATTCTCTAGAATGTGAGTACCGTGTATCCATCTGCAACCAGGCCGCCCAGGCTGGGAAGGCCGGAAGTTCCCGGCACCTCATTCCCGCTGAGGAGCTCGAAACCGTGGCTGGTGGCCGCCTCGGTGGCCCCGAACGCCGTGGCACACGCCGAGGAAACCCCCTCCACAACGTCTCTGACCTGCTCAAAGAGACCATGCACTGGATGATCGGCATTTGTTAACTCACCCACCCAGCGCGTGCCAGCTCCCTGGAAGAGCACCCGAACGGGCGTCCCCCGTTTTTTGAAGTCATAGGCCGCCGCCAGGGCATTAAACACGCGCCCGAACGCCTCTTCAGTTCCGCCCTTTGGGTCCGACAGAACAACAATCGCAGCTTTCATTGCAATCTCCTTTCGATTGAATTAGACCATTCGGTCTACTTCATTTTCGATGTTTCACCATGAAGAAGGTTTCAGGATTTATTCGGCCGATGCCTTAGAATGTAGACCGATTGGACTAATTCCCGCTTTTGCAGCATCATACTGGGAAAGGAGGAGGTTGACATGCGGCCCACGAAAATGTCGGAAGAGCAGGTGCTTCGGCGGCTGACCGAGGTTTTCCGCGAGCGCGGCTACGAGGGGGCGTCATACGCACGGCTGATGGGGGCGACCGGGCTGGTAAAGGCGAGTTTATACCACCGGTTTCCGGGCGGTAAGGAAGAAATGGTGGACGCGGTCCTCTCGCGGGTTGACCGCGAATTCCTGGAGTACGTGTTGCGCCCCGCACACGAAGCAGGTCCTCCGCCGAAGCGCGCCCGGCAAATCGCCAGGAGGCTGCAGGAGTTTTATGGGTCGGGAACCCGCTGGTGCCTGCTTGACACGCTCACGCTGTCAACCAGCGCAAGAACACTGCGCCACACCCGGGGCTCCATGGAGTTTTGGATTACGTCGTTCGCGCGCCTGGGCCGCGAAAGTGGGATGTCGAAGGCGCACGCACGCAGGCGAGCGGAGGACGCAGTGGCCGCCATTGAGGGCGGGCTGATTGTCTCGCGAGTTATGAACAATCGGCGTCCGTTCCTGCGGGCACTGGCAACGCTGCCCGGCCGACTCACGCAGGATGTTGAAAGGAAATCCCGTCGAACTGGCCCTTCGACGACTTCAGCCAGCTTTGCAGGGAAGGATCGCAGGTCGCAACAACTTTGAGCGTTCGACACGCCACCTGACACGGTAGTCGGGTAACAGAGACTTTATCGCACGGTGTGATCCAGAATGGCGTATACTAGCTGCATTTGGGGCTAACAACGGGGACCAGGGCTGCTTAATTACAATTGACTATATAGAGTCTAATCCCTTGGACGCCGACTCCTTCCAGAAAGTCTCTCTCGCTGAGGTGCAATCACACGGCCTGGATGCGGTTCTCCAGAAGATCGTACAGAGCCTCGCAGCCAATCCTGACGTCGCCCTGACGCGAATCTGGTTGATCGGGCCGGGCGATTCCTGCACGTCCTGTCTCATGAAGAGCGTGTGCCCGGAACAAACACGCTGCCTTCATCTCGTCGCCAGCGCTGGCAAGCCCCTGGACGAGAAGCGCACGGGAGAGGACGACCAGGAGGATTGGTCCCGAATTGACGGCCATTTTCGCCGAATACCTCTTAATGCTCCCTTCAAAGTATCCCATGTTGCCACGACGGGTGTACCCATTCACATCCGGGCACAAGAGGGAGAAGATGCGCGCCGTTGGATTTCACGAAAAGAGTGGGTGAAGGCACAGCAGGTCAGGAATTTTGCAGGCCTGCCCGTCGTCTTCCAGGGCGAGGTCCTTGGTGTGCTTGCGGTTTTCAGCCGTGTTGAACTGAGTGAACGGGAGTTTGGATGGCTGCGAGGTTTTACCGAGCACGCGGCGGAGGCGATATCGAAAGTGCAGGCGACGGGCCAGGTTATGGCCCTGCGGACCAGCGTAACGGCGTTGGAAGAGCGTTGGCGGTCCGTATTTGAGAGGTCGGCCATAGGTGTGGCTTTCAGCGATGCGAATGGCCGGTTCCTGGACGCGAACCCTGCCTACCAGAAGATCCTGGGTTATACGGAAGAGGAGCTTCGGAAGCTCTCGTTTTACGACATTACCCCGCCGGAATTCCGCGAATCCAATCGCACTTTTGCAAAGGACTTGTGGTCGGGAAAACTGGACCAATATCAGTTCGAAAAGCCCTATCTTCGGAAGGATGGAAGCCTGGTATGGGTACTACTGCATGCCTCGCTTGTACCCGGCGCCGGGGACGTGCCGAAGTTTGCGATGGCCCTGTGTGAAAACATCACGGAGCGCAAACAGGCGGAAGAGACTCTGAGGAAAAGCGAAGAACGCCGACGGACGCTGCTCGAAATCAACAATGCCATTATTACGAAGCTCAACCAGGACGAACTCTTCCATGCAATATGCGAAGCCTTGAAACGCGTCGTTCCTTACGGCCGGGTCGCTCTCATCCTCCGCGATCCCGGCACCGATATTTTGCGAATTGCCGCACTGGAAGGGCCGTTGCAAGGGAAGAACTTCGCTGTTGGCCAGGAGGTCAGCCGGGAGAGCGTTTCCCGGTGGGTCATCGAACATCGCCAGCCCCTCCTGCGAAGGGACATCGAGTCTGAATGGCAATATCCAACTGAGCGGATTCTCCTGGACGGCGGCATCCGATCGCTTTGCGCTTTACCCCTGATCGCCCGAGAAGAGACCAGCGGCGTTCTGTTCGTAGTCAGTGTCACGAAAGGCGAATACTCCGAGGATGATGTCTTGTTCCTGCAGGAAGTCGCAAACCAGGTCGCCCTGGCGGTCGGGAACATGAGGGCCTATGAGGAGATTGGAACTCTTAACAAGCAAGTCGCGCGTACGGCCGAGCACCTTCAGACCCTGCTGGAAATAAATAACGCGATCATCACGAACCTCTCGCAAGAAGCGCTCCTGCGTTCAATCGCAGAGTCGCTTCGCAGGGTGGTCCCATTCGACCGTGCCGCTTTAACAATCTATCAGCCGGGAAGCGACGTGTTTCGTTTTGTTGCAATTGAGGGAGGCGCTGTATCCAGTTATTTTCAGCCTGGGCTTGAGATCAGTCCTCGAGAAAACAGTGTTGGCTGGGTGTTTCATCATCAGCGACTGATTCTTAGACAAGACCTGAAAAAAGAGAACCAATACGCGAATGAAGAACGGCTGGCTGCGGAAGGCATGAGGTCACACTGCGTGGTTCCGCTGATTGTCCGGGGGAAGAGCATCGGCACTCTCAATGTCGCTCATTCCGTCCCTGGCCGGTACTCAGAGGAAAACGCGGAATTTCTGCAGGAAGTGGCCAACCAGGTTGCTCTGGCCGTGGAAAACATGCAGTCGTATGAAGAGATCACGGCGCTAAAAGCCAGGCTGGAGAAAGAGAACATTTACCTGCAGGAGGAGATCCGCACCGAGCACAACTTTGAGGAAATTGTCGGTAACAGTCACGCCTTGTTGGAAGTGCTGCGAGCCATCGAGCAAGTGGCCCCAACCGATTCCACAGTGCTCATTCATGGTGAGACCGGAACGGGCAAGGAACTCATTGCCCGCGCGATTCACAACCGCAGTTTGCGCAAGGAACGCCCTCTGGTCAGAGTGGATTGCAGCGCCATCTCGGCAGGCCTGATTGAGAGCGAACTCTTCGGCCACATGAAGGGCGCCTTCACCGGCGCGTCTGAGCGCCGCACAGGGCGGTTCGAAATTGCCGACGGCGGCACGATATTTCTTGACGAGATTGGTGAACTGCCCCTGGATATGCAAGTGAAGCTTTTGCGGGTCCTGCAGGAACGCGAGTTCGAACCTGTGGGCAGCAGCCGTACTATTCGAGTCGATGTCAGGGTCATCGCTGCCACCAATCGCAACCTGCAGGAGGCGGTGAACGCGGGCCGGTTCCGCTCCGATTTGTTTTACCGCCTCAATGTTTTCCCGCTTGCGCTGCCCCCTTTGAGGGACCGGAAATCCGACATTCCTCAACTTGTGAGCTTCTATCTCTCCCGATACTCGAAAAGACTCGGAAAGCAGGTGGACATCGTTTCACGGGAGACGTCAGAAAAGTTAACGAGTTACCCTTGGCCGGGGAACGTAAGGGAGTTGCAGAACATTATCGAGCGCGCCGTAATCTTGTCTCCTGGTCCGAACCTGTTAGTCAGCCAGGACCTCCTGCCCGGTTCCTCGTCTAGCCAGAATGAAAAACCCGTAATACCTCTCCAGGAATCCTCGCCGGCAAGCTCTGAACCCCCGCGACTCTCGACGATGGACGAGTTAGAGCGAGACCATGTCCTTGCCGCCCTTGAACAGTGCGGGGGAGTTATTGAAGGGCCAAAGGGCGCAGCTCGAATCCTCGGTCTCCACCCAAACACTCTTCGACATCGGATGCACAAGCTTGGTGTCAGGCGTCCCGGCCACCGCCAGCGGTAGTTCCCCCACCAAAGGCCGTGGGGGCATCGCCCTGATCATCCGAGAACTTACGTAATTTCAGGAGCCATGAAACGCTTACGAAAATTCTGGCTCGTTCCACTATCCGGTTTCCTGCTTCCCCACTCTACTGCAACCTATTGATTTGAAGGATGACGATGGTCAGTCATCTTACACAAATATAGATCTCGCCGAAATTCTTCGAAATCTTTTTTGGAAGTTACGGCCGGTCCTCGTGTTTGGTATTGAACCTGCACATTGCGAGCATCAGGGTGCGGGGGCTTCCAAAATGCTAAGGGTAACGGTGGTCGAGTCTTCGGGTTCAAGTGTCAGGCTGCGGGTGGAAGGCCGGTTGACAGGGCGCTGTATTGACGAACTGCGGGAATCATGTGAACTGCATGCGCTCGCTGAGGGTATGCGGTTGACCCTGGACCTGGCGGACGTCTCGTTCTCCGACGCCGACGGGATCGAGCTTCTCAAGGATCTCAGGAGGCGCGGGGTAACCATTTTTAATCTCGTGCCTTATTTGGCCCTGCAACTTCGTGTTGCTGAAGGCAAGGCCGTACCGCTTCAAAATAATGGCGATACTCATGAAGGGGGATGACAGTTGACATGATACCTGCAGAATTTAACGACGAAATCGCACTGGTCCGGCTCGCGCAGGCGGGCAGCACCGAGGCCTTTGGAACCTTAGTCAGTCGGTATGAGAGACGAATTTACCGATTGGTCCGCGCAGTTACGAGTAACAACAGGGATGCTGAAGACGCGTTTGAAGAGACCTTCGTGAATGCTTATGCGAACATTCATCGCTTCAAGGGAGACTCGCGATTCTATACCTGGTTGGTTAACATTGCGATCAACGAAACGGTGGCAAAGCTATACCTTCGCGAGGTTCATACATGGGCTTCGTTTGATGAAGCGGAGAGAACCGGCAAAGTCATGTCATTGCCGGGCGATATAAGAGATTGGCGCGATAGCCCGGAAGAAGGTTACAGCAAACCCGAATTATCCGAAATCCTCTCCACAGCACTCGAAGATCTTGAGACTCCGATGCGCATCATCTTCACCCTGCGAGATATAGATGGGCTTTCCCTGGAGGATACGGCGAGGATTTTGGGGCTTCCTCTTGCAGCCGTCACTACACTCCTGACGAGCGCCCGTTTGAACGTCCGACAAAATCTAAGTGTCTGGTTCGAGGAACCTTCTGTTCCTGCCACTGGGGAAAACAGATGTGAAAGTGTTGGGCATATTCTCGGCCTGGATCTGGTTGAAGGCCGAGAGTGCACTTGAGGCGATATATGGCAATTGATTTAGAAACTGTCGAGAAGAAGTACGAGTACCCAGGCTTCCATGGGAGCGTGTTAAACCACGAATCGCAAGCGCCTGCGGTGGCCGATTCCCTGGCCGGATTCATCTACCACGATCTGCGCCTGCCCTTGACTGCGATTCTGGCCTACTCAGAACTCATGGCAGGGGATGACCTGGACAGGTTGCAGCGGAAAGATTTTCACAAGGAAATTCGCCTGGCCGTGTGCCGAATGAACGACCTCATATCATTGCTCCTGGAGTCTTCCAGAGGCACTGAAGCGCTTCGGAATGAAGCGACCGATATCAGAGATATTGTCAGGCGAGCAATCGGGGTGGTTGCGGTCAGGCCGGAATTCAGCAGGATTGAAATTAATTACGAACACGAAGGCTTGGATGAGGGCAGATTTGATTCCGGGCAATTGCAGCGAGTGATCACGAACGTCGTTCTCAATGCTTGCGAGGCAGTCTCACCCGTAACGGGGAGGATCGAGGTGCAATCTTCGGCGCTGAGCGCTCACCTGGAAATCAGCATTGCCGACAACGGTCCCGGCATTCCCCAGTCGATTCGGCACGCCGTTTTCCAGCCCTTCGTGAGCTACGGGAAGACCGGGGGCACAGGACTCGGCCTGGCAATTGTTCAGAAGATCCTTCGAGCACGGGGTGGAGAGATTTACCTGGATAGGACAAGTGAAAAAGGCACTTTTTTCAGGGTTGTGCTTCCATATGTAAGCACCCACTGGTAACAACTCGACAGATCCCCTACGAGAAGTGGACTCCCATCTGTCATGCGGGCTGCGTGTAGCCAGCGGACGCGTGTGCGTGTCGAGTAAGTCCTCGACTTGATGGGGATGATCGGTTTCAGTTTTCCAGGAAACACAAGGACCAATGAATCACTTTTAGGAGAGTCAAATGAAGATATACACCCGCTTCTTTGCCGCACTGTTTGCCGCCGCCCTGTCGGCGGCGCTGGCAGTTATCACCGCCTGTGCGGCAGAGCCGCATTTGCCGCCAAGACTGGCGCGCCAGAAAGCATCACCTCAAACCCAGGCGCGTGTTCGTCAGGCGCTGCGACGCCAGCCTCTTGGTTTCGAGGCCAATACGGGCCAGTTTGATCGCGAGGTGCGGTTTGTTTCCCGCGGCCGGGATCACGGCCTATACCTGACTGCAACGGGGGCAGTACTGACGTTGCATCGCGGCCGCCGGGAATCACCTGCTCTGACCCGGCAAAGGCCCCGTGCGGATGTCCGCACGCCCGCTAGTATTTCCGTGGCGAATTTGAAACTCATCGGCTCCAATCCAGCGCCGAAAATCTTCGGAGCGGATGAACTCCCCGGGAAGGCCAACTACATTCTGGGCAATGATCCCGCTCTTTGGCACAAGAATCTCCCGCGCTATGCGCGAGTTCATTACGCGGCCATCTATCCCGGTGTGGACCTGGTGTTCTACGGCAACGGCGGCCGGCTGGAGTACGATTTCATTGTTTCTCCGGGCGCCGATCCCTCAGCCATTTCTTTCACGTTCGCTTCCGGCTCGAAGTCAGGGAGCATGCACACTGAGCCGTCCCTTCGGCTGGAACCGAACGGCGATTTGGCGCTCACCACCACAGCCGGGGATGTGCGGCTTCATCATCCTGTCATCTACCAGGAACAGAACGGCGAGAGGCACACCATTCCGGGAGGGTATGAGCTGAAAGCGGATGGCTCCATTGGATTTGACCTAGGCCAGTTCGACACCACACGGCCATTGATTATAGACCCTGTGCTCAGCTTTTCCACTTTTCTGGGAGGCTCAGGCGTTGACAGTGCCACAGCCATTGCACTGGATTCTTCCGACAACATCTACATCGCCGGTACTACCACATCTTCGAATTTTCCCGTGACGGCCGGAGGATTTCAGCACACCCTTGCAGATGATGTCACACAATGCACGACGAGCCAGGAGTGCACGGATGCCTTTGTGAGCAAGCTGAGCCCGGACGGATCAACACTGATCTACTCCACTTATCTGGGGGGAGCGGGTACGGACGGAATCAGAGGGATTGCGGTCGACTCTTCGGATAACGCCTACGTCGCGGGGTTTACGGGATCACTGGACTTCCCCGGAGTGGGTGCGAATTCGTTCCAGGCGAGCTCTACTGGCGGTACATGTGCGTCTGTCCCTTGTCTTGACGCCTTCTTCGCCAAGTTGAACAACGAGGGATCCGGGATTCTCTACTCCACCTACCTGGGCGGCTCCAATATAGACATCGCGCATGATATTGCCGTGGATTCTTCCGGCAACGCCTACCTGACCGGCTATACAGCCTCACCCGATTTTCCCGCCACTCGTGGGGCGCCAGGCGGTGGAACGTGTGCCGGGGGCCCCACCCCGTCTCCATGTGTGGATGCCTTTGTGGGCAAATTCAATCCGTCGCTTTCGGGGGCGGCATCTCTCGTCTATCTCACCTACCTTGGCGGGAACGGCGATGACGTGGGATTCGCGATTCGTGTGGACTCGGGCAACGCTTATGTCGCGGGCACGACATTCGCAAATGATACAGGCAGCGCCACATTTCCGGTCACAGCAGGAGCCTTCCAGAGCACATTCGGAGGTGGGCTCGCCGATGGCTTTCTTGCTGTGCTTGATAGTGACGGCAATCTGCCGCCGGTGTATGCCACATTCCTGGGAGGAAGCATGGAGGACGATATCCTGGACCTTGCCTTGTACAAGGCTTCAGGTACGACGTTTGCTTTTGTGACGGGCTCCACACTGTCCGACGATTTCCCGGCCTCCACAGGATCTTATCAACGGTTCTGCAACCTGGGCGGCGGCCAGCCCCACGACTGCGCCGATGCTTTCCTGGCAAAGTTCAATCCGTCGGAAGCGGGCGCAACGTCGCGGGTCTTTTCGACCTTTCTGGGAGGGGGTGGCGATGACGAGTCCAATGCAATCAGTGTGGATTCAACTGGAAGCGCCGTCGTTGCCGGCACTACCGGTTCTGCCAACTTCCCAACTTTGGCGGCTGTCCAGTCCTCCTATGGAGGAGGAGCCAGGGATGTATTCGTGACCAAGTTCAACAGCGATGGGAGCGGACTCATTTATTCCACCTATCTGGGCGGGACCCGCATTACTGGAGATATTGAGGAGGCCTTTGCACTCGCCACGGATTCTGCCGACGCTGTGGTGGTTGCCGGCCAGACGTCTGATTCCGGCTTTCCCGTTCTTAACGCCCTCTTCCCGGATTTTGGAGGAGGTGACGATGCATTTGTAGCCAAGCTGGTGCCAGCCTTCTCGATTTCCCCCGACACAGCATCCAAGACTATCAGCGCTGGACAATCCGCCACATTCCAGATTGCAGTTGGGCCGGATATGGGCTTCAGTGAGGACGTTAATCTTGGCTGCTCGGTGACGCCCGTGGTGACCCTCGCCCCCACGTGCAGCTTCTCTCCAAACGTCATTTCCACGTCGGCGGGGCCAGGGGTGAGCACGCTGACCATTCAAACAACGGGGACGGCTACGGCAGGGGCAATCTCCTGGCCGGCAGCACCCAGGGTCCGTACACCGGCCGGAACGAACTTGATGATCCTGGGCCTATTCCTGGGCCTCCTGATAGTGCTGTGGTCGGTCATCAGCAGGAAGCGCTATCCGCTGTCACTGATCGCGGCGATGCTTTTGGTTGTCTTTATGTGGGCATCCTGTGCGAGTGGGGGCGGCAATAACTACGTCGCGCCTCCTCCACCCGCCAGGACGCCCGCGGGGAACTACACCGTGACGGTGACCGGCAATTCGGGCAGCTTGAGCAATACCGCGGGATTGACGGTGACCATCAACTGAGATTGTGGGCATCAGGGTGTTGTGTTTCATCCGCAAATTCCAATGACTTATGATGTTGGTCAAGGCCGTATCGCAAACGAAGTCCTAGCAAGCCGGGAAGTCTGTCGAAATCTATTCGCGAGGTTATTTCCGTGACTGTCACTCAAAACGAAAAGGCAGCCCGATTCCGGGCGCTTCACGAAGGCCCCGGCGCCTTTGTTATTCCAAATCCGTGGGACGTCGCCTCCGCCAGGATTCTCGCTGGCCTTGGCTTCCAGGCATTGGCAACATCCAGCGCGGCTTCTGCCTGTGCGGCAGGCCGCAAGGATCACGGGTTGACGCTCAATGAATCGCTGGCGCACGCGCGTTTGATTGTCAGTGCCACCGATTTGCCCGTGTCTGCGGATTTTGGCAAGGGATTCGGCGACGCGCCGGAAGATGTTGCCGAAACAGTCAGGCTTGCCGCGGAAGCCGGCCTTGTCGGATGCACAATCGAGGATGCGACCGGAAACCCGGACCGTCCGCTCTACCACGAGGGACTGGCTGCCCAACGGATTGCCGCAGCCGCACAGGCAGCACAGGCACTTCCATTCCCATTTATGCTGACGGCGCGGGCACATAATTTCCTCTACGATGCCCCCAGCCTGGAGGACACGATCCGCCGCCTTCAAGCTTTCGAAGAAGCCGGCGCCGACGTGCTATTCGCTCCCGGCTTGCCTGACCTTGATTCCGTCCGCACAGTCTGTGCGGCAGTGTCGAAGCCTTTCAACTTCATGGTGGGCATCAAAGGAAAATCATTTTCCGTGCCGGAACTCGCGGCGGCCGGAGTCAGGCGCATCAGCCTTGCAACTTCGCTTTATCGGGCGGCGATGACCGGCTTGCTCGATGCTGCACGAGAGGTGAAAGACGAAGGACAGTTCAGCTTCCTCGAAAGGTCTTCCACAACTGGCGAAATCATTGATTTGATGCAGATCTGACCGGAACGAATGGGCAATTCTCAGGAAGAGGACTGGGATGGATGGGACCTCGGTCTTTTGAGCCAGCGGAACTGGGGATTCCCATAGCGAAGCTGAGTGGGGTTAGAATAGCTACGTGCCGCAACCGCCATGCGACAAGCCATCTATATGGTCGGAATGCACAGGCCGAAACGACCTTCAACAAGGGCCGCTCGTTTCGCGAGACCGCAGGCACGACAGGGCAAGTATTTGCGCCACCCGCCATCAATCCTGTCCGTGTACCGGTTTGAGTTTTTCCAGGGCCCGGTCGTGAATTCCACTCATCAACAATAGCGACAAGATTGAGCCCACAAGGCACGTCGCCATATCCTCCTGTGTGTCCCAGACGTCCCCCTGCGTCCCCAGAAAATCGTTCGTGCGTGGCCCGAGCGCCACCGCCATCTGCCATTCGAAGAGCTCATAAAGAGCGCTGAACGCCAGGCAGATTGAGACAACCAGAAACGCCGTCAACTTGCCCCGCCGCAGCGGCGACTTGCGCAGCAGGAATTCACGCGCAATCAGTGCGGGAACGAACCCCTGGGCGAAGTGGCCTACCCTGTCGTAATAGTTGCGCGTGAAATGAAACGCGTCGCGAATCCAGTCGAAGAGCGGCATTTGCGCATAAGTGTAATGCCCGCCGATTATCAGGATGGCCGCTTGAATCCAGATGAGTCCGTAAACAAGGTCCGTAAACCGGAAACGCCGGTAGATAGCGCTGAGAATCCCAACGCCCAGGAAAACGGGAACCACCTCGAGAAACCAGGTGAAATAATCGTGCGGTCTGACAGCGGACCAGGCAAGCAAGGCCCCCAGCGTCAGGAACCACAACGTCAGCTTGGACTCATCGCGACTCACGGAGTCTCCTTATAACATGTTGACGGGCCGCGCGGGCACTCGCATCGCAGTGCCTGTGCTTCTGCGAGGTCGTCATTCGATCCATACCACGGCGCCCTTTTCGATTTCGGGAATAACCGCGCGAACCCGCCCGGCTCTCTGTACAACAGTAAGTTCGCGGACTTGCCCCATGAACGGCAACACGAAGACCTTGCTTCCCGCGCTCGCCGGGAAGGATATCTCAACGTTCCGTTCCGGGATCTGCCGGTCCTTCTTCTTCGCCTCCAGGCCTTTGAAATTGGCCAGGAAGACGTGGATCTTGCCGTCAACTCGTGCCGTCTGGCCGATAACGAAGGGAGAGGCCACCACTTCTACCGCGGGGTCGAGATGGAGAGGTTCGATAACCTCTTTGTCGAAATCGTGCCTGAGCGCCTGGAATGCCTGGCCCTTCGCATCTCCGTGAGTGTTAGCCGGGTCGAATTCCCTGCCCAGCGCCTGCCAGTAGGCCCGGCCGGGGCAAGCCGGAAGGTAGATGTAACTGGGGCCGGCATCGCTCTTGGACTTCTGCGCCGCATCCCGGATTCCAAGCAACTGATGCAAGGGATTGGACGGGTGCGCCGCGCCTGTCTCGTCGCAATGCCCGGACTGGCCGGTGACAATCAAACTCCCTCTGGATTTCGCATAAGACTCCAGCGCGGCAAGCTCCGCAGCGCTCAGGCAGCGAGCGTCCGGCAGGGCGAGCACCGGCCCGCGAAAATCCCCCAGCGTTCGCGGCGTCACAATCTGAAACTCGCGGTGGGAATGCATCAACAAGCCCATGAGCCCCATGTAGGAAGCCAGAAACTCTTCACAAAAGTAGTCCCGCGTGCGCGGAGAGAAGTAGACGCCGAGCGGGCGAAGGGGTGCCCGCGTGTTGTAAAACGTCTGGTCGTGCCGATCGATCCAGGCAAAAATCTTTTTCCGCATGGCGATGTCGTTTGAACCGGACATCACGTGGCCGGCCACGTCGACGC
>OBIZ01000138.1_pt1 | contig 13260 bp, 10 predicted proteins | sample 1519801 | NCBI WGS metagenome assembly OBIZ01 (sample SAMN01911456, study PRJEB22533) | soil metagenome | biome: Soil | place: Malaysia | collected 2012-04-30 | depth DG_metagenome m | reverse complement strand
AAAAAGAAAGCCGTTGAGCAGTTGGGCGACATTCTAAAGGGCAAGAGCAGGGTGATTGGAATCGGGTCTCCGAGAGCGTCGCTCGAATCCAACTTCGCGTTGCGCAGCCTGGTGGGGCCGGACCGCTTCTTCAACGGTATGTCGGACGAATCTTCCCATCTTGTTTCCCTGATGGCGGAGATCCTGCGTCAGGGGCCGGCGCGGTCGCCATCACTCCGCGAGATCGAGAATTCCGACGCTGTTCTGGTTCTTGGTGAAGACGTCAGCAACACAGCCCCAAGAATTGCTTTGGCGCTCAGGCAGTCGGTCCGCCAGCAGCCGATGGAAATGACCGACAAGATGAAGATTCCCCGCTGGCTTGACCACGCGGTCCGCGAAGCCGTCCAAAATGACACCGGGCCGTTGTTCATCGCCACTCCCAACGCGACCCGGCTGGATGACGTAGCGACCGATACTTATCGCGCCGCTCCGGATGACATTGCGCGCCTTGGCTTTGCCGTTGCCCATGCGCTTGATTTTGACGCCCCCGCGGGCGCTGATCTTTCAGACGACGTTCGACAGATGGCCGAGCGCATCGCCCAGACCCTCAAGGCTGCGAAGCGGCCGCTGGTTGTTGCCGGGCCAAGCTTGAACAGCGAGGCGGTTATCCAGGCTGCTGCGAACGTGGCAAGGGCGCTCGCGAAGGATGGCAAAGAGGCCGGGCTGAGCTTTACCATGCCGGAGGCGAACAGCCTTGGCGTTTCCCTGTTGGGCGGTGGAAAACTGAGCGATGCCTTTAAAGAGGTTGAAGAAGGCAAAGCGGACACCGTCATTATCCTTGAAAACGATCTCTACCGTCGCGCCCCTGCCAGGTCTGTGGACAACCTGATGCAGGCGGTCCGGCACATGATTGTCCTGGACCACCTCACAACTCCGACTTCTTCCAAAGCGGAGTTTGTGCTTCCGGCGGGCGCTTTTGCCGAGTCCGATGGGACCCTCGTGAACAACGAAGGGCGAGCCCAGCGGTTTTTCCAGGCGTACATTCCCGAAGACGACATTCAGGAAAGCTGGCGCTGGCTTTTGGACATGATGAAGGCGGCCGGGAAAGCTGAGGCTGGTTCCTGGAACGTGCTGGACGATCTGGTTTCTGCGGCGGCCGGTGCTGTGCCCGCACTTGCGAAGATTACTGAGGCGGCCCCCTCCTCGAAATTCCGTATTCTCAACGAAAAGGTCCCGCGCTCTCCGCACCGCTCCAGCGGGCGGACGGCGATGCTGGCCAACATCAGCGTCAGTGAACCGAAGCCGCCGCAGGATCCGGATTCTGCACTGGCCTTTTCAATGGAAGGTTCCCCGGCCCAACCGCCTGGCGCCCTGACACCTTTCTTCTGGTCGCCCGGCTGGAATTCCATTCAGTCGGTGAACAAGTTCCAGAGCGAGATCAACGGCGCGTTACGCGGAGGCGACCCGGGAGTGCGGTTGATTGAACCGCCGCAGGGCGGGAGCGCGATGTATTTCTCGGGGCCACAAAAAGCTTTCCAGGCGCGGGCCGACGAATGGCTGCTGGTGCCGCTCTATCACGTCTTTGGATCAGAGGAGTTGAGCAACCAGGCGCCTGCGGTTGCGAAACTGGCGCCCAAGCCTTACGTTGCTCTGAACGCAGCCGATGCCGCGCGCCTGCATGTGGAGGATGGCGCCCAGATTGAAGTGAGCCTGGACGGCACGAGGCAGAAGCTTCCGGTTGTGGTTCACCCTGATCTACCGAAAGGGATCGCCGGACTTCCGGCGGGTCTGGTTCCGTTGGAAGGGAGCGGCCTGCCGGCCTGGACGAAGCTTTCACGATCATGAACGAGACGCTCTACTACATCATCGTTGTTTTCGTTGTTCTGATGGTTCCGCTGAACCTGGCGGCGGTCCTGATCTGGCTGGAGCGGAGGCTGTTGGCCCTCTGGCAGGACCGCTATGGACCAAACCGCGTGGGGCCGTTCGGGTTGCTGCAGTCTGTGGCGGACATGGTGAAGATCTTTTTCAAGGAGGACTGGGTTCCTCCTTTTGCGGACAGGGCGGTCTTTGTGCTGGCGCCCGCAATCATCGTGGTGACTGTTTTACTGACGTTCGCGGTGATTCCTTTTGCGCCTTCGTTTGTGGTGGCCAACCTGAATATCGGGGCGCTGTTCTTCCTGGGCCTGTCGTCGCTGGGAGTCTACAGCGTGGTGCTCGCGGGCTGGTCGTCAGACAACAAATATGCGCTGCTGGGGGGATTACGCGCCTCGGCGCAGATGCTGAGCTACGAAGTCTTCATGGGACTGGCCATGATGGGTACGGTGCTGATGGCCGGCTCGTTCAATCTGCAGGACATTGTCGAGGCCCAACAGCACGTCTGGTTTGTCATTCCGCAGTTTCTGGGTTTTGTGCTTTTCTTTATCGCCGGCATCGCTGAAACCCGCCGCCTGCCGTTCGATCTGCCGGAAGCGGAAAGCGAATTGGTGGCCGGGTTCCACTCGGAATATTCCGGCATGAAGTTCGGAATGTTCTTCGTCGGAGAATACATGGGGGTCATTCTCATCTCCTGCATGATCACGCTGCTGTACCTCGGCGGCTGGCTGGGACCCTGGCTTCCTGCGGGCGTCTGGTTCTCCATCAAGGTATTCCTGCTGATCTGCTTCTTCATTCTGCTGCGGGCTGCGCTGCCGAGGCCCCGGTTTGACCAGCTGATGACCTGGGGATGGAAAATCATGCTCCCGCTGGCGCTGGTGAATCTGATGGTGACGGGAGCTCTTGTGCTTGCCTTCAAATAAGGAGACAGGCTCTGGTTGGCGAGGTTGGGAGTTATTAAATGCTGAGCGTAATAAGATCGCTATGGAATGTTTTCCTGCATATGTTCCAGCGGCGGGTGACCGTCCAGTACCCCGAGCAGAAGCCTTACCTTCCTCCCCGGCACAAGGGGCGCATTATTCTGAGCCGCGACCCTGACGGTGAAGAGCGTTGCGTTGCGTGCTATCTCTGTGCTGTGGCCTGTCCTGTGGATTGTATTTCTCTGCAGGCGACGGAAGATGAAAACGGACGACGCTATCCGGATTTTTTCCGCATCAATTTTTCGCGGTGCATCTTCTGCGGTTACTGCGAGGAAGCGTGCCCGACTTACGCCATCCAGTTGACGCCGGATTTTGAGATGGGCGAATACAAGCGGCAGAGCCTGGTTTATGAAAAAGAGGATTTGCTGATCAGTGGTGAAGGCAAGTACCACGGCTATAATTTCTGGCGTGTTGCGGGCGTCAAGATCGGCGGGAAAGACAAGGGAGAGGCGGAAAACGAAGCTCCGCCTGTGGACCTCCACGACCTGATGCCCTGAGACCAAGGTTATGGAAGTTGTTTTCTACATTGCGGCCATTGTAGCGATTGCCTCGACGATTCTGGCGATCACGCGCATGAACGCCGTGCACGCTCTGCTCTACCTGATTGTTTCGCTGCTTTCGGTGGCCATCGTCTTTTTTGTCATCGGCGCCCCGTTTATCGCTGCGCTGGAGGTCATTATTTATGCCGGCGCCATCATGGTGCTGTTTGTTTTCGTGGTCATGATGCTGAACCTGGGGAAGAAGGCCACGGACACGGAGCGCGAGTGGCAGCGGGGAAGTATGTGGGTTGGCCCCTCGATTCTGGCTGCGATTCTGATTGCAGAAGTCGCCTGGCTGGTGTCAAGCGCGGGCACTGCGGTCTATGGCTCCGCGGCGATTGAACCGAAGCAGGTTGGAATCGTCCTCTTCGGGCCTTATCTGATCGGAGTGGAACTGGCGTCGATGCTGCTGCTGGGGGCCCTGGTGGGAGCGTACCATCTGGGCCGGCGCACACCGGAGAAAACGGAGAAATAGAATGGCACCCGTACCCATGCATCAGGGACTGCTTCTGGCGGGCATCTTGTTCGCGCTGGGACTCGTGGGCCTGCTGGTGCGGCGGAATGTGATCTTCATGCTGATGTCGCTCGAGATCATGCTGAACGCCGCCGGCCTGGCGTTTGTTGTTGCCGGCGCCCGTTGGGGCCAGCCGGACGGACAAATTGTGTTTCTTTTTATTCTGACCATGGCCGCCGCCGAGGTTTCGGTGGGACTTGCCCTGGTGCTTCAGATCTATCGCCGGTTCAAGACGCTGGATGCTGACGCTGTGAGTGAGATGAGAGGATAACGTGCTCCACCTGTTGTGGTTGATTCCGGCCTTCCCGATTGCGAGCTTTGTGGTGCTCGCAACTCTCGGGAAACGCATGCCCCGAAAGATGGTCCCGGTTTTTGGCGCGGGCTCAATCGGCTTGTCGGCCGTAGTCTCGTTCCTGGTTGCTTACAGTTTCCTCACCTCACCTCCGCCGGGCAACAGCTTTACCCAGGTCCTCTGGACATGGATTGACGTGGCAGGTTTCCGGCCGGAAATCGCGTTCTATCTGGATGCGCTTTCCCTGGTCATGATTCTGGTGGTTACCTTCGTCGGCTTCCTCATTCACTTCTATTCAGCGGAATACATGGGTGAGGACGAGGGCTACAGCCGGTTCTTCGCCTACATGAACCTGTTTGTCGCCTCAATGTGCACTCTGCTGCTGGGCTCGAATTTGCTCATCCTGTTTCTGGGATGGGAAGGCGTCGGTCTGTGCAGCTACCTGCTGATCGGCTTCTGGTATAAGAATCCGGAGAACGGGCTGGCGGCGCGCAAAGCCTTCATCGTCACGCGCGTCGGCGACACGGCCATGACCCTCGGGCTTTTCCTGCTGTTCGACAAGCTGGGCACGCTCAATATTCAGGAACTGATGCACCGGGCCCTGGTGCAATGGCCGGTGGATTCAACACTGCCGGTGGTGGCCGGCCTGCTGCTGCTGGGCGGCGCCGTGGGCAAATCCGCCCAGCTTCCGTTGCAAACCTGGTTGCCCGACGCGATGGCGGGCCCGACGCCCACCAGCGCCCTGATCCACGCCGCAACGATGGTAACGGCCGGTGTTTATCTGATTGCCCGGACGCACGTGTTGTTCTCTATTGCTCCAACCGCGCAGCTTGCCGTCGCCATCGTTGGTGCGGCAACGCTGATCCTGGCGGGCTTTAGCGCCGTGACGCAATCGGACATCAAGCGTGTGCTCGCTTATTCCACCGTCAGCCAGATCGGATATATGTTCCTGGCGCTGGGCGTGGGAGCGTGGTCGGCGGCAATCTTCCATTTCATGACGCACGCGTTTTTCAAGGCGTTGCTCTTTCTGGGAGCCGGGGTCATTATTGAATCCCTTCACCACGAACAAAGCATTTTCAAAATGGGCGGGCTGCGCAAGGAAATGCCAGTGGCTTTCTGGACGTTCCTGGCCGCAGGCTGTTCACTGGCCGGCTTGCCGCTGATCACCGCCGGCTTCTACAGCAAGGGACTGATCATCTGGGATACATGGTCCTCAAGCCGCGGCAGCACGGCGCTGTGGGTGGCGGCCGTCCTCGGAGTGCTGATGACCTCGCTTTACACGTTCCGCCTGATCTTCCTGGTCTTCTTCGGTGAAATGAAGACCAAGGTGCACAAGCGTCCCGGTTTTGCCATGATGATGCCCTGCGTTGTGCTCGGCGTCCTTTCGGTGGTGGGAGGTTTTCTTGATACGCCCGAGTTCTTCGGCAAGCTCCACATTCAGACTTTCACCGAATTCATGCACAATGCTCTGCCGCCCGTGACTGAAGGGCCGCTGCGCGGGTTGTCCGAACTCGGGTCAGAAGGCCTGGTGACGCTGGCTTTTCTGACCGGCCTTTACGTCGCATACCTTTTCTTTATTAAGAAGCGTGAGCTTGCGGAGGCTATCACGGCGCCCGCAATCTCGAAGGCGCTCCACCGGTTCTGGTTTACCGATTGGGGAATGGACTGGCTGTATGAAAGAGTTTTTGTCCGCCCCATCGTCTGGATTGCGCGGGTGGATAAGAGCGATTTCGTCGACTACATTTACTCGGGAATTGCGCTCGTTACCGAGCTCCTTTACCACGGCGTGCGGAAAACGGAAACCGGCCGCATGCGGTGGTACGCAGCAGGGATTGCGGCTGGTTCCATCATCTTTCTGGCGATTGTGTTGTTCCTATGATTCTAGTCTGGCTCATTTTGATTTTGCTTGTGGCCGGCGTGCTCGCCGGGTTAGCGGGGCGGGTCAGCACGCTTTGGCCGCGCATCATCTCACTGGTCGCGGTCACCATTGATTTTGTGATTGGCCTGGCCCTGTGGCGGGAGAATTCCGCCCAAATCACACTCTCCACCCAGAACGAATGGTTCAAGCAGGTTGACTGGGCGTGGGTCCCTCAGTACGGCATCCATTTCCACCTGGCCATGGATGGATTGAGCCTTCTGATGGTTGTACTCACGTTCCTGCTGGGCATCATGTCGGTGCTGGCTTCCTGGAAAGAGATTCAGGAAGGCGTCGGCTTCTTCCACTTCAACCTGATGTGGATCCTGGCCGGTATCGTAGGCGTCTTCCTCGCGATGGACCTCTTCCTTTTCTACTTCATGTGGGAACTGATGCTGGTGCCGATGTACTTCCTGATTGCCATCTGGGGCCACGAGCGCCGCATCTACGCCGCCGTCAAATTTTTCCTCTTCACTCAGATCAGCGGTTTGTTCATGCTGGTTGCCATCCTGACGCTTTACTTCATCCATCACAGCGTCACCGGCGTCTATAGCTATGAGTACAAGGACCTGCTGGGCACTGCGTTGACACCCCATACGGCCATGCTGCTGATGCTGGGTTTCTTTGTCGCCTTTGCCGTCAAGCTCCCCATGTTCCCGTTTCATACCTGGCTGCCGGACGCACACACGGAGGCGCCCACCGCGGGCAGCGTTATCCTGGCCGGACTGTTGCTGAAGACCGGGGCTTACGGAATGCTGCGCTTTGTGGTGCCCCTGTTCCCCGGCGCGGCGCACCAGTTTGCTCCCATTGCCATGTTGCTGGGCGTGATTGGAATCATCTATGGTTCCGTTCTTGCCTTTGCGCAGACGGACCTGAAGCGATTGGTCGCTTACACCAGCGTGAGCCACCTGGGATTTGCGCTGGTCGGCATTTTTGCCTGGAACCCGATTGCGCTGCAGGGAGTACTGATCGTGATGATCGCTCACGGCATCAGCACAGGTGCACTCTTCATACTGGTCGGTGGCTTGCAGGAGCGAACGCACACGCGCGAGATGGACCGCTTGCGAGGACTGTGGGCCACGGTTCCGGTGATGAGCGGTGTGGTCATGTTTTTTGCCATGGCGTCCGTCGGCCTGCCCGGGCTGGGAGATTTTATCGGCGAGTTTCTGACTTTGCTCGGGACTTACCGGATCAGCCTGAGCGTGACGGTGGCTGCTGTAATCGGAATCCTGATTTCGACTCTCTACGCGTTGAAGGTGATCCAGCGCGCGTTCCATGGACCGAATACTCATGAATGGTCTTTGCCTGACCTCGGAAAACGCGAACTGGTGATGATGGTTCCAATGATGCTCATCCTGCTCTGGATTGGCCTTTATCCGCAGCCGCTCTTCAGGACCTTTGAGCCGGCCATGCGTAAGCTGCAGCAATATGCCGCGCCGCAGCCGGTGATGACCATGGCCCCGGACGCGCGGCAGTTGTCGTACGACCAGAATGGGCTTCCAGGAACGAATCGGAGATGAACTTTGAACGGCACTGATCTTATCGCGATACTTCCCCTGCTGATCCTCACCATGGCTGCGGTCGTGGTGATGATGGCGGTCTGTATCCGGCGGAGCCACTTGCTGGCTGTGTGGCTCACTCTATTCGGCCTGGCGGCTGCCTTCGTGTCGCTCTGGAAAGCGGCTTCAGTTTCGCCGGCTCAGGTGACACCCCTGCTGATCATCGACGGCTACGCCCTGTTCTACATGGGCCTCATCATCGCCGCCACGTTTGTGACCGTCATTCTCTCCTACGGCTACCTGGAAAAACAGCAGGGATACAGCGAAGAACTTTACGTCCTCATCCTCACGGCGGCGCTGGGCTCTTCCGTGATGGTTGCCAGCAACCACTTTGTATCATTCTTCCTGGGGCTGGAAGTCCTGAGCGTAGCGCTTTACGCCATGAACGCCTACCTCTGCAATCGCAAGCTTCCGCTTGAGGCCGGAATCAAGTACCTGGTGCTGGCCGCCGTCTCTGCCGCATTCCTGCTTTTCGGTATGGCGCTGATTTACGCGCAACTTGGGACGCTGCAATTCGGCCAGATCGCCGCCATGTTGATGGGTGGCATTGCATACGACAAGACGTTGATCTATCCAGGCCTGGCGCTGATGATCACAGGAATCGGTTTCAAGCTTGCCGTTGTGCCCTTCCATATGTGGACTCCTGACGTTTATGAAGGCGCGCCCGCGCCCGTCACGGCTTTTGTTGCAACCGTCTCCAAGGGTGGCATGGTCGCGCTGCTGCTCAGGTACTTTTATGAGACAGGCGCCTATCGACTGCACTCGGTGTTCGTGGTTTTCAGCATCATCGCGATTGCCTCCATGATTGCCGGAAACCTGCTGGCGCTGCTCCAGAACAACGTCAAGCGCATTCTTGCCTACTCTTCGATTGCCCACCTCGGTTACATGCTGGTGGCTTTTCTCGCGGGAGGCAACAGAGCAGCTGAGGCCGTCACGTTTTATCTGGTGGCCTACTTCGTGACCACGCTCGGCACGTTTGGTGTGGTCAGCGTTCTTTCCAGTGGTGAGCGCGATGCGGACTCAATGGAAGACTACGAAAGCCTGTTCTGGCGGCGGCCGGTTCTGGCAGGAGTCTTTACCCTGATGCTGCTCTCGCTTGCCGGCATTCCGCTGACCGCCGGCTTTGTTGGAAAGTTCTTCCTGGTTGCCTCGGGAACTTCCGCTTCGCTCTATGGACTGATCTTCGTGCTGGTCGTCACCAGCACCATCGGACTCTTCTACTACCTCCGCATCCTCGTGGCCTTGTACAAGTCTCCAACCGAGACGGGCAAGGCCGTGCCCGCTACACTTCCTTCACTGTCGCGTTCGGGCAATCTTGCTCTTGCCGCGCTCACCGTGCTGCTGGTCTGGATCGGTGTTTACCCGGGGCCGTTTCTTGACGTCATCCAGCGCGCGGTTTCAACGCTGCGGATTTTCTGATATACCCCAATTGTAATTTTTACCCACTGTTCATATATGAAACACAAATTGTGTGCGAGCGAAAATTTTGGGGCTGCAAGAAATATTTAAGTCTTTTTATAACAGACACTTACAAATTTAGGAATTTCGGCCTCCGAAAATCCCATACGTCCCAATTGGGGCAATTTTGGCATGCATACTAGCCTATCACAGTGAGCCTATATCGAGAGCGCGGGAGGCCCGATCCACTTCAGACGCCCACAAAGGGAGACGCTGGAAGATCCGGCCACTTTGGACTCCTGGCGAATGGTTTGCAGTTATTTGGAGCAAGTGGGCGGACGGTCCCGTGGTTCCTCTTCCCGCGCGACATTCACTCAGGCGCAAACCGTTCCGCCGGATAACTGCTCCCTTGCAATCGCCGCGAGAACGGGCGAGCATATTGATCTTTATGCGAGGGCTAATCTACGATGAACGCAAGGCAGCGGCCGATGGCTGGATGGCGCGCAGTTCCACATACTCAGTTTTCTCGGTTCCAACGGGAGGTGTGGCCTGCCTCGCCTTCCCGCCGCCCGCATTGCCAAAATCACCGCCGGCATCGTGCGGCCCGGCGGCATGGTCACCTGGGACGTTCCGCACGGCCCCACCGGCCGCATTTCCGACCCCTTCATGCGCCAGCTCGACGCCATCGGCAACGCCGTCGCCCGGATCAAGTGGTGAACCGCCGGGGGCTGACGATAAAGGAGATTCGACAATGAACCGAGTGCATCGCTGGCTTTGCCGGTCCCGAGGCTGGAAGAAGGTGCTGGAAGAAACGATCCTTCCCTCAGTCGTAAGGGACCTTGATTTTGGCGACAACCTGCTGGAAGTTGGTCCCGGCCCCGGCCTCACCACCGACTGGCTGCGCCGGCGGCTCGATCAAATCACCGCTGTTGAAATTGACCGCCAGCTGGCGCACTCGCTGGCCGACCGAATGCGCGGCTCCAACGTGCGCGTCATACGAGGCGACGGCGCCGCCCTGCCGTTTAAAGACAATTCCTTTTCAGCGGCCGTTGCCTTCACCATGTTCCACCATATTCCATCCGTCGAGCTCCAGAACAAGCTCTTCGCAGAGATCTGCCGCGTCATCCGGCCTGGCAGCGTCTTTGCCGGCGTGGACAGCACGGATAGCTGGATGATGCGCCTGCTCCACATTTGCGATACGCTGGTTCCCATTGACCCCTCGACGCTTCCAGCACGTCTCCAATCCGCCGGGTTCACCAGTGTCTCCGTCAACACCGATGGCAGAGGATTTCGCTTTTCTGCGATCTGCCCCTGAGCGCGAAGAGTAAGGTCTGTTGGTTTCAGACTCCGCGGTTCCTGATTTTGAGTGAGCAAAAAGCCACAGGATTTCTGGGAGACCAGACCCTGCGCGACCCGTTTTCTCCGGTCACAAGGACTGGCTAAAGTGCCCCGCGGCGAAACAGTTCGATGAGGTGTTCCGACGATCGCAGAGTGAAGGCAAGGATGGAGATCGTGGTCGTTTTGTCCGTGCAGTTCAGGAAGACGCCGGCATCGCAGACAAAAAGATTCGGTACGTCGTGCGTCTGCCCAAAGCGGTTGGTGACAGACGTTTTCGGATCGTTCCCCATGCGGCAGGTGCCGGTTTCGTGCAGGCTGTAACCGGGCGGTTCGGGATGTTCAGCCGCGCCCCAGATTTCACCGCTTGCTGCGCGAATAACATCCGCGCAAACCTCTTTCGAGTGCTCCCACATTTTCAGCGTATTGTCGTCCCACTGGAAATGAATGCGGACTGCCGGCCGCCCGTAGACGTCCTTGGCCTCGGGATCGATGTCCACGTAGTTCGTGTCAGAGCGCAGGGTGGGCGCCTGGACCGTAAAGCTGATGGGCGTCCGGTAGTAGCGCTTCACGTCGCGTTTGAATGACGAGCCAAAACCTTCTAGATGGCGATAGTACCAGGGGAACTCCCCGCAGCCTCCGCCCGGGTAGACCGAGTAGCCACGGATAAAACTCTCCTGATGCGGATTCTCCAGGTTCTGCCACCGCGGCATCCATGCGATGGTGCTGCCGGAGACGTGGTCGGGGAAGCTGGGCTGGCCGAGCAATTGCGGCAGATAGCCGTAGGCGGACGTTCCATAAAGGTGGTCACACAGATTTCGCCCAAGCTGGCCGCTTGAGTTGGCAATGCCCGTGGGCCAGTGGCGCGATTTCGAATTCAGCATAATGTGCGCGCTCTCGATGCAGGAAGCGGACATCACCACGGCGCGGCCGTAGACTTCTTCTTCCCTCCGCGTCAGGCGGTCCACGTAAGCCACCCCGCGAGCCCGGCCGTTCTCATCCACAAGCACTTCCCGGGCCAGCGCGTTCGTGCGCATTTCCAGCTTTCCGGTCTTCTCCGCGACCGGCAGGAAGAAATAAGGAGAGGAGAAAAACGCCCCGACGTCGCAGCCCTCCGTGCAGTGGCCGCAATAGTGGCAGGGCGGATGCCCGCCGTGCGCCACCGTCAGTTGCGCGATGCGGTCCGGCAGATACGGAACGCCGCGCTTCTTGCAGCCGGTTTGTAGAATGTGATCCAGGCAGCGGAAATTCATAGGTGGAAGATAATGGCCGTCCGGGTTTGACGGCCGGTGCTGGATGGTGCTTGCCACGCCAATCATCTGTTCAACGCGCGTGTAGTAGGGCGCGATTTCCTCATAGCTCACAGGCCAATCCAAGTCGTAACCATCTCTTTGCGCCGCTTTGAAATCAATGTCCCCGAAGCGCGCCGAGGAGCGTCCCCAGAAATTGGTTTTCCCACCCACAGCATAACAGCGCGGCCACATCCACTGGGTACCGGGCGCGGTGGTGTAAGTGATTTCGTGCTCCCAAATGCCTTCGACGTATTCGTTGTCCATATACCCGTAGGATTGCGCGCGGGTGCGGGGATCACCGAAGCCGTGGAACTTCATATCGTAGGCCTGGCGATGATTGCGAAAATCTTTGGCAGGAACGAGCTTCCGCCCGGCGTTGAGCGCCAGGACGCTGAGTCCGGCTTCGGCAAGGGTCTTGATGGCAGTGCCGCCGCCCGCTCCCGTACCGACCACGATGACGTCGTAAACTTTCCCTGCCATAAATGCCCCCTTTCACGTCCTGCGTCGGAGACCTCGCGTTCAGAATTCTGGCGATGGAAGATGCCGGTGCTCAGGATCACTTTTGTGAGGGCAAGCGGGCGATTCGCCATAGAGCCTGAGGCCGGGGAAGTCGAGCTCCTTGAGCCCGATGCGCGAAGTGTAGTAACCCATCACTGTGTATTCCCGCGCCAGTTCAAAAAAGGCGCGGCCGTCTTCCTCTCCCTGTCCGTACCGATCGCGGTAAGCGAGGTGCTCGAGCATCTCGGTCTGTTTTTCGGCTGTCAGGTCGAGGAAGCGGCTCCCTTCCAATCGCTCGGCTTGTGCATCGAGCCACGTCAACCCCAGCCGGAACGAATACTGGATGCTCTCATCGTGCGCCACCATGAAATCGATAAACTCCGCAACGCCGGCCTCCTTTGCGCCCGGCGTGCCGTCGCTTGGGATGATCAGGTCCGTCAGCCGCTCGATGGTTGCATATTCATGGTGCGAGAAAAATTGCGGAGTGTAGTTCGCGGCCCGCGGCGCGGGCTCGCCTCCATTCACGTGGTCCCCGCAGGCGAACGACCAGCGCGAGAATCCGGGAAAACTCCCGGCCGCAGCGGCAAGCGCCAAGGCGCGCAAGACCTCCCTTCGATCCATTCCCTGTCCTGCCATAATGTCCTCCGATTCTGTTTTGGAGCGGCTCCGCGCGGCGACCGTGTCCAGCCATGGGATACAGACCGCAGCTTTCTTTACGTGCGCCGATATGAGCGAAAAGATATACCTGGGCGCCGGTGAGTGCAACCGGGAATTTACAGGAGTCTGCTCGCGGGTTCTATAAAGGGGATGTCGAGTAGAAACACTGGGCGGGTGGCGCAGATATTGAATTTCAATGTCTGCGGTCAGCGAAGCTGAGTGGGGCTAGAATGGCGCGAAAAGGAGAATTATGAATTCTGAAGGACGAAGGCTGAGAAGAGCAGTGGGGAGTGATGAGCGACTGTCCTCCAGATTGACCGAGATGGTCCGGATGCCATGAGCAAAACTAAGAGCCTCTCGCTTCGCGAGACCGCAGACACGACAAGACGCGTATCTGATGTCATGAAGGGGGCGGCTCGATTCGAGTAGG
>OBIZ01000137.1_pt1 | contig 13458 bp, 10 predicted proteins | sample 1519801 | NCBI WGS metagenome assembly OBIZ01 (sample SAMN01911456, study PRJEB22533) | soil metagenome | biome: Soil | place: Malaysia | collected 2012-04-30 | depth DG_metagenome m | reverse complement strand
TAGCATTCATTCTCTCGGGCGAAATGGCCGTCGCGTACTTTAAAGCGCATTTCCCCAGAGGGTTACTTCCAATCCAGAACGGCGGCGAGCTGGCGATGGTGTATTGTTTCGTCTTCCTGTATCTGTTCGTAGCCGGGGCTGGCCCCTTTAGTCTTGACCGCCTGGTCCGCAAGAAGAACTAGCCGCCGGATTCCCGAATTACTTTCGCCGAACCTGAAATGTTTTTGTGTGCTTGTGGGTATTGCCTGTGGGGGTTGCAGGAGTGGAATGAAGGGCAACCGGGAATGATCGGGGTGTAAATGCAGCTTGCTCTTTCCTGCCGTTTTCTGCCAGCACCGCCTTTCGCGTGGCGGTCAGCATATCGGTTACCGCTTCGCGGGCGATCTTGCGAATCAAGGGGTTAACAAACCAGGCGATCAAAAACGGTACATCGCGGGAAAGCGAGATCGATTCCCACTCGACAACCACGCCATTGTCCCGCTGCTGGTAGCGCCAGTAGGAGTTGATGCGCCAGAGGTAACCGCTGTCGTTCCCAACCGGCTCAAGGTGCTCCTTTGGCGTTCCGGCATCATCCACTTGCTGGATGCGCGTCGAAACGCTCCGGCTATATCCGCTGTTCTTTCCGATGGGCGTGAAATGGATGTCATACCATGTGTCGAGCGTGACCGTCACAATGCTTATCTTCTGAAGGCGAATATAAACCTTGTAGGCATCGTCGTCTTCACGACTCACCAGCCGTGAGCGGATGACCTCCGGGTTATAGATGTTCTTGAAATTGTTGTAGTCGCGCAGAATATCGAGCGCTGACGCCGCTGATTTTCCCGGGATGAAAACATCTCCAACCCAGTGATGGATCATGCCGTCGGGAACATCGAAGGAGTCCCCGCCTTCGTCCTTTAATCTGACCGGCTGAACATAAACCTGGCCCTGCCTGAGGGTTGCCATAATGGATTGATAGTCAGGCTTGGGCAGGTTTTCAATGTAGAGAAAGTCATTTGGGTGGCTTTCATCACGCTTCATGCGCGCCTCAGCCACTTCGACATAACGGTTAAACACCTGCAGCGTTTTCGCCTTCAATTCGGCCGCAATAAGTTCAGAGGGATCTGCGGCATGCAACCCAATTGCTGCAAACAGAAACGCCAGGCCCAGTCTCCACAATAAACGCCCCATCACCCGTTCCGTGCCCTTGATCATATTCTTGAATGTTAGCATGCCCGAGCCGTCGACACCCAGCAGCGATTCTCATCTAATCCTTTTTCCAGCCAGCTTCGGAACACTACAACGACATTTATTTCAACCCAGGTAAGGCTACGGTCCACTAGTCCGCCCGTCTGCCGACCCAACCGAAATCCTGTGATATGCATCACAAGCTAAAGACTCCGAATGGAATTTTTGTGATACACTCCCACGGAACTTAAATTGATGGGGCAAAGGGTCATGGCACAAATCAAGAAACCTTCACGAGTTTATGACGCAATTGTTGTAGGTTCAGGAGCCGGCGGCGGGATGGCGGCTTATGTTCTGACAAAAGCCGGGGCAAAGGTTCTGATGCTCGAGGCGGGCGGTTGGTATGACACCGCTAAGCAATCCAAGATGCTCGAGTGGAATTATCAGGCCCCGCACCGGGGCGCTGTGAAACCCAACACTACCTTCGGCTACTTCGATGCCGCCGTGGGTGGATGGCAGATCCCGGGAGAACCCTATACCAATGCCCCCGGCACCGACTGGACCTGGTTTCGCTCGCGAATGCTTGGAGGGCGGACCAATCACTGGGGTAGAATCTCTTTGCGTTTCGGGCCTTACGACTTCAAGCCCTATTCGCGCGACGGCAAAGGCTTTGACTGGCCGATCACGTATGAAGACCTGGCTCCGTATTACGACAAGACGGAAGAATTGATTGGGGTTTACGGCTCCATCGAAAATATCGAAAACGCGCCGGACGGCAAATTCCAGCCGCCGCCCGCGCCCCGCTGCTACGAATTGCTGATTCAAAAAGCCTGCCAAAAACTTCGAATTCCCTGCATCCCTTCACGCCACTCAATCCTGACACGACCTCTCAACGGCCGGCCCGCTTGTCATTACTGCTCTCAGTGCGGGCGTGCCTGCGCGACCTCGTCGAATTTCTCCTCACCGACGGTACTGATCCCGCCGGCCATGGAAACGGGAAACCTGGACATCATCTGCAACGCCATGGTGCGCGAGGTCCTGACGGGGCCCGACGGCCTGGCAACCGGCGTTTCCTACGTCGACAGGACAACGCGAAAGGAAGTGCAGGCACGCGGCAAGGTTGTTGTGCTGGCGGCCAGCAATTGTGAAACCTGCCGCCTGCTGCTGAACTCCCGGAGCACGCAGCACCCGAACGGCCTGGCGAATTCCAGCGGGGTTGTGGGCCGTTACCTTATGGACACCGTCGGCGCAGACGGTACGGTGGGGTTCTTCCCCGTCCTGATGGACCTGCCGCCGCACAACGATGACGGCACCGGTGGGATGCATATCTACATGCCCTGGTGGAACTACGACAAGCAGCTCAAGAAACAGATGCCTTTCTCCCGCGGCTATCACATTGAGTTCGGCGGCGGCCGGGACATGCCCGGGGCCGGGATGTTCGGCGGCTCGGAACGCTACCTTGGGGGAGGGTACGGCGCGGAATTGAAAAAGGGCTGCCGGAAACTTTTCGGAGCGTTCGTCGGATTCTCGAGCCGCGGCGAAATGATTCCCAACGACGACAGCTGGTGCGAAATCGACAAGAACGTCGTCGATGAATGGGGCATTCCTGTGCTGAAATTTCACTTCAAATGGACTGAGGATGAAATCCTGCAGGCCCGGCACGCGCGGGAAACCTTCCGAGAAATCATCGAAACCGCCGGCGGAGAAGTTGTGCGGACTGCGGGTGCGGAAGAAAACTGGGGCATTTCCCGCGGCGGCGAGATCATCCACGAGGTGGGAACGGCCAGGATGGGATCAGAACGCAGCACGTCAGCCCTGAATCCCTATTGCCAGGCGTGGGATTGCAAGAACCTGTTTATTACGGACGCTGCGCCATTCGTCAGCAACGCCGACAAGAACCCGACGCTCAGCATTCTGGCTCTAGCCTGGCGGACCTCAGAGCATATTGTGGATGAGGTAAAGAAGCGCAATGTGTGAAAGGGGGCAGGTGGTAGTCGGTAGGTGGTATGTGGGAGTAGGTAGAGCGGCATGAGCATCGTGAGATTCGAGCAGCTCGAAGTCTGGCAGGTCGCTCACAAGATTGTGTTGGACGTTTACAAAGCCACTCTGCACTTGCCGCGAGAGGAGAAGTTCGGGTTGGTCTCACAAATGAGGCGGGCGGCCGTGTCCGTGCCAGGCAACATTGCGGAGGGATTTAAGAGGAGAGGCGCAGCCGACAAGAAGCATTTTTACAATATTGCCCAGAGTTCTCTTGAGGAGCTCAGATACTATGCGCTTCTTTGCCGCGACCTTGGTTTTCATACGGAGCCGGATCATCTTGAGGAGCAAATCGAGAAAGCCGGACGGATGCTGACAGGCCTGATCCGGTCCATAAGGAGCTGATGAGCACGGACGCGCATTTCACAGGCCACCCGGTATCTGCCCCGCAGGCCGAAATGCCATCTGCCACATACCATCTACTGTGTGAGGAGTAGACATGAAAAAGAAGACCACCAACGGACGGTCTGCCATCGGGCGGCGCGACATGCTGAAAGTCTTCTCGGCTGTTCCAGCAGCTGCATTGGTCCCGCTGGGGACCGCCATAGCGGCCCCTCAGAAGTCTTCCGGGAGCGCGGCAGCGAAGGCTGCGTCAGGCTATCAGCGGAAGGTCTTCAGCGATCATGAATGGGAAACGATCAAAGCTCTGAGCGACCTGATCATTCCCGCCGACGAACGCAGCAGCAGCGCTACCCAGGCTGGTGTTCCGGAGTTTATCGATGACTGGCTCGATTTCAAAGGTGGAAGACTTAAGGCAGAAATACTGGGAGGCCTCACCTGGCTCGACCTGGAATGCAACCGGGAATTCAGCCATGATTTCATCGCCTGTACCGCCCCCCAGCAAAAGAGGATCCTGGACCGTATCGCATATCCCGACAAGGCCGTGCCTGAAGACTCGAACTACGTGGCATTTTTCAACCATTTGCGCGACCTGGTGGTGGGCGGATTCTTCTCAAGCAAGGAAGGCGTGAAGGACCTGCCTTATCTGGGCAACCAGGTGGTTCCGGTGTGGGAAGGCTGCCCGTCCAATGTTCTGGCGCAAATCGAGAAGAACCTCAAGGCAAAGGGCGTGGGCCTGAGCCTGGAAAACGGCAAAGCCTCTGCCTGAAGCAGTCCTCGTTGTCACTGACTTTTGGGATAGACGCCGGGATGACTGTTACGCCGGCTATTCACAAAGGACCACGCGATCCTCGCCGTCCACTTCGCGCAGGCGCACTTCAATCACTTCCCTCTCAGAGGTCTGAAGGCTGCGGCCAACGTAGTTGGCCAGGATAGGCAACTCACGATGCCCACGGTCGATCAAAACGCACAATTCCACCCGTTGCGGACGTCCAAAGGCAAGCAATGCGTCGAGCGCGGCACGCGTGGTCCGGCCCGTAAATAGGACGTCGTCCACCAGGATCACCTTCCTGCCGTCCACTGAAAATCGTGGAGGTGCTGATTCCGCCTTGGGACGTGTGCCGGCCTTGGGCACATCGTCGCGATAAGGAATCGTGTCAAGCGTTTCCACCGGGGGCGCGGCTGATTCGATTCCGCCGATGGTCTGGGCAAGCCGCTCAGCCAGGGGAACACCTCGCCGCTCGATCCCTACCAGCATCAGATTTTCAATTCCATTGTTTCGCTCGAGAATCTCGTGGGCAAGGCGCACCAGCGTCCGGTCGATTTCCGAAGCCGACATGAGCTGAGCTTTTTCCCCAGCCAGCGCGGGGGTCGACCTGGATGGAATTTCTGTTTGGTTGGCTTTGTTCGCTCTCATTCAGCAATTATAACCCACGGCGCGGCCGCCAACGCCCGGCGAGCGGCGTTAACGCTCCTGCAGCTTCCGCTGAAAAGCGCGGCGAAGATCGCGCACGTAGTGGTCGGCCTCGCGCGTCGGCCTGGGAATGCGGTAGCCGTCCGTACACTTGCGGACTACTTTCACGGCGGTTGCCAAAGAGATGCGGTGCCCCTGGGTCACAAAAATGGGCCTCGTATTGTCGCGCGTCCGCAACACCGTGCCCACGCGCTCTCCGTGGAATTCGAGCGGCGCAGTCGATCCGGCCTTCGAGCCGGGCTCCCCGGCTTCCCCCACCAGGAGTGACTTCGCGCATCCGATGGCTGGTTTGTCAAACAACACACCGATGTGGCACGCAAGCCCGAACAGCCTTGGGTGTGCTCGGCCGTGGCCATCAATAAGAAGAATGTCAGGCTCGGTCTTCAGGCGCGCAAAGGCGGCCATCAGGATCGGGATTTCACGGAACGAGAGCAGGCCGGGCACATAGGGAAATTGCAACTTGCGGCGTGCCATTCGGCGCTCAACTTCTTCGAGCGCCGGAAACCGGTAAACAATAACACCGGCAAAGGCCACCTCAGTTGCCGGATCAAAGGCGATGTCTGCGCCGGCCAGGTATCGGATCTGCTTGAAGCTGTCTTCCAGCACCACCCGCTCTCGGAGACGGGCCTGGAGCCGCATGGCCTCGCGCGGAGTGATGTTCCAGCGGGTTCGGAGTACGGGAGTCATGATTTTCTCAAAGCCTGATCATACTTCACATCCCGTGTGGGCTGAAATTGCCATCGTTGGATTAAGGTGCATTCAGGTGCAACTGCGGCCAGTTGGCACCAGCCTGAAATCGCGGTAAACTTTATGGCCTCTAGCTTCTTGCACGAAAGACTTTTCAGTTTTGAACCTTTCCCGGAAGCCTTAAGAGGACCAAAACGACGGACCGCATCTGCGGTTGACAATCGTCCATGAAAATCGATTTTCATTTGGAAACCAGCCTGTTTCAACTTCTTGAGGAAATTTCGCTTCATCCCTCAATCCAGCTAAAGGCACTTGCCAAAAAATTGAGCCTGCCCCCTGCCGCCGTCAGGAATCAAACAGGGAGACTGCGCCGTGCCGGGCTTGTCGTCCCTTCGGTTGACCGCCGTGGGATCAGGTTGAATCCTGATTACGGCTGCCTGGTGGGAATCGACATGGGAGCCAGCCATCTCCATTTTGCCCTGGCTGATTTTTCCGGAGAGATCATTGCCGATACAACTGAAAAAGTCCGGCCGGAAGACGGACCCAGAAGGACCATCAGCCAGATCAAGAAAGGTATCTACCGGCTGATTCCCTCGCGAAAACGCAACACGCTTCGAGCCGTTGCGATGGCTGTCCCCAGCGCTGTCGATCCTCGCAACGGCCTGGTGCTGATGGCCAACAACCTTCCAGGCTGGAAGAATATTAACCTGAAGCGCGAACTGGAGAAGGAATTCCGGCTTCCGGTTTGCATTGATAATGACGCCAATATGGCTGCCATCGGGGAACGCTGGCGAGGCGTGGCACGCGGGCTCGAGAACTTCGTCTTCATCGCGCTGGGGACCGGCATTGGCTCCGGGATCTTTGCCAACGGGCAGCTCTATGTGGGACGCACAGGCGCGGCGGGTGAGTTGCAGTTTCTGAACGTTGAGTGGCCGCGCTGGAATGAGGATTTCGGGGTTACCGGCTATTTTGAAAGCTATGCCTCCGGGCAAGGGATTGCAACGCTCGGACGGAAACTCATGAGAACCCGGGGGACCAGCCGGTCAGCGGGCCTCGCAGAAACGCGCGATGCCTACTTTGTTTTCGAGGCCTTTCGCCGGGGAAATGCCAAGGCACGCAAGACACTGGGAACAATCTTCACTATTCTCGGTGTTGGCGTTGCGAATATTGTTGCCGTTCTTGACCCTGACATGATCGTATTGGGCGGTGGCATCAGCCGGGGCGCTCCCGAGTTTATGCTTCAAACCGTGGCCGGCGTGGCAAAGAAAATCCAGCCCAACTGCCCGCCAATCCGCATCAGCAAACTGGGTGACCAGGCGCAAACCAGCGGAGCCATCTACTCAAGCATGATGGCCGCGTGCAGGGCTGCCGCACACAAAGCCAGGTGAACTGTGGGGGACTGCTACAGAGACTACTGCGGTTGGACAATGCCCTTCTTCACAGCGTAAAGAACCAATTCCGCAGTACGATGGAGACCAAGCGTTTCCATCAGGCGGGCACGATGGACGGCCACCGTGTTGATGCTGATATCCAGCAGGGTGGCGATTTCCTTGTTGGACTTTCCCTGGGCGATAAGCTGCAGGACTTCTTTTTCTCTCAGCGTCAGGCGGTCGTAGGGATCCTGCCCTTCTTCCTGCATGGTTCCCGTCTTCAGTCCTTCCAGCACCAGGTTTGAAACCGCCGGACTCATGTAGGCGCCGCCCTGCGACAGCACCACCACGGCCTGGGCCAGGTCAACTTCAATCGCGTCCTTCAGAATATAGCCCTTGGCGCCGGCCTCGATGGCCTTGCGAACATAGGCCGGGTTGGAATACATGCTGAGAATCAGCACCCTGGTTCCCGGGTTGGCCTTCAGGATTTCCGCGGTGGCCTCAAGCCCGCCGATCTCGGGCATCAAAAGGTCCATCACGACAACGTCAGGCTTGATCTTCCCGCACTGCTCGATGGCGGAAAGGCCCGTGTTGGCTTCACCCACCACCGTGATGCGGGGATCGTCTTCCAGCAAACGGCGAAAGCCCTGCCTTACCAGCGCATGATCGTCGGCCAGGAAAACTCTAATCTTTTTGTCAGCGGAAGCGGGCGACATGATTGTTTATCCTACCTTTTCTGCTATTCGTGATTCCGGCGCTTCTTTCAGAGGTATTCGAACGTTGATGGCCGTGCCTTTTCCCGGAGTTGATTGCACTTCCAGCGTGCCGTTCAGGTGCTCAGCGCGCTCGCGCATCCCCATCAAGCCAATACCGTCATTCGGAGAGCGTTCCGCCGGGTTGCCTACCTCAAATCCTACACCATTATCGCGTATTTCCAAGCACAGTTCGCGTTCGCGCTCTTCCATTTCCACCCACGCCTCTGTGGCACGGGAGTGGCGAGCCACGTTGTTGAGCGCCTCCTGGACAATCCGATAGACATGGATGGATTCTTCTGGCGGCAACCGGCCGCTTGCCAGCGCACCGTTGAAATGGACCGTGATTCCAGCCAGGCGTGAGAACTGGCGAGTAAACCATTCGAGAGTCTGGTCGAGCCCGAAATCGTCCAGGACGCCGGGCCGGAACATTTGCGACTGGTCACGAACTTTCGCGAGCGTCTCTTCCACGATGTTCTTTACGTACTCGAGCTCCGCAATCAGTGGGGGATCAGGATTGCTGGCTTTGCGTCCCGCCCGGTTCAGCATGACGCCGATGGCGGTGAGGATTTGCCCGAACTCATCGTGCAGGTCACGAGCGACCCGCCGCAAAGTATCCTCCTGAACTTCGATCAGCTTCCAGGAAAGCTTGCGTAATTGTCCGGACTGCACCTGGAGCTGCTCAGCCAGATGCTGCAGCTTTGCAAAAGTCTTCTTGTTGGCCTCAAATGTGTATAGGCCGGTCCCGAGCGCCAGCAGAAACAGAAGGGCCGTCATCAGCAGGATGTCCATCTTGACGTTTTCATACGTCGCGTTGATCCGGTCGGCGGCGTCGGACTGCGCCTGGTCATTCAACACCAGAAGCCGCGCAACAATTTCGGAAATGACCGCTCTCTTGCCTTCAAGCTCGGTCTGGATCAGCGTTCGGGCCTCGGATGTTTTCCCCTTTTCGGCCAGGGCAAAAACGCCATCGACGGTGGTGCCAAAGTCGGTTAGCGCATGCCGCAACTGGACCCGCTTGTCATGGCTGGCCGGAGTGTCAACGGCGTACCGGCCTTCCAACATCGCAGCATTTTCCATGTCGTTCCGAAGCCGCGCGAACTCCGGCTCCCAGTCATGGATGGGATAACGGCTTCTCGAAAGCGCCAGGTCACGCAAGGAGATTGCCAGCAGATAGGCGTCATTCTGCAGCCTCAAAAGCTGCAATGAGGCCTTGCGGTTCTTCTGGACAACGTTGACCTGGAAATCTTCAAGCCAGCGGATCTGGCGGCTGCTGTACACCACAAAAATCAGGAAGATGGAGAGAATAATGCAGAGGCCGATCCACAGGCGCGTGGAGGGCGACGGGATTTTCCGCAACTGTTCGTACTGAGAGGCGGACTCACTCATGCGTCTTAAGAAGTACCCTGGAAAGGAATATCGTCGATAATGCCTTTGCCTTCCTGGACCACATATGTGCGGCCGGCTTCCAGCCTTCCGAGCTCCTGCTTATCCCCGCCGGGCCACTCGAACAATGCCTTTTCGATATACCGGTGAGGACCCAGGCCGAATGTAACTCTCGGGTCGGAACAGGAAAGATAGCTCGAGCCGCTCTTGACGGTCAGCCAGCGTTTTCCCTGGGGCGCCCAGATGTGAACATTAGTTCCAATGCCGTCACGGTTTGAGCGGACGCCAATGGTGGAAAACCTGATGCTGTGATTCTCTCCTCCGTCGTTGCGATAAAGATATGCCGGTCCGTTGTTTGTTGTCATCAGCACGTCCAGGTCGCCGTCGTTGTCAAAATCTCCGTATGCGGCGCCTCGGGCAACTTTCGGCTGATCAAACGATTTTCCCACCAGGGTACTGATATCACGGAACTTGCCACGCCCCTCATTATGAAACAATCGCGGCGGCTCTGCATAGGTAATACTGGCTTCAACCCGGTTGATGGTGGCGTCGATGTGGCCGTTGGCCACCAGCAGATCGAGCATGCTGTCGAGGTCAATGTCAAAAAAGAAGCAGCCGAAGCCGAGTGTCATTCTGGTGGACTGCCCTACTGCATTCGACGGCGCCTCGTCAATGAAGAAGCCGTGGCCCTCGTTCCGGTAGAGCCCCACCATTTGCTGGGAAAAGTTGGTGACCACCAGGCTGGGCATTCCGGAGTTGTCATAGTCGGCAGCGTCAGCGCCCATCCCGGCCCGGGCCACTCCGTCTTCGCTGAAAGCGACTCCCGCTGATACGGCAACCTCCTTGAAAGTTCCGTCGTGATTGTTGTGATAGAGCTTGTTGGGTTGCGTGTCGTTGGCGATAAAGATGTCGGGCCAGCCGTCGAGATCGTAATCGATCATCGTGACGCCTAGCGACTTGGATGTGGGGTCGTGCAGGCCGGACTTGCCGGTCACGTCCTCAAACGTTCCGTCGCCGCGATTATGGAAAAGCCAGCAGGTTGTCCCCGGATAGGCCTCCGGCGTGCAGTAAGACTTTGTCTTTCCATCCAGGCTGCAGAAGATGTCTGTTTCCGGTGACCACTTGACGTAGTTTGCCACCAGCAGGTCCAGATGCCCGTCGCGGTCATAATCAAACCACAGGGCCGACGTGCTCAGGCTCGAGTAGCCGCTTAGGTGTGCGGCACGGGTCACATCCGTGAAGGTGCCGTTCCCGTTGTTGTGGAACAGACGGCTCTGGCCGTAAGTTGTGACGTAAAAATCGTCAAACCCATCGTTGTCGTAGTCGCCCACGGCAACGCCGATGCCATACATTTCAACGTCGAGCCCGGCCTGATGGGTGACGTCAGTGAAGGTGCCGTTACGGTTGTTGCGATAGAGCTTCATCGTTGTGCGGCGGTTCACATGCCCGGGCCAGTCTTTTCCGTTGATCAGCAGGATGTCCAGCCAGCCATCATTGTCGTAATCCAGGAAGGCGCATCCGGAACCCAGTGTCTCCGGCAGATATTTCTCCCCGAAGGCGCCGCTATTGTGGTTGAAGTCGATCCCGGCTTGCGCGGTAACATCGACCAGATGGTTCGGAAAAGGGTGGCCGGGAGCAGAACGATGCGTCAGGCGCATCAGCTCTTCCCGGATGCGCGGAGACTCGTATAGCAAGCCGCCTGCTCCGCCCACGGCACCAATCCCCACAAGCAGCTTAAGCAAATTCCGACGATTCATTCCTTGTTCATTCCGGACCCGATTCTTAAGTGTAATTCACAATAACGGGGCCTTGAGCTTGAGAGCAAGGGTTTTTCGGGGTATAGATTTTTTTAGCGGACCTTCTACTCATATCAACCGAGAGAGCATAATTACTTCAAACTAATAAGGAACGGAAGGGTTATCGAACACCTGCTGGCAAACACCCGGCAGTTTTCCCTCCAGGGCGGCACACCTGGCTAATAGAAAAAAATATGGTCTTTAGTACTTTAAAATGATGCCCCGCGTACAAAACGACCTTGCATTGCCCGACCGGTATTCGATAACGTTAAGTACCTCGCGTCGAGATTGGGGCAAGAAGGGCATTTCAAATTGCAAATGACCGGTAATCTGAAAGATGGCGGCCGCCGTCGTGGCCTGAATATTACTCTACTTGTTCTCGGGTTGGTCCTTGTATTCAACGCCGCATACCTGGCTGCGTATGCAACGCCGAACCTCTTTTACGTTGCCAACGCGCTTCTGCATCCTTTTCTCGGCGTTGTCGCCGCCATTCTCTTTGCCATTTATCTCAAACGTCAGCGGGAATATCTCACCGGCTTCTCAGGGCGCATTTCCGTCCTGTGCGCCGCCATCGCGACCGGCCTTGGAGTTTATCTTTTCTTTGCCGGAATGACGGTACCCCACAGCCTTGCGCTTTATCTCCACGTGGGATTTGCGATTGCTGGACTTTTCTTCCTGCTGGTCCGTTTGCGCGCCTGGATGCGCGGTCGTGGTGAAGTTCCTTTTGCCAGCAATCCCTGGCAGATCGCCGGGGCCGGGTTTGTTGCGGCATTGGTTTTCTACGGCGCGGCCGCCCTTTATCATCACTACTTCCCCAACCCGGAATACATGGTGAAGAACCCGCTGACAGCTCCCACCAGCATGTACGGTGAAGGCGGGGGCAAGAATAGCCTGATGTTTCCAAGTTCAGCACAGACTTCAACCGGCGGGACCATCCCGAACCAGTTTTTCATGAATTCAAAGAGCTGCGAACCCTGCCACAAGGACATTTACGACCAGTGGAACGAGTCGATGCACCACTTCTCGTCCTTCAACAACCAGTGGTACCGCAAGGCCATTGAGTACATGCAGGACACGGTGGGGATCAAGCCGTCAATGTGGTGCGCGGGCTGCCATGACCATGCTCTGGCGTTCACCGACATGATGCAGAAGCACCCGATTCGAGACATCGAGTTCACGGCCGAAGGCCAGGCCGGCCTCGGCTGCATGTCGTGCCATTCCATCGCGCATGTTGATAACACCATGGGAAACGGCAGCTACTTGATGCATTATCCGGAGCTTGACCGTTTGGTAACCAGCAAGAACCCGGTGATTCGTTACATCGCCAACTTTTCCATCCTGTTGAATCCCAAGCCGCACCGGCATGCGTTCCTGAAGCCTTTTCACCGCGAGGAGACGGACGTGGCGGAATTCTGCTCCGCGTGCCACAAGGTCCACCTGGACGTTCCGGTGAATAACTACCGCTGGATTCGTGGCTTCGATGATTACGACAACTGGCAGGGGAGCGGCGTTTCAGGCAACAGCGCGCGATCGTTCTACTATCCGCCCAAACCGATGGTCTGCGTCGACTGCCACATGCCCATGGTCCCCTCGAAAGACTTCGCCAACATCGACGGCTACGTCCATTCGCACCGTTTTGTAGCGGCCAACACGGCCGTGCCAACCTCGCACGGCAACACACAACAGGTGAAAGATGTTGATGAGTTCCTGAAGGACGCGGTCACGGTCGATCTGTTCGCCATCGCCGAGGAACCAAAGGGAAAGTCGGAGGAAGAAGTCCGCAACAGGGCAATCGCAGGGGCTCCCCAGACATCGACGATGTTTGCCGTTGGTGAAGAATCAGCCCGCGGTTTTGAGGCTTCGGTCGTTTCGGCAGTGCCGCCCGCAAAGCTCATGGCGCCGCTCAACCGTGGCGCCGCCTATCTGCGCCGGGGCGAGACGGCCCGGGTTGAGGTGGTGGTGCGCACCCGGAAGGTTGGGCACTTTTTCCCCGGCGGCACGGTTGACGCCTTTGACTGCTGGGTGGAACTGAAGGGTGTGGACGACAAGGGCCACACGATCTTCTGGAGCGGCGAAGTTGCAGACAACGGGAAGGGGCCCGTGGATCCTGCAGCGCACTACTACCGCTCCGTCTCGCTCGACCAGCACGGAAACTGGATCAACAAACGCAACGCGTGGTCTGCGCATGCCACCGTTTACGCTCATCTGATTCCTCCCGGAGCGGCTGACACCGTACATTTCCGCATCAAAGTTCCGGAAGACTGCGGCGACAAGATCACCTTCACAGCCAAGCTGAATTACCGCAAGTTTGGATGGTGGAACACTCAATGGGCCTTTGCGGGACGCCGCGATCCGTACCAGAAGGACCGGAAGACGTCGCCTGATTACGACAACACGCACTGGCTCTTCAACGGTGACCTTTCCAATGTCTCGGCCAAAGTGAAGCAGAT
>OBIZ01000136.1_pt1 | contig 13489 bp, 13 predicted proteins | sample 1519801 | NCBI WGS metagenome assembly OBIZ01 (sample SAMN01911456, study PRJEB22533) | soil metagenome | biome: Soil | place: Malaysia | collected 2012-04-30 | depth DG_metagenome m | reverse complement strand
CTACTTGATATCGCCCGCGTAGATGCCAATAACCGTTTGAAGGAACTTCACTGCCTGCTCCCTGGGACGCTGGAAAGAATTTCGGCCAATGATAGAACCGAAGCCTCCGCCGTCGCGAATGGCGCGGGCCTCATCAAACACGCTCTCGTCGGCAGCCTTTGCGCCTCCGGAAAAGATGACGATCCGGCGTCCGTTGAAAGCGGCCTGGATCACGTGGCGCACCCGATCCGTCAGCGTGCTGATGGGTATCTTGGCGCTCTCGTAAACTTTCCGCGCAGCATCCTGCTCAATGTGGTCGCTGGGCAGCTTCACCTTGATCAGGTGAGCGCCAAGCTGTGCAGCAATATGCGCGGCGTAAGCGACTACATCGATAGCTGTTTCGCCGGCTTTGCTGATCTCTGACCCGCGCGGGTATGACCACACCACAACCGCCAGCCCGTGGCTCTTGGCTTCCTTTGAAAGTTCTCGCAATTCCTCGTACATGATCCGAGAATTGCTCGAACCGGGATAGATGGTGAACCCAATGGCTACGCAGCCCAGGCGCAGAGCGTCTTGAACGCTGCCCGTCAAGGACGAAAGCGGATCCGCCTCGTCATGCAGGGTGTCATGGTTATTGAGCTTCAGGATGAGGGGAATTTCTCCCACGTGTTGTCCGGCGGCTGATTCCAGGAATCCCAGCGGCGCCGCATAGGCATTGCAGCCGGATTCCAGGGCAAGTTCAAAATGGTAATCGGGACCATAGCCGGCGGGGTTTACAGCGAAGCTGCGTGCCGGCCCATGTTCAAAACCCTGGTCGACGGGCAGAATCACCAGTTTGCCCGTTCCGGCCAGGCGGCCACTGTTCAACAGCCTCGCGATGTTGGTTTTCGTTCCAGGGGAATCGCTTTCATACCAGCTCAGGATTTCCCGTACGCGTTCCGTCATTCGGCCGCTTTGATTCTGTCGTCCCACTCTGGGGACAGCTTCTGTTGTTGCCATTCCATGCCTCCAACTCAGTTGAACTTGTAACATTCCAGATTACAGGCCGGGAGATAGTGCTGGCAAGTGGAAACTATGGTGCCTGCACTCGACGCAAAGCACGCCCTGCACGGGCACGCAGAAAAGCTTGAACATACGCAGGACGATAGGGCAGCTATGTAATTCCTGTCGCCTTGCCTCTCAGGAAATCCAGGGCAATCCGCGGCTCCGCGCAGCTCATCCTGTGTTATATTGAGACCGCCTTACAAAGGTTTAATTCTTCATTTGAAGGGGGAAAGGCATGAGCCAGCATTCCGAAGTAAGCCGTCGGGAATTTCTAAAGTCTAGTGCCAGGACGGGCGCAGGTCTGGCAGCCATGGGAGGTCTTGGCCTGGTTGGGGCAACCGGGAAAGTCATGGGAGCGAATGACCGCGTCAGGGTCGCCGTCTGTGGCGTCCGGGACCGCGGATGGGCCCACGTGAGGGGATTCTCGAAACTCCCCAACGTGCAGGTTGCAGCGATCTGCGATGTGGATGAGAACGTAGGGCGCAAGCGGATAGCAGATATGGAAAAAATGGGGCTTGCCAAGCCTGAATTCTATTATGACGTGAGGAAACTTCTGGAAGACAAGTCGATTGATGCGATTTCAATTGCCACTCCGGACCATTGGCATTCGCTGATGGCCATCTGGGGCTGCGAGGCCGGTAAGGACGTTTATTGCGAAAAGCCCTGCTGCCACAACTGGTGGGAGGGCAAACAACTGGTGACAGCGGCGAACCGCTACAATCGCATTGTGCAGCACGGAACGCAGAGCCGTTCGATGCAAGGCGTTATCGATGCGGTCCAGAAACTTCGCGACGGAGTGATTGGCGAGGTCTATCTGGCACGCGGACTCTGCTACAAGTGGCGGCCCACGATCGGTCACACTACGAATGAGGCTGTACCTTCGGGCGTTCATTATGACCTGTGGCTGGGGCCTGCTCCCGAACAGCCGTTCACCAAGAACCACTTCCACTACAACTGGCACTGGTTCTGGAACTACGGAAGCGGCGACCTGGGTAACCAGGGTATCCACCAGCTCGATATTGCGCGCTGGGGACTTGGTGTTAAGTTTCCCAACAGGGTCACCGCTGTGGGCGGAAAGTTTATGTTCAAGGATGACCAGGAAACTCCCAACGTCCTGAACTGCTCTTTCCAGTACGACATGCCGGACGGCAGCCGTAAAATGCTCGAGTTCGAAGTGCGGGGTTGGATTACCAACCACGAAGCAGGCATTGGCGAGGGCCGTGGGTCCCACGGGATTCCGGCAGCCGGACTCCAGGCCCAGGAGCGCAAGCTGGGTCCGTCGTCTTCGCCCCAGAATACCATTGGGGACATCTTCTACGGCTCCAAGGGGTACATGTCAATTGACGGATCGGAAGGTTACAAGACGTGGCTTGGTCCGGGGCACGAGCCCGGCCCGCACGGTTCCGGCGGCGGCGACCATTTCCTGAATTTTGTCGACGCTGTCCGCTCTCGGAACAAGGCATCGCTGAATGCGCCGATTGAAGAGGGCTATGTTTCCGCGACGCTGATCTACCTGGCAAACGCCTCTTACCGGCTGGGCAAGACCATCGAATTTGATCCGGATGCGGTGCAGGTGGTGGACGACGATGAAGCCACCCGCTTGCTGCGCAGCGCGGATCGCGGCTACAGAAAACCGTTCTATATTCCAGAGAACGTGTAAGGATATATCCGATAACTGAATTGCCGCGTCGTCGGAGATGTGGGGACTGAGCGCTGCAGAGGTATTGCTAGGTGCGGCGCCGCCCAGCCTTTCCGGAAGCGCGTTGTGGCTTTTGGTGATTGGTTTTCGAATAGAACGGAGCCTCTCACGGGCCCTACACTGGAGAGGAGGGTGGAGTGGAAATCACACGCCGGGAGTTTCTGATGGCGGCTGGTGCCGTTGGAATTGCATTTCCAGCAGTGGCCAGTGTGGATGGCATCAAGATTGGGGTTTGCGTGCCAACCCGGGATTTGGACCAGGTGGTCAGTTACGGATTCGATTACATTGAGCCTGCGGCAGCTTCTGTCTCAGAAATGAGTGAATCGAGTTTTCAGTCCTTCAAGACCAGTCTGATGGCCTCGCCAATCCGGTGCGAGTGTTACAACAGTTTCATCAGGCGGAAGGACTTGCGCGTGGTGGGCGACGATGTGAACTGGAATGCGCTGAAGGTGTATCTTGACCACACGCTGGCCCGTTGCCGTGAACTTGGCGGGTCAATTGTCGTCTGGGGCAGTGCGGGGTCAAGGAACGTGGAACCCGGTTATTCGCGCGATAAAGCGTGGAGCCAGATCAAAGACTTTCTCGGCCGGGCGGGCGAGATTGCGCGCCGCCACCAGATGACGATTGCCATCGAACCGTTGCGGCATCAGGAGAGCAACATTATTAATACCGGAGCGGAAGCTCTGAGGCTGGTCCACGAGGTCAATGATCCCAACATCAAGATGATCATTGATTATTACCACTTGCGAGTTGAGAACGAAAACCCCGACATTGTGTGGAAAGCGCGAAAAGAGATTGTGCACTTCCACTTCGCCAATCCCAACGGGCGGCTGTGGCCGAAGAGTCCGGCGGAAGATCCGGAATACAGCGAGTTCTTCAAACTGGTAAAAAAGATAGGCTTCCACGGTGGAATCTCGATCGAGGGACGGGGGTCACTGGCTCAGGACGCCACGGCCAGCCTGGCCTTTTTCCGGCAGGAAATTACCGCTGCATAAGCCGTCCGGGCCGGGACCCGGCCCGATTCGTGAGTCTTGACTTCACGCCGCACCGGGCATACGATTTCTTCATCAGGAAAGGGTCCTTCGTTGGGGTGCCGGGAGCATGCGCTCCGGGAGGCAAACATGGGTCTTCTGAAGATTGCGCACGTCCCTCCTGCCAGGGTTGATGGGGAGCAAACCGTCCTTGAGGCGGTTCGGGTGATGGCAGAAGAAGGCGTGGGGGCAGTTGCCGTTCTCGAGAAGGGCGAGAAGCACGAACTCTGTGGCGTTTTCACCGAGCGCGATGTTATGCTCCGCGTCGTACTGCAGAATCTCGATCCGGAACGTACGAAAGTCCGGGACGTGATGACAGCCCCGGTTGCAACTATTCCTGAGGACCTGACCGCCGAAGAAGCTTTCAAACAAATGGTTGACCGGCATATGCGCCACCTTGCCATCGTTGCAAGCGATGGAGAGCTTCTCGGGATGCTTTCCATCCGCAACCTTCTGGAACACATGGTCGAAGACCTGCAGCGGGAACTCCATTCCCTTGATCAGTACATCTCCAACGACGGCCCCGGCGGATGACCGGGCCGAGTTCCAACCGTGCCAGCCTTACACAATTCTATTCACACGGTTTTCAGCCGGAACAACCTGTGGGATTGAACAGATAGTCTCCGTCAGCAGTTGATTGGGTGTGCTGTTCCGATTCATCGCCTGTGAAATCTGCGGCATGGATTCGCAGCCCGCGAAGGGCTACCCGCGCGGGCGCATCAGGGCCGACTCCCTTCAGGGCGAAGGGCGGCATCAGGGACGGAGGGTTCGCCACCTGCTTTGCCGTGCTCTTCCTCATCATTCGCGGCTCCGTAGGCAGCCAGAATGTCGGCAATAGAGACAACTCCTTGCAGGTTATTGAAGTCGGCCCGGTGGATGACGGGCAGAATCGGCCACTCCCCGATCTGGCGCAGGGCAGCATCGAGCGGCTGGTCCGGATGAAGCCAGGGCAGCAGTGGACTGGACAGGGCCCTTGCAAGCGGTGAAGCACCTTTTCCTTCCTTGACCAGGCGGCGCAGGTCTTCCTTTGTCACGCTGGTCCAGTCGCCGTTTCTGTGGCTCACCAGGAAAAAGTCCAGCGCCGTGGCGCTGACGCGTCTTGACGCATCTGCTACGGTGTCCTCAGCGCGCAAGACGATTTCCGCGGGCGGGCGCATGGCGTCCTCAACCAGCAGCGTTGATCGCTCGCGCTGCTCTTCCATTGAAGGCAGGTCGGTGCCGTCCTGGCGGGAAAACAGATCGAACAGAGGCACCGGCTGGTAGCGGAGCGAGATGAGGTAGGCGATGGTGTTCGAAATCATGACAGGTAGAATGATGGAGTAGTTCCCGCTCAACTCCATCACCATAAACACGGAAGTCATGGGAACGCGCATAAATCCGGCAAACAGTACCCCCATTCCCACCAACGCAAAGCCACCAACCGTCCCTCCCAGATGCGGAAAGAAGATGTGCTCAACTCCTCCCACCGCGCCGCCGATCATGGCGCCGATAAACAGTGTGGGTGCAAACATGCCGCCGGGCGCGCCGCTTGAAAATGAAAAGCTCGTGGCCAGGATTTTGAAAACTGCCAGAAGTGCCAGCAGCTTCCAGGTGAACTGGTCATGCAGAGCCTGGTCGATGATGTCGTAGCCCGCTCCCATCACCTGAGGCATCCAGACTCCAAATATCCCAATCAGCAGCCCCGCTGCCGCCGGCTGGATATAATGGGTCCACCTGGGCATGGCTTTTGAGCGCATCCGGAGATAGGAGACCAGCCGGATAAACGCCAGGGATGCGAATCCACCGATCACGCCCAGGGCAGCGTAGGAGAGCAGTTCGCTCGGATGCACCAGGTGGAAAGGCGGGACCCTGAACAGAGGGTCTTCGCCGAGGAAAAGGTGCAGTACCGTTACGCTGGACACGGCGGAAAGAACCACCGCGCCCAGAACTCCTGAGCTCCACTTCCCGATAACTTCCTCGATCACGAAAAGGACAGCGGAAATTGGGGCGTTGAAGGCGGCCGCCAGTCCGGCCGCGGCTCCTACGGGCGCGATTAACCGGACCTTTTCCCGTGAGAGGTGGAGACGTCTTCCCAGCGCCGAAGCGATGCCGGCGCCGATCTGGAGAGAAGGGTCTTCAGGTCCCAGCGATTGCCCGCTCCCGATAGCCAGAGCGCAGGTCACGAACTTGCCTAACACCGTGCTGAAAGGAATATAGCCATCATATATATAGACGGCAGCCTTGGTCTGGTTGACGCCACTGCCTCGAACACGCGGAAAGATAAAAATCACCAGGGCCGCAACGGCCAGCCCTGCTAAAGCCGGAACCAGAATGACGCGGAACGGGCCTGGAGCCAGGCTGGACCCCAGAAGCTTGATTCGGGTCCAGTCAATGGATATCTGGAAGCACACCACAGCGAGTCCGGAGAAAAGTCCGATGATAACCGCCAGAAGAAGAAAGAGCCCTTCTTCGTGCAGGAAGAGCCGCGGCACCCGCAATTTTGTGAACCGGCTGCGGAATTTGTTCCAGTATCGATGAAGGATCTGGATGGCGTGGGATCTGGCAATGTCAGAGTTGGTCGCTGCGGGATCGGTCACCGTTCTGTAGCACCTCGTGTATGAGAAATCATCAGCAATGCCTGGTCCGGTGCCGGAGGAGTTCCGCAGGCCTGTTGAGCCGTTTCCTCCATCTGCATCACCAGGTCCATCACGTTGGTAATAAGGTCCGGGTTGCGGCGCAGGATTCTCCGGCTGACTTTCGGCTGCATCTCCTTCACGTTGGAATAAACGCTGGCAAACGGACCGGCTGCCTGCTCAGTCTGCAGATTCACTCCCCGGCTCTGGGCGCATTGCTTCAGGCGGGAAAGGGCCTGTTGAAAGGCCGCAATCGTCCGACGGCCGCGTTCTTCCTGCGACAACCTGCGCTGGAAAGGATCCATATCAATAACAAGCCTGCTGATCCTAAGCTTCAGTGCCGCCTCATGGTTCTTGGGGTTCAGTTCGATAGCCCTCTGGAAATAACGGCGGGCCGACGTGTAGTCAGCAAGCCGATAGGATGCTTCACCGGCGCCAGCCCACGCGCCCGGCTGCTTTGGATTGAGCTTCAGCGCCTGCTGGAATTCATTCAGTGCCCGCCGGTAATCTTCCACCTGCACGAACATGAGCCCGACCTGCGTATGAAGCCCTGCGTCGGGGGGCAGCTCCGCCTGGAGAGCGATGAGCTCGGATTCCGCGGCGTTTCTTTCGCCCTCTGCCAGCAGAAACTTGCACAATTCAATTCGCACCTGGCGCCGATTGCTCTCGGGACTGGCTTCCCAGACTCCGAAAACCGCGTCGTGGTAGTAGCGGATTGCCTCCGGCACATTGTGCGCATTGGCAGCCAGCCTGGCCAGTTCGAGATTTACGGTTCCATCACCCGGCTGTCGCACCCAAAGAGTCCGAAGGTAGACCTCCGCCTCAGCCAGGTGTTTTGCCTTGACCAGCGCCTCAGCCAGGCGCTTCTGGTACAGGGTGTTGTCGCGCGCGTAAACGAGGGCCGTGTGGAAATCGTCAACGGCTTCCTCAGGACGATTTGCCCGGAGAGCCGCTTCGCCTCTCTGATACCATCTGCCGCCCAGCGCCTGCTGCGAGGCGTGATACCTCTTGACCGTGAAGCCCGTGACCACGAAGAAAATCGCCAGCACGACGATGCTGAGCAGGACCAGTGTTTCCCGCTCCAGCGACCACAGAAATCCCTGAGGGCGCGTACACACTGGACAATCTGTTTGTCCTGCGGGAATCAGTTGCCCGCATCTTGGACAAAGGCGATCACCCTCTGGAGGCATAGTGTTTGTTCTTCTCCCGCTCGAATTTCATCCGGCCACGCGCTGGCCCGGTTGAGATTCCCACGGGCGGATTTCTGCAGAAAGCTCCGGGACTGTCGGGACCTTCCCGTGTGGGAATCAACTCAACACTCTTCTGGCATTCAACATTCCCCTGTCAAACGAGAGCGGCAGGATGCTCTCAGACGCAGGAACTTCAACACGAAGTCATTGTACTAAGTTATCACATCTTGGATGCGTCGTTTTGCCACCGGGCTGGCTCGGCGCCATCATTATTCTTCGCCGGAAGTGATGCAGCCTGGCACTACACACACAATTGCGTGTGCCTTCTGGGGTGAGAACAGTTTGTGGTTCTTTCCGACGGCTGTGTGCATCACGTCTTCAACTTTCTTTCCGATTCAACGGAGCAAAGTGCTTGTCCAGCCATTCCTGGCCTTCCGATGTGACAATCGCAAGCATGCGGTCGTTCGCATTGAACACTAGCTCTGGAGTGGGGAACAATACGTCATGGCTTCTAATGACAGCAACAAAATCCACATTTCCCGTCCCAGCTTCGTTTGCACATTTCTTGACGGGCTGGCCGATGTAGCTGTTTCCAGGGGGGACCTCACAGCCGCGGATCTCTCTGCCTTCCGGGAGATCAAACGAGATTCCCGAACTGAGCAGCGACATCACATCCAGATGCGCCAGACGTTCGGATTGCTGAATCTCCTGTTTTCTGAGAAGATTCAGGCCCAGGCGAAGGTATTCGGCGTAGTGCGCCGGTGACTGCGCGCGGCCCGGCACCTGGGCTTCGTACATGCTCCGGTATTTCAACTTCAGGAATGACGTCAGCCGGGTTTGGACTATGTAGCTGATCAGAACTGCAAGGGCAGCTGCTCCCAGCAAACGATACCCTCCGGTCATTTCCATCACCATAACCAGTGTGGCAATCGGGACCCGCGCCGCTCCGCCGAACACAGCTGCCATTCCCACCACGGCAAAATCGGGTGGTGGCTGGTGGAAAATTTCCGCGACGGCCGCTCCCAGCATGGCCCCGACATAAAGGTTCGGAGCAAAGACTCCACCGGAGCCTCCTGACGCGACAGTCAGCCCGAAGGCGATGATCTTTGCAAAGACAAGAATAAGTAGAATCTTCAGGGCCAGGTCTCCGTCGATGGCCTGCTGAATCCAGCCGTATCCGCCTCCCAGGACTTGCGGAAATTCCAGGGCGAGCATACCAACTCCCAAAGCCCCGATAGCCGGCTTCAGCTTGCTTGAAACGGGCAGCAGTTGGAAAGCGTCACGCAATTTGTAAAATGCGAATGGAAGAAGCGTTGCCAGCAGGCCACTGGCCAGACCCAGAGCGGCGTACCAGACGTAGTCGGGAGGACTGGGAGGGAGCAGCGACTCCGGAACCCGAAAGAGCGGACTCCACCCCACAAACGCTCCCTCCAGTGCATAAGCTACCAGGGAGGCGATCAGCGAATAGAGCAATGCCGAGCCTTCAAACTCCAGGCTGCCGTATAAGACCTCAATAGCAAACAGCGCTGTCCCGATTGGTGAACGGAAAATTGCTGAAAGCGCCGCGCCCATTCCGATGACCACCAGGAGCCGCCGCTCTTCTTCAGAACGATGCCGCAGTTTCGCGTAAACAGATCCGAAGCCAGCGCCGATCAGCGCCGTGGGTCCTTCCCGCCCCGCCGCCCCGCCTGACCCAATCGTGATGGCGGAAGCAACCATCTTGAGAGGCGCCACGCGGGCCCGGATGAAACCACCCGCGCGATGATAGGATTTGACGGCCGTGTCCGTGCCGTGGCCTTCTGCTTCGGGCGCCCAGGTGTAAACAAGAAAACCTGATATCAGTCCGCCGATTATGATTACCGGGACCACAAGCCAAAGGCCATGCGGTCCGATCATCTGCTGGACAGGGCCTCCCTCACTGGCAAGGCGGGGCGAATGATAGCCGGCCATGTCCACCAGGAAGAATTGGTCGCAGGCATGCAGCATCCAGGCGAACAACAAGGCGGCGATGCCCCCAACAATCCCCATTAGGACGCTGTCGAGAAGAAGTTGCGACTCGGCTTCCTTCTTTGCCAAAGCGCGCCTCCGGAAGCGACGGTAACCGGTGCTTAGTCTGCTGATTGGATCATCCGGCTGGCCGCGGCTTTCGAATTGGTGGCCCTTGCCGGAATCTTGTGTAACCCAATCGAAGGCCCTGGAGACACTTCTTGTCAGTGACGGTCTCCAGGATATTTGTGATTCCGAATGGAAATCTGTGTTCTGTTCAACAAGAGCTTAACACATTAAGTTTAATAAGCCGCGACGAAGAACCGGTTGGAGGACCGGGCACCAATCTCGCTGCGTTAAAAGATGAGGCAAATTCCGCCTTCTTGTCTCATCTGTGGGGAAGAATTGCGTCCTGCACAAACACCAAACTGGTCTAAGGTTCAACAGGATTTTTCCCGATAAGGATTATGCGAGTCGGGGCGCATGGTCAATAAGTTCCGGTCTGTTCTCGTTCAAACCATGGAGGAGCCAATGGCATTGTTTCACAACGCTGCGCAGCCCGTGTGGCAGGCGGATCGCTGGGGATTTTCAGGAAAAGCTGAAAGAGACCTTCGGGACCTTTCCCACGCTTCATTGTTGGTGTTTGCTATGGCGGCTGTGGCGACAGGGGTCGTGGCCGGGATCCTGATGTCGTCGGATTTCGGGATCGTCGTGTCCTGGTCATACATCGCTGTGGTCATTCTGTTTCCACTGCTTTCGGGACTTCTGGTAAAAGAAATCTGGCATGTAAGAAAACTCGAGAGCCAGGTTAGACGTCAACAAACTGAGATCGGATTTGTTGGAAGCGCCTTGAGTTGTGGAGATGGCGCACCTGCCGGCTTGTTGATCGTCTCTCCTGATTTGAGGGTACGTTTTGCCAATCAGCAATACTTGGACACTATGCTCCAGAGATCCGAGGAAGTTTTGGGGTGGAAGATGCAGGACGTCCTGTCAGCTGATGGCCTTGAAGACCAGGCAAAAATCCTGCTGGGCCGGTCTGATCCCGCGGCAAGCTGTTGCTTTAACATCGTCGTCCGTACAAGCCTGGGCGGCGACCGCTCTGTCCACATCACCATGACTCGGATTGCCCCACGGCAGGGAGAAGACCGCATCCTCGTGATCATTGAAGAGCTTCTTCCGGGTAGCTCTCTCCGGCTGGGTGAGCCGGTGGAAGGCTACGTATGCTGACAAGCCTTCTCCGTATAGACCTTTGTTTGTGCCAATGATTAATACATCGTCAACGCATTCCTGAATGGCCGTTCCCGTCTCCGAGTTCTACGGTGATTGCAGGAGCCATCCCCCTGGCTCCTTGTTTGCGGTAGAATGGGCACGAGCATTTCCATGCCACATAGTCGTGACTTTTTCGCGCCGATGCATGCCGTGCCCGCAGCAGCCATTGGTTTCCGGCCGGAGTTCCTGGACTTCCGGCGCGGGATCCACGTGGGTAACCTGGAAGATAACGAACGGATCACCCGCATCCTGAAGCTTGGGATCGAATCGCGTTACCGTCAGCCCTTCGTAACAGAGCGCTGGGTCGTGGTGTTTACTGGCAATGGATAGGGTATCTACCCAGGGCAAACCGCGAAGCCAAGACCCTTTCGAACCGGGTCAGTTTTGGTTGTTCGAAATTCTTCCTTTCTGTTGACACGGATGAGGGACTTTTCAAGTGCGGCCTGCAGGTTGAGCGCGGCTTCTTGAAGGCCCCACGAGACTTTCCTGCCTGCAAGCTCCAGCGCGACTGGGACTGGCACCGGCTGATTGGCGCGCTCAAACCCAGTGGTCGCATGGAAAAAGAGTTGAAGCGGTTGTTGATGCGGGAAGGTTTCAGAATCCGCGCGGGCAGCTGGGGAGAAGACCCTGTTTACCTTTCAAAATCGAATTTTGCCGGCGTCGCGGGAATTACGCGGGCGCTGCGCAAGGCGCCTGAGAATGAGTGGGCGGGATTTCAGCTCTTCTATGCGATGGATGAGAACGAAGTGCGCAATTCAACCGGAGTTGACCTCGTGGAATCGATGATGGCCGTGTTTGAAGAGGTCACGCCGGTGATGAACCTCTGCATGCAGATTGAACTGGCATGATTCAGGAGTTTTACGGCCGCGAAGCAAGAAGGCCGTGTTTGCCGTGAATGAATCGGCACATTGAGCCAATCCGGAACGCGAGAGAAGGAGCGTCACAAATGCAAAAGACGACCAAGCGAACGTTTGTCCTCACAGGAATTTTGCTTGCCATGGCGCTGGCAGCTTTCGGCCAGCAAAGGCGGTATTCAAATCCTCCCCTGGCCAAGACGTCAGCGGAGAAGAAGATCCTGGCGGTACTGGACCGCATGGAAAAGGACCACGAGACTTACCTCAGCGTTCCCAGGGAGGACGGTGAGGCGCTCTGGGTCCTGGCGGAAGCGGTCGGTGCTAAGCGCGTGGCGGAGATCGGCACGTCGACCGGCTTTTCGGGGCTGTGGTTCTGCATGGCCCTTACCGCCACGGGCGGCCATCTGACCACATTTGAGATCAATCACCAGAGATTTACCGAGGCGCACCAGCACTTTGTAGAGGCCGGAGTCGCTGACCTGGTAACCCAGATTGAGGGCGACGCCCACAAGAACGTGGAGAAGCTGAAAGGGCCGATTGACGTTGTTTTTATCGACGCCGACAAGGACGGGTACGTTGACTACTTGCAGAAGGTGTTGCCGCTGGTCCGGTCGGGCGGACTGATCCTTGCCCATAACATCGACATGGCGCCCGAATACGTTCGCGCTGTTACCACCAATCCCGATCTGCAAACCATTTTCTACATGCAGGGCGCGGGACTTGGGGTAACGCTGAAGAAACGCTGAAGCCGGTGTGAAGCCGCCGCGTATGTCCGGGTTGCTTCCATTGCAGGTCAACTCTCTGCCTCTGATGGCGGTTTGGGCGGCGGCCACTTCGCCTGGCGGATTGCATCCACTTTAGGTGAGCAGTATCGGCGCCGCTCAACGTGTTTCACCGCCGAATCGAGTCCCCATCCGAGACACCAGTGAAGATAGGCGATGGCGACAGTCGGAGACCTGTTGACGCCTGCCGTGCAGTGCAGATAGACCGTGTGCCCCTCGTCGAGCAGCCGACGCAAAACCGCGACGCATTCCGGCAACATTTGCCGGAGGTGTGACTCGTCAAAGTCGCGGACAGGGACACGGCGTAGTTTGACGCTGCTATCCGCATAAAGGGTTTCCGGATGCTCGGCGAAAAATCTGGCTTCTTCGTTGTCTTCATCCGTTTGCAGGTTCAGCACGGCGGTCACACCCTCATGCCGCTGCAGCATTTCAACCTCCTGCGCGGATTCAGGAAACGTACCGACAAGAAGCCATGGCTGGATGCGGTTATAGTCGATCATGGCTACGGGGTTCTCGGGGAAACAGTTCTCCTCGAAGAGGAAGCTGCCCGTCTCCCAGGGTGTTTACACTGAAGTGCTGGTGGAAGCCGGAACCTGCGCTGGGGCGGGACTATTTTCGAGCGCCCGGTCAATGGCCTCGCGCATGGTCTTTACGTAGCGCAGTTGCACGCCTTCCAGCATGTCGTCCTGCAGGTCCTCTTTGGCGTTGGGCTCATTTTCCGCCGGCAGCAGCACTTCCTTAACTCCGGCGCGCCTTGCAGCCAGAACTTTTTCCTTGATGCCGCCGACTGGCAGCACCTGCCCACTGAGGGTGATTTCACCCGTCATGGCCACACGGGGGCGAATAGGCCGGTGCGTCAGAGCGGAAACCAGCGCCGAGGCCATGGTGATGCCCGCCGAGGGACCGTCCTTTGGAATGGCGCCGGCCGGAACATGGATGTGAATGTCCTGGTTCTGGAAGAAGTCCGGATCGATGCCGTAGTCATCCGCGTGCGCGCGAACCCAGGCCAGGGCGGCCTGCATGGATTCCTGCATCACTTTTCC
>OBIZ01000135.1_pt1 | contig 13521 bp, 13 predicted proteins | sample 1519801 | NCBI WGS metagenome assembly OBIZ01 (sample SAMN01911456, study PRJEB22533) | soil metagenome | biome: Soil | place: Malaysia | collected 2012-04-30 | depth DG_metagenome m | reverse complement strand
TGCTCGAGTTCCTTGGCCACAATAAAACCGACGTTGCCGCCGCCGACCATCATGACGTGCTTGCTGGTGCGCCCCAGCTGAGCCCGGCCCGTCGCCTCGAAAAACTGGTCGACCTGTTCACGTGCAACCGCCACATAGACACCGTCGCCGGCCAGCAGCACGGTCTTGGCCGTCGGCACCTGCCAGATATGGTTATGCTCGTGCGCCACCACATAGACGCGCAGGCCGCCCAGCACCTCGTCCAGCTCAATCAGCGCGATGCCTGCCAGAGCACTTTTCGGCGGGATACGAAGGCCCAGCAACGACACCTTGCCGTCTGCGAAGTCCTGCGCATCGGCAGCCGAGGAGATCTGGAAACGTTTCAGCACCGCCTTGGCCGCTTCGGTTTCCGGCGAGATGATCCGGTCGATCGGCAGTTCATCGCGCCCGAACAGTCCCTCGGCCTGCGTATAATCCGGTTCGCGGATGCGCGCCATCTTGGTGGTCACCTTGAACAGCGAATGCGCCACCTGGCAGGCCAGCATGTTGACCTCGTCGTTCTGTGTGGCGGCGATCAGCAGTTCGGCACTTGCCGCTCCGGCCTGCGCCAGCACCCCCGGATGCGACGCATGGCCGAGAACCGTCCGCACGTCCATGCTGTCGGCCACCCGCTCCAGATGTTGCGGGTTGTTATCCACCACCGTGACATTGTTGCCTTCGCTGGCCAGCCGCTGGGCAATATGGAAACCGACCTCACCGGCACCAAGAATCAGAATATTCATGCGCTATCCTTTTTCGGCTGAACCAGATCGAAGGCCTTGATCTTGCGGTGCAACTGACTGCGCTCCATACCGATCTCCGACGCCGTACGGCTGATATTCCAGTCATACTGCTCCAGATGATGCAACAGGTACTGGCGCTCGAACGCCTCCCTGGCCTCATGGAAACGTTCCTCGTAACTGCTGGTCGCCCTGTTTGCCGGTCTTGCCGAAATGGCCGCCGAATGCTCCGGCGACAACATGTTCGCGGCTGTGACCTCCTCACCCGGCATCAGGATATGACAACGTTCGATATAGTTGCGCAACTCCCGCACATTGCCGGGCCAATTGTAGGCTCGCAACATCTGCAACGCGTCATCGCTGAAGTGGATGGCGCCTCCGCCCAGGCTGCCCGCCTGCTCGCTGGCCAGCGCCTCCACCAGCAGAGACAGGTCCTCCATGCGTTCACGCAGGGGAGGCATGCGAATGGCCACGACGTTCAGCCGGTAATAGAAATCCTCCCGCAATTTCTCCTGCCGCATCTCATCTTCCAGATCGCGGGCACTGGCTGCCAACAAACGCACATCGGCCGGCTGCGGGGTTGGATTGCCGAGGCGCTGCACGCTCTTTTCCTGCAGCACCCGCAGGATTTTCGCTTGCGCACTCAGACTGAGTTCCATCACCTCATCGAAAAACAGCGTGCCGGTATGAGCGGCCTCGAATCTTCCGCGCTGGGCATGCAAAGCTCCCGGGAAGGCACCCTTCTCATGCCCGAACAGCTCGGAATCCATGCGACCGGTCGGGATGCCGGCGGCATTCACATCGATGAATGGCGCCTTGGCCCGCTTCGAACAGGCGTGGATCATCCTTGCAGCCACCGCCTTGCCGGTGCCATGCTCACCGAGAATCAGCACCGGCGCATCGGCTGCTGCCACGCGCTGGATCAGGTTGCGGACATCCCTGATCACCTTGCTTTCGCCGACCAGCTCCTGCCGGCTGCCCTGCTGCTGGTTCTCCTTCAGGTTGATGTTTTCCTGCTCCAGCTGTCGCTTTGGCATTGCGCACCAAAATCAGCATCCGCTCGGACGAAAGCGGTTTCTCAAGAAAATCGAACGCTCCCTGCCGGGTCGCCTTAACCGCGGTATCGATCGTGGCATGACCGCTCATCATGATTACGGGCAGGCACTTGTCGATTTGCTGGATGCGGTTCAGCGTTTCCAGACCATCGATGCCCGGCATCCAGATATCGAGCAGCACACAATCCACGCTCTGCTTGCGCAGCTTCGCGATGCATTCCTCGCCGGAGGCAGCGGAGAAAACCAGATACCCCTCATCCTCGAACAGGCCCTGCAGCGAATCGCGGATCGCCTGCTCGTCATCGACTATCATGATACGCGCTGTCATGGCTGCTCCATGCTGTTCAGCCCTTTGGGCAGACGCAAGCAGAAGTGTGTGGGCGAATGGCGTGAAATTAGCACCAAGCTGCCGCCATGATCCTCGGCGATGCGCTTGGCGATCGACAATCCAAGGCCCGAGCCCTCTTCCTTGGTCGAGAAATACGGTTCGAACAGATGGACAGCCGATTCCTCGCTGATGCCGGCACCGGTATCCTCCACATGCCAGTCCAGGGATTCCTCTGTTTCCAGCGCATACAATTTGACATGACCGCTCTGGCCGGCGGCGGCAAGACCGTTGTCCACCAGGTTGATCAGCACCTGCCGCACCTGATCGGGATCGCAGTCGCAGGCAAGCCCTGCCGGGGCGGCCGCGACCTCCACCTGCCGGTAGGGGCTGAACAGCTCCCGCATCTCCTTGAGCAACTCATCCACCTGCACGACGCGAATGCGCGGCTGCGGCAGGCGGGCCATGGTGGTGAAATCGGCGATCAGCCGCTGCAACCGTTCCACCTGGCTGATGATCGCATGCGTACAGCCATCGAACACGTCGATGTCGCTTGCCTGTGCCCTGAAACGCCGCTGCAACCGCTCTGCCGCGAGCTTGATCGGCGTCAACGGATTCTTGATCTCATGCGCCAGCCGTTTGGCCACCTCGGCCCAAGCCTGGTTACGCTGGGCATGGACCAGTTCGCTGATATCGTCCATCACGATCAGGTAGCCGGAAAAACCGCCCATGCCGGCGGTGCTCAAACTGGCGCCGCGCGCCAGCACATGAACCTGACTGTGCTTGCCCAGCGGGATCTCGAATTCACGCTGCATACTCTCCGTCTGGTGCGACAGCTCCTCAAAAAAGCCGGCAACCTCATGCAGTCGCGGACCGCAGGCCGACAGCAAAGACACCCCGGGCATCCAGCCCTCACCCGGTTGCAGAATGCGACGCATGGACTGGTTGATCAGGCGTATCGCCCCGCCCGCATCCACCAGCATCACACCGGCCTGCAGGTTGGCCAGCAGCGTTTCCAGCACATATTGCCGCTGCCGGCTGCTCGCCAGGGCCTCGGTCAGGTCATTCTGGGCCTGGTCGATCGCCAGCGCATTCTGTTTCAGCCGCTGCGTCATCTTGTTGAATGAGCGGACCAGCGATCCCAGCTCATCCTCGGGGGTCGTCGGGATCACGACATCCAGATGGCCTTCGGTCACCTCATGCAGAGCCTGCGCAAGCTGGCCGACCGGTGCTGTCAGACGGCGGGCAAAATACAACCCGACGACGCCGGCCAGGATCACCACCAGCAGCGTGACGAACAACATCGCGTGGGTAAACAGCTCTTGCAGGGACTGGCGGTTTTTCTCCAGCTCGCCATAGGTCCGGTAATCCCTTTCCACCTCGCGGGCGCTCTGGATCACTCCTTCCGGGAGCGGCACTTCCACCCGCAACAATCCGACGGCGCCCTGCTGGTCGTGTAACGGCAAATAACCGAAAAGTTTCTCGCCGTCCGGCCCGCTGACCAGTTCCGTCGCCAGATGCCCAAGGCGCATGGCCAGACGGGCGGCATCGCTCAACGGCTCGGTCTGCACCGAACCCAGACCACTCTCCTGCACACTGGCCAGCAGACGCTCATTGCTGTCGAACAGCTGCACACGGTTCCAGCCCTCATGTTCACGGATCGACGCCAGATAATCGTTGGTCTGCGTAAACGAAACGTAACCCCGGGCAGCATCGACCAGAAAAGGATCGGCGATATAAACCAGCAGCCCCTGCTTGACCTCTTTCTCGATACGCTCGTAAAAACCCTGTGCCAGACTAAGCGCCCGCTCAAGCAGGGTGTCCACCCGCAAATCGAACCAGACATCCATGCCACGATCCACCATGCGACTGGCTGCGAACTGCACCACCATGGTCGGCAACAACAGCATTCCGACCAGGCCGATCACCAGCTTGGCCCGAAGGCGTGAACCGGGTCGCGGCTCGCCACGCTCACGCAACAGACGCACTCCGTATTGCATCAGCAACACGGACAGGGTCAGTAAAATACTCTCATTGATCCAGGCGAGCAGGCCGCCGCTCGTACCATGGCCCGGCCAAAACCATACCACCAGCGCCAGCAATGCGATCCCAACGAGAAGCGGCACCAGCCGCATCAGGCTGAATCGTCTCACGGCAACCGGAAATCCAGACTCATACTGAAACCCGATGGCTCCAGCAACCGGGCCCACCATCCTTTCGACAGTTCACCCTCGTGCTTGGCAATGGTGACGACAATACGGTAAGTCGTCTGCCCCTGCAGCAGGCTTTGGTCCAGCAGGGGAAAATGGTCGAGTTCCACCAGAAAGCGCAACGCTTCCTGCACCGAATAGGTCCGCCGGGTAATCCCGGTCGCCTGATCTTCCAGCAGCCAGCTGTGCGACAACAGATCCGGCGTCACCGTCCTGGCAACCTGGACGGTAGCGACTTCCTTGTTCACCCAGAAACGGCGAACCTCCTCGACATCGAGATCCCAGGCCAGGGTCACGGCGATGCCGGCTTGCAGGGTTTCGACGAGTTGAGACTGGTCTCCGGGCCACTCGGCATCGCAATAGACGATCGGGGATGACAGATCCACACGCATGGCTGCGTCCGATACCGCCCAGGCGCCATGTGCGCCCACACAACAGGCCACCAGACAGGCCGAGAGAACCCCGAATGCACCTCGCCGCATGACATGTCTCATCCCCATGGCGCGATAGTGTAGCAGTCCAGCCGTAGCAGTTCGATGCCAAAGGATCGTGCAATATCTGCACTTTTCCCGATTCGTGGCAGCCGATATGTCCGCCCTGCACGAGATTCACCGGACCAATCGTTGCCGCCACCGGGCGCCGGCCACACTTGGGCCAATTCCTTTCCGCCCCTGCTCCGGTTACATTAACCTGGATGAATATCTCTCCGATGCGCCGATCCCGATTCGAGCACACCCACTGCGTAGCGGCCAGCGACCTCAACGGTTATGGCATCATGCATGGAGGCCGTCTGTTGACCATTGCTGACGAAACCGCCTTCATATCTTCCCGGTTGCATGCCGGAGGCATCTGCCTGACGCGCGCCGTCCACCAGGCAGTTTTTCACGGACCGGCCAGGGAAGGAGATCAGCTCCGGCTGACTTCCGTCGTCGCACTGGTTGGGCATAGCAGCCTGTGGATTCCTGTCGAAATCCGTTCATACGATCAACCTGACAAGCTGATCATGGATGCCGTCTTTGTTTTCGCCGCGCTGGATGAAGCGGGCCAACCCAGGCAGATTGAGCCTGTGACTGCCGAAAGCGAGGAAGAACGGGTTTTGCAGAATCGCATCAAAAAATTACGTTCGATCATCTTGCCATGAACATCGAGATTATGCTCGCCGCCTTCGGCCTGGCCTTCCTCATCCTGTTCACTTGGTTACTGCTGAAGCTCCGTAACCTCGAAAGATCCATGGCCGACCATCGAACCACCCTGCTGCCCGGCATGGGTGAAATGCTCGAGCAGAAACAGCGGCAGCTCGTTCACGAGCTTCATGCCGCCATACGCGACAGCTCTGCACACATCTCGAACGAGGTGCGTGCCTCCATGAAGGCCTCAACCGATACCCTGAACCAGCAGTTCGAACGCCTGACCGATCGCGTCGACAACAAACTTGAAACCATTTCCGGCCGGGTGAATGAGCGCCTCGACAAGGGGTTCGAGAAAACCCAGAAGGTTTTCGCCGATGTTCTGGCCCGGCTGTCGACAATCGACGAAGCGCAGAAACGCATCGACCAACTCTCCCGCAATGTCGTCTCACTGCAGGATGTCTTGACCGACAAGCGTGCCCGCGGTGCCTTCGGGGAAGTACAGCTTCACCAACTGGTGAGTCAGGTACTGCCGGAGTCCGCCTATACTCTGCAGGCCCCGCTCTCCAATAGCCGACGGGTCGACTGCCTGTTAAAGCTTCCCGAACCCGTCGGCGCCATTGCCATCGATGCCAAATTCCCCCTGGAGAACTACCAGCTCAGCCTGGACGGCCAGCTTGGCGAACAGGACCGGCGTCAGGCAGCCAGCCAGTTTCGTCAGGATGTACGCAAACACATCAATGACATCGCCGAGCGCTACATTGTCCCCGATGAAACAGCCGACAGCGCCATCATGTTCCTGCCCTCCGAGGCCGTGTTCGCCGAATTGCATGCGCACTACCCGGATATCATCGCCCTGGCCCAGCAGCGGCGAGTCTGGATCGCCAGTCCGACCACAATGATGGCCATCCTGACGACAGTCGTGGCTGCCCTGAAGGATATCGAAACCCGCAAACAGGTTCATATCATCCAGATCGAGCTGGCCAGGCTCGCGGAAGATTTCAGCCGCTTCGGCAGCCGTTTCGACAAGCTGGCCCAACATATCCGGCAGGCGCACGAGGATACCCAGCAGATTCACACGTCCGCGAAAAAGATCAGCTCACGTTTCGAGCGCATCGAGCGCGTCGAACTGCGTGAGGAAGATTCGGAAAACTGAATGCCATCCGGTCATTTGCGCATTGCCAGCTTCAATATGCAGGCAGGCATCGGCAGCCATCTGCCCCATCACCTGGTCACGCACGGCTGGCGCTACCTGCTGCCGCATCGCCACGTGCATGCCAACCTGGAACAGATTGCCGAAGCCATTGCCCCGTTCGATATCGTCGCTCTGCAGGAGGCAGATGCCGGTTCATTTCGTACCAGTTATATCCACCAACAGGATTACCTGGCCATGCGCACCGGCTTCAGCTACAGCCAGTCACTGATTACCCGGGAAATGGGGCCGATTGCCTGCATTTCTTTGGGCATACTCGCAAGAATTCAGCTCGATGCCGTCCACAAGCATCGCTTGCCCGCCTCCCGGCATGGCAGGGGAGCTCTGGAAAGCGTCTGTCATTGGCAGGGGCAACCGATTGCCATTATCGCCACTCACCTGTCGCTGCGCCGTTCAAGCCGCCTGCGGCAAATCGACTTCATCGCCCAGTTGGTCAAAAAACATCCTGCCGCCATCGTGCTGGGCGACCTCAACTGCGAACCGCACTCGCCGGAATTCCGGCAACTCATGGAAATGGCAGATCTGCAAAGCGGTATCATCACACCAGCAACCTATCCGAGCTGGCAGCCCAGACGCCGGATCGACCATATCCTGACCACCCGCAATCTTGAGATTTGCAATCTGAGGACCTTGCCGATCCTCTGCTCGGATCACCTACCGATCGCTGCTGAAATCAGATTTCGCTAACCCGAAAGAGAAGAGGCCCCGGCGGGAGCCGGGGCCTCAGTGTCTGGCGCAAAACACTAGGGAGGGGAGGAGGGAATGGCGCCAGACAGGACGAACCATATCCGGTGCGCTATGAGCACAGTGTGAAACGCATATTAAAAATCATTTACATGCTGTCAGAACGACATCCGACGAAAGAAACTGGCTGGGGGACTAGGATTCGAACCTAGGTTGACGGAGTCAGAGTCCGTAGTCCTGCCGCTAGACGATCCCCCAATTGAGGGTGCGAACCTTAGAAGCGCATGGCGGATGCGTCAACCTCAATATCGACATATCAATCCGCTATCCGCAACCATTGCAGCAACTGCTCTTCTCCGACGACCGGTATCCCCAGTTCGTCCGCTTTGGCCAGTTTCGAACCTGCCCCTTCGCCGGCCACAACGTAGTCCGTTTTCTTCGATACCGATCCGGCCGGTCTCGCTCCCAACTCCCGCAGCTTCGCCTCCGCTTCCGAGCGCCCCATCGACACCAGCGTGCCGGTGACGACAACTGTCTTGCCGGCCAGTGGATGCGTTGCATCGACTGTCTTGCGGGGCATAGGAGCGGGCCAGGCACCACTCGCCTTCAATGCATGCAGCACCTCGCGGTTGTGAGCCTCCTCGAAAAAGGAGCGAATACTGGCAGCCACCTCCGGACCAACATCCGGCACCTGTTGCAGCATTTCGGCATCAGCCGACTCGATGCCTTCCATCGAAAGAAAATGTTCGGCCAGCGCAATCGCCGTGGCCTCACCGACATGGCGGATACCGAGTGCGAAAAGGAACTTCGGCAACGGCCGCGACCGACTCGCCTCCACCGCCTTCTGCAAATTGGCAATCTTTCTGTCGCCGAACCCTTCGCGGCCGTTCAAGCAATCGAAGTCGATCCGGTAGATATCGGCAATTGAATGCAGCTTGAGTGGCGACCCTTCCGGTTCGTCAGCCAGCATCATAATCAGCTTTTCGCCCATCCCCTCGATATCCATCGCCCCCCGGGAAGAAAAATGCCGCAGGCGTTCACGCACCTGTGCCGGGCAGGAGAGGCCACCCGAGCAGCGAATCGCCACTTCCCCCTCTGCCTGTTCGACGTGGGCACCACAAACCGGGCAACGATCTGGTGGCGAGGGCGGTTTGCTGCGACTACCTCCCGTATCGACCACGCGCACGACTTCGGGGATAACATCGCCGGCACGGCGGATAACAACCCGGTCGCCCTCGCGCACATCCTTGCGCTGCATCTCCTGGACATTGTGCAGGGTAGCGCGCGAAACCATCACTCCGCCCACCGCTACCGGCACCATCTCAGCCACGGGCGTTACAGTACCGGTGCGCCCCACCTGCCAGATGATCCGTTCGACGATTGTTTCGACCTCCTGAGCCGGGAACTTGTGGGCAATCGCCCAGCGCGGTGAACGGGAAACCGAGCCGATCTCCTGCTGCAAAGAGAAATCGTCAACTTTGTAAACCAAGCCGTCGATCTCATAGGGGAGCGATTGCCGCCTGGTTTGCCAAACGCGGTAGATATCCAGCAACCCGGCAGCCGAATCGGCCCGTGAAGTCGACTGGATGGAAAATCCCATGTCTTGGAGCCTCTCCAGCAATGCCGACTGGGACTTCGCCACAGCCACTCCACCCAAACCGACGCCATAGGCATAGAAAGCGAGATTACGTTCGGCCGTGACTTTGGCATCCATCTGCCGTAGCGAACCTGCGGCGGCGTTGCGCGGGTTGGCGAACACCTTCGCCCCGGCCTCTTCCTGCGCCCGATTCAGGTCGGCAAATGCCTGCTTCGGCATATAGACCTCGCCGCGCACTTCCAGAAGATCAGGCAAATTTCCGTCAGCCGTCAAATGCCACGGGATGTCGGCGATGGTGCGGATATTGTCGGTCACATTTTCACCGACCGCTCCATCCCCACGCGTGGCAGCGGAAACCAGACGGCCGTGTTCGTAACTCAAGTTGACCGCCAGGCCATCGATCTTGGGCTCGACGATAAAATGCAGGGCGCTGTGTCCGGCCAGTTCTTCGACCCGGCGGACGAATTCGACAACATCCTCGTCGTCGAAAGCGTTGGCCAGCGACAGCATCGGCTCGCCATGTTCGCTGGGCTGGAACGCATGACTGATCGGTGCGCCGACGGTTCTGGTCGGAGAATACTCGGGAACGGGTTCGCCGAGTTCCTCCTCCAGACCCTGCAGTTTTTTCAGCAGCTGATCATATTCGGCATCCGATATGACGGGAGCATCCAGCACATAATACCGATAGTTATGTTCGGTCAGCTCGGCACGCAATGCCTCGATCGTGCGACGCAATGCCTGCCGGCGATCAGTCTGCTGCCCCTCCGTTACGCGGTTCATTCAGCATCCCCTCCACGGTTTGCAGGACCGGCGCAGACATCCAATCCACGGCCCCGATGAGGTGATAGCGCACCGTGCCATTGCGGTCAATGAGAAACGATTCGGGATAACGGTAAACGCCGTACTGGTGCGAAACATGGCTGTCGACATCGTTGAGCACCTCAAACGGCATCTGGTTCTCATGCACGAAACCTGTGAGATCATCGTGATTCTTGTCCACCGATACCGCTACCACCTTCAGTCCGCGACTGGCGAACTTGCGATGCAGCGCCGACAACGAGGGGATCTCCTCCCGGCAGGGCGGACACCAGGTCGCCCAGAAGTTGAGCAGTATGACCTCGCCGATCGGCAGCGAAGCCATGGTCCCGTTGATATCCGGAAGCGAAAAAGCCCTGGCAGCATCGCCCTGCCGCACCATTGCCGGCGCGGCGGGCAACGCAAACCAGAACGCTGCCGCCAGGCCGACTACAATCGAAAGAGCGACCATCCAGCGCTTGAGCATCAGCCTGTCCTCACCGAACCCGACAGCAATGCGGATCTCAACTCATCCGCGGCAACACGGTGCATGAATGCCTGGCGGCCATCGATCAGCAGCACCGGCACATCCATCCCGTATCGCACCAGCAGGGCCTTGTCTCGATCCACATCGATCACTTCCCAGGTGCACAGGCCGCTTTCTGCCTGCGCCGCAACGATCTCCTTGGCATCCTCGCAGAGACAACACTCGCGGCGGCTCATCACCTGCACATGCGGCAGCGTCACTCATCCCCCTTGCGTGCTTCCGGCAGCTTCACCAACGCGAAGACCTGGTCGCCATGCCTGTCCAGCATGATGCGCAGCATCTCGCCGTGCTTGAATCCTCCGGCCATCTTGCGGAACTGCTTCACACCGGTGACCTTTTCGCCATTGACGCTGTAGATCACGTCACCGATTTCGAGACCCGCCTGATCCGCCGGCGAACCCTGCAACACCTGCTGCACGACAACGCCTGCTTGAACCCGAATGCCCAGCGACTGCCGCAGATCCGGTGTCAGGTCGCCGATACCGATTCCGAGACGGACCTGATCCGGGCTGCCTTCGGCATGGTCGTTGGAGGCTGTTTCCTCAGGCATCTTTTCGACCGTGACGACGACATCCATCGGTTTGCCGTCGCGGATAATACGCAGCTTCACCTTGTCGCCCGGCGTATGGCGGGCGACCCGGATCGGCAGATCATGCGCGTGCCGGATGGGTTCCCCGTCGATTGCAACAATGACGTCGCCCGCCCGTACCCCCGCCTTGTCGGCAGCCGAACCGGCCTCCACCTGAGGCACCAGCGCACCTTCGCGATTCGGAAGGTTCAGAGCCTTCATGGTCTCGCTGTCGACGTCGGTGATATGCACGCCCAGCCGTGCCCGCGTCACATGGCCGGTCTTGCGCAGCTCGCCGAGAACGGACTTGGCCGCCGCTACGGGAATAAATCGCCGTGTTGATACCGACAACCTCACCGCGGACATTGAACAGAGGCCCACCCGAATTGCCGGGATTGATCGCTGCGTCGGTCTGGATGAAATCGTCATAAGGTCCGGAACCGATCACTCGCCCCTTGGCCGATACGATACCTGCCGTCACCGTCTGCTCCAGGCCGAACGGATTACCGATCGCCACCACCCAGTCGCCGACACGCAGCGCATCCGAGTCACCCAGTGTCACGGTCTTCAAGCCCTTGGCCTTGATCTTCAGCAATGCCACATCGAGCTTGGTATCCGTGCCGACAATCTTGGCAGGCTCCTCGGTACCATCACGCATTTTGACAACGACCTGATCGGCCCCGTCCACCACATGATTATTGGTTACGATGTAGCCGTCGGATGAAATAATAAAACCGGTTCCCAGGGAGTGGCGTTCCTGAGGCGGCATATTGCGGAAAAAGTCATGGAAAAACTGATCGAAAGGAGAACCGGGAGGGAAACCGAAGTCAGGGGCGCCTTCCTGCCCCGGCCGAACCATCTGGGTCGTGCTGATATTGACAACGGCGTCCGCCTGATTGGCAGCCAGGTCTGCGAAACTGTCAGGCATCGCCTCTGCCTGATGAAAAACAACCAATAGAACAGGAATGGTCAAAAGTAAGCGGCGAATCTGATTCAAATTCAGTCTCCTTTGTCGTTGATGGCTGATTTTTACGTCAAAAAGATGAACAAAACATGAAAGTTACAGCGGCCTGATCGGAATAATTCTCTCCCGCTCGATACGAATGATGCGGCCCGCCGGTTTGGCCAATTGTGGCGAACGCAATCGAAGCCAGCCATAGTATCCAAGAATACCGGCCACACCGGCCACGGCTGCCCAGACATCCGGAGCGGATGCCTGCAACATGACCGCCAGATGGCGGACCAGCATGCCAGCGGCAATGAACAGCAACATCGGCAGGCCATAGAGCCTGAAGGTGGCTTTCAGTAACTCGCCGTCCGGAACATCAATCACCACTTCGTCCCCAACCCGGGCACCAATAGCATTCTCGACATCCATCTCAGCAAACCGCTGTGTCCAGGAACCGAGGGTGCCGCAGGCCGACTGGCCGGCGCAGTGACCACAGGCGGATGCGCGTGCCGCGCGAACGCGCGCCCCGCTGCCTTTCACCTCGATCACGCTGACCTGCTGTTCCATGCGCATATTGCAGCACCGCAAGCTTGCCGCGGCAAGCCCTGCCTCCTATTCTGGGCTAGATACCGTAGAAGGAATACCTTTGAAACCGAAGCAACCGATCACGCCTTCACAACTGGAAGTGGATTTCCTGGTCATCGGCAGCGGTGCTGCCGGCCTGCTTGCAGCCGGTCGCCTTTGTGATCATGGCAAGGTCGCCATCGTCAACAAGGGCACCTTTGCCGACTCCAGCACCTACTTCGCCCAGGGCGGCATTGCCGCCGTGCTGTCGGACGACGACAGTATCGAATCCCATGTCCAGGACACATTGAAGGCTGGAGCTGGCCTTTGCCACGAGGCGACGGTTCGCAAAATTGTCGAGCGCAGCAGCGAAATCATTCACCAACTGGTGGAAATCGGCACGGCGTTCGATACGGAGAACGGGCACCTGCATCTGACCCGCGAAGGCGGCCACAGCCAGCGGCGCATCGCCCATGCCCAGGATGCCACGGGACGCGCCATCGGCGAAGCGTTGCTTGCCCAGGTTGCCGATCGCCCCAACCTGATCCGGTTACAAAACTATACCGCCATCGACCTGATCACCAGCCATCGACTCAAGGCGGACGGCAAACCGCGTCGCTGTCTCGGCGCCTACCTGCTTGGCCCCGACCAGAAGGTTCTCACGGTTGCCGCACGCCATACCATTCTGGCCACAGGTGGTGCCGGCAAGGTCTACATGTACACCTCCAATCCGCATGCCGCCAGCGGTGACGGCATTGCCATGGCCTGGCGGGCGGGCTGTCGGGTTGCCAATATGGAATTCATGCAGTTCCACCCCACCTGCCTGTTTCATCCGAAGGGTTCCAACATGCTGCTCAGCGAAGCCCTGCGCGGCGAGGGCGCCCACATCGTGGATGCCAGGGGCAGGCGTTTCCTGTTCGACTATGATTCCCAAGGCGAGCTGGCCCCGCGCGACATCGTCGCACGCGCCATCGACCACGAGATGAAGAAACAGGGTGCGGATTGCATGTTTCTCGATGCACGGCCGCTGGGCGAAGAGAAGATCCGCAGCCAGTTCCCGAACATCCAGTCGCGCCTGCTGGAGCTCGGCCTCGACCTGGCACGCATGCCGGTCCCCATCGTGCCGGCC
>OBIZ01000134.1_pt1 | contig 13579 bp, 7 predicted proteins | sample 1519801 | NCBI WGS metagenome assembly OBIZ01 (sample SAMN01911456, study PRJEB22533) | soil metagenome | biome: Soil | place: Malaysia | collected 2012-04-30 | depth DG_metagenome m | reverse complement strand
TTGAGATTGAAGATGACGGTCGTGGCTTCGATCAGGCTGGCATTTTCGACACGGCCGCCACCGGCCGGGGGCTTGGCCTCGCCGGCATCCAGGAGAGAATGGAAATTCTCGGAGGGGATGCGCTGATCGATTCAGCGCCAGGCCGCGGAACGCGAGTGGTTCTGACGGCGCCACGCGGGGAGGAAAATGCCTAAAATTCGCGTCCTCATCGCCGATGATCATGCGCTGGTGCGCGACGGAATCAAAGCCCTGCTTAGCCTGACCCCTGACATCGAGGTCATCGGCGAGGCTACCGACGGCCGCCAGGCCATCGACCAGTGCCGGGAACTCAAACCTGACGTTGTCCTGATGGACATTGCAATGCCGGGCCTCGGCGGCCTTGAGGCCACACTTGAGCTCAAACGCGAGGCGCCAAAAACGCGAGTGCTGGTCCTTACCCAGTACGACGATCCGGAATATGTGAGGAGGTTCCTGAAGATTGGAGTGGCGGGTTACGTTCTCAAGCGGATGCTCGGCTCCGACCTGGCTTCTGCCATCCGCTCTGCCGCTCAGGGCGGGCTCGTGCTGGACCCGCAGGTGGCCATGGAAGCGGTCCAAAGGGCGCCCAAACATGCCGGGGACGAAACCGAAGACCTTTACGAGACCTTAACCGACCGGGAGAAACAGGTCCTAAGGCTGGTGGCTCTTGGGTCGAGCAATAAAGAAGTGGCTGACTCGCTCAGAATCAGCGTCAAAACTGCGATGACCCATCGCGAGCACCTGATGGAGAAGCTCAACCTGCGAAACCGGACCGAGCTCATCAAGTTCGCCATCAAGAAGGGGGTCATCCAGGTGGAAGGGTAATCCGCGCGCCTGCGCAGCGCCAGCCGGAAACACCCTTCAGGCACACCACGGCGGGCCGGCTGCGTTCCGCCCTCACCGCGTGTGCTTTTCTCCAGATGCCTGCTCCGCCAGTTTCTCCACCGCTGGCCCGTGAGCGCCGCGAAGCACCATGCGAAGCTTCTTGACAGTCAATCTCCCCAACAGGTAGAAGCCGACAAATGGGAAGAAAATCACATAAACGATGCTGATGACCATCGCAAGCGGGATAACCAGAATCACGGGTACCCGCACGTATTCGGCATTTTCCGGGCCCGGCAGCGTGCCCGTCTTCCCTTCAACGGTCACGATCTCCCACTCGCCTTTTCTCCAGTAAAAGCCGCCTTTTGCCTCGTTTCCGCCTTTGAGTGTCATTGCCTTGTACCTCCTGTCTTTCCCTTTCTTCAATGCCAGTATACGCCACGGCATAAGTGGTGAAAATCGGGAGACCGTCGTAGCGCCGGGGGAAGAAATTCCGAAAGGGATCGGAAATTTGTCGGAGGAACGGGATACTACTTCCGTACAGACGCGCGAAAAACGCCCTACCTCATCAGTTTTTATCCCCTAGCTGGTCATTGAAAAAGGCCACCCGTCATGCTGATCCCGCGAAGCGGGAGAAGCATCTGCTGTACCTTACTGACAATGAATAAAGCAGATCCTTCGCTCCGCTCAGGATGACGCGGCAGAGGAAGTTTTTCAACAACCTGCTGGGGCCTTTAGGGTTAGGTCACAGGCATTCTGACGGCAGGTGGATTGTGGTTTGAGGATAGGCAGTCTCAGATTTCTATCCCACACTAAACATTGGGACATGACCACCGGGGCAGCATTCGCACAGCTCTCCACGGCCACTGAATCGAGAGACAGATCACATCGAAATGTGATGAAGGTCACGGCATCTATGGAAACGAAGAGATACTTTGTGCTTGTTCGAGCACGTGAAGACGGGGACGGCGCAAGGCCGGGTCTAGGGCAAACACAATGCCTCCAGCGCCATCCCCGTTTTGCTTGACCCACCAGCTTGAAAATGAAGGGCATAACCAATGGCTAACCTGAATACGAATTCAGACGTTTATGACGCAATCATCGTGGGCTCGGGAGCCGGAGGCGGCATGGCGGCCTATGTCCTGACGCAGGCAGGTGCAAACTGCCTGATGCTCGAAGCCGGCAACTGGTATGACGCCGGTACCCAGTCGAGATGGGGCCAGTGGTATTACGACGCGCCTCACCGCGGGGCCGTTCCGCCTGACACGCTCTTCAATGGTTACATGGCCGCGGTGGGAGGATGGAGCGTTTCCGGCGAACCCTACACCAACGCGCCCGGCACCGACTTCAAGTGGTTCCGCTCGCGCATGCTGGGCGGTCGCACCAACAGCTGGGGCAGGATCGCCTTGCGCTTCGGCCCTTACGATTTCAAGCCCTATTCGCGCGATGGCAAGGGCTTCGACTGGCCCATCACCTACGACGATCTGGCGCCCTATTACGACAAGACAGAAGAATTCATCGGCGTGTTCGGCTCCGACGATCAGGTTGAGAACGCACCCTCCGGCAAATATCTGCCGCCGCCCAAACCCCGCTGCTACGAACTGGTGGTCCAGCAGGCCTGCAAAAAGCTGAACATCCCCTGCATCCCTTCCCGGCTGGCCGTTCTTACCCGCACGCACAACGGGCGAGTGCATTGCCACTACGTGTCGCAATGCGGGCGATGTTGTCCGCTGGGGTCAAACTTCACCACCCCCACCGTCCTGCTGCCGCCCGCCCTGGCCACCAAGCGGCTGAAGATCGTCACCGGCGCGATGGCCCGGGAAGTGACGGTGGGGCCCGACGGCCTGGCCACCGGCGTTTCCTACATTGACAAGAAAACGCGCAAAGAAGTCCAGGTGCGCGGAAAGGTTGTGGTGCTTGCTGCCAGCGCCTGTGAGACGGCTCGCCTGCTGCTGAATTCGAAAAGCTCCCGCCATCCCGACGGCCTGGGCAACTCCAGCGGCATCGTGGGCCGCTACCTCACAGACACTGTGGGGACGGATGTCAGCGGCTTCCTGCCCGCCATGCAGGACCTGCCAGCGCACAATTGCGACGGCGTGGGTGGCATGCATCTTTACATGCCATGGTGGAACTATCAGAAACAGCTCCGGCATGAATTGCCGTTCTCGCGCGGCTATCACATCGAGTTCGGAGGGGGCCGCCACATGCCCGCCGCCAGCACACTGGAGCACACGGAGCGATTTCTTGGTGGCGGCTATGGCGCCGAATTCAAACGCTCCGCCCGCAAACTCTACGGCGCTTCCGTCAGCTTTGCCTGCCGTGGAGAGATGATTCCCAATGAGCATTGCTACTGCGAAATTGACCGATACGTGGTGGACGAATGGGGCGTCCCGGTGCTGAAATTCCACTGGAAGTGGAGCGACGATGAAATCCTGATGGCCAGGCACGCCCAGGAAACTTTCCGCGAAATCATTGAGACCGCCGGCGGCGAGGTCACGCAGTCCGCCGGGGCTGAGAAAAACTGGGGCATTTCGCGCGGCGGCGAAATCATTCATGAAGTGGGCACTGCGCGCATGGGCAGCGACCCGAAAACTTCCGCCCTGAATTCTTACTGCCAGGCCTGGGACTGCAAGAATCTCTTTGTCACCGACGGCGCGCCGCTGGTGAGCAATCCCGACAAGAACGTCACCCTCACTATCCTGGCGCTTGCCTGGCGCACTTGCGAGCACATCGCCGACGAGGTGAAGAAGCAGAATATCTAGCAGCAAAGGTCCGGCCTTTTAAGGGGGCCCAGATGTCTCAAAACGCAAACCGCAAACACACGAGCGCCATCAAGCGGCGCGATCTGCTGAAAGCATTTTCCGTTGTTCCGGCAGCTTTCATTCCCGTCGGAACCGCTGTGGCCGCGGGCAAAGAAGGCGCAGCGGCCGAAGCGGCCCAGGCTGCGACTACCGCGTATCAGCGGAAGGTCTTTAATGACCACCAGTGGGAAACCGTCAAGGTCTTGAGCGACCTTATTATTCCCGCCGACGAGCGCAGCGGCAGCGCCACCCAGGCCGGAGTTCCGGAGTTTATCGACGACTGGCTCGACTTCCGCGGCGGAAAAATCAAAACCGAAATCCTGGGCGGCCTTACCTGGCTCGACATTGAGTGCAACCGCCTTTTCGGCCACGACTTTGTCGCCTGTGAAGCAGGTCAGCAAAAGCAAGTGCTCGACCGCATCGCCTGGCCGGACAAGGCCGCGCCCGAAGACCAGAACTACGCCGCATTCTTCACCCGCTTGCGCGGCCTGGTGGCCAGCGGATTCTTCTCCAGCGAAATGGGCGTGAAAGATCTCCCCTATCTGGGCAACGCCCCCGCCAATGAATTCCCCGGCTGCCCACCCAACGTTCTCTCGGCCATCAACACCAATCTCAAAAAGCAGGGTGTGGGCCTCACCGTCCGACCGCCCGAGGAACCAGCAAAGGGCTGACTCCAGGACCGGCAAAGGGACTGAAAATTCAGGACATTCCCCAAATTTTAGCGGTCTTCCCTCCTATCTACAGAAAATGCAGAAGTTGCAGTTTTCCAAAAGTGGGCGAGTGCGGACAGCAAATGCGTAGCCGAAAAAGCCCCTTATTTTAAGCTGGCGATACGCAGGTAGCGTGGGTTGAAATCGCCCGCAGGGGCTTTGTTTTCAGCAAACACGCAAACTCCGGGCTCCGGAAATCGCAAGGAGGCAAGGGGAGTACGCCGCTCGAATTCGCGCGTCAATTGGGGCTCTGCGGCTACACGCGGCGAAAAAATGAGGAAAGTCCTGGCAGAATTGGCTGTCAACGCAAAGTAGAAAGTTCCGGTATTTAGCCAGATAGAAACTTCCTCCTCCAGGGGTGGTTTGGGGGAGGGGTGTGGGCTTTACTGGCGGCAAGGCCTGGAGGCCGTAGGCCGGAAGGACTTGCCGGCCGCGGTGCCGGGCAGGGCGTCAGCTTTAGATAGGAACCGCGGAAGCGCAGCCACACCGTGCCGTCCAGCCGTTGCTCCACTTCCACCCGCGCCCCGCGCATGCCGGGCCGGGCCTGCTCCCGTGCCAGGGCCCAGGTCGTGGCCCGCCAGCTCACCGTGTAGTCGTTCGAGACCTGCCGTCCCACCCGGACGCTCAGGATCTGCTCCAGTCGCTGCTCCGCTCCCAGCTCGCGATGCGCGTCCTGCTTGCTCCGAGGCTCTACCGTGAAGCGCTGCTCCCACAGGGGCAGGAAAACGTCCTCCCAGTAGCGGTTGGCCTGCTCGATCGTTCCCACCCCGGCCAGCCGCATCTGCTTCACCAGCCGGTCCTGCAGGGTCCCAAACAGCCGCTCGATCCGCCCCTTGGCCTGGGGGCTGTGGGCGGCCATCCATCCGATCCCCAGTTCGTAGAGCGCCCGCCCAAACTGCGTCCTGGCCGTCACCTTCCCCCGCAGTTGCTCGGCCTGCTGCACCGGCCGCGTGGTCACAAACAGGCTGTTCCGGTCCGTGTAGAGCGACAGCGGCCTGCCCCAGCGCTCCAGCCACCCGCCCAGCGTCCGCAGATTCGCTTCCGTCGAGTCGTGCTCTACAAACCGCCCCCACAGCCGCGAGGTGGCATCGTCGATCATGGCGATCAGATACAGCTCCGGCCCCCGCTCCTCCAGCCACCGGAACCGCGACGAATCCATCATCACCAACTCCCCCAGTGCCGCCCGCCTCGCCCTCCACACATGCACCTGCCGCAGCCGCTTCTTCCTCACCTGCCACAACCCCTCCTCCGCCATCCACTTCCGCAGCGTTTCCCGGCTTACCCGCAGGCCTTCTGCTGCCAGACGCTCACAGGCCAGCGTCGGCCCAAAATCCCCATAACGCTGCCGCACCGCCGCCATCACCCGCTCCCGAACCTGCTCCCCGATCCGCCGGTTCGACCGCCGTCCCCGCAGCCGGTGTACGATCCCTCCATCGCCCTCCTGCCGCCGCCGTGCCAGCAACTCCCTCACCCAGCGCGTGCTCAGCCCCATCTGCAACGCTCCTTCCCGCTGGCCCCAATGCCCTCGCTCAATCCCTTCCAACACGATCAACCGATCCCGATCCCGCTGGCTCAACCTCAGTTCCTCTTTTCTCATCCCCCAAGCTTCTACCACCTACACCGGAACTTTCTACTTTGCTCATACCGGAACTTCTCACTTTGCAGCGACAATACATGTTTTTCACTTGACAATCTAGGGCATGCATGATACCCAAGACTCGTACAAAATTTGGCGGGGACTAGTATGTTTCCCGTACTTCCTAAAGGTTCCTAAGTAAGGCAAAGGCGTTCTGAAAGGTTCCCTGCTGGCCCCGCTTCCTCTTCCGAAAGTTAACTGGTTTGCGTTGCGTCTCGTCGGGTCTGGATTGACAACCTGTAAGAGAGGGAGGTGTTCATGCTGACGAAACTCTGGTTGACGTCCTGCAGTGGACCACTTCGGAAAGGCTTTGACGGCCGGATCGCCGCCTTTCGAATTCTCTTAACTTTTGCCGTGCTTGCGCTGCTGGCTGTCCCGCTTCGGGCGCAGCTTTACAGCGGCAGCATCACAGGCGTTGTCAGCGATCCCACCGGAGCTGTGATTCCGGGGGCAAAAGTGACCCTGACCGATGTTTCCAAAGGCTACGCTTTCACAGCTACAACCGACTCCGTCGGCCGTTATATTCTGCGGAACCTTCCCCCCAGCACCTATACGCTGTCCGTGGAAGCAACCGGCTTCAAGTCTTCCACGCAAAGCGGTGTCGTCCTTGACGTTGGTCAAAATGCCACGGTGAACGTCAGCATGCAGTTGGGGACAACAACCCAGACAGTGGAAGTATCGGGTGCTCCCCCACTGCTTTCGACGCAGGATTCCACCACCGGCCAGGAAGTGAACCGCACCTACATCAACGATCTTCCGCTGGTGGGGCGGGGCGTGTTCGACCTGGCATTTCTGGCTCCGGGCGTCAATCCGGCTGCCGGGCGCGCCTTTGGAGACAGCGGAGGCGTGGCCAACAACTTTGTTTCGAACGGCGGGCGCAACGCCACGTCTGACATTCTGCTCGACGGCGTCAGCACGACCGATTACGAGCAGAACGGCGGCATCATCGTCCCTCTCTACACTCCCTCGGTGGACGCCGTGCAGGAATTCAAGGTGCAGCAGAACAATTTCAGCGCTGAGATCGGCTTCAGCGGCAACACGGTTGTAAACGTGGTGATGCGCTCCGGCACCAACCAGATCCACGGCAGTCTTTACGAATTCCTGCGGAACCAGGCTCTGGACGCCAATGACTGGTTTAACAATCAGGCCGGAGTCGACCTGCCTGCCCGCCGCTACAACCAGTTCGGCGGCACCGTTGGCGGGCCAATAGTTCTTCCCAACATTTATAATGGCAAAGACAAGACCTTCTTCTTCTTTGACTTCCAGGCCACGCGCGACCACTCGGCCAGCTCCTTCAACGCGGGCGTGCCCAGCATGGCCGAACGAAACGGCGACTTCAGTGAAGTCTGCGGATACGCGGGAGGAACTTTCGACGGCAGCGGCGTGTGCTCCAGTTCAGACGGCCAGCTCTGGGACCCCTACTCCGGTTATCTGGATCCTAACGATGGCTGGACCAACCAGACGATGATTCCCTTTAATAATCTTGCCACCTTTCAAAGTGCGGGCCAGGGGATACCGTCGGGAGCGTACACGCTTCCTGCGGGCCCGGGAAACATCATCGATCCCGTATCACAGAAGATGATGGCGTACTATCCCATGCCGAATGTCGGTGTCGGCACGGGTAACTACGACCCTTATAACAATTGGCATGGCGCAGGTGTGAATATCAATAACGGGAACCAGTACGACATCAAGATTGACCATCGCTTCGGCAACAGCAACCTGCTCTCCGCGAGGTATTCACAGGGCTGGAGCAATGGGCACGGCGCCACCTGCTTCGATAATCCTCTCGATCCCTGCAACGGAGGCCCAAACATCGGCTCCCAGCATGCTTTCGTCCTGAATGACACCTGGACGGTGAGCCCCACTACGGTGGTCAACCTGGGCTACGGTTTCACGCGCTCATACAGTGACGGGAAAGGTCCGGCTGGCGACTTCCCGAATTTCAACCCGGTTTCTGATCTGGGCCTCCCGTCCTATATCGCGGATTCCGGGTTCCCGGTTGCTCCCACGGTATATGTTTATGGCGGTTACCAGGGTGCTGGAGGTGGGATAGGGCTGGGATATCAGGCGTGGTCCATCATCAAGTATGGCCAGGAAACGCATGACCTGCTGGGGAGCCTGGACAAAATCGCGGGGCGGCACGAAATCAAAGTGGGCGGGGAATATCGAATGCACCGAATCACCTTCGGCCAGCCGGGCGCGCCGGCAGGCATCATGCTTTTCGACACCGACACCACCGACCAGAATCCTGCTAATCAGTCGGGTGGCGGCGACGCCATGGCCTCTTTCCTGACCGGCATTGGCGGGCCGAATCAGTGGGGTGAATATGAAGTCCCCCTGTTTGTCGCCACGCAGAGCAACCAGTTCGGCGCCTTCATCCAGGACAACTGGCGCGCCACCGATAAGCTTACCGTGAACCTGGGCATTCGCTATGACCTCGATTTGCCCCGCACCGAACGCCACAATCGTATGGAATGGTTCGATCCCAAGGCCCCATTACCCTTCACGGTTCCGGGGATGAACGTTACGGGCACCGAGGTATTTACGGGCGTGAACGGAAACTCGCGAACGATTGCGAATAACTATTACAAAGAATATGGTCCCCGCGTCGGCCTGGCCTATCGATTCTGGAAAAACACGGTTGTCCGCGCCGGATACGGAATCTTTTTCAACCCGAGCGTCTGGGCAGCCGCCGGTACAGGGCCGGTTGCGGGATTTGACGGCTTCACCGGCTATAACAATTGGCCGTTTAATTACAATAGCAACGGATACACGCCATACACGTTCATGAGGGACCCTTTCCCCTTTGGGATCAACCAGCCCACCGGCTCCTCACTGGGCCCCTATACTCAACTGGGACAAACGGCGTCCGGGAACTTGCGCAGCGATAACGCCGGTTCCTATACGCAGACCTGGAGCGCCGGAATCCAGCACGAGTTGCCCGCCGGCGTGCTTCTTGATCTCAACTATGTGGGCACCAAGGGGACGCATCTCTACTGGAATGGCGCGGGAGACATCAACCACCTGGGTCCCTCGGTCGAGCAGATGTCAACGGATCAACTCAATGCGATCAGCAACACTTACGTGCCGAACCCGTTCTACGGACTGATTACTGATCCCAGCTCCAGCCTCTCTGAGGACGCCGTCCCGCAGGAGCAACTCATGTTGCCCTATCCGCAGTTTACGGGGGTCTTTGCAGCCTTCCCGCCGCGGGGCAATTCCATTTACCACGCTTTCCAACTGCGTGTACAAAAGAACATGTCTCATGGCCTCCAGTTTGTCGGCAACTACACCTGGTCCAAGACGCTTTCCGATTCCGACGTCAGCGGCTATACGGAGTGGCTGGGTGGCTTTGACGGCATCCAGGACCCCAACAACCTGAAGCTGGAGAAGTCCGTGTCCCAATACTCTATTCCACAAGTGTTGACTTTCGGTTACGTCTATAGTTTGCCATTCGGACGCGGCAAACACTTCGGGTCCAAGTGGAACCCGGTGGTGAACGCTGTGCTGGGCGGGTGGAAGACCGCGGGTCTGTGGAGGTTCGACGACGGCCAGCCCGTAGCGATTAGCCTTGATGGCGGAACATCCATCCCAACCTACGGTTCTCAGCGTCCCAATCTCACCGGCCGGCTCCAGCGAAACACGGGAGCCGACTGGAGGACCCAATACTTCGCCAATCCGGATGTCATTCAGATTCCTGCCAGATATCAGATTGGGAATGCCCAACGCACTTTGCCCAATGTCTATGCGCCAGGCGCCAGGACGGCAGGTCTTTCGCTGATGAAAGAATTTCCCCTGGGAGTCGTTCACGAAGGAACGAGGCTCGAATTTCGTTTAGAAACCTTCAACGCCTTCAACCATCCCCAGTTTGGGTGCCTCAATGGCACGATCCCGGCGGATGGCTTCGTTGGCACCGACTCGAGCACGTTCTCCGGGTTTGGACAACTGAATTGCCAGGCCAACAGCCCGAGGGAGTTGCAGTTAGGCATAAAGCTCTATTTCTAAGCCGTGCGCCCCTTTGGTTGGCGAGGGGCGGCCGGCTGGTGGTATAGCGCCTCCTTAATTGCGTGGGCCAGGGCGGTTACGTCCCGTCCTGGCCTTTTTTTTCAGGCGAGGGCAGGGTAGTGGCTCAGTTTGGTTAGTGGGACAGGCGTACCGCTTCTGCCTCGGAGGTTGTTGAAAAAAGAACCTTTCACCCTGTCATCCTGAGTGTAGCGAAGGATCCCTGCATTTAGTTTTACGCAAATACGGAGATGCTTCGCTCCGCTCAGCATGACAAGTCCGCGCTCTTCAACAGTCTCCTAAGTCACCACAAGCCAGGTTAAGGTTTTCGGGGGCCGCAGGTGGGATTAAGATACAGAGTGATGTTCTTCCGTGCCTGTCTGCTGCTTGTTTGCATTGCGGTTTCTCCCACTGCGGGGATTTCCCGTCCCTCCGCTCGAGTTCCCCATGTAGCGCCGAGCTTTAGCTCGGCACGTGCCCACCTAAAGGCGGGCGCTACAAGTGCCAATATTTCTGACGCGCGGCACTCTGCGCCATTCGAACAGGCGGTTGAAGCCTTTCAGCAAGGCCATTATGCGGAAGCTGAAAAGGTAGCACGGGCGCTGGTGACCAACAATCCGCGCGATGCCCGCTCTCTCGGCCTGCTGGCGATCATTCTGGACGCCCAAAAAAAATATGGCCAGGCGGAAGGATTTTACCTTCAGGCGTTGCAACTTGCTCCAGACTCAGCATCGCTGCATAACAATCTCGGGAACCATTACCTGGCCCAGGGGGATATGGCCCGGGCCCGCGCGCAATTCCTGAGGGTCGTTGAAATTGATCCCGGCCATCCGAACGCCAACCTTCAGCTTGCCGAGATGAGCATCAAAGCGAAAGATGGAGACTCGGCGCTCGAATATCTGTCACACTTACCTGAAAGCGCCCTCTCCCAGCCCGCGCCGGCGCTGTTGCATGCCCAGGCTCTGCACCTTGCCGGCAAGACGGAACAGGCGGAGCAGGCCTTGGACAAAATCGGGCAGCAGGCCGGAAACGATCCTCGCATCTTCTTTTCGATTGGTATGGTTGATGCTGCATGGAAGCGTTACGCCCAGGCCGAGCAGGCATTCGGGCAGGCGCTCCAGGCGGACCCGTCAAACTTTGACATTCTGTATAACCTCGGACTGGCGGCGCTGAACGCCCGGCACTTCGAAAGAGCTTTCAATGCACTCCAGGCGGCTTATCGCCAGAAACCCAGCGATCCCGACGTCCTTCTTAATCTTGCGGGAGCCTACTCGGGCACAGGACACGACGACCAAGCCGTTATCCTGCTGGTCAAGGCGATGAAGGAAGCTCCCGACCGGCCAGACATCCTGCTTACCGCGGCTCAAACGACGGAACGGCTGGGCTTTTACGTCGACGCTGCCTCCGCCCTCGAAAAATACCTGAGGCTGAAGCCCGGTGATGAGGTGGCTCGGCGGGAGCTTGGCTTTGTGCTCGTCAGGACTGCCAGGCTGGACGACGGTGTGCGGATTCTTCGCGCATACGTCGCCAAACACCCCAGGGACCCGCAGGGCATCTATGAGTTGGGCGTCGCGGAGTCCGTGCGCGACCGGCCAAAGGCCCTCTCCCATCTCAATGACGCGCTTGCGCTTGACCCGTCGTTGACCGGCGCCCGATACGCCCGCGCCGTCCTGGTCGCACAGCATGGAAACTATCAGGAGTCGATCAGCGATCTGCAAAAAATCCTCGAAAGCGAGCCGCGAAACGCGAACGCCCTCTACTCCCTCGGCGATAACCTGCTGATGGTCAACCGTCCCGCCGAGGCCGTCAAGGTCCTTGCCCAGGCCACCGAGCTCGCGCCCGAAGACCCGAAAATTCTTCTCCGCTACAGCCGGGCGCTGATGCGTGCCGGTAACCAGACAGAAGCGCAGGCCGTCTTGCGCCGATTTCAGGCCATCAAGCCCAGTGACGCGGGCCCCCGGCCCAACGCCGGGCTGTTTGACTACCTGAGCCTTACGCCCCAGCAGCAGCACGAACGCTATATGGGCAACTTGAGGCATAACATAGACCTGAATCCGAAGGACGTGAAGTCGCTGGCGCAGCTGGCGAGAGCTCTCCTGGTGGAGGGGAAAACCCCCGAGGCGGTTGAAGATTATAAGAAGGTCCAGACTTTGACCAGCGATCCCAAGGTATTGGCCGCCTGCGGCAGGGACCTTCTCGACGCAGGCCAGTATGGGCTGGCCCGGGTGTTTCTTGCCTCGGCAATGAAGCTGGCGGCTTCTTCAGGAGAGGCCACAGTGGAAGACATGCGCCTCGACCTCTCGTTCGCTATTTTCCACGGCGAAGGAGCCGCCGCCGCGCTTGCTGAACTCGACAAGACACCAGCATCCTTCCAGCACGGGGACTATTACCTTCTTCGCGCCCAGCTGCTCGACTCCATGGGAAAGGAGAAAGAGGCGGCGGCCGATCTGAATCGCGGCATCAGCGCCTCGCCGACCCGCGCCAATCTCTATTTCCAGGCGGCGCTTTTCCTGATCAAGCACGGCGAATATCGTCAAACGGTCCGGCTGCTCGACCTGGCAAAGAGCGCGGTCCCGGGCGACCCGGGGCTGATGCTCGTCCAGGCTATCACCTACGAGCTTCTGCAGCGCTTCAAGGAGTCCCAGAAGATACTGGCGGAAATCCAGTCGCGCTGGCCGGAGTGGAGCCAGCCATACCTGATCGATGGAATCATTCTGCAAAACCAGTTCAAGCCCAAGGAAGCAAAGCAGAAGCTGGAAACCGCCATCGCGCTTGGCGCGAATGATCCCCAAGCCTATTTCTACCTTGCCTCGGCCTGCCTCGACTCAAACCCGCAGGACTTGAAGGGGGCGACCGAGGCCATAGGCAAGGCGCTGGAGATAGCTCCCAGGGACGCGAAGATTCAGTGGCTGGCCGGCAAAATTGAACTGGCGGGAAAGCATTACGAGGAGGCGGTGAATCATCTGCAGGCTGCCGTTCGCTTTGATCCCAGCCTCGTTGAACCGCACGAGACGCTGCGGGCCACTTACCTGGCAATGGGCGAGAAGGATAAATCCATGGCGGAGTCAAAGGAAATTGTTCGCCTGAAGCAGATTGATGCGGCGAAGGGCCCCAATCAGGGACTTCCGGCAGTCAGCGCACCGTTGTTTACGGTTCGCCTCCCCGCGAGCCGGGAAGTTGCGAAGGACCCGTGATCCGCGGGCAATGTCTATTGAGCAAGGGATGAAAGTCCATTACCAGCAAATGCGAGGCTGCGGGGCCATCGGCGTTGCTGCAACCTGGTTGCTCGCGAGCGTGCTTGCCCCAAGTCTGGCGGCGCAGGAAACCGCCCGGCAGCACGCCGAGCGTGGAATTGACCTCGCCCAGTCCGGAAACTTGCCCACCGCGGAAGCCGAGCTTCGACGTGCTGTTCAACTCGACCCGCGCGATCCCCAGCTTTTGGGCAACCTGGGCACCGTGCTGGCCATGGAAGGGAAATTCGAAGAGTCAAACCCGTTTTTGGAAAAAGCCATCCAGCTTGATCCCCAGGCATTGGTCCTGCGGCAATACCTCGCGGCAAACCTGTGGCAGCTCCACAAGCCCGCCGA
>OBIZ01000133.1_pt1 | contig 13666 bp, 8 predicted proteins | sample 1519801 | NCBI WGS metagenome assembly OBIZ01 (sample SAMN01911456, study PRJEB22533) | soil metagenome | biome: Soil | place: Malaysia | collected 2012-04-30 | depth DG_metagenome m | reverse complement strand
ACTACGAACTCCCCGCCGCGGATTCGGGTGCATGGCGAGCTGAAGCCGTGCGAAGACCTGCCCGCGCTTGGACCCGCCGAGAGCAAGCAGCTCTGTTACAGCATTCTAACGGACGCCCAGAAACACCGGTTCGAGGAAAACCTGGAGCTCGATTTTTCCTTTGGCATCAAGAACATTGCGCGCTTCAGAGGCAACCTGTTTCATCAGCGTGGCGCAGTGGCCGGCGTGTTCCGCGTGATCCCTTTTGAGATCAAGACGTTCGACCAACTGGGGCTGCCACAGATTCTCCGCAAGCTGTGCGAGAAGCCGCGGGGGCTGATTCTTGTGACGGGGCCGACCGGCAGCGGCAAATCCACCACCCTGGCCACCATGCTTGACCTGATCAATTCCACCCGCCACGAACACATGATCACCATCGAGGACCCGATTGAGTTCATCCATCCCCACAAGAAGTGCCTGGTGAACCAGCGCGAGGTAAATGCTGATACGCATTCTTTTGCCAACTCATTACGCGCGGCATTGCGCGAGGACCCGGATGTGGTGCTCATCGGAGAAATGCGCGACCTGGAAACCATTGAGGCTGCTCTCAGGATTGCTGAAACGGGCCACCTGACTTTCGGAACACTGCATACGAATTCGGCCGCTTCCACCATCAACCGCATCATTGACGTCTTTCCGGCTCACCAGCAGGCGCAGATTCGCGCCCAGCTTTCCATGGTGATGGAGGGCATCCTCTGCCAGTCGCTGCTGCCGCGCAGTGACGGGAAAGGGCGCGTGATGGCCATGGAAATCCTGGTTCCCAACGCCGCCATCCGCAATCTGGTCCGCGAAGACAAGATCCACCAGATCTATTCGGCCATGCAGACCGGCCAGGAACGCTACGGGATGCAGACGTTCAACCAGTCGCTCTACACGCTTTATCAGCAAAAGCTGATTGACCTGGAGACCGCGGTCGGCAGGTCCAGCAATAAGGACGAACTGCAGGACATGATCAACCGCGGGGCCTCGGCCGGGCCTGCACGTGGCGCCGCCCAGGGCGTTCCTGTGCGGAGGTAATGAGGGGTCAGGCGCCCGGGCCGCAGGGAAGACATGTTGACGATTAAGAGGGATGTCATCCCCCGAACGGAGGTAGCAGTCAATGTCCCAATTTGAATTTCGAGGAACGTCCCGTACGGGGGAAACAGTCACCGGAGTTCGCGCCGCGCCCAGCCGTGCGGCGCTGGATTCCACTTTGCGGCGCGAGTCGATTACTCCTCTCAAGATTGTCGAGAAGGGACGAGAAATTGCCATTCCCAAGTTCAAATGGGGGGAGAAAGTAAAGGCCAAAGAGTTGGCCGTCTTCACGCGCCAGTTTTCCGTGATGATCGACGCCGGCCTCCCGCTGGTGCAATGCATTGAGATTCTTTCCTCGCAGCAGGAGAACAAGGCCTTTGCCCGAATGCTCGCCGGCGTCCGCGGGACGGTGGAGGGCGGTTCCTCGCTGGCCAATGCATTGAGGCAGCACCCCAAAGCCTTTGACGACCTATACACCAATATGGTGGAAGCCGGAGAAAGCGGCGGCATCCTCGACACCATCCTTCAGCGCCTGTCTACCTACATCGAGAAGGCTGTAAAACTCAAGCGATCTGTGCAGTCCGCCATGATTTACCCGGTGGCCGTTGTGGTGATTGCCGCGGGCGTTGTGGTTCTTCTCTTGTGGAAGGTGGTGCCTATCTTCACCACTCTTTTTGCAGGTTTGGGTGTCGCCCTGCCACTCCCCACCCGGATTGTCATTGCCTTGAGCCACTTCGTGGCGAGCTTTGGACCCATTCTCATTGTTCTGCTTATTCTCATCGGACTGGGAATCCGGTGGTATTACCGCACGCCGCCCGGGCGGATGTTGATCGACGCGCTAATTTTGAAAATCCCTGTGCTCGGGCCGGTGATGCGCAAGATTTCCGTGGCAAGGTTTTCCCGTACCCTCGGCACCCTGATAACCAGCGGCGTGCCCATGCTCGAGGCGATGGACATTACCTCCCGCACTTCGGGAAACGCCGTGGTTGAGAAGGCGATCGGGCAGGTCCGCAAGGCCATTGAAGGAGGCCGGACTATTGTCGATCCGCTTCGCGAAACCGGCGTCTTCCCGAACATGGTGGTTCAGATGATTGGCGTGGGTGAGCAGACCGGCTCGCTCGACTCCATGCTCCAGAAAGTGGCCGATTTCTACGAGGACGAGGTCGACGCGGCAGTCGGCGACCTTCTAACGGCCCTCGAACCGATGATCATTCTCTTTCTGGGAGTCGTCGTCGGGGGCGTAGTGATTTCTATGTATATGCCGTTGTTCTCTCTGATTGGCAAGCTGGCAGGGTGATCGCGTCCAGGCGAGTCTATTTGCCATGAGGAGCGATGGATTGATTTTGCAGGGGACAAGGAACATACGGAGGTTGAGCTTCTGTGCGGCAAGAGCTGTTGTCCAATAAGAACTCAATCTCTATAATGCTGTTTAGTTCCCCTATGAAACTCGCTGGTGAACTTCAAAGCTGGCTGCCCTGGGTCATTAAGATCCGGTTCGCCATCATCACCTTTGTTTTTGCCATCGCGTACGCCATTGAGCAGATATCGCCCAGCCCCACCGGCTTCCAGTCGATTGAGAATCTTGGCGCGTTTGTCATCCTCTGGTATATCCTGAGCCTGTTTTTCCTGATTTATAACCAGATCAGCCTTGATTACTCCCTACAAGCCCATCTGCAGCTGTTTGCGGATATTTTCATCATTACTGCCATTGTTCACATCACCGGTGACCTGGAGAGCAACTACTTTTCTCTCTACCTGGTGGCCATTATTCTGGCTTCTATTCTGCTGCCACGGTCAAGGGTCTTTCTGGTGGCGGGGGTCAGTTTTATTTTGATGGGCGCCCTGCTGGAGCTTCCTCACCTGTCCCAGCTCTATCCGGCCTTTGCTGCCCGCCATCCCTCGATTGCCGCCTTCTTAAATTCTTCGGGCGCACCCGTGGACCTGGGGTCTCTCCAGGTCAAGATACTGGCCAGCTTTTTCGGGTTCTTTGCGGTGGCCTACCTGGCGGGCTTTCTGGCGGAAACCATGCGTAAGACCGGCGCGGAGCTTCGCGACAAGCGAGGGCAGGTAGCCAGTCTTCAGGCTATTAATGAAAATGTATTCCGCAGCATGCGGGATGGCCTGATTACGACGGACCTGGACGGCATTGTGACCGAACTCAATCCTGCGACCGCTGAGATTCTGGGGTGCATGCGGGATTCCGCACTGAGCGAGCCGATTGAAAAAATCCTGGGAAGCCTCGGCCCCCAGTCAGAGGAATTTCGTGACCTGGTTTCCGCTCTAGGGCGGCAGGAGATTGAATTTCGCCATCCCTCCGGCGACCGCCGCACCCTTGGCGTCTCGGTTTCACACCTGGTGGTTCCTGAAAGCGGGACGGCCGGATACATTTACAGCCTTCAGGACCTTACCGTCCAGAAGCGTTTGGAGGCGCAATTCCGCCTGCGTGACCGCATGGCCACTCTCGGCCGGATGGCGGCCGGAATCGCACACGAAATCCGCAATCCGCTGGCCTCGATTTCCGGGTCGGCGAAGGTGCTGGAAACCATGGGCGACATCGATGAGGACGAGCGCAAGCTGATCGCGATTGTCAGCCGCGAATCCGAGCGTTTGAACAAACTGGTTTCGGACTTTCTTGTCTATTCGCGCGAGCAGCGGTTTAAATTCAGCAAAGTGGACTTGGTGGTCCTGATCGAGGAAACCTTGCTGCTGCTCCAGCACCGTCCTGACTTTCCGCAGGGTATAAAGATTGTGCGCAGTCTGCCGCACCATCCGGTCATGATCCGGGCTGACGCCGACAAGCTCCGCCAGGTGTTCTGGAACTTATGCGACAACGCCCTGAAAGCCATGGAACATGGTGGGGCGCTCACGGTTGAAATCCGTGCGGGCGAGCGCAACACAACAGAAATTGTCTTCCGCGACACCGGCATGGGGATTGAGCCGTCGCAGCTTGAGAACCTTTTTGAACCTTTCCAGCCGGCTTTTGCCCACGGAACGGGGCTGGGGCTGGCGATTGTTTACCAGATTGTGCAAGGACATGGCGGCCACATTCAGGTGGAATCGTCGCCCGGCAACGGCACAGGATTCACCATTGTCCTGCCGAAATCACAGCCGCTGAAGAAAGTGGAGGACGCGGGGATTCATGCCGGCAGCCGCGTTTAGATTCCGCTGCACCCCCCTGGCTCTTCTTAAACGCAGGAAGCGGTGCTCAGTACTGGCGGAACACGCGGTAAGCTGCGTGTATTGAAAATGGCGTCTGGCGGACGGAATTAGGCATATGGCGAGATTGCTGGTTGTAGACGATGAAAAATCAATTTGCCAGCTTCTGGAGATCGCTTTCCGGAAGGCCGGGCACTTGGTGGAGGCGGTTGCCAACGGCCAGCTTGCTAAAAAAAAGATAGAGTCACAGGTCTACGATGTGATTATCGCAGACATTCGCATGCCCGACTTGACCGGGATTGACCTGCTCCACCACGCGCGCGCCACATGCAGCCATGCTGCCTTTATTCTCATCACCGCAGTCCCGACCATGCCCAGTGCTGTTGAGGCGCTGAACCTCGGCGCATACCGCTACGTCATCAAGACCGACAAACTGGTGGAAGAGATCACGCTGGTGGTCGAACGGGCGCTCGAAGAGATGGCGCTGCACGAAGAAAACGCCAGGCTCAGACGGGAAATGCTGCGACTCTTCGCGCAGGATAACATCGTAGGCCGCAGTGAAAAGATCGCCGGCATCCTGGAAATGGTCCGCAGCGTTGCACCCACCAACAGCACAGTCCTGATTACGGGTGAAAGCGGCACCGGAAAGGAACTGGTAGCACGGGCCATTCACGAGGCAAGCCAGCGGCGTAATAAAGCTTTTGTTTCCATAAACTGCGGAGCATTTCCTGAGGCTTTACTTGAAAGCGAACTTTTCGGCTACTTCAAGGGCGCTTTCACGGGGGCCGATGCCAACCGGAAAGGAATTATCGAGTCGGCCAACGGGGGAACGCTCTTCCTTGACGAGATTGGCGAAACAAGTCCTGGGATGCAGGTCAAATTGTTGCGGGTTCTTCAAGAGCGAATGGTCCGGCCGCTCGGCGGGACGCAGGATATTCCGGTTGACGTCCGCCTGATCGCCTCGACAAACCGCGACCTGAAGGCCATGGTGGCGGAGAACCAGTTTCGCGAGGATTTCTTTTACCGGGTCAGTGTTATTCCCATCCACGTTCCGCCGCTGCGCGAGCGCACGGATGATATCGAACCACTGGCGCGGCATTTCCTTAAGAAATATGCTCTGGAAATGGGGAAGCCGGTAAAGGACTTCGAATCAGGTGCGCTTTCAGCCCTGACGCATCACCTGTGGCCCGGTAACGTTCGCGAGCTGGAAAATGCCATCGAGCATGCCGTGGCCGTGAGCGGCGATCGTGACGGGATGGTGGGCCTTGAGCACCTTCCTGGCGCGATCCACGGAATGGAACCGGCCGGCGAGACGCATGTCGGAATCCCGAAAGAGGGCCTGAACTTTGAATCGCAGATTGCCGGGGTCGAGAAGCGCTACCTGGTGGAGGCTTTGAACCTTGCCGGAGGCGTGCGGCGCCATGCGGCCGACCTGCTGCACATGAGTTACCGGTCGTTTCGCCACTATGCAAAGAAGCACGGCGTTTGAATGCCGCTGATACGTTTGAAATGGCAGGTCCCACATTGAAGGAAAGCTCCGGGAACAATCGAGATTCCATGCTCCCGCCGGGGGCAACGTGGTGGGCAGTGTCGCCCTTGGTCGTGCTCAGCCTGATTTTGCTGGTCACCTTCCTTGTTTATAGCAACACGCTCTGGTTTGAGTTTGTTTATGATGACCGCGGCCAGATCCTGGCCAATGTGCAGGTCCATGCCTGGCGCTACGTTCCGCAATATTTCTTTGAAAGAGTGTGGAGCTTTGCTTACCCCGGAATTCAGGGCAATTACTACAGGCCCATCTTTCTGCTGTTCCTGCTTCTGAATTACAAAGTCTTCGGTCCCTTCGCTGCGGGGTGGCACCTGGTGAGTGTGGCCGCGCACGTGGGCGTTACGTATCTGGTGTACGTGCTGGCGCGAAGGCTGGCCGGCGATGACCGCACGGCGCTGATTGCCGCGCTGATCTTTGGAGTCAATCCGGTGCACATCGAATCCGTGGCATGGATTTCGGGCGTCACCGATCCACTGCTCGCTCTGTTCCTGCTGCCTTCGTTTCTCTGCTATCTCAACGCGAGAGAGGAAAAAGTGCATCGCCGGGCGTGGATTGCGGGGTCGGTGGTTCTCTACGGGCTTGCCATGCTGTCAAAGGAAACGTCCCTGATCCTCCCGATTATCGTTTTTGCGTATGAATGGCTCTGGCACAAGCCGGTGGGGTCCAATCGGTACCGATCAGCTTTCGAGCGCGCACGGGCTGCCACGTTGCAAATTGTGCCGTTCGTGTTGCTCACCTTCGTTTATCTGGCCGTGCGCTGGCACGTGCTCCAGGGGTTGGGGCACACGATGGTTCCGCTGAGCGTCTCGACCATCATCTTCACCTGGCCGCACTTGATGTTGTTCTACCTGCGCCACCTTGTCTGGCCTTTTGGACTTAGCGTTTTTTACAACGTGCCCTACGTCAGGACGCCGGCTTTGGTCCCTTTTTTTCTGCCTCTAGCAGGTCTTGCAGCGGTGGGATTCCTGGCCTGGCTTGCGGTGCGCAGGCTGGGGAGAACTTCAATGCCAGAGGGCCGCCTGGCGGTTTTTTGCTGCGCCTGGATTCTGATTCCGTTTATCCCTCTGCTCGACCTTTCGGTTTTGCCCGTTGGAGAAATCGCACACGACCGTTACCTCTATCTGCCGTCAATCGGTTTTTCGATTCTGCTGGCCATGGCTCTGAGGCGCATTCGCTTTGGGAAGCTGAAGTTCCTGGGCATGCCGGCGTTGCAGGCGGCTGCCGTGCTGTTGCTGGCGGCGGTGCTTGGGGTGGCGACAACAATCGAGGACCGTTACTGGGCGAATGACATGAAGCTTTACGCGCGCGGAGTCGAGCGCACGCCGCACAACAAGCTTGCGAGGACCAATCTGGGCAACGCCATGGGTGAGCAGGGGCGCTACACTGAGGCTCTTGCCCTCTACCGGGAAGTTCTGGCGAGCGATCCGCAGTTCTGGCTGGCAATTTACAACACCGGCTACACCTATTACCGGATGGGCCGGCTGCGGGAAGCCGAAGAATACCTGAAGCGCGCGATCGCGGTGAACGGAGTTGATAGTGACGAGTATTTCTACCTGGGGCTTACCTGGCTGAAGCTCGGCGACGTTGAAGACGCGGAAAAAGCAGTGCGGCACGCGCTCAAGCTCCAGCCGGGAGGGCTGGCCTACCATTTTGCGATGGGGATGATTCTAAAACTGAAAGGCGACATCCCCGGCGCGCTGGCCGAATTCAGGGAGGAGTTGAGGAATTTTCCTGAAGAAAGCGGCGCAGAGCAGCAGATTGAGGCCATCAGAAGCATTCAGAGGCAAACCAATGAAAAGTAGAGCCGCTCAGCCAGGGTCGGAAGGACAATCTACTACAGGGCAGCAGAGGGGGTCAGATCGCTCCACCGGATGTTATACTTCCATCGCCCGCCAACCCCCGGCGCAAGTGACTGTTTTTGTCGTAGAGGTTCGACAAAAACCGGCATGCGCTTGTCGTCTACCGAGTTGGTATCAGAGCACACCACTCGGTGGTATGATAACTCCTTGAATTTTCATAGTGCGGGAGGTTTATAAAGAATTCTTTCGGTTTAACCGATTTGGAACCTAAGATGCACGAGTATGAGCGGCTTTGTTAGATTTGACGATTCAGGAAGGTTTAAAGGAGGAATGAATGCGAAGAGATTCAAAAGGGTTCTCGCTGATTGAACTGCTGATCGTCGTTGCGATCATCCTGATTATCGCTGCGATCGCGATCCCGAACCTGCTGCGCTCGAGGATTGCTGCCAACCAGGCGTCGGCGGTTGGGACGTTGAGGACCTACAATACGGCCGAAGTTACCTATTCTTCGACTTACAACAGCGGCTACAGTGCAACCCTTGGTTACATGGGCCCACCGGCCGCGGGCGCCATGCCCACATCCACGGCTGCCGGCCTGGTTGACAACGTCCTCTCAGGCGGTACGGCTACGGCAATGGGAGCGGTGAAGAGTGGTTACAGCTTCACGTACTCTCCCGGGCCCGTCGTTGGCGGCCGGATCGACACCTATGAGTTTTGGGCTGACCCCGTAACACGCGGGACCACCGGTACAAATTCCTACTACACGGACCAGTCCGGCGTCATCCGCCAGAACTCGAACAATACGCAGGCCAGCTCGGCGGATTCACCTCTCGCGGGCTGATTCTGCGGCGTCTCGATTGGGTCTAAGTCCGGCAACTCCGCGGGGGAACCTTATGGTTCCCCCATTTTCTTGCAAACGTCCAGCCTGTGTTGACGCCTCGAGCAGGCAGTTTCTCAGAAAAGGAACCACGAGACCGATCGGCACTGTGGCGACGGTGTATTGCGATTGTATCCAGCCGGAGGGCGGATGAGCTCGTTTCGCAGAGCGGACAATCCTGAATCTCCAGCGACGACAGGGCACGCCGGCAGCAGGCAGGCAGTCCGGCATCGTGACACGCTTCTGATCACAGCGCTCATCCTGTGCGCGGCGCTTCCTTACCTCAATACGCTTCTCAACGGTTTTGTCTATGACGACAACCGCCAGGTGCTCGACAATCCCTACCTGAAGAGTTTCCATTTTCTGCCGCAGGTATTTGGCACCACGGTCTGGTCATTTGTGGGGATGCAGGGCGTCTCCAACTATTACCGTCCCATGATGACCTTTGGATACGCGGTGTGCTACCACCTGTTTGGGCCGCTGGCCTATGGATTCCATCTTGTGAATGTCTGCCTGCACGTGGGGGTCGCTCTACTGGTGTTCGTGGTGGCGCGCAGGCTGTTTAAGGACCGGGCGGTCGCGTTTGTGGCGGCCTGCCTGTTTGCGTTGCACCCCATCCATACGGAAGCAGTTGCCTGGGTGGCGGCCGTCACCAGCCTTGAGGTTACCTTTTTCTACCTGCTCACTTTCTGGCTTTTTCTCAGCATGGCCCGGCCCCGCGGCGGAATTTCGCCCTGGGTCAAGCTGGCAGCGCTGGTGAGTTTTGCTCTGACGATTTTTTCCAAGGAACAGGCCCTGACCTTTCCTCTGCTGGCTTTAATCTATGAGCATTTCTTCAGGGATGACCGCGCCGGAACCACCTTCTGGCAGAAGACGCGCCGCTATGGCGAGTTCTGGCTGATGGATCTGGCGTATGTGCTGTTCAGGGTTGAGCACCTGGGGGCATTTGCGCCACAAATCCAGTTGTCGCGGCTCGGGTGGTACCCGAGTATCCTGTCGGCGCTGGCGCTGGCAGGGCAGTATCTTGAAAAACTCTTCTGGCCGGTCGAACTCTGCGCCTACTATGTGTTCCACAAGGGGACCTCGATATTCGAGCCGCGGGTGCTGCTGGGAATTGCCGCACTCGCTGGCTGCCTGATGATTTTTGCGGTCCTTGCCCGGAGGAACAGGACGGCATCGTTCGGATTCATCTGGTTCTTTATGACTCTGGCGCCGGTACTCGATGTCCGGTACCTTGCGGGGAACGTCTTTGCAGAACGCTACCTTTACCTGCCGTCAGTGGGTTTCTGCTGGTTGGTGGGATGGGCCGGTGTAAAGCTGTGGAGAGCACTCCAAGGGCGCCGCAGCGCCTGGAGGTACGGTCTGCCGGCCACGGCTTGCGCGCTGGCTCTGCTTATGACAGTTCGGGTGGTGGCGCGAAACCGCGACTGGCGCAGTGACGAGGCGCTTTACAGCCAGACGCTGAAGGTCTCGCCCGGAGCTACCAATATCCGCGAGAATCTTGGCGTGGTTGCGTGGAACCACGGCAGGATTGACCAGGCGGAAAAGGAATGGAGCATCGCTCTTAGTCTGAATCCCAACTCTCCCATCACCCTCACCAATCTCGGGCTGGTTTATGCCAAAAGAAAGCAGTACGGTCAGGCTGAGAAATACTTCCGCGAAGCCATGCTGCGCAAACCGGACTACACCGACCCACACCTTAATCTCGGCAGCTTGATGTTGGACCTGGGCCGGTTTGAGGAGGCGGAATGGCAGTTGCGCGCCGCCGTGGCATTATCGCCTCTGATTCCAAGCTGCCACAACAAGCTCGGAAAGTTGTATCTTAAGGAGGGGCGTCTTCTCGAAGCGGCAGAACAGTTTTTGCAGTCTGTTCGGGCGGCGCGAAACTTTGAAGGGTATGACGGCCTTGGCGATGTCTACCTGCAGCAGCAGGACCTGACGCGGGCGGAACAGGCTTACGCGGCGGCGGCGGAAATCAATCCCTACGACAGCCGCGCGCACTTCGGACTGGCCCGCGCGGCGGCCCTGGGCGGCCGGCGGAAGGCGGCTCTGGCCGAATACGCGCGCGGGTTTGAGACCGACCCGAACAACCAGAAAGCAAGAAGCGCCGTCCAAGTGTTAAGGGCAAGTGGAAATCATGAAAGAGAAGATTCAGAACAATAACCGGCCGGGTAGAATTCAATTCCTGGCAGGTGTGTGCGCGGTGTGGAGCGCGCTGCTGTTGCCGCCAGCCCTCCCGGCTGCACCACCCGCTGCTGCAAGCCTGCCGTTGGATGAATTCATCACCAGAGTGCAGAGCAGCTACCACGACGTTCAGGCAATTCGTGCAGACTTCACGCAGACCTACGACGCTGGAGGCGCCAACCGGGTGGAATCGGGAACGGTTGTTTTTGCCCGCGGCGGCCGCATGCGATGGGACTATCGCGAGCCGGAGAAGAAGATTTTTCTCTCGAACAAGAAGGAGGTCCTGCTCTATCTGCCCGAGCAGGGCCAGCTTAACCGCTCATCGGTGAAGCAGAGCGAGGACTATCGTGTTCCGTTTCGCCTGCTGCTTTCCCGGCTTGACTTGCGGAAGGTTTTCTCCAGGTTTGAAGACGCTAACAACCAGTTCCAGCACCCGCCGGAGGATCGTGTGATTATCGCTTATCCGAAAAATGCGGATAAGCTGGGTTACAGGCACGTTGTCATGGAATTTGATCCGCAGATGGACATCCGGCGGCTGGTAATCGTCTATACCAACAACACGGTGATGAAGTTCAATTTCAGCCACATTGACCGCAACCCCAGCCTGGCGTCCGCACTGTTCGAACTGACTCCGCCCCCCGGAACCCAGGTTATCAATCACTAAGAAACAGCCGCACCGCCACTTGTGGGCGTGCTCAGTATCTCAGACTCACGGCTATTCACTGAGTAGCTGGAATCCGCAATCAGAAAGCAGACGCACAGCTACGTCTCGTGCTGTCCGTTCAGGACGAGATCCTGGATTGCGGCAGCAACTCCGTCTTCGTCGTTGGACTTTGTGATATGCCATCCATCTTCGGCCAGGCCCGGCGTTGAGTTGCCCATCGCCACCGGACAGCCGGCCAGGCGAAGCATCTCAAGGTCGTTGTAGTTGTCGCCGATGGCCATCACTTCGCTGGCATCGCAGTCCATCTGCTGGAGCAGCCACTTCAGTCCGCTGGCCTTGGAACACCCGAGGTTCATGACGTCCAGCAGTGAAACGTCGCGTTCAAAATACTTGGTCCAGGTGAGGTGAACGTGCCGGCCTGCGTCTGATGCGCGCAGCACATGTTCCAGCGGTTCCAGAAACGCCGGCGCGCCGCCAAACATGATCTGGATGGGATCATCAGTCAGCGCTGCGGGAAGGTCCATCACCTGCAGCAGGTATTCCCGCGCCGTTTTCAGGTACCAGCGAAGCGGTCCGTCGGGCGACGCGTTCTGCTGCATCATCACCTGCCCTCGGCTGGCCCTGTCGAAGATTGCCACGGCGTAAGGGCGGTAGTCGATGGCGGCTTCCAGCACCTGGACGGCGATCTTGCGGGGCAGAAAGTTGTGGTGGAGAAGGTCGCCGGCGAGTGTTCGAACCACGGCGCCGTTGGAGGTAACCAGGGTGACAGGGCAGGGAAGCGAATCGAGCAGCGGACTGGCCGAATGATACCTGCGTCCCGTGGTGATCACAATCCTGATGCCACGCTCGGAGGCCGCCCCAAGTGCCTGGCGATTGGCCGGCGAAATTTCAGAATTGTTGTTCAGCAGGGTTCCATCAAGGTCAACTGCAATCACGCGAATGGGCATCCTGATTGAATTGTAGCATGGGGGAACTCTTGTCGGCATGCACTGCGGGGCCTTTGCGCGGTTGAAACTAGCGGAAAAGTGCAGAAATTGTCAGGCTGGAATGCGGCGTGTTATATTAGCGAGGTTACAGCCAAAATGGGCGCGTAGCTCAGTTGGGAGAGCGCGGCGTTCGCAACGCTGAGGTCGAGGGTTCGAATCCCTTCGCGTCCACCATTCTTCGAATCCGCTGATTGCTTCAAACCTGTCAAAAAGACCCGGCCGGGTCTCCAGTCCGGGATTTCCTTCGCCGATAGAGATAATGTCCGCTGAGGTGGAGCACGTCATGCATTGCACCAAATGTGGCCAGGAAAACCCGGACTCGAACCAATTCTGTTCACGTTGCCACAATCCAACCAGCTTTACATGTCCGGCCTGCAAGCATGTGCAGGACCATGGCGGGCAATGCGATCATTGCGGACTCGATTTTGTAAAGTTCGCAATGATGCTTGTCTCTCAGGGCCAAACGGTTGCCCAACAGGCGCGGCAACGGAAGAAAGGGCGGGGCGAGATTTTACGGCAGATTATCCTCCTGCCGATTACGGGTGGGTGGTCGCTCCTCAAGTATTTGAGGCAATCGAAAGAGGCGGGCTGATGACAAGCCAGCCCGAGCAGGTTTCTTCCTTATCCTGAAAGATTGGCAGGGGCTTTGGCCGCCGGGGGGAGGATCAAAAACCGGCGTGACGACTTACTTGTTCTCCGTAGCGGCCATGTATTTCTGGGCGTTTTCCAGAAGTTGCTGCGCCTTCGGCAGGTGCGCAACGGCGTCCTCCACCAGCGGATCGTTCTCCACGCGGATTCGGTGGGCCACGTTTGAGCCGTAGATGTCTTCAATCAGCCGCTCCCGAATGCGCAGCTTGACAAAATCCATGTTCGCCTGCAAATCGGCGTCCGTCACGGGGATCTTCTGCGCCGTCAGGAACTTCTTGAATTCCGCTATGTCGTCGTCCGACACCTGGAAGTCTTCCGGGATCGTCTTGTGAACTCCCAGGTACTTTTGAGCAAAGCTGAAGAACGCTCCGTTCTGGACCAGCGTACTCTCCACATCGTTCAGCTTTTCAGGGTCCAATTTGACGTCCGGGCTGATTCCGCCTCCGCCGTAGACTTTCCGGCCGCCGTCGGTCAGCCGGACTTCCGAATGGGGCGTTGGAACACTTTTTGGATGGTAGTAATAATCGTATAGCGAAACTGCGTCATAATCGCGCTGGATGAGGCGGCCGCTGGGCGTGTAATAGCGGGCGGTGGTTAGCGCCAGACCCGTTTCGTCACTCAGCGGATAAACCGTCTGCACGAGACCCTTGCCGAAGCTGGTCTCGCCCATCACCAGGGCCCGATCGTGGTCCTGCAGGGCGCCCGTCACAATTTCAGCCGCGCTTGCCGTCATTCGATTGATCAAAATAACGA
>OBIZ01000131.1_pt1 | contig 13703 bp, 11 predicted proteins | sample 1519801 | NCBI WGS metagenome assembly OBIZ01 (sample SAMN01911456, study PRJEB22533) | soil metagenome | biome: Soil | place: Malaysia | collected 2012-04-30 | depth DG_metagenome m | reverse complement strand
AAAAGGAGTTTCTGATCTCTTCCAAGACTGAAAAGCATTTGGAAAGCAGCCTCCGACGCCGCGCCTTTCTGATGGTTCTTGGCGGCGCAGCCCTGTCGGTCGTCTGCATGGCCATTTTGCTCGGAAAGCTCGGGCTACTATGAGAACCACTCTTCCTCGCGGGCAATGGTTTCTCGCCGGTCCGTTAAAAGTCTCCCTGGCCTGGTGCGTTTGATGGTATAATATCTTGACGCTTAACACCACGGTTGTGTGGTGCGATTGCTCCGATTGATTGCGTATCTGATCTGAGAAGTCCCGCCTTGAGTTTCCTCCGTATGTTTTTAGCGTAAATCAATGTGCTCTGGCCTGGCCAGTTTGCGCGTACGCAGGTTCAATTTGCGCGCAGCGGCCGTTGATGCCAGAAAGAGAGAAGATTAGACTCGTGCAGAATTTTGCAGAACTACAGATTTCAAACTACACAAAGGACCGTTTGTCTCGGGCTGGTTATTCAACACCCACCCCGATTCAGGCTGCGGCCATCCCGCAGGCGCTCGAGGGCAAGGATGTGCTTGCCACAGCGCAGACCGGGACCGGAAAAACGCTGGCTTTCCTGGTTCCCATCATGGAGGACCTGTTGAAGCAGAAGACGCCCGGACTCGCGGCGCTCGTCCTTGTCCCGACCCGCGAACTTGCCATGCAGGTCGCAGAACAGTATGACCGGTTGCGAGGCAAACAACTTCCCGTCGCGGCCATCATTGTGGGCGGATTATCTGAAGGACAACAACTCGCCGCCCTCCGCAAAGGAGCTCGCCTCGTAGTCGCCACGCCGGGCCGCCTGGAAGATTTCATCACCCGCAAGCTGATCAGTTTTCGGGAGCTCAGGATGTTGGTACTTGATGAAGCCGACCGCATGCTCGACATGGGGTTCCTTCCTGCCATTCGCAGGATTGTGGCCACCCTTCCAAGGGAACGCCGGACGCTCTTCTTTTCCGCAACTCTCGAGGCGTCAGCGGCCCGTCTGGTGGAAGACTACCTGAAGAACCCCGTGCGGCTTGCCTTTGGGTCGGTCTTGAAACCCTCGGAAAACGTACATGTCCAGGCGCTGGAAGTTTCCCATCACCGCAAGCAGGAGGTGTTGCAGCAGCTGCTAACCCAGGAGACAGGGCGTTGTCTTGTTTTTGCCCGGACCAAGCGCGGCACCGAGCGCCTGGCGAGGACGCTGAATCGCAACGGTTTTACCGCTGCAATGATTCACGGTGACCGCTCGCAATCGCAGCGGAACGCCGCACTGGCAGGGTTCCAGAAGGGGCGATATCGCGTCCTTGTGGCCACAGACCTTGCTTCCCGCGGTATTCACGTTCAGGATATCGCGCACGTCATCAATTACGACCTCCCCGATATCGCCGAAAACTTCATTCACCGCGTGGGAAGGACCGGTCGCGCTGGACGCCGGGGTGTCGCTTCCACACTCTTTTCAACCGATCAGCGGACTGATTTGTTTCTGCTGGAGCGGGCGTTAGGTATTCAGATGGAGCGCGCGCAGGCGGGAACGGACCTGTCCCAAAAGCATGACCGCCCCAGGCCCAACAAGGACCATACAACCCCGCCACCCAAATCCCGGCTGACTCCCCTTCCGGGAGAAGTGCTGCAGGCCCAGATGTAGCATTCCGCCAATGGCGCCGGGTCCCGGCCCGGCGCTGTGGATATGGGCCATCTTTTCCTGGACCATAGCGAAACCGTGGCATTTCTACGAGGGTCATTCATCGGCCGCCTGGCTATAGCGCGTGTATGCCCGTATCGACTTGCTTGAATTCGAGAGCCATCGAAGTGTAGCTTAAAGAGGCAACTAATCTGACTGAGGGAATCTCGATGCTCGATTTAGGTTTTGTTCGAAGTCATCTCACCCTGGTTCGCGAAAAGATGAAAGACCGCGGAATAGCGGGAATCCTGACAGACTTTGAATCCCTCGACGCGGAGCGCCGCAAGCTGCTTTCTGAAGCAGAGGGCTTGAAGGCCCAACGCAACATTGTATCCGACGAAATTGCTGCTCTTAAAAAACAGAAGCAGGACGCCTCCAGCCTGATTGCCCAGATGAAGCAGGTAAGTGTCAACATTCAGCAGCTTGATGAGCAGGCCAAGGCTGCGGACGAGAAGCTGCGTGATCTGTTGCGCAAAGTCCCGAATATTCCCCACGAGACCGTCCCCATTGGGCGAGGCTCAGAGGACAATCAGGAAATCCGGCGATGGGGAGAGCCCCGCAAGTTTGACTTCGAGCCCAAGGCGCACTGGGACCTGGGCCCGGCGCTTGGCATCCTCGATTTCGAGCGTGCGGCCAAGATTGCGGGGGCGCGTTTTGCCGTTTATTACGGAGTGGGCGCAAAGCTGGAGCGGGCGCTGGCCCAGTTCATGTTGGATGTTCATACCCGCGAACACGGCTACACCGAGGTTTTACCGCCATTCATCGTGAATTCAGACAGCTTGTTTGGCACCGGGCAGTTGCCGAAGTTCGCGGAAGACTCATTCAAGCTGGAGGGAACGGATTACTGGCTGATTCCTACCTCGGAAGTTCCGGTCACCAACCTTTTTCGGGATGAAGTGCTGGAGGCTGAAAATCTCCCCGTCAAGTATTGCGCCTGGACCGCCTGTTTCCGCAGCGAAGCTGGCTCCTACGGGAAGGATACGCGCGGCATCATCCGCCAGCACCAATTCCAGAAAGTCGAACTCGTCAAGTTCGCCCTGCCCGACAACTCGTACGACGAGCTCGAATCCCTCACCCGCAACGCGGAGGCCGTTCTTCAGCGCTTGGGACTGCCCTACCGCGTTGTCGCATTATCAACGGGTGATCTTGGCTTCAGTTCGGCCAAGACGTACGACCTGGAGGTCTGGCTTCCATCAAGCCAGGAATATAAAGAGATTTCCTCCTGCTCAAACTGCGAGTCTTTCCAGGCGCGACGCGCCAACCTGCGTTTCCGGCGTGGGAAAGGCGGAAAGGCAGAACTGCTCCACACCTTGAACGGAAGCGGCCTGGCAGTAGGGCGCACCTGGCTGGCAGTACTGGAGAACTATCAGCAGGAAGACGGTTCCGTCGTTGTCCCCGAGGCTTTAAGGCCCTATCTGGACGGCCTCGAACGAATCACCCAGCGAATATGACCCAGCCCATCTAGATTTTCTGGCCGTCAGGGAGACTTCAATCAGCGCACCGGTGGATGCTTCTTGTGGGCAGTACGGATAGGTTCCGGCATGTATCTGTGGAACTTGCCGGGTTCATGCTGGTGTTCAAACTGGATGGTGGTGTGAGTAATGCCGAAATCACTTGCCACGATTTTACGGATCTGGTGGGCGATCTTTTCGCTCTCCGAAGTTGCCATATCCAGGATGAGAACGTGGCATGACATGGCGTGAGTTTCCGATCCCAGGCTCCACACGTGGACGTCATGTACCTCGCGGACCCCGGAGACCCGCAAGACTGACTTCGCAATGCCGTCCAGAGTCATTCCTTTAGGGAGGCTTTCCAGCAGAATGTTTGAAGATTCCGTGATGATGCCCAGGGCTCCCCAGAAAATCATCCCGGCAATCAGGAATGCCAGCAGCGGATCGATCAGCGGTTGGCCTGTGTAGCGGATCAGAAACGCCCCGGCAATGATCCCCACGTTGGAAAGCGCATCACCCAGGTAGTGGACAAAAACCGCGCGCAGGTTCAGGTCCCGGCGCTCCCTCGCCAGGCCCAAAGTGACGCCTGAATTGATCACCAGCGCTACGATTCCCACAACCAGCATCTTGCCGGTGGCGACTTGCTCCGGGGCGACGAGGCGCTCGTAACCCTCAAAGCAGATGAAAAGGGAAACACCCACCAGGATGAGCCCATTGACAAACGCCGCCAGCACACCTGCACGCTGGTAGCCGTAAGTTTTCCGGTGGTCGGGCGGTTTACGTTCCAGATAAAGCGCAAGCCAGGAGAAGATTAGCGTGGGAACGTCCGTCAGGTTATGCCATCCGTCGCTGACCAATGCGAGGCTGTGGGCCACGTGCCCCACTACGAACTCAGTGACTACAAGTGCAATCGTCACCACAACTGCGGCTTTCACAACCCAGCCTCGTGACGGCTTGTGTTTGTGAGTGTGCATTCACGCCCCTCCCCTCGGATTCTATTCCAGACCTCGGCCACCCGCAACGGGCGGTTATGCAGAGGCAGGATTTATCTGTGGAACACTGACCCGCGGGCTTCGCATTGGAAGGGAAAAACAGCGGCGTGGGAAGGATCTCTGCAGGCATAAAACCAATTTCAGTTCCTGGCAATCCAAGTGGTTGATATGGTGTGGGAAAGGCTTTCGTCTGGAGCAAATTGGACATCTCGGATGGGGTTGGACCCGCAAGTCGTCACGCTGGAGGGAGGAACTTCTTGCGTAGGAAGCATCCTCCATCGAAAGGCGGTGTTCCTTACCGCGACGTTTTCCTCCAAGCGGGCCGCAATTAATATTATAATTCTTAGAGTAAGCGAAATACTGGTTTGCATGGCCGGAGAAAACCGGCCATCGCCGCGGGGGCCGAGAAATGTTTAGAAGATCAGGTCTTCCAATCCGGGTGTGGAGTCTTTATGCCGCCCTTTTGACGCTGGCCTTGTTCGGGCTTCTGATAGTAACGTCCTCTGCGATGCGGAGTCAGCAAGCCGCATCGGGGGCGGCCGAGACTGCGTCTTCTACCACTGAAAAAGGCCCCGCTGCGGCCGATACGAAAACTAAGGCTGACCAATTCAGGATCCCAGTGCGAGTGGAAGTTGTTAACGTTCCCGTCACGGTACTCGACAAGCGCGGCAATCCGGTTATTGACCTTACACAAAACGATTTCAGAATCTACGAAGACGGCAAGGCCCAGAGCATCCGCTACTTCAGCAGTGAAACGATGCCGCCCCTCCGCATCGGCCTGCTGGTTGACACCAGCAACAGCGCCCGCTTTGAACTGAAGTTCGAGAAAGATGCGGCCAGCGAATTTGCATACACCATGCTCCGCGGGCTCAACAGCAGGAACCAGGTTTTCCTCGAAACATTTGACGCCAACGCCTCCATCATTCAGGATTTCACCAACAATCCTGATGACATCAACGAAAAGCTTCGGGCCCTGAAGGCTGGCGGCGGCAAAGCCGTCTACGACGCCATTTATGAAGCCTGCAGGCACGTAATCACGAAAGCCGGCCCTCGAGAGCAGACTCGAAGGGTTCTCATCCTCATCAGTGATGGCATCGACGTTGGAAGCAGGCACTCGCTGGAGGAGGCGATTTCCATGGCGCACCGGGCTGAAACGGCCATCTATTCGATCGGGAACACCGCCAACGGATTTGCCAATCCCGGCGAAAAGTATCTCGAGCAGGTTGCGGAAGACACTGGGGGCGCAGCTTTCTTTCCGACGCGGAAGACACCCGGCACCGATTACCTTACGGGATACCTCTCACACGGCCAGTTTGACTCATTGGAACAGAACAAGGGACTGAATGCCGAAACCGGGATCTATACCGCCGAGAAAATGATTGCGCTTGCCGACTCGCTTGAGGCCATCCGGCGGCAGTTGACCAACCAATACCTGATTGGCTATCGACCGGCTGACAGCACGCTGGATGGTACTTACCGGAAGATCCGTGTTGTTGCCCATCGCAAGGGTGTGACTATCCGCTACAAACCGGGGTACTTCGCAACCAGCGATCAGTAAGCCAGCCTTGCCATACAACCTATCGTGTACCAAACCCAAATCATCACGGACCCCAGTTCGGTGTCGTGTTTTCTGATGGGTATATGCTGGGGAAGACGGCCAGGGCTCCTGAACCCCCCCCCTTTGGACCTTGTCTTGAGACGCTGGCTGGCAGATAATTGGAGGCTTATAATGCTCATTCATTTTCGCCCTCGGTCCGGGTCCAGCGAAGCAACCTGTAAAGGGCGTTCTATGTCTATTCAAGTGGACAATGGGCCAGAAGGGTAGCATTCTCAATACTATGGAAGCTGTGGTCCTGGCGGGAGGGCGGGGTACGCGGCTACGAAAGGCGCTTCCTGGTCTCCCCAAGAGCCTGGCGCCAATCGGCAGGCAGCCTTTTTTGAGCTACTTGCTGTGCTGGCTTCGAGACCAGGGGGTAAATGACGTTATCCTGGCGGTGGGCCATCGGCGAAAGGAAATTGTCCTCCACTACTCCCGTTGCGCTCCTCAGGGTATACGCTTGAGATATTCAGTCGAGACCACAGCGCTCGGGACTGGCGGAGCTCTCAGGAATTTACGTTCCATGCTGGAGGGTGAAGAGTTTCTCGTCCTGAACGGGGACTCGATATTCGACGTTGATTTGCGGCAAATGCTCTCCTTCCATCGCAGACACCGGTCTGAGACTACTCTTGCGCTTGCCAGCCCACCGGAGACTGGACGGTATGGCTCGGTTCTGATGGATGCCCGGGGCCGAATCAAGGCATTTGTTGAGAAAAAAGCCGCTACTCTGCCTGGTGACGGCGTCCGCCCCAAGCCATCACAGTTGGTCAGCGGGGGACTGTACATTATGAGCAAAAAGGTGTTGCGCAACATCCCCGGGCGGCGTGAGGTATCCCTTGAGAAGGAAGTCTTCCCTCGGCTGATCGGTGGCCCTTTTTACGGATTTCCCTCCAAAGGATATTTTATTGATATCGGGATCCCGGAGGACTACCGGAGGGCCAAAGAGGAACTGAAGGAGCGATTCACTGCATGTTGATTCGAGCCAAGGGGCCCCTGCGGATCAGCTTTGCCGGAGGGGGCACTGACGTCAAGCAGTTTTTTGAACAGGAAGGCGGGTGCGTCCTTAATGCGACGATCGGCCGCTACGTTTGGGGCACCCTGCGCAGCCGTAACGATGGACTTATCAACATCGAGTCAGGCGATCTGGGTTATATCGTCAATTACGACACGCAAACAGATCCCGTTTACGACGGCAAGCTCGACCTTGTCAAGGCCGGAATTCAGAGTCTGGGCGGCCATAGTTCCGCCGGTTTTGACCTTTTCCTGCACAGTGAGGCGCCCGCCGGTTCGGGTTTGGGTTCTTCTTCCACGCTGATGGTGTGCCTGGTAGGTCTCATGAAGGACTTCCTGAACCTCCCTATGACGGATTATGAGACAGCGCGTGCGGCATACCGAATCGAACGTGAGGAACTGCAAATCAAAGGCGGCTTGCAGGACCAGTATGCCGCTACTTTCGGCGGATTCAACTTTATGGAATTCGAAAAGGACCGCGTGATAGTCAATCCGCTGAGAGTTAAGCAGGAGGTCATCAACGAGCTGGAGCATAACCTTGTGCTTTGCTACACGGGATCAACACGCATGTCTGACGGGATCATCAAAGACCAGGTGGGCCGCTACGAAAAGCGCGTCGAGGATACTCTACATGGGCTCAGACGCCAGAAGCAACTGGCCGTTGAAATGAAAAATGCCCTCATGCAGCGGCGCCTGAATGATTTCGGTGAACTGTTGGATGAAGCCTGGCAAACCAAGAAAATGCTCTCACCGAAAATCAGCAATCCGAGAATTGATGAGATGTACGAATCTGCCCGAAAGGCTGGCGCCATCGGCGGAAAGGTAACGGGCGCAGGCGGTGGGGGCTACATGCTTTTTTATTGCCGTTTCGAATGCAAACACCGCGTAGCTGAAGCTCTGGCCAAACTGGGCGGGATTCCGGCCGGCTTCGCATTTGACTTTAACGGTCTGCAAACCTGGCGGGTAGATGGCAACTCGGCCCCGATATGATTCTTATGCCGCGGCGTGAAGGTATAGAACGAGTAAGGAATGAAAGGGAGGCGTGTTCTGCAGAGAGCTGTATTTCTCGATCGTGACGGGGTCATTATTCGCAAAGCCCCTGAGGGCCAGTACATAACAGCCTGGGAGCAGGTGGAGTTTCTTCCCGGGGTGGGCGAGGCGTTGCGGCAACTGAGGCAGAATGGTTTTCTGCTTATTGTCGTGACGAATCAGAGCGCCGTATCCAGAGATGAACTGGCGGTGGAAGTCCTGCAGTCGATCCACGAGAGAATGGTCCATCATCTTGCGCAGGAAGGCGTGACGATTGACGCGATTTATTATTGCCCCCACGATCGAAACGGGAAATGCCAATGCCGGAAACCCCGTCCAAGAATGTTGCTGCAGGCTGCGGAGGAGCACGGGATCGACCTTCACCAATCCTGGATGGTGGGTGACGCAGCAACCGACATCGAGGCGGGCAACGCGGCAGGTTGCAGGACCGTCTGGCTGCGACCTGCGAGCTTTGATGGTGAAAGCCCTCCCCCAGCTGAATTCAGTGCAACCTCTATTCAGGAAGCGGCCGGCTGGATATCAGGCGCGGGTTCCCGTGAATGAAAGTGCGGCGACCGAAATTCCTTGAGTCGTCTAGTTGCCGCGTGGCTGGTGTGCTGCCCGACTGGTCCATGCATCATGCGAATCGCCTATCTGACAGCCCGGTATCCTTTCCCGCCGATAGGAGGGGACAGGATGCGCGCTTACTACACCTTGCGCCACCTGCTCCGCTCTCATGAAGTCACCCTCTACGCCCTGGCATCAAAGCCAAACTCGCACTGGCAAAGCCACCATCCTGATCTGCCGGGCCTTGAACAAAAGTCTTTCCAAATGGCGAAAACAGCTTTTGTTTGGAACGGTGCTGGCGCTTTTTTTTCCGGCCTTCCCTTGCAGGTTAAGCTCTACCAATGTCCCGACCTGGTTCAAAAGCTGGATGCAGACATCCGCAGCGGGGCCTTGGATTTGTTGTTCGTTCATTTGATCAGGATGGCAGAGTACGCCCGGCCATACAGTCACCTTCCTCGTATACTGGATATGGCGGATTCGATCTACCAGCACTATTCGCGGATGCGCAAAATCTGGTGGAGCCCTCGATGGGTAGGTGCCCGGATGGATCGGAACAGAGTCCGTCGCTACGAAGCCGAAGTCCCACGTTGGTTCGACAGCGTTCTGATCCACACGGAGGAAGACCTGGAGTGGGTCCGGAAGCAGTCCGGGGCCACGAACCTGACACAATCCCTGATGGGTGTGGACGCAGACGAATACGCCTTCCGGGAAGGCCCTTACGATTCCCGCCGTATCATTTATTGCAGCAAGCTGGATTACTTGCCAAACGCCGATGCCGCCATTTACTTCGCGACCCGAATTTTCCCGCTCGTCCGGCGCCGGCTGCCGGACGCTCAATTCTCTGTGGTGGGATTCAACCCCCCGCGCTCCGTGCGCGAACTGGCGAGAATTCCGGGTGTCGAAGTTCGGGCCAACGTGTTGGATGTTCGGCAGGAGATGTCAAACGCGGCAGTTAGTGTGGCCCCGGTCCGGTTTGGTGCGGGAATTCAGAACAAGATTCTGCAGTCACTCTCGATGGGCATCCCGGTGGTAGCGACTCCCTTCGCAGCCAGGCCTTTTGGGGAACCTGCAAGCTCTCCGCTGCTTACCGCTGAAAGTCCCCAGGATTTTGCCGACCATGTTGTCAGGGTTCTCGACGACCCGCAGTACCGCATGCAATTGGCACGTGCGGGCCGGAAGCTGATTGAGGCGCACTTTCAGTGGGAACAAGTTCTGGCCCCTCTCGATCGAATTCTGGAGGGTCTCGCGGAGAAACGGTTCGAAGCACGGCAATGTTAAAACGGCAGATTCGCAATTCGCAATTGATGATCCTGGCATGCGACACGATCGCAATCCTGGTGGCGGTCCAGGTTGCAATCTTTCTGGGTACCGGGCAGTACCTCCTGCTGACGCAAGGGTTCAGGAGCATTGCCGTTGGCTACTGCTTCTTCCTGTCACTCCTTTTTTACATCACAGACCTCTACAACGTGCGGCGTGACCAGCACAGTGATGAAACCGCCAGTCTGGTAGTTCTGAATGCGGCGATTGCCGCGGCGTTCCTAACTCTCAGTTTTTATTTCTATCCCCGCTGGATCTTCGGAAGAAGCTTCTTCGTGATCCTTTTTCTTGGGACCCCGGGACTGGTGATGACGGGACGGCTGATATGGTCTCACCTTCGCGGGACGCTGGCTCGCCCTTCCACAGTAGCAGTCTTGGGTGACGGCCCCGCGGTCGAAGAGCTGGGTATGGTTGCACGCGAACACAAGCTGAAAGTGGTTAGCCTGCCGGTTGCGAAGTATGTCCCGATGCTGTCAGGCACTCACAGTCAGATTATTTCGCACCAAAACGGCACGGGAGAACTCCAGGATGCGATGACAAGTCTGCAGCCGGACATCATCGTCCTGGAACCTTCCGCTTCCCTTGATCCCGGTACAGCGCGGACCTTAATTGGTGCCCGCTTCTCAGGCATTGCAGTGCTCGACTTCCCCACCGCCTTCCAGATGCTCAGTGGTAAGCTTCCCCTGAATCACATGGACGGTCAGTGGTTCTTGAGTGCTCACGGATTTCAATTCTTCGAGAGCAACATTGCAGTCAGGCTGAAGCGGTTGTTTGACCTGGGGCTGGCGTTTGCGCTTCTCGTGGTGACGGCCCCGCTGCTGCCACTTATCGCACTGGGCATCAAGCTTTCGTCGAAGGGACCTGCCTTGTACGTCCAGGGGCGGGTCGGGCGGAATAGCCAGGTCTTCCACCTTTTAAAGTTTCGGACCATGTCCGTGGGCGCTGATTCGGAGGGCCCCTGGACTGTGAAGAATGATCCGCGAGTGTTTCCCTTCGGGCGGTTTTTGAGATTAACGAGGCTTGATGAACTCCCTCAACTCGTCAATGTGCTGAGAGGAGACATGAGTTTCGTAGGGCCGCGGCCCGAAAGTCTGGTGCTGGTGAAACTGTACGAGCGCGAGATCCCTTATTACAACCTGCGCAGCGCCGTGCGTCCTGGCATCACCGGATGGGCGCAAACCAATTATCCTTACGGGTCTTCGGTCGCGGATGCTGTGGAAAAGTTGAAGTACGATTTGCACTATATTCAGCATCTCTCGCTGCTGTTCGATATCCAGATTGTTTTGAGAACCATTCGAACCGTCCTGGGCCGCCATGGCAGCCAGTAAGGGAACGGGTCTGCGCGGCTTCAAGAGGGCGGACAGCTCGGGGCCGGGAAGGCGGAGTATCCTTGCCAAAATCGAATGCGCGGCGTAGGATTTTTCGTTAGCTCTCCGGGAACAGGCGAGGCCGGGACAATCGCATCCTGGGCCTGGATCGATGTTTCCCTCTTAATTCGCAACGCTCGAGGGTGAATGGGGCCCGGCAGCGGGCACTTAGAAGTAACAGAAACTTGGCGCTCTCCGCCAGCTATGGGAAAGAGCGCGGCAGACGGAATGCTCTGATGACAAGAAAGCTTGAAATAATGCTGGCCCTCATTCTGGTTGGGGCGTCACTCGCCTTAGGCAGTGTCCAACCCATTGCCTATTCGCTAGCTGAAATATTTGTCTTTCTCATCTTCGGCATATTCCTCTGGAGCCAGAAGCGGCACGGTCGCATCAACGTGTCATTGCCGGTGTGGCCCATCCTTTTTTTGTTGTGGATCGCACTCCAGCTGGTTCCGCTTCCACTCTCCTTCCTTGCCGCAATATCCCCGGCGCACAAGTTGACTCAAGCCTGGCTTGTACCAATCCAGCACGCGGGTTCCTGGGGTACCCTTAGCATTAATCCTGCCGCGACCCTCCTCGCTTTTTTCAAGATTCTTGCCTTCGTGGGTGTCTTTGTTCTGGCCATTCAGATGTTTGACTCCGCCAGGAGAAAAAGCACGATTGTGACGGCATTGATCGCGCTGGGGTGCTTTGAAGCAGGCTATGGAATTTTGCAGTATCTTCTGGGCTGGAATAAGATTTTTGGCTATACCAACCCTTATGATTCCTGGGTTGCTTTCGGCACCTATATCAACCGCAATCATCTGGCGGGATTGATGGACCTTACAGTTCCGCTTGCCTTCGCAGCGGCTTTCTACTCTTATCAACTTTGGTCAGACCCTCGGCGACGCGCTGCCTCGACAAAGTCCCGCGGTGAAAGCTCTCTCGAGTTCCGAACCGTTTTCTATCTGTTTCTGGCCGTAATCATGGTGATCGGCGTTGTGTTTTCCAACTCCCGCGGAGGCATCCTCTCGGTATCCTTTGCGTTGATTGCTCTGTCCGTCCTGACGCTCCTCAAGGTCCGGCGTAGGAGCTGGGGACTCGTAATCGCGGGGCTGGTTACTCTGGCGGTGGCTTTCAGTCTCTGGATTGGAATCGGAGACATCATGCACCGATTTGTAAATATGAGCCAGGCTGAGTACGAGGGTACGTTAACGCGAAGTATGATGTGGAGTGATACGATACAACTTTTTCGCCATAATCCCATTCTGGGTACGGGGCTGGGGACATTCGAAGACGCTCTGCGCCCTTTTCAGACGCATCTCGTCAATTTAACGATCGATCATGCCCACAATGACTATCTGGAGTTTGCTTCAGAGACGGGGCTGATCGGCTTCCTCCTTCTCTTCGCTCCCATTTTCTATCTCCTCATCCGGATGATTATTTCTTTTCTCAAGGACCACCGGCGTTATCGGAGCGCTGTCCTCCTGGGTTGTATAGGAAGTGCCTTGGGACTGTTGATTCACAGTTTGTTTGATTTTAATTTGCAGGTTCCCGCCAACGCGATGATTTTTGCCGCGATTCTGGGGATAGGATACAAGGCGGCGTGTGTTGAACCACGGCACGAGACTCAGGATGGCGAACCCTTAGCCATCTGAGACAAAGAGGACCCCTCCCGGCCTTCAGAACAAGCCAAGACTTAGAATTTCCTGCACGATTTCTTCAGGAGACCGCTCGCCGGTGGCAATCCTGAACTCTGCCTGACGGTAATAAGGAAGGCGCTGCTCAAAGAGCTTAAAGAAGCTTTCGCGGTCGCGGAATAAGGGGCGATTGTCCATAGTGGAACATCGCTTCCAGAGTTCCTCGATTGGACAATCCAGCCAGACGGTCGCCCCGCGGGTCTGCCGGATCAGGTCGAAATTGGGTCTCTGCACAAAAGTCCCTCCGCCCAGAGCGATGACGGCCGGGCCCTTCCTGGTAACTTCCACCAGGGCGGCGTGCTCAACCTGGCGAAAGAATGGTTCGCCGGCCTGCTCAAAGATCTGGCGAATCGTGGCCCCCTGTCCAGCTTCGATCACCGTGTCCAGGTCCACAAATGGCCATCCCATCCGTTGCGCCAGGATCGTGCCGACAGAGGATTTGCCAGCTCCCATAAATCCAACCAGGTAAATTAGTTTTTGCCGGTGGTTGTTCATACTGCAGGAAAAGGTCTCCGCGTGCAATTATAGGAGGCTGTGTGCTGATTCCGCAACTGAGGCCCGCTCACATCCGTTCCAGAAGGTGCTGGAGCGAGAGATCATGTCACGAAATGAGATGGAAGGTCAGAAAGGCCTGTTATGACCCCAGGCGTGAACAGCGTACGAGAGGAGCCACTTCAGAGCAGCCGGCTATTGCTGGCGAACGTGGATAGTACCGCTGAATGAGGTTACTTCCAGTGTGGCCTGCCCACTGCCCTGAGTGCCAAAAATGCTGTTTCCGGGCGGATGAAACGACCGTGAAGCAGGTCCCCGCGGAACCAGCGGAAACTGGTTGTCCAGCTTTCCGCGCACCGTTTTTGCATCAAGCTCGAAGGAAGCGCTCGAAGGACAAACGACCGTGATGTCGCCGCTGTAATCCGAGAGGATGTAATCGCCTCCAGGGGCAAAGTCCCCCTCGTAAATAATCGTGCCTGAAGTGGTCGTACCCCGCAGGCGGGTGCTGGTGGGGTTCACAAAG
>OBIZ01000130.1_pt1 | contig 13725 bp, 8 predicted proteins | sample 1519801 | NCBI WGS metagenome assembly OBIZ01 (sample SAMN01911456, study PRJEB22533) | soil metagenome | biome: Soil | place: Malaysia | collected 2012-04-30 | depth DG_metagenome m | reverse complement strand
CTTCGCCCGCCCCCAGCATGAACCGCACAGCGATAAAGACAAACAGGGCCGAACCGATGCCGGCGGGCACCATGGCTGTCAGTGTGGTAAACACGCCCCACCAGACCACTCCTGCCGTGAGCACCCAGCGCGGACCCAGATGGTCGGCCAGGCTGCCGCCAGGAGTCTGGAACAGCGCGTAGCCCACTACGAATGCGCTGAAAATCCAACCCAGCTCCACGTTGCTCAGGTGGTACTGCTCCATGATGGTGTGGCCGGCGATCGAGATGTTGACCCGGTCGAGATAGGCAATCGCGCTGATGACAAACATCCAGATCACAAGGAGCCAGCGCACGTGAGAAGAGTGTCTTTCAGCCATGTGATGATCTCCACCTGGAGTTGCGTGTGCTTTTCTTTCTGCAACTCATTCAATACGGATGATGACCTGAATGTGAGCGAAGTAGACCGTACCACATCGACTGGAGGAATCACACAAAATAATTGCAACGAGCCGGGTTCTTGCGTATATAGTGGGGTTCGGTTGGAGTGGTCTGAATAAACCCAAATTTCCGGCGTGATGCGCGATTTGAGAAGTGGAGACACCCTCGCGCGTGAACTGCAGGTGCAGCTACTATCACGCCGGCCCAAGGAGAGGAAACCAGTGATGAAGAAAGCGATGATCGTCCTAGCGATTGCTTCCGTGGCAGCAATGACTTTTGGTTGTGCGCCGCAAACTACTCAACAGCCTGCGGAGTCGGCTGCCCAGCCTGCGGAGCAGGTGCGCGCCATTAACCCCCCGGGAGCTCCGGAAGGGTTGCCTTTCAGCAATGGGATTCTGGTGGGTAACACTCTTTTTGTGGCGGGTACGGAAGGAACCGACGCCAACGGGAAGCTCGAACCGGACATCGAGAGCCAGACTCGGGCTGCCCTGGAGTCGATCCAGAAGATCGTCGAGGGCGGAGGGATGACGATGGGTAACGTGGTGGCCGTGAACGTTTACCTGTCGGACATCAAGGAGTTTGGGAAGATGAATGGCGTTTACAAGACGTTTTTCCCGGACCCCAAACCCACGCGCACAACTGTGCAGGTGGCCGGGCTTGTGAACGGCGCCCACATTGAAATATCCGCCATCGCCGTCAAGCCACACTAGTCTGCGGAACTGTTGCCGCGAATTTGAGTGAAACGCGCCGGCGGGTTGTCGGCAAATTCGGTAAGCGTCTTCCTGAGTGCAGTGAGGAAACCCGTTTTGAATGGAGTGCCGGACGGGATTCCTCATTGCCTTAGGCTTCTTTAAACAGCAGATGGCGCGGTTTCTTAAACAGGGCTTCGACCAATATTCGGAACGGCGGGATGGCTTTGCACCAACTCTTGCCGTCCGGCGCTCTGACAGGGTCGATCAAATCCCTAACGGGAAGGGAGAACATGAGACCATGATTCAACGCACGCACAATAAGATTTTTCTTGTCATCGCACTCGTCCTGGGTTCCATGGTTGTCATTCCAGCTTATGGCCAGTTGGGGATGTTTTCAAAGCAGCAACTCATCGAGTTCACGACGGAGTGGCAGGGGGCGCGGTTTGCCGACGGGCGTCCGGATGTACCCGACACAATGCTCGAGCGCCTTCGGGAGGTGACGGCGGAACAAGCCTGGGGAGTGCTGCAGCAGGCGGGATATCACAACCAGTTTGAGTCTGGGTGGACGGTGATCAATCCGCAGAAGCAGAGGCTGGTGGGGCGTGTGGTGACAGCGGTGTTCATGCCCTATCGTCCGGACCTGGACTCGGTGATCAGGGCCAATGCGAAAAAGGAAGGGGAAACGGTTCGGGGCGAGAATTCCTGGATCATCAATCGGCTGCAGCCGGGGGACGTGATGGTGGTGGACCTGTTCGGGAAGATCAAGGACGGGACGATCATCGGGGGGAATCTCGCCACCTCGGTGTTTACGAAGACCCATAACGGAATCATCGTGGACGGGTCGATTCGCGATACGGCTGAAATCGAGGAGATGAAAGGATTCCAGGTCTTTTGCCGGGGGACGGACCCATCGGCGTTAAGGAACGTGACGCTGATGGGCATCAACGTGCCGATCCGGATGGGGCAGGCGACAGTGATGCCGGGGGACATTGCAGTGAGCGATCCGGAAGGGATTACTTTCATTCCGCCGCAACTGGTGGAAAAAGTGGCAGATCACGCGGAGATGGAGCACCTGGTTGATGAGTGGGGATTCATGATGCTGCGGGAGAAGAAGTACAGCCCGGGGCAAATCGACGGCCAGTGGACACGGCAGATGATTGAGGAGTTCAATGCCTACGCGGCCAAGAGGGGGTCGAAGCTGCGGAGGGAGCTTCCCAAATAGCGGGGACTCATCCGATTTCTCGCGGGTGAAAGTGGACCCTCTTCTGGACTGACACGCAATCTGAAAAGTACCCGTCACCCCTTACCAGGATGGCCCTGCCGTGACTTGAGTGGAGTTATCGCGAGATGAGCAATGCTGACAACGATGTCCTGAAGTCTCGAGTGTCGCGGCGCAAGTTCCTGGCGGGTGCAGCCAGTGCTGCAACAATTTCAACACTGCCTGGCGCAACCTTTGCCCAAACCGCGGGCGGCAAAGGGGACGGAGGCCGAGGGACTTCTGCCGCAGCGGTGCTCCGCGTCGACATAAACCCAGACCATGTGGTGAATTCTTTCGACCCCGATGAAAGCCTGGGGAGTTCGATGGACGAGTTGTCCCCGTCGATCATCGAAAAGATCTACACTCCCGAGATTATCCGTGAATGCCTTTCCGCAGGCTGGGGACCCATCACGTATCGCCTCCACACTGAGCTGGCGATTGAAGCCTGGCATTGGAATTCGGACGGCGAATGGAGCGATCCAGACAAGCGGCAAGGGTACTTTACAGGCAACTCGACGCCAAGAGAATTGCTGCGGAATTCCTTTGGCTATCCGCTTCCTCGCCGTGGCACCACCAGCAACGGTGGATCCGCTCAGGGATACTCGCGGTTGACGGACGGAGATCCGACAACGTTCTGGAAGAGTAATCCTTACCTGACCCAGGCCTTTACCGGCGAGGACGACGCGCTGCATCCCCAGTGGATCATCATAGACCTTGCTGCGGCTCATAAAGTGAATGCCATTCGCATTGACTGGGGCGACCCGTATGCGAGTGATTACGAAGTCCAGTACTGGACGGGCGACGACCCCATGAGCTGGGAAGGCCAGTATTCTCCGGGCGGCGGGGGAGTTGCGCAGCAAGCTTCAGGGCGCTGGAATCTCTTCACTCATGGAAGCGTCCGTGACGGGAGTGGAGGGCAAGTGACGCTGAAACTTTCCCGGTCTCCAGTGGCTACACGTTGGATTCGCGTCGTGATGACGAAGTCTTCCTCCGACCCCGGAGCGTCTGCCGCGAGTGATTCGCGTGACCGGGTTGGCTATGTGATTCACCAGGTTTATGCCGGTACTCTTCAGGATGACGGAACGTTCATCGACCTCGTGAAGCATGCTCCCGACCCCAGCCAGACGGCGACGTACTGTTCTTCGACGGACCCCTGGCATTCCGCTCCGGACTTGAATTCACGCCGCTCTCAGACTGGGCTTGACCTCTTCTTCACCAGTGGGATCACGAACAAGCTGCCGGCCATGATTCCCGTCGCCATTCTATACAGCATCCCGGAAGACGCCGCGGCGCAGATTGCCTACCTCAAGAAGCGTGGATATTCCGTGGGGCGGGTTGAGATGGGTGAGGAGTGCGACGGGCAATATTGCATGCCCGAAGATTACGGTGCGCTCTATTTGCAATTCGCTGATGCCATCCAAAAGGTTGATCCTGACGTCAAGCTGGGCGGCCCGGTACTCCAAGGCATCAATCAGGACATTTCCGTCTGGCCGGACGCGCACGGGAGAACCTCCTGGTTCGGGCGCTTCCTGGACTACCTGAAGGCGCATGGGCGAATTCACGACCTGACTTTTGTCTCTTTTGAGCACTATCCCTTTGATCCATGTTCGGTGAATTGGGCGGACCTCTATCGTGAGCCGGAACTGACGCGAAGCTGCCTCCAGGCGTTGCGCGATGACGGTCTGCCAGATGGTATTCCACTGATGAATACGGAGAGCAATGTATCCTGGGAGATGACACCGTATATGTCGGATATTTTTTCGGGTCTGTGGCTGGCCGACAGCGTGGGAAGTTTTTTTCTCGAGGGGGGCGGGGCGTATTTCCATTCTCCCATCCAACCCCAGGCCCCCAACCGCGGTTGCCGAGGATGGGGCACGTGGAGCAACTTTGTTTGCGACTCCGATTTCAAGATCAAGGGGTATACGGCGGAGTATTATGCCAGCCATTTGATTAACATGGAGTGGGCGTCTCATCACTCGGGCGTTCATCACATGTTTCGAGTTACGGGGACCGTGAAGGATGCCGCAGGGAACGCGCTGGTTACAAGCTATGCGCTGAAGCGGCCGGACGGTGAATGGTCAATCATGCTGATAAACAAAGACCAGAACAACGCGCGGACGGTTCGGGTTGCGTTCGAGGATTCGGAAAGCGGAGATGTAAGCCATTTTGGAGGTCAGGTTCAAATGGTGACGTTTGGCAGCGATCAATATGTCTGGCATTCGACAGGACCCGACTCGCACGCCGACCCTGACGACCCACCCCGCCGTGCAACCGTTTCAGGCGGCCCCGACGCGCGGTTTACATTGCCCAAAGCTTCCATCACGGTGCTTCGCGGCAAGCTGGAGGCGAGCAAGCCGATGCGGTCATAGCAGGCTTGAAGAAGGAGGCGCAAGGCAGGGATTATCGGTCAAGGTAGCCCCAGCTCCTTCTTCACCCCTTCATAGAATTTTTCTTTGTCACTGATATCCTCCTTCTTGAGCTTGGCGAAAATGGCCGCCGTGCGGGCGGACTTTTCTTTTTCCCCCAATCTGTTGTAAGCCTGCATCAGCTGGTAATAGGCCTCGGCCAGATTCGGGTCAAGGCTGATAGCTTTCTCTGTTTCCTGGGCTGCCAGGTCTGGATGATTGCTCCGAAGCAGGATTTTCCCAAGCTGGTAATGGAGCGGCGCGTATTTCGGATCGACGCGCACGGCCTGCCTGTAAACCTCTTCGGCATCGGGCAGCCGGTTTTGGCGCATCAGGATTTCGCCCAGGTAATACCGGAAGTGCGCGTTGCCCGGATTTAGCTCGACGGCCTTGCGGAGATACGTCTCACCTTCCTGAATGTTTTCTTCGCTGACAAGACTGACTGCGTAGAGGAAGACCGCGCGGGCGGAATTGGGCTGGAGATCAAGTGACTCTTTAAGATATTTCCGCGCTTCGGCGTATCGCTTTTGACAATAGAGGCTCACGCCGGCGCTGTAGTACGGGTCTGCCCATTTCGGAGCCAGTCTGATTGCGTTCTGCAGCAGGGAGAGCGCAGTGTCGTGCTGGCCCAGATGCTGCTCAATTCTGGCGGCGAGCAGCAGGTACTGAGGCTGGCCAGCGTCCATGCGGACCGCAGTGGCCGCATTCTTTGCCGCGACCTCATATTCCCGCAAGAGATAGTTGGCCCCGGCCAGGAGATAGTAATCTCCTGCTTCCCGTGGTTCCTTGATGAGTGCGATTGCCGGTTCCGGCTGGTTGGACTCCAGGTAGGCCGCTGCAAGCCTGCGCTGCGTCTCTGTGGAATCAGGCTGGAGCGCATGCGCCCTTGAAAGATACGGGATTGCGTCGCCAGGCAGATGGTGCTCCAGAAACAACTGGCCGGTCGCCGCCTGCCAGTTGGAGTCCGATTCCAGGGATTTCGCCGCCTTGCTGGCTTCCTCCCTGGCTTCCTCAAGTCTGTTTGCTGCCAGTTCCGCGCGGACCAGATTGTAAGCAACGTCGGGCCGGTTCTCACTTGTCGTCTGGGCCTTGCGTAAGTGTTCAATGGCCTCGGCCGGCTGGTTCTGATCCAGGAGCAGAACCCCGAGGTTGTAATTTGCGTTGACGTCGTTCGGGCGGAGCGACACTGCAGCCCTGAGCTCCCGAAGCCCTTCTTTGACATCCTTGTTCCTCAGGAAGGCCATGGCAAGTCCGTAATGAGAGCTGAAAGATTTCGGCTGGAGTTCCACGGCCTGGCTGAAGGCTGAAATCGCACCCGTTGCGTTCCCGCTTTCGAGCTCAACTTCTCCCAGCATTTCGTAGGCTTCGCTGTAAGTCGGGTCAATCCGGATGGCAGATTTGAGTTCTGCTCTTGCCTGGCCAAAGTCCTTACTGGCCAGATACTTACTTGCCCGGCTGGTATGGGTGAGTGCAGACTGGGTTCCCGGGCCATTGTCCTGGTTGGCTGCGCAAGGTGAAGCCGCACTGACACTTACAAGGAGCGCAAGCAGAACATGAATCTTCAGATACTGATGCCTCACCATGTGTCTAATGTTAGACCATTCACGCCATGGCCACTGGATTTTCTCAAGAAGGGGGGAAGCTGTTTCGTGGCGTAAAACTTAAGAAAAAGCCCGGTAAATTTTCCTTGACATCGCCAAGTCACTCATGGTAACTCTCGGAACGTAACGCAGATTAATATTATCCGGTCCAACTTTCCATACGAGGAGGGGTGTTGTTCTCGTATTATGAAGCCCTCAGGCAAAAAGCCAACGTGGGTTACTGCGCTCCACCCAAACACTTGCAAATTAACATAATGGCAGGCTGCTATTTTCGTTCAATCGACCTTGTAGTACTTCTATGTGCCGACAGATGAGGCGCTTGTGGCATGAGATGAGGTGTTTGTCTCCTGGGCAGGGAGCCTTTGGAGACAAATCGCATGACCAAAGTATGATTGCGCCGAACCGGTGAGTGTCGGCTCATGGTGTGTGTTGCGTCGGGAGGAGCAGATAGCTCATGCAATTTTCACGCTGTTCTGCTCCATAGCGTTGGAATTTGTTCAACGAAACTTGGGTCGGATGTATGCAGCGTGAGACCTTCACGGTGACTGTTCGTTGAGTTTGATGAGCAACGGACTGTTCCCGGGCAGGGTGCGTTGGAAATATCGCGCCGTGTACAACAACAAGGGGGACGGAATCAGAGACAGATTGAGGAGGGATCTTATTATGAAACAGGGGCGACCCAATGTCCTGCTGTTTGCTTTATTGGTTTGTGCTTTGTTGGCTGTGGTTCCAGGGCTGCGAGCACAAACTGTGTCCGGATCCATTTCCGGGCTGGTATCGGACCCGTCCGGCGCTGTTATACCGAGCGCAACTGTAACCCTGCGTAACGGTGATACTGGCGAAGTCTTGAAGACAAGCACAAACTCAAGCGGCGCCTACGGCTTTCCCGTCGTGCCCGTGGGGCAGAACTATAGCCTTACGGTCGAGGCACAGGGGTTCAGAAACTACGTCCAGACTAAGATCGTCTTGCTCATCAACCAGAGCTTGCGTTTGGACGCCAAGCTTGAAATTGGAAGCGCCCAACAGTCTGTGGAAGTCTCTGCCCAGGCGGTCCAGGTAAACACCGAAAACACCTCAATGGGCGACGTGATTGAAAGCCGCAAGATGCTTTCCTTGCCGCTCAATGGCCGCAGCTATATCGATTTGCTCGGGCTGCAGGCGGGTGTTGTTCCTCAAACCCGTTCGGGAGCATTACAGGATAGGCCGACCGCAGGTACTGGCAGCGCTGGAAACTTCTCTGTCAACGGTGGCAGAGAGGCTTCCAATGGATTCATGCTCAATGGCGGCAACGTGAACGAGGGCAGAAACAACGGCTCGGGCCTTGTCCCCAACCTGGATTCGATCCAGGAGTTTAAAGTGATCACCACCGCCGGGTCTGCTGAATACGGCCAGTATTCCGGCGCAATTGTCAATGTGGTCTCGAAGTCCGGCACAAACAATTGGCATGGTTCGGCGTTTGAATTTCTGCGGAACGAGAAATTCGATGCGCGTAATTTCTTTGACCCGTCGCGCGGCGCTTTCAAGCGGAACCAGTTCGGCGCCACCGTTGGCGGGCCGATCATTAAGAACAGACTTTTCATTTTCGGTGATTACCAGGGTACCCGCCAGTCGCTGGGACTTTCCACCGGCCTGATTGATGTGCCCACTGCCGACCAGCGAACAGGCAATGTGGCTGACTTGCTTGATCCCAATGCCCTTGTACAAGGTTGCGATACGCCAGGTAGCGGTTGCATGAACGAGGTCTTGACCAACCGTCTGGGCTATACCGTAACCAATGGGGAGCCGTATTACGACCCGGGCTGTACGAGCACTGCTGATTGTGTCTTCCCCGGCGGCATCATCCCTCAGGCGGCGTGGTCACCGGCCGCTGCTGGAACGATAAGTTATATGCCCGAGCCGACTCCGGGTCTGGGCGGTTCAACCTTCTCGACGACGTCTGAGAAGCAGCACCTCCGGGACGATAAGTTTTCTGTTAAAGGGGACCTCGATACGGAGAGCTTAGGTCGTTGGTCTTTGTACTATACCCTGGACAATACCAACCTCCTCGATCCTTACCCCGCCGCAAACGTACCGGGTTTCCCAGCTTCAACGCCGCAGCAGGCAATGCAAACCGTCTTGAGCAATACGCGTTCGTTCGGATCGAGGAACGTGAATGAAGCACACGCTTCCTTTTTCCGGACAGCCATGACCCAGCGCCAGCCCCAGGGAGGTTTGGTGTCGGATCTGGCGTCGCTTGGATTCGTAACCGGCGGACTTGGGATCAACCCTGTGCTGCCGGACCTTCAAGGAGTTCCGCTGATCACCCTGGACAACACTGGTTTCTCGATTGGCCTTCCGGACGGTACAACCGGCCAGTTCAACAACACCTATCAGATTTCCGATAACTTCTCGACGGTCAGGGGAAAGCATACGATCAAGTTCGGAGGCAGTTACCAGCGATTTCAGATCAACGAAAGAAACACATACGCCGAAAACGGCGTGTTTGATTTTGATGGTTCTGAAACTGGCAGTGACTTTGCCGACTATTTGATTGGCGCGCCGGTCAGCTTTATTCAGTCGAGCCGCCAGTTCCTGGATTCGCGGTCAGAATATAGCTCATTGTATCTCCAGGACAGCTATAAGGTCAGATCGAACCTTACTGTGAATTACGGTTTGAGATGGGAAGCCAGCACATTTTTCCGTGACAAGTTGAACAGGGATCCGGCCGCCTGCAGAATTCAGGCGATTAACTTTGGGGTTCAATCCACCATCTATCCCACGGCCCCGCAGGGCTGGCTCTGTCCGGGTGACCCTGGGATCGCGTCAGGGATAGCGCCCAACGATTACAATAACTTTGGCCCCCGCCTGGGGATTGCGTACTCTCCCGGATTCAGTGACGGGTTGATGGGCAAGCTTTTTGGCGGCCCCGGCAAAACCAGTATCCGGGCTTCCTACGGCATCTACTACACGAACGTTGAGGACCTCACCATGTTCTACGAAGTGGGTGACGTCCCGGCGGGCCTCTTCTATGTGAGTCCCACTCAGACTTACTTTGAGGAGCCCTATAAGAACCGTCAAACCGCGGGAGGGCCTGGCCAGAGGTTCCCCTTTACGATTCCCGACCCGAATACGATTGACTGGTCGCTGCTACAGCCCATTGCGAGCTCACCTGGATTTGACCTGAACAACCAACTTCCTTACTCACAGAAATACGACTTCAGCATCCAGCGGCAGATTGGCAACTCAACATTGCTGACTCTCGCCTACGTGGGGACGAACGGTCATCACCTGATTGCCTTTTATCCGTCAAACCCGGGTAACGCGGCACTATGTTTGTCGACACCGGGGTGCGGGAGAAATGGTGAAGACTCGATCTACGACCTGGGCGGCGGAAATTTCCAATACGGTACGCGCCCCTTTTCGGTAACTTCGGGACGTTTTGCAAGCCAGGGTATTCTCGACTTTTCGGACAACAGCTACACTTCGACCATCGCCAATTCCGTCTACAATTCGTTGCAGGTTACCCTGGAAAAGAGGGTGGGCGCTGTGCAGTTTCTTGGCGCTTACACTTGGGCAAAATCGATCGATAACGCCTCGGGTTTTGGGGATAGCATCAACCCGTTTAATGCGAAATTGAGCAGGGGGCTTTCCGCATTTGACCTATCCCACAATTTTGTTTTCAGTGGCACATGGAACCTGCCAGGCCCAACTGCGGGAATGGGGAAGGCTGTGCTTGGAGGATGGTCCTTCCAGGGAATCTCGCGGTTGACGACGGGCTTCCCGATCGGTATGGGCCACGGTGGCGACTGGTCGCTCTGCGGGTGCTCTGGTGTGGACCGGCCGAACTGGACCGGGCAGTCCATACAGAAATTCGATCCACGAAATGATGTGGTGGTTAACGGCTCTGTGAAACACCCGTACTTTTCACAAGACACTTTCTTTCCCGAATACGGTCGGGATCCCAACAATCCGATTCTTGGTGTCCCCGGGAACGCGGGACGAGCGTTCTTCCACGGACCTGGAATTATCAACTTCGACTTGGCACTGCACAAGGACTTCAAGTTTACCGAGACCATTGGGCTGCAGTATCGCGCTGAGTTCTTCAATGCTTTCAACCACGCTCAGTTTAACAATCCCTCGGGCAGCTTTACCTCGAGCAACTTTGGCTTTGTTACAAGCGCCCGCGACCCGCGCATCATTCAGATGGCTCTGAAATTCGACTTCTGATCTGGACATGCGTGGATGATTTCCAGCCGGGCGGCGCAACTTCGACAATCTGTTGACAGTTGCGCTGTCCGGGTTCTTCCAACGGTGAAGGAAATGTAATGCCGGGTACTTTGGGTGGAAGCGGCCGCATCAGGAAACCACACTGGTGCGGCCTTCTTTTTTTCTTTTGGTCAGGACTTGCAGTTTGCAGCATGCTTCCCCAGGCTCAGCGCCAGGAGCCCTCCAAGGCAAACCAGGAATTGGCAGTTCAGCTGAACAAAGAGGGCATTGGCCTTGCCAGAAAGGCCGACTATGCTTCGGCCTTAGAGAAATTCCGCCGCGCCAGTGAACTCTGGCCACAATTTTCTGACTCGCACTACAATCTGGCAATAACACTCGAAAAGATTGGTCAGCTGGATGAGGCAATTACTGCCTTCAAGGCAGCAGTTCGCCTCAGGCCTGATTCTGCACCCATGCACCTTGCTTTGGGGTTGGCGCTGGCGAAAAACCACGACCTGGCGGGTGCCGCAAGCGAACTTCAGCGGGCGGTCGCCCTGGCGCCACAAAATCCACTGGCGCACTACAATCTTGGCCTGACCTATGAGCAGCAGGGCAAGCAGCAGGATGCCTCGGTCGAGTATCGAAAGGCAATCCAGATCCGTCCCGAATTTGGCCCGGCTCACGAGCGGCTTGGAATTGTATTACGTCGCCAGGGAAAGCAGCCTGAGGCGCTCGCGGAATTCCAATCCGCGGTCCGCCTTTCCCCCAAAGATGCAGATGCACACTACAATCTTGGCCTCGCTCTGAGGTCAGAAGGCAAACTGGACGAGGCCCTGAAAGAGCTGGATGAAGCCATCCGCTTGAAGCCGGACTTTGAGCAGGCGCGGTATAACCGGGCCATGATCATTCGTAGTCGCGGGCAACAGGCGCAGGCCCAAAAGGAGATGCAGGAAATTGCGGGCCTCAGTGATTTCAGGGCGAAGGTGGCGCAGGCCAAGAGCCTGACATTGTCGGCTGCCGAACATTTGAAGAATCGTGAACCCGACAAGGCCCTGGCCGACCTTGCATCAGCCCTCGGATATTGGGAAGATAACCCCGCCGCCTATTACCTGAAGGGTCTGGCTTATGAACAGAAGGCAAATCTGGCAGAGGCCCGGACAAGTCTTGAAAAAGCCGTTGACCTTAAACCGGATTACCCGGAAGCGCTGATCGGCCTGGGACGGGTGCTGTGGGAACTTGGTAATCATCAGGAGGCTTCCGGGGAATTCGATAAAGCCGTTGCGGTAGCGCCTGATCTTGCAGAGGCGCATTACAACCGCGGCCTGGCACAGGCCTGGCTCGGCAATGCGGCAGCAGCAGCCGCTGAATTCCGAACGGCGCTTGCTTTGAAGCCTGACTACCTCGACGCTGGCATCAACCTTGGCCTGACTCTGATGAGGATGCGGAAAGTGGAGGAAGCCGTTCAGCAGTTTAGAGCATTGACGAAGGATTTCCCCGGTAACCCCGCTGTCCAGAACAATCTGGGTCTGGCACTGCTTGAGCACGGCGACTTCAGGGAGGCCGTCGGTGCGTTTCGGCAAGCGTTGCGGGTGGATCCCAACTCGGCTGAGGCGCACTATAATCTCGGGCTCGCTCTCGGGAAAGAAGGTGAAGACCAGGCCGCCTCTGCGGAGTTCAAGAGAGCACAGGAGCTGAACCCTGCACTGTCACCGCCTTGACGGAGCTGGACCGCTTATGGTTCCGCTGCCCTGAGGATTCAGGAACCTGTGTATTGCCACTACTTCCATCAAGACTCGCGTGCTGTGGAATATGGTGCCCTAAAGTTATACAATCGGGCGTAAGTGCCATCAAAGTTTTTTGTAGTTTGAACAATTCAACGCTCCCGGCGTGTTGCCCTGCGGCGGGAGCCCGAGGAGGAGAAAACAGCATGTTTAACGTGCTTGGAATTCACAAGGAACTCACAAAGTTGGTGGACTCGCCCAAAGCGGAAGCTGTTCCAGCAGTAACTTACTCTGCTGCCGCCGCGCAGGGCGAGGGCGGTATTCGCAAACTGGGCTATGACGGTCAACCTGCGAAAGGAGGCATCGCCCCGGTCGTCGTGCACAACGGCTTGATTTACGTGGCAGGCCAGGGCGCCAATGAACATCAGGAGGAGGCGACGTTGGACATCACGACCCACGTCCAAAGGGCGATGGATAACGTGAAGAAGCTGGTGGAAGTGGCCGGGGGAGACATGGACCACGTCCTGCAGTTGAATGTTTATCTGGCGACGCTGGAATTTTACGAAGCCATGAACAAGGCGTACCGGCCGTACTTTCCGAACGGCGGCCCGGCGCGTTGCACGGTTTCAGTAGCCGGCATCCCCGGTAATTCTTTGGTTGAAATAAGTTGCATTGCGGCAGTCGTCCGCTGATAAAGGCGAAATTGACAGACAATCAGGAGGAGACGATGAACACAAATCAGAATGAGAAACGGCGAGCGTTCCTGACAAATCTGGCGGCGATTGCAGCTTCAATATGGGGTGCGCCCAAACTGCTGGCGCAAGCTGCCGCTCCCCAGGCCCAACCCAGACGCCACGGTCCGATGGTGCATAACGGGCTGATTTACATCTCGGGGCAGGGAGCAAATGATGGTGGCGCCGTGGAAGGTGCTTCGATTGAAGACCATACGCGCAAAGTGATGGAAAACATCAAACGCATTGTGGAAGAAGGCGGCGGAACCATGGACAGCATTCTGCAACTGAATGTCTACCTGGCCACGCTGGAACATTACCAGGGAATGAACAAAGTGTATTATTCCTACTTCCCCAACGGCGGGCCGGCGCGTTGCACAGTTGCGGTGTGTGGGATTCCAGGCCGTTCACTGCTTGAAATCAACGGGATCGCGGCGGTGGTGAAGTAACAGACAAACTGCGTTTGTGAAAGATCACTCATAAACGAAGGGAGATCTCACGTGGCCAATCGGATCAACCGTCGTGAATTTGTGGGACGAGTTGCGGGGGCGGCGCTGGCGGCGCCGTTTGTCACCCAAGCGGGGGCTGCCAATCCAACCCCTGCCCCTGCCGGTGAAGGGAAAGACTTTCACGGCATCTTTGCCATTCTGCAAACACCTTTTACTCCCAGCAAGGCAATTGATGAGGAAGACCTGGAGCGCGAGGTGGATTTC
>OBIZ01000128.1_pt1 | contig 13743 bp, 7 predicted proteins | sample 1519801 | NCBI WGS metagenome assembly OBIZ01 (sample SAMN01911456, study PRJEB22533) | soil metagenome | biome: Soil | place: Malaysia | collected 2012-04-30 | depth DG_metagenome m | reverse complement strand
AATGGATGCCTGGGGAGGTACTAAAGCCAAGAATCGATCAATCCATGACTTCTCAAAAAGCACGCGGTCTCGGTCTTTATCCCATTCAACAGCATACTTCTCGTATAAACCTATGATCCTGTCGGCCTCGGAGGGCATTGGCTGATCTTAGCACCTAATCATAAAGACTACGTCGTGTCTTACGCTTTGCTACAGCTACAATCCAGACCAGTATGCCATACCATTGCGAATAGGTGAATCCAGCTTTTGCTACTCAAAATGCCGAGGCGGAAATCACAATCCACAACCTTAGGTGATGACCTGGTTGAGGAGTTGTCCAACGGCCCTGTGCGCTTCCATGATGGCAGTTCTGTGGTCCGGCGTGGCTGAAAGGTCAGTGTTGGCGAAAGCGATTCTGCCAAACGGCGCCGCCCGCAGGAGTTCACGCGGGGCTGGCTTCCCATCCTTGCCAAAAAAGAACCCCGGCTGCGGATTCACGTAGGCATGGCCCCAGCGATTGAGCACGATCCCGGCAATGTCGCGGCTGGCGTCGAAGCCTGACTGCGAAAACATGTCCGTCAGTTGCTCGCGGATCTTTCGCTCATAATCACGATAGGAAGTTGAAAGAAGTTCCATTCGTCCGAGGTTCCCTTGTTCTTCGATCGGTTTTCCCGGCGAAGAGAAAAGGACTTTCAGGGTGATGACGGTTGGCGAATCCGGACCGATGGTGGGAGGCGCCCCGCTAAAGAGTGGAACCTTGTGCACGGAAGTGAAGCAGCCGAGTCCTTCAAACCACTGCGCGCTGGAAAACCCAAGTTTGTAAAGAAATCGCCAGTTGCGCACGGCCACATTGGCCATCAGGCAGGGGGAACGATAGAACTGCGCATAAGCTTCGCGGTGAGTTGCGGGGAGGTCGCGAACAACCAGTTTTGTGCTCCAGCAACCACCTGCCATTACGACTGAGTGCGCCTTCAGGCGATAAACCTTTCCTCCCTGCGTGTATGTGATCCAAACAAATGGCGACCTGTTCGGCTGCCCCTGGTGCTCAACGCGAACAACCGTGGCTCCCAGGCGGACCCGTGCCGGTTGTCCCCGGCGGTCAAGCGCCGCAAAATTGACCTTGTTTTCGCAGATTGCGCTCAAGGTATGGGGTCCGGCAATCGAATCCGGAATCAACGTTTTTACAATGTGTCGGGCTATTCCGCAGTTCCCGCCGGGGAAGGCATTCCAGCCTGTTTCCGGGGTGTCATCCACGGAATGCAGCTCCTCAAAAGCGTACGACGTGTAGGCAGAAAGAACATCCGGCCCCAGTCCAAAACCACCGCCTTCATCGGGCAGCATGGTGCGGATGGTTTCCCGGCTCAAGCCCTGTTCCATGAGGTGTTCTTCAATCGTCATACTGTCCAGGCGCCTGGAGGCTGCATCGCCCGGATACTGGAACACAGGCGCTTTTGCGTCTCTTTCTCTCCACTGGAGCAGTTCGTTCTTCATGGAAGCCGGAATCGGAGCGCCCTTGAATTGATTTTTCCACGGATCAACAATCCACTTTCCGGGATTCTGGCCAAACTTCCGGCCAAAATAGTAGCCGACGGGCGACGGCATCGCTTCAAAAGTCCGGCCAAGGGGAATCTCTGGAGAAGAGCTTCCCCACGTCTGGTACTCAAACTGAAGCCTGTCGATTCCAATCAGATCGTAGAAGCGTGCCATGAAGCTATACGGGTAGGGGACCTGAAAATGGTCTGAGCCCTGGGGCCCCATCAGGCGCTGACCGTCCACCATGAATTCATTTCGCTTGGCTTCGCCGCCGAACATGGGATGGTTTTCCAGAACCAGGCAGGATTGCTTGCCGCCCGTCTGATCGTGAAAGAAAAGCGCGCCCGCCAGTCCGCTGATCCCGCCGCCCACGACTACACAGTCAAAGGTTTCGCCCGTATCGTCGGCGTTCGGGGGGGCGCTGTCAAAGACGTGGTCGCGAATCTTGTGGCCGGCGTCCATCACTTCGGCTGTATTCCCGTTGGAGTTCTGGTAATCCCCCACGCCGCCGTAACCGGTCCAGTCCTTCCCCTGGGCGAGCAAATCATTCGGGGCCAGAGGGCTTAGCAAAAGGCTCCCTGAAGCCAGCAAAGTCGAGTTCAGAAAGTCGCGGCGACAAATGCGGCGGTCCATGCCCAGGGACTTGTCATTGCTTTCGCTGCGCTTCGAATCAGCCATTGGCAATCTCTCCTGACTGCTGTGTTGCAGGGGAGTTTATCACGACAGGGGGGATGAAATGGAGGGGATGCACGACGCTGCCCTAATTTGCAGTGCCGGGACACCTGGCTATCATTTCCAAAATAGGTTATGATCTTGCGGCTTGTACCACATTTCAAATTGTGGGGCGGGTTAATCCCATCAAGTTCAGGAGCGTGTTGTCATGAAGAAACTGGTTGCGATGTTGTTCACTTTTCCTCTTGCTGTAACGTTGTCATTGCCTGTGTTTGCCCAGTCGGGGGCAAAAAACGGCCGCCATTACAAAGAGCGTGCTTATTACGGTGATATCAGTGACTCAAATTGCGGAGCGCATCACAATATGCCAAGCAATGCCCACGGGTGCACATTGGGATGCGTCAAGCATGGAGGCAAATACGTTTTGGTGACTGGCGGGAAAGTCCTGATGATCGAAAATCAGAAACTGCCGGACCTGGAGAAATTTGCAGGCGAACACGTTAGAGTCATGGGGACCAGAAGTGCGAATGGGAAAGGCATTACAATTGCCAACATTCGAGCTGCAAAAGAACGAGTGGCAAAGAAAAAAGCGTAGGACCTGTAAGTCTTTGCTTTCCTGCATACAGATTGCTGCTTGATGATCGATTGTGTACGGGGCCTCCGGCTGTCCACCGGAGGTCTTTTTTTTCTTGACCAAGTCAGAGAATGAGTAGCCAACGCCCACCCCCACCTGGCTGTCCTTTACCAGAGTTGTGCCGGGGAATTTCATGGCTTAGCCTTTGCACCACTTGTCCATTGTTTATGCCTCGTGATGGCATTCTTGGCAGCATTTCCCGCCCCGAGGGCTTGGAGCCCCTGACATAAAGGCCGAGTTATCAATTACCTGGTATCCTCCCGCATCAGATGTCTTGAAGACCTTTGTTGCTGCGGCTAGACTGTTGTTGAGGGCGATCTGTCGAGAGCTTTTGAGACAGACAGGTCAGCGCAGCAGTCACGCAGAGGGTGTCAGCTGTCCCCGGGTTGAAAGTGTGACGGCCGCAGATAACGCCCGCCAACGGCGGGACCCATACCCATGTTGTTGCCAACACGAAAGAACTCGTATTGAAGCTCGGGTTCCACGACAATATGTCGAAGCACATTACTGAAAGCAAACTTGCCGGCTATTTCTTTGGCCTTCTGGGCATTGCGGTGGTGACAACCGTCTGCGTTGTTTTGCGCGAGCGCGTAAATGATGCCACCGTTGTGCTGGCGATGGTTCTGACGGTCCTTTTGATCGCCATCTTCTGGGGGAGCCTGCAGGCGCTGGTTGCCGCAGGGTTTGCCGTGATCTGCCTCAATTACTTCTTTCTAATTTCCTCTGGCTTTTCGACGCTTGAGAATGCCGAGAACTTGATTGCGCTCCTTACGTTCCTGGTAACGGCTGTAACGGTAGGTCAACTTTCCGCAAGGGCCAAGCAACGTGCTGCCGACGCGGAAGCTGAACGGAAAGAAGCAAAGCGGGCGAATGCTTATAACCGGAGCCTGCTTGAGGCTTCAATCGACCCCCTTGTGACGATTGGCAGAGATGGAAAGATCACGGATGTGAATCCGGCTACTGAGGTGTCTACGGGCCATTCCCGGTTGGAACTTATCGGTACGGATTTCTCCGAGTATTTCACCGATCCGGCCAGGGCTCGGGCTGCATATGAGCAGGTGTTCCGGGAAGGAGCGGTGCTTAATTACGCGCTCGAAATCCGCCATCGGGACGGGCATGAAACGCCGGTCCTCTTCAGTGCCTCCGTTTACCGCGATGAAACCGGTGAAGTTGCAGGCGTTTTTGCCGACGCCCGCGACATTACGGAAAGAAAAAAGGCTGAAGCAGCCTTGCGCGAAAGCGAGGCCAACCTGAGGAAAGCGCAGGGGATAGCGCACGTCGGAAGCTGGCATTTGGATATCTCGACGCGTCAGTTTACCTGTTCCGATGAAGTCTTCCACATTTTCGGCATGCGCAGAAGCCATGCTCCCACCTACGAAGATTTCCTGAATGCGATTCATCCTGACGATCGAGAAATGGTGAAGCAGGCCTGGGGGGCTGCGCTACGGGGAAGTCCGTACAATGTCGAGCACAGGATTCTGGTTGGCGAGCGTGTGAAATGGGTCCGGGAAAGGGCGACAGTAGAGTTCGACGATGAGAATAAGGCCCTGCGGGGTATCGGGACCGTCCAGGACGTGACGGAGCGCAGGCAGGCGGAGGACCGCCTTAGGAAGTCCTCGGACGTAATCCACGACCTTTATAACAACGCTCCTTGCGGATACCACTCGATTGACCGGGACGGGACGATTGTCAGAATGAATTACACAGAGCTCTCCTGGCTGGGCTATTCGAGCGTAGAAGTTGTGGGGCGAAAGAACCTCTCGGATGTTCTTACTCCGGAGAGCCGCAAGGAATTTGAGGAACGCTTCGCGAGGTTCAAAGAAGATGGAACGATTCAGGACCTGGAAATGGACATGATTCGGAAAGACGGTTCCATTCTCCCTGTCCTGATGAACGCCACGGTTGTTCGAGACCACGAAGGAAATTACGTGATGAGCCGCGCCACCGTTTACGACATCACAATGCGGCGGCGCGCGGAGGAGGCTGTCCGCATCCTAGCGCAGCTCCAGACGGTTGTGGCGGGGCTTGGCGAGTATGCGCTGCGTGGAGCCACCCTGGATAAGGTGATGGAGGAGGCGGTGTTACAGGTTTCCCGAGCGCTCGAGACGGAGTTTTGTAAAGTACTGGAATTGCTCCCCGGGCGGGATGCCTGCCTGCTGAGATGGGGCGTTGGCTGGAAGCCGGGATGTGTGGGGCATTCAACCGTCAGTGTCGGAGAGAATTCACAGGCTGGTTTTACGCTGATTTCCGCCGAGCCTGTGGTGGTTGAGGACTTTCGAACGGAGAAGCGTTTCGCTGGCCCGAAACTGCTGCAGGACCACGGCGTCGTCAGTGGCGTCAGCGTGGTCATCATGACGAAGGATGGACCCTACGGAGTCCTTGGGGCCCATACACGCGCGCGCCGAGTGTTCATCGAGGACGAAGTCAGTTTTCTTCAGGCAGTTTCCAATATCCTCGGGTCAACCATCGAACGTTACCGGGCGGAGGCCCAATTGCTGAGGATTAACCGGGCGAACCGGGCGCTCAGCCTTTGCAATGAGGCTATGGTTCGAGCAACGGACGAGGCTGAGTTCCTCCAGCGGATATGCGAAGTGATTGTGGAAGAAGGCGGTTACCGGTTCTGCTGGGTAGGAAGTGCAGAAGAGAATGAAATGAAGTCCGTTCTGCCATTAGCACAGGCCGGTTCAGAAGAAGGTTACTTGAGAAGGCTGAATATCACCTGGGCGGATACCGAACGCGGCCGAGGCCCGACGGGTACGAGCATCCGCACACGCCAGACGGTGCTTGCCAGGAATATTGCGACCGACGCGGGAATGGCACCCTGGCGGGAAGACGCGCTGAAACGCGGCTACGGTTCCAGTATCGCAATTCCACTGCTGGTGGACTCAGGTGTTTTTGGGGCGCTCAACATTTACGCTGCAGAACCCGACGCCTTTGGCGATGAAGAAGTCAAACTCCTGACGGAACTGGCCAGCGACCTTGCCTTTGGAATCACGGCCCTGAGGACAAGAGCCGAGCGAGAAAAGGCAGAGGAGGGAATCCGCAGGTTGAATGCAGAGCTTGAGCAGCGTGTCATTCAACGCACCGCTGAACTCCAGGCTGCCAACATCCTGAAAGATGAACACCTGGCGCGGGAGCAGGCGGCCACAGCTGAACTTGAGCGCGCCCACGAGCGCGAAGCAGACGTTGGATATAAGATTCAGCGAACGCTGCTGCTCGATCAGCCCCCGGTTGATGTTCCAGGGCTTCGAGTGGCTGCGTTGACGATCCCCTCTCAGCGGATCGACGGAGATTTTTATGTGTTTTTCAGGCACCGCGACCAGTGTTTGGACGTTATCGTCGGCGATGTAATGGGAAAGGGAATTCCTGCCGCGCTGGTAGGTGCTGCCACCAAAAGCTATTTCCTGAAAGCCCTCAGCCACCTGAATGCCTTTTCCAGGAACGGCAAACTCCCTGAGCCTAAGGAAATTGTGATGTTGTCTCATGCCGAGGTGGTTCGGCAATTGATTGACCTGGAAAGCTTTGTCACGTTGACCTATGCGCGCCTGGATGTGACCAACCGGCGCCTTGACCTCGTCGATTGCGGACATACCGGTATCGTCCAGGTTCACGGTGACTCGGGCGTCTGCGACATTCTGCATGGGGACAATTTGCCCCTGGGAGTCCGTGAAGGTGAAATCTATGATCAGATTTCGGTATCCTTCGAACCGGGAGACCTTTTCTTCTTTTTCTCTGACGGAATCACAGAGGCGCGGAACGAGGCGGGGGAATTGTTTGGCATTGATCGCCTGCTCGAAAACATCAAAGCGAATCATCGGCTGGACCCGCCAGCGTTCATCGAAGCCATTCGCGGCAGCGTTTTCGATTTTTCGGGCAGTGAAAACCTGGTTGATGATCTCACCAGCGTGGCTGTAAGAGTGGAAACACGGGAGACTGCTGTAGCCAGGGCAGACGTGGAGATTCGCAGTGATCTCAGGTACCTGGGCCAGGCGCGGGAGTTTGTGAACGCTTTCTGCCGAAATCTTCCCGGGCCCCCGCTCAGCAAGGAAAGCATCAACGCCATCGAACTGGCTGTTAATGAGGCCGCGTGTAACATTATGAAACATGCTTATCATGGCCGGGGCGATCGCTGGATTTACATGGAAGGGGAAGCGTTTGCCAGCCGCGTCATTTTGCGCCTGTACCACCTGGGAGATCCGTTTGACCCTACAGGACTGGCCCCGCCGGTGCTCGATGGGTCACGGGAGTCCGGTTTTGGCACATACATTATTTCCAAGAGCACCGATGACGTGAGATACTATCGCGACGAGCGCGGCATGAATTGTATCAGTCTGGTTAAGAAGCGAATCTCGTAGGAGAAAGGGAAAACGATCCAATGGAAGTTGCTGTTGATCAAATTGGAGAAGTGGGAGTTGCGGAAGTACCAGTCGATGAACTGGACGCCAGCAACGCGCCGGAGTTCAAACGTGACATCACGCCTGTTGTGGAAACGAATACGAAGCTCGTGCTCGACATGAGCCGGCTCCATTTTGTGGACAGTTCAGGGCTGGGTGCCATTCTCTCCTGCCTGCGGCAGTTGAGCGCCAAAGGCGGAGACCTGAAGCTCTGCTGCATGTCTAAGCAAGTGAGAGCGGCCTTTGAACTTGTCCGCATGCACCGGATTTTTGACATCTATACCACAAGGGAGGAAGCAGTCCGGGCATTTGAGTCCTAGTTGCAAAACCTGCAATGAATCCAAGTTTTCCGGGGGGCATTGCTTTCCCAGTCATTCGCATTGCCCTTTGCTGGCAAGGCCGCAACACGGAGGTCCTTTGCAGAATGCCGGGCGCTCCTGCAAAACGGGCCGCGGGTTTTCTGCGCTAAGGTAGTGGTATGGAGAGAAAAGAAGTTCTGCCAAAACTTGAATACTTCCCCGAGGCGTTTTCCGTTTCTTCCATCGAGGATTCAATCCGGCGGCACGTGAAGTATTCGCTGGCGAAACCCTGGCGCGATCTTTCAACAAATGACCTGCTTACTGCCGTGGCGCTCTCCGTTCGCGACCTCCTCACGGAGCGGATGCTTGAGACCGAAGAGTATTTTCGCGCCGGGGACTTCAAGAGCCTCAGCTACATTTCCATCGAATTTCTCATTGGACAGTCGCTGACCAACCACCTGCACAATCTCCGCCTCTTTGAACTTTACCGCCAGGCTTGCGCAAACCTCGGTGTTGACCTGGACACTATTGAAGAGGCGGAAGGAGATGCCGCTCTGGGAAACGGCGGATTGGGGCGTTTGGCAGCCTGCTTCCTGGATTCGCTTGCCACGCTGGGCATGCCCGCTTATGGCTACGGCATCAATTACGAATACGGCCTCTTCAAGCAGGAAATAAGCAACGGATACCAGCAGGAGAAGCCGGAAAACTGGCTGGCGCAGAGCAGCCCCTGGGAAATCGGACGTCCTGAAGAGGCCTGTCTCGTTCCCCTCTATGGCCACATCGAACACGCTCTTGACCGTGACGGCGGATACAACCCGATGTGGATGGGCTGGAAAGTCCTGATTGGCGTGCCCTACGACGTGCTGGTTTCCGGGCACGGCGGCAGGGTGGTGAATTTTCTGCGGCTCTATTCAGCGCGTTCGTCCATGGACTTCGACATGCGGATTTTTAACGACGGCGACTATTTTAAAGCGGTCGAACAGAAAATTGCCTCGGAGACTATCTCCAAAGTCCTTTATCCCTCCGATGCCGTGATTGCCGGCAGGGAATTGCGGCTTGTGCAGGAGTATTTTCTGGCGGCATGCGCCGTCCGGGATACCGTCCAGAGGTTCGAGCGGAACCACGACAGCTTCAGTGAGTTTTCCGAGAAGGTTGCTATTCAACTGAACGATACGCATCCCGCTCTGGCGGTTGCGGAGTTGATGCGGATCCTGGTGGATGAGAAGGCCCTGGAATGGCGGGAGGCTTGGGAAATCACGCAAGCGACCTTTGGTTTCACCAACCACACACTGGTGCCGGAAGCTCTGGAGCGGTGGCCCGTGCCGTTGCTGCAATATGTAATTCCGCGCCACCTGCAAATTATCTATGAAATCAATGGGCGCTTCCTGGAGCACGTGTCATCCGTTTGCCCTGGAGACCCGGGGCTGTTGAAAAGGGTATCTCTGATTGAGGAATCGAAGCCACAACAGGTCCGTATGACGAACCTGGCGATGGTCGGGTCCCACTCGATCAACGGAGTTTCCGCTATTCATACAGGGTTGGTCAAGACGTTACTGGCCCCCGACCTTTACAAGCTCTGGCCCGAAAAATTCAACAACAAGACCAATGGCATAACGCCCCGGCGGTGGCTGCTGAAAGCCAATCCGGAGCTCGCCGGCCTGGTGACGGCCACTATCGGTGACGGCTGGATCACCGATCTTACCCAGCTTCGAAGGCTTGAGGACCATGTTGACAATCCCGGATTCCGGGCCGAATACCGAAAAGCAAAGGCCTCAAACAAGGTTGAACTGGCGCGAATCATCCATGATACCGTGCGGGTCAAGGTGGACCCCGATTCGCTGTTTGATGTCCAGGTTAAACGCATTCACTCCTACAAGCGGCAACTGCTGAACGTGTTGAATATCGTCGACGAATACCTCGCGCTGATAGAGGACGGGCGCCAGCCGGTTGTGCCAAGAACCCACATCTTTGCCGGCAAGGCCGCGCCGGGTTACTGGAAAGCCAAGCAAATCATTAAGCTGATTCACGACGTGGGCCGGATGGTCAATAACGACCGGCGTTCCCAGGAATGGATCAAAGTGGTTTTCCTGCCTGATTATCGCGTCTCACTGGCAGAGAAAATTTTCCCCGCTGTTGACCTTGGCGAACAGATTTCGACGGCCGGCATGGAGGCCTCCGGGACCAGTAACATGAAGATGGCGCTGAACGGCGCCATCACGATTGGCACGTTGGACGGAGCAAACATCGAGATTCGTGAGGAGGTTGGGGAAGAAAACATTTTCATCTTCGGATACGAGGCGGAGTCTTTGCAGGACATGCGCATTCGACATACCTATCGGCCCCGCGCTTATTACGACCGTGATCCCCGAATAAAGCGTATTGTCGATGCCTTTGGCTCCGACCTGTTTTGCCCACGTGAACCGGGATTGTTCAGGTGGATTTTTGAAAACCTTCTCGATGAAACCGACCCATACTTCCATCTGGCGGACCTGCCGTCCTATCTGTATGCCCAGGAAAAGGTAAGCGCCGCCTATCGTGACACAGACCGCTGGACTTCCATGTCAATCCTGAACGTGGCGAGAGTCGGGAAGTTCTCCAGCGACCGCGTTGTCGCGGAGTATGCCCGCGAGATCTGGAACTTGAATGGGGTATGATCAGCCAGCCTCCAGGATCACCGCCGCACTGCCCGCAACAAGATAGCCCGACGGATTTCTGAGTAGGATTGCAGCCCCCGGAGTGTAGAAGTTGCGGGGTGTTGGCCGCGTGGTGTCAGCTGCAAGGTGCCATCGGCCGGAGCGCGGAGCCGGCAGAACGAACCTGATTCCACCGTTGTCTGCGTTGAACATGAGGAAGAGGTCTGGGCTGTCCTCTCCGCAAACCAGGCAGCACAGAGCCATCTGGCGGGGATCGAACCAATCCGGGCTTTTCCCCTTCGGGTCAAACCACTGGAGTTCCTTGTCGGTATAGTAGGCTTCGCGACGCAGCACGGGATGCGCCCTGCGGAGCGAGAGCACGCCGCGGGCAAATTGAAAGATGTCACGGTTCCGCTTGAGCAATGACCAATTCACCCAGCTGAGCTCGTTGTCCTGGCAGTAGGCGTTGTTATTCCCGCGCTGGGTACGGCGGAATTCGTCCCCCGCGAGAATCATTGGCACGCCGCGCGAGATGGCGAGAGTCAGCAGCATGTTCTTGATCTGCCGGCAGCGTATCGCGTCGATTGCAGGGTCGTCCGTTTCCCCCTCCACGCCATAATTCTTGCTGTAATCCGCATTAGTGCCGTCACGATTTCCCTCGCCGTTCGCTTCGTTGCGCTTCTGTGAATAAGTGACGATGTCATTCATTGTGAAGCCGTCATGACAGGTAACGAAATTAATGCTGCACTCCGGCCCCTTGCCTGCTCCATGGTACAAATCATGGCTTCCGGTGATGCGACTGGCGAAGTAGGGCGCCATCCCCTCGTCACCCCGCCAGAACTTTCGAATGTCGTCCCGGTAGCGTCCGTTCCACTCCGCCCAGCGACGAAAGGAAAAACCTCCCACCTGGTAAGCTCCGGCGGCGTCCCACGCCTCTGCAATCAACTTCGCGTCACGAAGTATGGGGTCCTCCGCGATGCGCTCCAGCAGGGGAGCATCCGACAGGACGTTGCCGTTCCGGTCCCGTCCCAGCACCGATGCGAGATCAAACCTGAAACCGTCCACGTGCATCTCGATTACCCAATACCGCAGGGCGTCCAGAATCAGGTCGCGCACAACGGGGTGTGTGGCATTCAGCGTCTGGCCGGTGCCGGAAAAGTCGCGGTAGTATCGTTTGTCGTCCGCAAGCCAGTAATAAATTGCGTTGTCGATACCCCGCAGGCAGACAGTCGGCCCCATCTCGTTGCCTTCAACCGTATGGTTGAAAACCACGTCGACGATAACCTCCAGGCCTGCGCGATGAAAAGCCCGCACCATTTCCTTGAATTCCAGAACCTGAGCGCCTTCCTCATGAACGCTGGCATAGGACGTTTTCGGCGAAAAAAAATTGAGTGGATCGTAACCCCAGTAGTTGCGCAGGCGCTTGCCCGTCTGGGGGTTGATGCGCGGCATGTGATATTCATTGAATTCCTGTACTGGCATCAGTTCAACCGCGGTCACCCCAAGCTCCTTCAGGTAAGGGATCTTTTCGGCCAGGCCGCGGTACGTCCCCGGAAACGCTACGCCGGAGCTTGAGTGTATGGTAAAGCCCCGCACGTGCAGTTCGTAGATCACCGTTGATTCCCAGGGCAGCCGGAGCGGCTGGTCGTCCTGCCAGTCGAAATCGGGATGCGTCACAACGCACTTGGGGGCTGTGGCCGCGTTATCCGTAGTTGAGTAAGAGAGGTCGCGCAACGGGGATGACGGGTCGTAACCCAGAGCCTTGCGATAGCTGCGGCCGGGTACGGGCGCAATGGCTTTGGCGCAGGTGTCTACCACAAGCTTGTCGGGATTAAAGCGGTGTCCCTCCTGCGGGGCATAGGGGCCGGCAAAGCGATACCCGTAGAGTTGCCCGGGGCGGATGCCTTCCAGCCATACGTGCCACACGTCCCCGGTCTTGTTCCGTACCGGGTTCAGCAGAATGGTCCGGGCTGGCGTGGCGTCCTCAGGCCGGTTAAAGAGGTCCAGGCGCACACCTGTTGCATGGCGGCTGAAGACGGCAAAGTTGACGCCGTTGGCCCGGATTGTCGCTCCCAAAGGGAAAGGGACTCCTGACCGTACGGACTGGACTTCGCATAAACTCAGCAGCCGTTCCAGTTCGGCAAGTTCCTCCGTGCTTGGAACGCTCCGGCGGCCGGAGCGCTTCTTTGGAGGCTCTTCGGTTTGCTCAGGAGAATCGGGTTGGGATCGGGAATCTTTCGACATGGAAAACGCTTATTCTGGGCCGGGAGCAGGCTACGGCTCCATTGCAGGACCATCTACAATCAGATGGTTGCGGGCGCTGACTTTCAATTACCCAGCCAGCAGTATAGCAACCAGACTTGCCACCCAGCAATCGCTCCGTGTGGCCGTTGATGGCGGCGTCCAAAGCCGATTTTCGTGGGTGTTCTGCCACGGGACCGGTCTTCGTCTGAAAAAAAACCGGGGCGTCGGCAAGAGTGAATTCGATGCCGCCAGAGCGATGAAGCCGCATCGATCTCGCCTTCATCTCCAATGATGACTGCCTTTCAGTCCTGCAAACGATCTTCGGCAAGAAGCGAAACACTCACGCCTTGGTTGATCCCGTCCCAGATTGCTGGAAAGCCATTCCGCCGACGGGAACGAGCAATCCGCCTTCCACCATCACTGCCGAGCCTGTCATGAACGATGCCTGGCTACTGGCCAGAAACACGATGACGTGGGCAACTTCTTCCGGCTGCCCCATTTTTCCTCTTACGTGCAGGCTGTCGCAAGCTTCCAGAACCTTTTCGGGATTGCTGTCGAGATTGGCGGCCCATCGCAGCATAGGTGTATCGATGGCGCCGGGAAGGACGCAGTTCGCCCTGATGTTCTGCTTTCCATAATCGAGTGCGATGCACCGCGTGAGCCCCAGCAGTCCGTGTTTGCTCACCACATAGTGGACCGAATTACGCTGGGCTGCCACCGATTGCACCGATCCCGTGATGACGATGGACCCGCCGCCGCGTTCAACCATCGGCGGGATGCAGTGTTTCGACATGAGAAAGGCGCCCTTCAGGTTGATGTCCAGGACCTCGTCCCATTCCTCTTCAGAAATGGTAGTGACCGTACCGTAGCGCTGAATGCCGGCATTGTTCACCAGAATGTCGATGCCGCCGAACGCGGAGACGATCTCCGGAATCAATTTTTCAACCTCCGAGGAGGAAGCCACGTCCACCTGGAAGAACTCCGCCTTGCCGCCTTTGCTCTTGAGTTCCGTCGCGGTTTCCTTGCCCGTTTTGGCGTCACGATCCAGCACGGCCACGGCCGCTTTTTTTTCAATGAATTCCTGAGCGCAGGCCCTGCCGATCCCTGAGCCGCCCCCCGTAACAACCGCAACCTTTCCTTTGAAGTCCATGGTTACATTTCTCCTTTGGGGCTTCACGACTTGATGACGGCAGGATAATATCACTTCTAACAGGGAATCCGAGCAAAACGATTTGGCAAGCCCCCTGTCCCTGCTCACCGCTGGCAGCAGCGCACAGAAAAGCTGACTGACTCTGCTACCATGAAGAGTTCCGGCTGGGGCTGGGGCGAGAGGAGTTGTGGCACGGCGGGGGAGA
>OBIZ01000127.1_pt1 | contig 13749 bp, 14 predicted proteins | sample 1519801 | NCBI WGS metagenome assembly OBIZ01 (sample SAMN01911456, study PRJEB22533) | soil metagenome | biome: Soil | place: Malaysia | collected 2012-04-30 | depth DG_metagenome m | reverse complement strand
GCTGAGGGCTCTTAGCCATAAATCTTCTGCACGGCGTTGACAATCGCCGTCGTGGAAAAACCGGGAACGGCCGACATGGAAACGACGCGCCCGCCGGCAGCTTCAACTTCAGCGCGCCCAACAATCTCATTCGGGCCCCATCCGGCGCCCTTTACAAGCACGTGCGGAAGCATGCGGGCAATCACGGCCCGCGGCGTGGGATCGTCAAATATGGTTACATAGTCCACGGCCTCAAGCGCGGCCAGTAGTTCGGCGCGTTCCTCCTGCGGGAAGATGGGCCGCCCTTCGCCCTTCAGGTCGCGAACGCTGCGGTCACTGTTGAGGGCAACAATCAGGAGGTCGCCGAGCTTCCTGGCGTCGGCCAGGTACCGGGTGTGTCCGGGATGCAAAAGGTCAAAGCATCCGTTGGTGAAAACCACACGCTCACCGCGTGCCTTGTGCTGGTCAATAAGCTTGTAAGCGTCTTCCAATCGCAAAATTTTTGACAGTGCAAGCCGGTTTGCCGGGTTCCTGGAATTCACAGGCTTATTCTAGCATGTGCGGCCTCTATCCACTTGACGACGGCGGTTCAGGGAACTTACACTGCGCAAAAACCCATGTTATTCTGGCAACTGGAAAGGATGGGGCGTAAAGGTTGAGGACGATTGCCATCGTCGGTGGCGGGCCTGCCGGCTCGATGACCGCAAATCGGCTATTGCAATGCGCTGCCGGGGCACAAAGCAGCCGGGAAGCCGTGCGCGTCGTTGTCTTCGAAGAAAAACTCGGCTGGGAGAAGCCCTGTGGAGGCGGCCTAAGCCACAAGGCGCTAAGAGAATATCCGTTTCTTCTGCAGGCCACAGAGTTGGTAAACCCGGTGTGGAAAATGGAGGTGTACGCGCCCGGAGGCGCCACGGCGCATCTCAATCTGCGCGAGCCTCTCGCCATTTATTCCAGAAGGGAACTGAACCATCTACTTCTCGAGCGCTGCCAGAACGCAGGCGCAGAGGTGATGAACGACCGTGTGATCACCGCCGCGCGGTTTGGCGACAAATGGCGTCTGAGAGGAAGGGCCGGGTCGTACGAGGCCGACTACCTTATTGTTGCCGCGGGAGCGCGCAGTGGTTTGAGAAACCAGTTGGCGGGAGCGTTGAAGGCAGCAGACTTCATGCTGACGTTCGGTTATTTTATTCCGGGGCATGAGGACGTGCTGCGGGTTGAATTCTTCGAGAATTTTGAGGGCTATGCCTGGTCGTTCCCTCGTTCGAACCATCTTTCCGTGGGGATCTGCGGCAAGGTGGGAGATGCAAAAATGCCCGACTTAAGGCGAAACCTCTCCGACTTCATGCAACGCCATGGCTATTCGGCAGAGTCGGCGTCCGTGTTCAGCCACCTGCTGCCCTCTCTCGAAGTTGAGAGCTGGGCCGGGATGCGGCTGGAGGGAGACGGGTGGGCGTTGGCGGGAGATGCCGCAGGGCTGACAGATCCTGTTACAGGCGAAGGCCTCTATTTTGCGCTGCGGTCTGGAGAACTCCTGGCGGATTCAATCCTCGAAGGTTTCTCCTATGCGCGAAGGGTATGGGACGAATTCGGCAGCAAGCTGATGCTGGGCGCCCGAATATGTCCAAAGTTTTACCGTGGTGAGTTTCTGGGCGCCAGCATGACCACACGCATGGTCCAGCTTTGTGACCGGAGTAAGACGTTCCTTAACCTTTTTCAGGACATGGTTGAGGGCAACCAGGCATATCGTGGACTTCCCGGGCGTCTCTTCAGAAACCTGCCGAAGTACCTGGTAGAGACGGCAACGCACTCCGTCTGGAAACGGATGGGGATACAATCGGCAGAACAGGCTTAAGACACAGTTTATTTTGAATTCAACAAATCTGATCAGGGTGGTGCCGTGCGCGAAAAATCTGAAGAACTGTTTCGTAAAGCAATCCAACTGATGCCGGGCGGCGTGAACTCGCCGGTGCGCGCATTCCGGGCGGTCGGTGGAGCGCCGGTATTCCTGGCCAGCGGCCGCGGGTCCCACGTAAAGGACGTGGACGGCAATGAATACGTGGACTTTGTGCTTTCCTGGGGACCCTTGATCCTGGGCCACTGTCACCCGGAAGTGATGAAGGCGCTTGCAGAGGTCCTGGGGACCGGAACCAGTTTTGGGGCCTCAACGGAGGGCGAGGTGGCCCTGGCAGAGGAGATAACCAGGGCGTTTCCGTCAATTGAGCGCGTGCGGCTGGTGAATTCGGGGACAGAAGCCATTCTCTCAGCGGTTCGGCTGGCGCGGGCAGCGACGAGGCGCGATCAGATCCTGAAATTCGAAGGATGTTATCACGGGCATTCCGACAGCCTGCTGGTGAAAGCCGGGTCTGGCGTGGCAACCCTGGGCCTGCCGGACAGCCCGGGGGTCCCTGGCGCGCTGGCAGAGTTGACAATCACCATCCCGTTCAACGATTTTGAGGCCCTTGAAAGCGCCTTCAAGTGGCATCAGCACCAACTGGCCGCGGTGCTGGTTGAGCCGGTGGTGGGTAACATGGGTGTGGTGCCCCCAAAGCCCGAGTTCCTGATGCGCCTGCGTGCGCTGACTGAAGAGCAGGGTACGGTGCTGATTTTTGACGAGGTCATCACAGGCTTCCGAGTCGCCTATGGCGGAGCGCAGCAGCTTTATGGAATCAGTGCCGATCTGACTACTCTCGGCAAGGTGATCGGCGGCGGGTTGCCGGTGGGCGCTTATGGAGGGAAAGCAGTGCTGATGGACCTTGTGGCGCCCAGTGGACCTGTATATCAGGCCGGAACCCTCTCCGGAAATCCGTTGGCCGTGGCGGCAGGGGCGAAAACCCTGGAAGTGCTGCGGCGGCCCGGAACTTATGAGCTCCTGGAGGGCCTGGGCAGGAAATTGGCGGTTGGCCTGTTGGGGCAGGCCAAACAGGCTGGTATTCCGCTCACCGTCAACCAGATGGGTTCCATGCTGACGGCGTTCTTCAATCCCGGAGACGTTACGGACTATTCATCCGCGAAAGCATCTGATTCCGCGATGTTTGCACGCTTTTTTGGGGAACTGCTAAACCGCGGAGTTTACTTCCCGCCGTCCCAGTTTGAAGCACTTTTCGTTTCGACGGCGCACACGGAAGAAGACATTGACCGCGCGATCCACTCGGCAGGTGAGGCGTTTCGAGCAATTAAGGCGGCGAAATGACCGTGCTCTGTTAGGATTCCAGGAAGTAGTTCCGGCAGGCCTGGCGCACTGAAGGGCCGTCAAGCTTCGCCTGGGTTCCCTGGTAACGGGCGGCCCAGGTGATATGCTGGGCGATATCGCGAGGGTAGCAGGCGCGCAGCGGCTGCTGCAGGGCTGCCAGCAGGCTCAAGACGCCATCCACCACCGTCGCGTCATAAACCAGGCTGAAATCATCGCAAACGCGCTTGAAGATTTCGTGGAACTGGCCGGGTGGGACATAGTCCACTTTGATCTTGGTCTGGATGCGGCGAAGGAACGCTTCGTCAGCCAGTGATCTGGGATCGAGGTTGGTTGCAAAGGCGACGAACAGGTCGAAGGGAATCTCGATCTGCTTTCCGCCGGCCAGGTTGAGGAAGTCTATTCTCCGGTCAAGAGGGACAATCCAGCGGTTGAGCATGTCCTCAGGGCGCATTCTCTGGCGGCCGAAGTCATCCACAACCAGAACGCCATTGTTGGCCTTCATCTGCAGCGGGGCGGTGTAGAACTTGGTGAGAGGATTCAACTGGAGATCGAGCATCTCCAGTGTCAACTCACCTCCGGTCACAACGCGGGGGCGGCGGCACAGGACCCACCGCCTGTCATAATCACCCAGGCCCTCTTCCTCTTCTTCGTACCGCCCGTGCAAGTGCGTGTCGTAGACAGTGATGATCTGTCCATCGACTTCAACTGCGTAAGGAATCCAGACGCGGTCGCCGTAAATCTTCGGGATGCTCTCCGCCATGGCCGTTTTCCCGGTGCCGGCGGGACCGTAGAGAATAATGCAGCGACCTGAAACGACGGCGGTCCCCATCTGGTTCAACGTTTCCTCGGGGAGAACCAGGTGGCTGAAAGCCTTCTCCACCTGCGGCGGACGAACTTCGGCATCCCTGATGCTTTGGGCGCGGATCCGCGCAACGTAATCTTCCAGGGACACCGGCGTGGGGCCGTAGTAATGATTCAGCATCAACAACTCGAGCGCGCGGCCCCTTCCCCCGGAAGTGATGGCGATCCGGTGGACGGCCCCCGTCATGCCTTTTACTTCGCAGAGCTGTTCCTTGCGGAGCCGCTCAAAGAGCAGTTCTACAATACCGAAACTCAGGCACATCTTCTTGGAGAGCTCGATGAGAGTGAGTTCTCCTTCGTAATAGAGGATTTTCAGCGCCAGGTCTTCCAGCAAGCTCCGGCGTATACCTAGATCCTGTATTTTCTTCGGGGTTTCAACTTCAGCGCTGATCATCTGTTCTACCTCTCGGTTCTGTTTCTGAGGGCAACTCTGATTCGATGCGTAATGCTGCACGGAATCGAGTTAATTGCTGTGACCTTTCCATTCAGCATAATGAATGGATCTACGGGCAGGCTTGCCCCTGGGCAGGGCGGAATCCTTTCATCAATGCAGACTCCTGCCTCATGGTTTGGCCGGGCCGCATCTTCCCGTAGAACTTGCTCTCGTGGCAGTAATAGAGCCCGGACCGCCGATTGACCCAGACGTCGTGCTTCATGTCCGTGGCCGGGGCGCTCGGTTGACTCTGGCTCATAGCCTCCAGTGTTTCCACCAATACTTGCGGAGCGTTGCGATATTTGGCCAGAAGAGGCGCCATAACTGCCAGGGATATGAGCAGGAGAATGACCATGACAGCGGGTGCAAACCGGCTGCGCGCAGACCTGCCACCTCTTCCTGCAGGTGCGATTTTGAGGATTTCAGCCATAGTTATCAAACGGGCTTTGCACCCTGGTCCTGAGCACCTTATGCAATTGCCTGCCGCACTTTTCAGGTTCTGACTGTTGAGGCAGGTGCAGACTCAACAGATCAAGCGGATTGTTGTTACTGTATTCCGGCCACGGAAGAGCGGCACGAAGTGAGAGCGATCTTATGCTCTGACCGTGGTGCCGTTCTTCGGTATGCCTTCCGAGGGCTGAGGCGCGGATACGGAGCGTGATTTCACAGCCGAAGGCAGGGGTCCGATTTCGAGAAAGTCCCCGACGTGGGTTCGAGTCCTGAAGATTGTGTGGGGTGGTAACTCGAGCACGCTGTCGGCCTTCAGGATAACCTTTGAAATTCTAAACGGGCGAACGTGTTCCTCGATGTGGACCACGTGGTTGCTTCGGTCGAGGAAAACAATGTCAATTGAGAACAACATTCCGATGGTATGCACGCCATAGGAAGGGACAATCCACAACCCCTGCCCAGGCCGCGCCCAGCGATTCGTTCTTCCCAACAGACCCACAAGCCGACCCAAGTAACTGTCTGCCACTGAAGCATTCGTGGCGACGAATGTTTCGCGAGTCTTATTGTAAACGTACACCCGTTTCCGGTTATTGTTGCCCACGCCTATTGCTCCCAACTCAAGCTAACAGTTTTGCATCTAGTCGCGAGATGCCTGCCGTTTACGACGCCAGATGATGATGTACAGCACGATAACAGCTCCGATTCCGGCGATGATTCGAATGGTCGTAACGTCCATGGTGTTTCCTCCAAGCTTTATTGAGTTTTGAGTAAACCAACTTACCTTGCTTGAGTTTATTTCACTTGATGGTCAAGATCTCCTTATTGATGGATCCCAATAAACTGACGGAATATCGTAATGATTGCCGGTCCCAGGATGACTACAAACAGAGCGGGAAAGATGAAAAACACGAGCGGCGGAACCATTTTGACCGGAGTCTTGGCTGCTGCCTCCTCTGCCCTTTGCCGTCGTTTCAATCGCATGTCGTCTGCGTGGACACGCAGGGATTGCGAAACGCTGGTCCCGAAGCGGTCCGTCTGGATCAGCATGGCTACGAGCGCCTTGATGTCGTCCACGCCCGTACGGGAGGCCAGTTCACGCATGGATTCAATCCTTGTCCGTCCGATGCGGATCTGCGCGTTGACAAGGTCCAACTCGCCGCAAAGTTCGGGATGGGTGATTCTCAACTCCTGAGATACGCGCATGAACGCCTGGTCAAGACCCAGCCCCGCCTCGATGCACACCACCAAAAGGTCCAGGGCATCGGGAAGGGCTTTGCGAAGGATCGTTTGACGCCTTCTGACGCGCCGGGACAGCCACATATCGGGAAGCAAAAACCCCGCCACCAGCGCAAGGATCCAGATAAGAACAGCATTGCCTGATTCCGCCAAACCCGACACGTAAACAATGATCGCAAAGACAATCGGCAGCAGGAGCTTGGCTCCCCGCAGGGCCATGAGAGCTTCCGGCCGCCGGTACCCCGCACGTACCAACATCAGCTTCGTGGCAGACAGGTCTTTGGAAGAGGGAAGCAGTTTACCTACATCGCTCAGAACTTGTGCGGCCTTCTGCGTCTGCTTTTCGCGGAAAGAGACCTTCCTCTGGGCTGCCAGAGGTGTCCAGAGTCTGGACAACCGGTCTGCAATCGGAAACTCACCCGGTGCGAACGCATACACAAGCGCGCCCGCAACTACGAGAATCGCAACAAATGTTAAACCTACCGCTACCCAGACCATGTTTCCTACCTCGGTCGACTTAAACGTCGATGTTAACGATCTTCCAAAGCATTAAGGACCCCACAACCTGGAGAAACGCCGCCAGCGCTATAATCCAGGGGCCAATCGGATCAGTAAACAGGGGGTTCATATAGCTCGGGTTGAGAAAACGAAGGATGACTCCCATGATGGGAGGCAGTGAGATGAGGATCGCTGCCGTCAAGCGCCCCTGCGCGGTCTTGATCTTAACCTCGCCCAGGATCCTGAATCGCTCACGCACCACATGCGCAAGGTTGTCCAGGATTTCTGCGAGGTTACCGCCTGTGTCCTTCTGAATGAGGACTGCAGTTACGAAGAACCGAACGTCGATCAGTGGTATGCGTTCCGAGAGATTCAGCAGCGCGTCACGCAACGGAAGACCGAAATTCTGTTCTTCAAATGTTGTTCGAAACTCCCCCGCCACCGGTTCGGGCAATTCTGTCGTGATCATTTCGAGACCGGTAGAAAAAGAATGGCCGGCGCGCACCGCGCGTCCCAGAAGGTCGATGGCTTCAGGGAAAATCTTTTCAAACGCTTTCAGGCGTCCTCTGCGTTTGAAAGCGACGACGCCGAGGGGAATGAGTCCGCCGATGGGCAAACACAGGAGGCCTATCAGGGAATTGGACATGGCCCTGGTTCCGACCAGGTACGCGGCAACAGCGAAGATCGCGCTCAAAAGAATCAGCCTGCCCGGTTTGACCTTCATGCCGGCCTGGCCGATAAAGTTCCGCATTTTGTCGGACCACTTCCATTTCAGCAGCATCCGGTGAATAGCAGGGACATCGCTGAGAAGCTCGTCGCGGACCACTTTCAACTCGAGGGACTCGCTGCCGCGCTTGGCGCTGCGTTCAATAGCGTCCAGACGTTTGGCTACAACCTTGTCGGGAGCTGTCCCTCCTGTTGAGAAAAAGAGAACGGCACCCACGAGCAGTACGATGACCAGAAATGTTAATCCAGCTAATGCCAGCGCCATCTTATTCTCCTTAGCGGACGCCTGCCACAGATGTCCCTTCGAACATTTCCACGGGCAGGTGAATGCCTGAGGTCACCAGGCGCTCAGCGAACTTCGGACGAATACCTGTGGGGACAAACTGTCCCAGCACTTCGCCGTTTTCACCGATGCCCATCTTCTTGTAGACGAAAATATCCTGCATGGTGACTACTTCACCTTCCATTCCGGTCACCTCCGCCAGGTTTGTCACGCGCCGCTTACCGTCACTCAGGCGGGTAACCTGGACAACCACGTCAATCGCCGAAGCAATCTGCCGGCGGATTGCGGTATCGGGAATGTTGAGGTTCGCCATCGCAACCATCGTCTCCAGGCGGGAGAGAGCATCGCGAGGAGAATTGGCGTGGATGGTAGTCAGAGACCCGTCGTGGCCAGTGTTCATGGCTTGAAGCATGTCCAGGGCCTCCTCGCCACGAACCTCGCCGACGATGATACGGTCAGGGCGCATACGGAGGCAGTTGATTACAAGTTCCCTTTGGCGGACCGCACCTCTGCCTTCAACGTTGGGCGGGCGCGTTTCAAGCCGCACCACGTGGTCCTGGTGGAGTTGCAATTCCGCGGCATCTTCGACCGTGACAATTCGCTCACGGTTGGAGATGAAGGATGACAGCACGTTGAGCAGCGTGGTTTTTCCGGCGCCGGTACCGCCGGACACCAGAACGTTCAACCGCGAGTAGACGCAGCCCCGAAGCAACTCAACCATCTTGGCCGTGAGAGAGTCATTTTCGACAAGCTCGGTTGCCGTCAGGGGATCGCGTCCGAAACGGCGAATCGAAAGGCAAGGACCGTCGATGGAAAGCGGGGGAATAATCGCATTAACACGGGAGCCATCGGCCAGGCGGGCGTCTACCATGGGTGACGACTCGTCAATTCTGCGGCCGACAGCGGAAACGATCCGGTCGATAATAGACATCAGGTGGGCGTCGTTCCTGAAACTGGCCGAGGTGCGCTCCAAAAGGCCGTTCCTTTCAATGTAGACGCTCTTGTAGGTGTTCACCAGGATGTCGGAGATCGTGTGGTCCTTCATGAGAGGCTCGAGCGGTCCAAGCCCGAAAACCTCGTCAAGCACTTCCTGAGAGAGCCGCTCTCTCTCGGTTAGTGTCATTGGGGCATTTTCTTCAGCGGCAAGAGTTTCCACCATCTCGGCGACTTCCGCCTTGACGGTGCTACGATCCAACTGGTTGATGCGCTCCAGGTCCAGTTTCTGAATCAGCTTATGGTGGATTGCCACCTTGATGCTGCTCAGGTCGTTCCGCATTGGGTTCGGTGTAGGCATGATTCAGTTACCTCTTCTGAGTGTTAGAAAACAGGCCAAAGACCGTTGGTGGTTTCTTTGCCTGTTCAGAGACGGCAGCGCTGCCCGTCAATCGCGTGGCAAGTTGCTGAAAATTTGATACCAGCGGGTTATTGTGATTGCGGGAAAGCGGAGTTCCCAGGTTTATGGACTCGCTCACCTGCCGGAAATCATTCGGTAATCGCGCGAAAACGGGCAACTTTGTCCGTTTTTCAAAGGCCTTGATGGCATCCTCGTCGGAGCGGTGATAGCGGTTAATAATCACCCGGCATTGTTCAGGTTCGACTCCCCAGGACGACAATTTCGCGATATGCTTCTCCAGGGTCCAGAGCGCAGGAACGTCAGCCTCAGCCACCAGCATTACCATGCGGGCCATCCGGAGCAGGGGCCTGGAGTGTATTGAGTAACTGGATCCCATGTCCATGATCAGGTGGTTGCAGCAACTCTGTGCCACGTTAACGACCCGAAGCAGGGCGGAGGTTTGCACGTCTTCCCACTCGTCCGGGTCTGATGCGCCAGCCAGAACCTCCAGGCCGCTCTTCTCATGGACCGTCAGCAGAGCATTGAAGAAATGGCTGTCCAGCCGGTCAAGATTTTGGGTTGCGTCACGGACAGAAAACCGTGACCGGAGGTCGAGCAGTAGCGATACGTGCCCCATGGGGCGGGCAAGGTCGATCAGGATAACGCGCTTCTGGGAGACACGGGCCAACTGCGCGCCAAGATTGACGGCCACGGTGGTGGACCCGACCCCTCCTTTTGCGCCCATCACGATAATGAGCTTTCTTTCAAGCGACTTTTCGCCCGGAGCTTGTTCCTCCCGGATCCGCTTCAGGGCGGCTTCCAGAGAAATGGTGTCAACGGGTTGGGGTAGAAACTCGCGCACGCCGCTCCGCATGGCCTGCATCAGAAGCTCCGGGTCAGGCTGTTTAAGCGGGGAACAGGCAATAACAACAACCGAAGGTTTAAGCCGCCGGATGTGGGCCCCAAATTCAAGAGAAACTTCCGTCCCTCCCGCAAGGTCCAGCAACACCACATCCGGAATACTTTCACCAGGCCCGGGATGCTGCTCCGTAGACGGGGCCCATTCAACCACCGATTCGGTGAGGCCCGTCTGCTCGATGCACGCACGCAGGTACGATGTGCTTTTAGCGTCTGTAGCGACAACAGCCGCGGTCAACATGAATTAGTCCTCTTTCCAGCCTACAACTGATCTCCATTAAGTCTATTGGCCAGAACCCTGCCCGCTGGCCGCTGGCGGCAGGAATTGCATCGGAAATTGCGGCCCGCCGGGAACCTGTCCGGGAGGCAGCGGATGAACGATCTGGGGCGTTACCAGAACAAGTAGCTCTGTCTTGTTCTTGTTCAGGCTCTCACTCTGGAATATTTTCCCCAGAAGTGGGATGTCGCCCAAACCAGGAATCTTTTCCAGTGTTCTGGTAACTCGATTGTCCATCAATCCCGCGATTACAAAGCTCTGTCCATCCCGCAGTTCCATTTCTGATTGTACCCGACGAACGGCAAGAGCGGGGACAGTAAAACCGGTGATCGTCAGAGCGTTCGCATAATCGAGGGAACTCACTTCCGGCGCTACCTTCAGATGGATAGCGTCGCCCGGCAGTATCGTGGGAGTGAAGTCAAGTCTGATTCCAAACTGCCGGAACTGGATGGTGATGGCAGGAACTCCGCCACCGGCGCCCGTTGACTGAACGACCGGGAAGGGAAATTCGCCGCCGGAGAGGAAGCTGGCATCCTTGCCGGACTCTGTTAAGACATTGGGCTCGGCCAGGATCTGCAGGAGGTTCTTCGTCTGCAGCGCCTGAATCGTGGTTGCAAAGTTGATGTCCGGGCGGAACACGAACACGTTGAGCAGGCTGCCCAATGTATACCCGCCTGAATCCGGGTTCAACGAGGACAGTCCGGGAGGCGAATATTGGCCGGTGGTGATCGTTCCGATATTTTTTGCTCCCGGAAGGCTCATTAGGTTCACGCCGAGCTGCCGGAGGGCTGACCGGTCCACTTCCGCAAATCGTACCTTCAAGAGGACCTCTCCAGTAGGAGGAGCCGGCACTTCCAGCAGGCTGACGACATTTTTCTTGGTGGGCACCATCGACTGCGCCAGTTCCAGGATCTTGTCGGCAACATCCGCGGATGAAACATGGCCTGAAAGTGTCACGATGTCCTTGCTGACCGTCACCTTCACCTGCTCATTGGGGAAGGTGTTGCGGATGTCACCAGTGAGATCCAGGACATCCAGGTCAACGTAAACATCAAACGTCTGCATCTGGCCCGACTGGCCCCAGATGACCAGCGAGGTTGCGCCGGCCCGCTTGCCATTCAGGAGGATTTCTGTAGGGCTAACCACAACGGCATCGCAGATATCCGGATTAGCAAGTGAAACACGCGTAATCTGGGCCGGGGACGTCACTACCAGTGAACGGTCCACGATCAGATGCAGCGCTTCCGGGCCTCCCGATGGCGCGCCCTCGCTCTCAGTTTGCTGGACGCTGGTGCTTGTATTGATCCGGGATGCTCCTGCCATAGGAAGGCTGTAACCTAGCGCAAGGAACGTTGCTGCTAAAACCACCAGAGTCGCGAATACGGGAAGGGAACGTCTTTCGTTTCTGCTATTTTTTCTAGTCATCGATTCCGCCTGAAATTAGCTTGAGTTAGCTTATTGCCCCGAAAAACTTTGGTCTGTCTTCTTGTTGCCTCTGATAACTTCAACTACATACGGAGCCGGGCCCGCTGGCTTCTGAGGGGCTACCTCCCGCCGCGGGCGGGGCTTGCCGCCACCACCCGTACGACGCGGTTGCGCATCGCCAAGCAGGAGCGGCGATTTGAAAACGGGTTCGGACTTCTCCTCGATCTTCGTGTCGATGGTATTGCGCAAGGCCAGGTGGATTCTGTTGTCCGTGCTTGCCATGGTGAGTTGATCGGCCTGCTTTGGAGTAAGCAACAAGGTGACCACGCCCACTGTGTGAGGTTTCCCTTGCGTGTCCTGCTCCACGGTTTGTCCGGCTGCCAGAACCCGAACGTCCTGGATGATTGTGCGCGTCAAGCTGTCGTCGCTCCCCTGGGGGGTACCGGTCGCCAGCACGTCTACCATCGTTCCCGGCATGGCGAAGCCCGAAACGCCCACCACATCATCCACTCTTACTGACACCGCCCTCATCCCGACGGGTATAGCGGCGGGCAGCCCGACTCCGGCTTCTTTTGGAGCGAGTTTTACCTCCAGGATCGGCTCATTCTTCGAAATCGGAGTAGTTATTGACCGGCCTATGCAATCCTGGACACGTGTAAAAGATCCCTGCAGGGGTGTGCTATCCGGCCAGGAAATTAATGCCAGATCCTGTGCTGTCAATGGGGTGCCCAGGGCGAGGGGGCGCGATGCCACAACAATATGTGACACCGGCAGCGGCTTGACTGCAGACGCCTTCTGGATCTGCCGGTACACAAAACGGCTTGCGATCACAGCGATCACAATTGCCACGACCAAGGCGATTAAAGCTCGATTCCTATTCATGTTTCCTTCCTCGGTACCTCAAAAGGTCAGCAAACTCGACTTCGTAAAGACAACCAGAACCATAGCTAAAGCGATTGCCACCCCGAAGGGGAGGCGCAGCGTGCCGGGATCATCGAGAGTCACAATTGATTCCTTTGCACCCATGCCAAACGTTGCGAATGCGCGAATGAGAACCAGCAAATTGCTAAACGTTTGTTTGACCCGGCGTTTCCTCACTATCTCCACAATGGCCATAAAGCCCGCAATAAAAATGCTTGCGAGCAGCAGGTTCAGGAATTTCCACGGGCCCAGGCAGGCTCCCAGCGCTATCATCAACTTCAGATCTCCAGCCCCAATGCCCCGAAGTATGACCGGAACAATCAGCACGGCTATGGCTATGCCAGCCCCTTCCAGCCCGGCCAGGATTCCGGTCCAGCCTGATAAAAACCCGTTACTTACAAGTCCCATAACAAAGCCCGAAACCGTGAGCCAGTTGGGAATTCGGCGAAATCGCCAGTCCAGCCATCCTGCCCAGAGGGCCACAAGCAACGCCACCCCCCAACCAGCAACTTGGTTCCAAATGATGCTATTCATTCCTGGCATTCTCTAAACCCTGGGCAGATTCAAGGAGGAGGGGAAATGGTTGACCAGATATTGAGGACTTAGTGAACAAGCCGGGCACACTAAAAGCATCGCCCAGGGCATCTTCGAAGCCCGGATGCTAATGTTCAGCCGCCCCCCTCCGGGGTTGTTCCTGGGATTTGACCTATTACCGTATCGCTCCAGATCAGTCGAGCTTGGTAGCGCCACGTTTCTGCATCCCAGAAGGAGCACTCACCAGCCGAGGAAGCTAGCCGCAATCCTCAGCTGGTGATTGTCTTCCTTAAAACTAGCTCGCAGCAGTCAGGTTGCTGGCCGCTGTTGAGAACACGTTGTTGATGGCACTGCCAAGAGTTCCCATGACCGTGATAGCAGCCAGGGCGATCAGAACCAGAAGCAACGCGTATTCTGTGAGGTCCTGGCCTTCTTCTTCCTGCCAAAGCCTCTTAAGTAGCTCCGTCATCAGTAAAATCCTCCCGTGAGTTGAAGTATAGGTGGACACCTTATTTATCGCACCCTGCCTACTGTATAGCACTTCGCGTACCAAACTGCCGGGCGCCAAGCAGAATGGTGAGTACAAAATAAAATACTTATAATCAATGACTTGATGGAATTTCGAGGGTTTTGTATTGAGACTACCCCTTTGGCCCGATTTAAGAGTTACCATTTGATGACGCCG
>OBIZ01000123.1_pt1 | contig 14271 bp, 9 predicted proteins | sample 1519801 | NCBI WGS metagenome assembly OBIZ01 (sample SAMN01911456, study PRJEB22533) | soil metagenome | biome: Soil | place: Malaysia | collected 2012-04-30 | depth DG_metagenome m | reverse complement strand
TGGTGGGCGGCGGCGTGATGGAAAAGCCCCAGCAGGTGGTTCGCAAGGAAAAGATCGGCCGCAATGATCCCTGCCCCTGCGGCAGCGGCAAAAAATACAAGAAATGCCACGGTGCTCCGGCTGCAGTGGCTGCTGCGGCTGGAAAGTCTGGCGATGCCCCGGCGACTCCCGCTGATTCATAGACAGCACACGGATCGCTCCGTCTTCAACTCACGCAATTCAGACCCGCTACCATTCCTGCAACGGAAGTTGCACAACAGCTTCATGGGACGCTCATTCACAGGGAGCCGCCATACCGGAAGGAGCCTGGAACTCCAACTCCGTCCCGGGTGCGTGAAAACGTCAAGCTGCAAACAAAAAGCCCCCGGGACGTTGGAGCCAGCCTTGTTTCCTGCTCACCACCAAGGCTTGCCTCAACGTTCCGGAGGCTAGTGAATTCGTACCCAGTTCCGGTAAACAGCTAAACCATCACTGCCCGTCACCGCCATCGTCGCCAGGGGTGGGCGAAATCACAACAAAGAACCCTTGTCCCTGGTGAATCACCCGCAGCAGGACCTGCCCTTTGGCTTCACCCGCCAGCCGGTTGAAGTCGTTAACGTTATGGACAGGCTGACGGTTGATGCTTTGAATTACATCTCCCTGTTGGATGGACTGGGCCGCCGGACTATTCTGGTCGACATCGGAAACTACGACTCCGTTTACGTTGGGAGGTATCCCAAGTTGATCCCTCATGCCCGGAGTCAGGTTCTGAACCGTAATGCCCTCCAGAGCACTTCCTGACGGTGCCTGGCCCCGTCCCGGAGCGGCGCCAGCATTCGCGGGCCTCTCACCCAGGGTCACCTTAATCGTCATGGGTTTCCCGTTGCGGAGAACATCAAGGGTCACGACGGCTCCAGGATCGGTTTGCGTCACCATGGCTGTGAGCGCTCCAGCGTCTGGAACGTCCTTGCCATTGTACTTGCGAATCACATCACCATTCTGGAGTCCAGCCTTGGCCGAAGGCCCGTCGGGTTCCACATTCTGGACAAAAGCGCCGGAGGTGTCAGGAACATCAAATTGCTTCGCAAAGTCGGGACTGACATCCTGGACCAGGACTCCAAGGTAACCACGCGAGACCTTTCCCGTCTTGATCAGATCTTCCATCACGTGTTTGACCGTGTTGGATGGAATGGCAAATCCAATGCCGAGAAAACTGCCCTCGCCCCCCGGCCCTGAGTTGCCGCTCAGGATGGCAGTGTTGATCCCAACCACCTGTCCGCGGACGTTGACGAGAGGACCGCCCGAATTGCCCGGGTTAATGGCGGCGTCCGTCTGGATGAAGTCAGCCACACCCGTCGGACCTTCAATCCCCGAACGGCCAAGCGCGCTGACCGTTCCCCGGGTGACTGAGAAGTTCTGGCCGAAGGGGTTTCCAAAGGCCATAACGATGTCACCAACCTTGAGGCCCTCCGAATCTCCCCAGGATGCAACAGGCAGCTTGTCCGCTTCGATCTTGATAATGGCAAGATCCGTCGGCTTGTCTGTGCCGATCACTTTGGCCTTGAAGTTCCGCTTGTCGGCAAGCATCACTTCGATATCTGTCGCCTGCGCGATCACGTGATTGTTGGTCACAATATAGCCTTGCGGCGACACAATCACTCCGGATCCCAAAGCATGCAGGACTTGTCTTTGCGGAATCGTTCCAGGCATATTCCCGAAAAAGCGGCGGAAAAAGGGGTCAGAGAAAAAGGGAGATTGCTGGACCTTCATCACCTGCGTAGTGCTGATGTAAACCACTGCCGGCGTAACGGCCTGGGCGATGCGCTCGTAGGCCTTGTTCAACTGCTCAAGCTGATTGATGTCCGGTCCGCTCAATGCCTGCCCATCGGCCAGCACGATATTTGCAAAGCTGCGGTGCCCGACGTACATCACGGAAGCGAGAACCAGGCACAGGACCCCGAGCATTGTCAGGCTCAGGCCCAGAAAATTCTCGCGCAAAAACTGCTTCGAAAAACGCGGCATGAAAAGGATTCTCCTTTCGTCGACTCTTCTTCCGAGAGTTCAATCCAATCGGGGACGGGTCAAATTCAATTTTGCCATTAGCTACGATGCACCTGCAACACACAAGGGTTTCCTACTGCATTAACCCCGGGCTGAGTGCGGTCAGCGGACTGCCGGAAAAGGTGTTCTCCTGTCGAGTCCTGGACACAAGCCGGCCCCCTCACACCTTAAGATTACCACACGCCAGCGCACGCAATATGGATGTCGGCGTCAAATCCTGGTAAATGAACCCGGTTGGAAACCTTGAAAACAGGAACAGGTCGACTTGGGCGAACAACGATCGCGAATGAAAAGGTTGAAGTTTGAAATGGCGGGAAGCTTGACTCCTACATCTTCTTCCGGCTGTACGCAGAGGTTACCATCACGCCCATCGTCCCGCCAATCTGGCTGAGTTGGACGTCGTAGTGGACGGGATAGCCGCCCTGAACGGAAACGTTGTTGGCCTGGACGGCGCCAACAAAGTACCCTCCACTGCCACCCCCGCCCAGGTTGACGGTTGCGTTGGGAGCGTTCAGAAGGGCTGAGATAGCTCCATTGCCGCTGATGGACACGCTGTTCGTCCCCGCATAGTTAATAACTACGGATTCGGGTGGGATGCTGGACGAAACACCGTTCGATATTCCGAGGCCTCCGATGCTGAAATTGCTTTTGATGTTGATGACTACGTAACCTGAAACACTGATCTGGCCCTGCGTTTCACTGAGACTGTCAATATCGTAGTAAATAGGGCTCAGAGGACTGGAGGCTCCCACCAGTTCCAGAACGGGCGCGTTTCCTCCGCCGCCTCCGCCGGACATCGAGATGCTCGAAATCTCATAGGGATGGGAGGAGGTGCCGTCGCAGGAGGTGTCCATGCACGGCGAACTTGTCGTAGGAGTCACGCCCGTCGTCTGAGGGAACGGACTATTGGACCACGTCGCGCCCGCCGGTAAGACCTGGATGCTTCCCGAACCTAAGGAGTAAGAAGGAGCGCCGTTGGGGAAATTGGCGCGAAAAGTGGGAGTGGGAGGCGGCGCCTTGTAGGGGCCATTAATCACCTGCCCCAACACCGAACTCGTGCTTCCGCTGTACCCGCTGGCGGCGCATCCGGAACTGCCGCCGGTGCCGATAACAACGTCCCCTGAAACCGTCACGTTGCTCCCGAGCGTAACTCCCCCGTTCGCGCCCACGCTGGCGCCCGCTCCAATCACGTTGCTGGCGGTTGTGGAATCACACTGGCCCGAGGCCACACTGGGATTCCCGCCGCCGTACGCGCCGAGTGAAGAGTTGAAGGCGTCAGTGCAGGTACCCGAACTCCCCTGCATCGTAACAGAGCAGAATCCATAAAGGGCATTGCCCCAGGTCGGAATGTAAATGGGCTGCACAATCGCCTGTTCTTCCGCAGTAGCTATTCTCGTAGACGAACCGGACCCTGCTGTCCAGGTGGCCCTGGAAGTAATCAGCCAGGTCTCCACTGGCGTGGGAGTCAGCGGAGGTTGGTAACCCACATTGACAGTCTGGTAGTTCAACAGGGCGGCATTCACGTTAAAATAGCCGGAATTGTCAGCGTCGGCGGACACGCGGGTGTTTGCCAGGTCGTTCAAATCCGAGGCGAAGGCGTCGGAAACCTCCCGTGGCGTGCTCTCGCTGTTGTTGACGTCAGGGAAATTCGACGACCCGCTCCCAAACCCGATCAGCTGAACGGAGCTGTTGTTGCTCGGGCAGCCGGATTTGCACACCACCGGCGAAGCGTTGGAGGTGTAAAGATCAAAGGGGCTGCCGATCGACGTCACCAGGTAATAAGTGTTGGCCTCGCTCTCCGCAATGGCCCGGTAATGTGTGCTGCGAAACCAGTTGACGGCGCGTTGAATGCCCGCCTTGGCCAGGTAGTCCGCTTGCGTGTCCAGCTTGTAGTTGTAGCTGGCAAAAGTTTCGGAGCGCGCAGTGAAGACAATCGCCGCCGCCAGCACGGACAGTACGAGCATCGCCAGCAGAACGAGAATCAGCGCAATACCCCGCTCGCGTCCATCTCGAGCCTGATTCGTCTTGTTAACTGATAATGTTTCCATCAGAGGTCGCACCTCACGGGTAATAGTTCGAGGGAAAAGTCATGGGCAAACTCTTGGGGAGAGGCGGCAGATAGATGGCGCCGCCCGCATTATTCACAGTGATGGCGGCCTGAAGGTTCAGGGGCCTGATCTGGGTGGCCATGGTGAACCATTCCGGAGATGCTGACTCCAGGCTCTTGGGGCTCACCGCAACGCTGATGGTGACGACTACTGTCCCGACCACAGTGATCTGGTTTGGCACGACTCCGATCACAACCTGGTTGGGATAGGCAAAAATCGGCCCGCCCGTCGGTCCGCTCTGGGTCGTGGTGTTGTAAAGGATATTGGTAACCAGGGTGGAGGCCTGATTGTTCCCCGGCGGGGTATAAGTGGATGGCGCCGGAAGGTTTGTGAACGGCACGGTCGTCACGGAACGGTAAAGATCGTATAGAGTGTAAGTCGTCCCGTTAATGCTGACGGTTGTGGCGGGGCTGACCGGCGACAGGCTATAGACCACGTACCGGACGACGCCGTCCTGGTTGATGTCACCAAAGAATTCCAGCCTCTGGTCGCTTGAAGTGCCCGAGGTCTGCAGAATGCCACTACCGTAAGGCATCTTGTAACTGATGACGGGAAATGGAGTCGTGGACCCGTCGTGGCTCAACAGGAAAACAGCACTGATTTGATTGGGTGTGCTGCACGGCGTCGCGGACACGTTGGAGGTTGAAAGCACCTCGACCAGTTCGTGGTTTGCCCCTTTATCCACTGTGAGCCAGTCGCCGGGATTAATCTGGTTGATGTCGCTGAGTGTAATGCACTGCGCGCTTGAGCTCACGGCGACTGTATTGCTGGAAGTCTTGGCGGCGGTGAAGTTCGGATTGAATCCTGCCTGCCCGATCTCCTGGGTCATGACTTCCATCGCCGCGCGGGCGCTCTGGTTCGCCTCTGAAACCACCTGGTTGGTCTGGTATTTCTTCTGGGACTGGAACAGGAACGGAAAGACGGCGGACATCAGAAGAACGATGATGGCCACGCTGACCAGCAACTCGATCAGCGAAAATCCCGCTGGAAAATCCCGCCGAAGGTTTTGGACCCGTTCCATGTCGCGCAATCCTAGTTCGGATTTGACAACAAACTGGTGAGCACCACCACGGGCTTGCCGGAACTGGCGTTCACGGCGGACTGGGAATAGACCGCCACAGAAATCTGCTTGAGGGACGGACCGCCCGTGGAAGCCACATCCGTAATTTCCCACATCCGTACGTATGAAATGTCCGAAGGCGTAATCGAAGAGCAGCTTGTTGCCGCCGTGGACCCGGGTAGCTGGATGCCGTTGCTGTCAAGGAAATCGATGTACCCCACCGAAGCTCCGGAATTCGGGCATGTGGCCTGGACGGAGGGACCAATAGCGCCGCCGGCAAGCAGGCCGTCTGTCCATCCGCTTGCGCTGACGTTGGTCGTATTGCAACTGGATGGCTGGGCTGATGCTGCCTGTGTGCAGTTGCTGAAGTTGAGCGACAATAGCTTTTCCATCTTGTCCTGCGCGTAGATGGTCGCCCGCGTCACCTCGGTGCCCTGGTTCTTATTGGTCACCATCGCCTGAAAGATAAGGCCTCCCACACTGAAAAGTCCGACGACTGCAATCAGCACAGCAATCAGGGTCTCAATCAGACTTACGCCGCTATCCTTGAACGGGCTTTCCATTTCTTTTTCCTCGCGCAATCTCCGCGCACCGGGGGCAGTTTACCTCTTCAACCAGGAACTGCTGGCCGTGTCCCAGTTCCACACGTTGACCGCTCCCCCAATTGACACCGTCACCGCGTCCACCAGGTTGTACTGGTTGCGGACGTAAATTGCCAGTCCTCCATTGCCGAGCGGGTTGCCGCTGCTGTCCACCGGAGCCCCGCGCGTGTTGAAATAAATATCAAAGGGGTCCGGGCAGGGGCTTGGGTCCGCCTGAATGGTTCCCGGATAGCTGCTTGCGCTGAGAAAGGAAGGACGGCAACTTGAGAAACTGTCGCCTTCCATTGCGTTTTGGGTCCCGCCCTCAATCCCCACCGTCGTCAAAGCGTTGTAGGCGGAGGTACAGGCCGAATCGGTACTCGTGGAAGTATCGCCGCAAAGCTTCTCCCGCCAGTACCTCCCGGAAGAAGCGTTGACAACCTCACGGTAGGGCGCAAACTGGGATGCGGCCCTCATGCGCGCAATGTTCAACTGGTCGGCAAGCGCCGACGCGTCCGCGTGCAGCCGGTAGGCTTTGACGGCATGATAAGCCTGCGGAATCGCCATGGCAGCGACAATGCCCGCAACGGTAACCACAACCAGCATCTCCAGCATCGTGAACGCACGGCCACGCCAAAAATCAATCCGGCGTATGAGCTGCCCGTTGCTGCCCGACGGCGATAGTGGTCGCGCCCATCTCGCACGTCGCAAGGTAGCTCCCCGAAGCAAGCACAAAACCGGAGATGTCTTCCATCGCGCCATATTGAAATTTCATCGGCTGTCTGGCTTTCTTACTCTAGGGCCTGAGGTTATCTGAACGTGTAATTATCCTGTTTATATATAGATCGCGTAAGTCACGGACAAAACAGCTTGTTAACACGGTTGCTGCACCATCGATCATCAGAAAATTAGGCGCGGGTATCGCTGTTGGCAGGCCAGGAATTAGGCTTTACTTATGCTTCGGCGGGAACTAACAGGAACGTAAAGCAGAAGTCACGCCTGGACATTTCATCAAAGAGAACCCACAACGAAGTCGCGGGCCGCCGCGCAAAGATCCTCATGCGGAAACGCGGCCCATTGCAGAGTCAGAGGATTTTCTGTACTATCCCTCCTTCAGGCATCCAGGGTGATTCACCTGCTAAGGCCTCGGCTCCTTCCAGACAATGGCGACGCTTCCACCAGATGTTTCTCAGGTTACACATCCAGCCCACCGGCCGTTGCGTCGGGCGGGGGCATCGGTTCTGATCGCATTCTTGCTGTTATTGGCCACAGCGGGCGTGTGGATTTACTGGCGCGTTCATGCGTGCCTGCCCCGGCTGGATGGAACTGTCCAGGTGCAAGGGCTCCAGAGCAAAGTTGAGGTGCTGCGTGATGCGCACGGAGTTCCGCACATTCGGGCCGCGTCTCTCGATGACCTGATGTTCGCGCAGGGGTACGTCACCGCGCAGGACCGCTTATGGCAGATGGACCTCACCCGCCGGATTGCGCAGGGCCGCCTGTCAGAATTGTTCGGGCCGCGCACACTCCATTCCGATATCGAGAACCGGACACTGGGAATGAAGCAGGCTGCCGAGCGCGGCGTACAGGAGCTCGATCCAGAAGAACAGAAGCTGCTGCGGGATTACGCTCAGGGCGTGAACGCGTTCATCTCGACCCATCAGGACCGCCTGCCGATCGAATTTCTGCTCCTGCGCTACCACCCGGAACCCTGGCAGGAATCCGACTCGCTGGAAGTTGCCCTGAACATGGCGCGACTGCTGAACACATCCTGGCCGGATGAACTGATGCATGAGAGGGTGGGGCGAAAGCTCGGCAGTGCGGAACTTGAAAATGATATCTTCCCAGCCCGGTCACCGCTGGACCGTCCCGTGGCTGAACTGTCGCCAGGATCTTCAGCTCCTGCAAAACCGTCGACCGAAGGGCCATCTGCCACAACTTCACTCCAGCCACACCTTCTCGAACCACCGGGCGAAGCGTCGGCGCCGTTAGAACAAGACCTCTCCGATCTTGATCCCATGCTGCAGGCCTTGGAGTCGTCAAGTTCCTACACGGGTGTGGGCAGCAATAACTGGGTGGTGAGCGGAGCACACACACGTTCTGGCAAGCCGTTGCTGGCGAACGACCCGCATCTTCCTCTTGGCATTCCGAGCATTTGGTACATGGTCCATATGGAAGCCCCCGCCCTGGACGTGAGTGGCGTGAGTCTTCCCGGGTTGCCGATGGCTATCATCGGGCACAACCGCCAAATCGCCTGGGGAGTAACCAATACAGACCCGGACGTGCAGGACCTGTATGAAGAAGCTTTTAATCCTCAAGACCCGCATGAATATTTCTACGATGGCAAATGGGTGGAGGACAACGAAAGGACCGAGAGGATAAGAGTCCGCGGAAAGCTGGATGAGGTCCTGGTAGTGAAATCCACCCGCCACGGCCCAATCCTTCCGGACACTGGCCGGCGGCACCTCGCTCTCGGCTGGACGGCCTTGTTGCCGCATGCGCTGCACTTCCCTTTTTTGAAGATTGACCGGGCCGGCAACTGGAAAGAGTTTACGGATGCACTTCGGAGCTTTGCAGGGCCAATGCAGAATTTTGTCTACGCCGATACCGAAGGAAACATCGGCTTCTATGCAGCCGGTTGGGTCCCCATCCGGAAACGCGGCAACGGCAGCGTTCCCGTTCCGGGTTCAAGCGACGAATTCGAGTGGCTTGGCATGGTTCCGTTCCAGGACCTTCCCCACGCCCATAATCCAAAGATCGGCATTATCGCAACGGCAAACGGCCGTGTTGTGCCCGACGATTATCCCTATTTCATCACGTCAATGTGGGGTGCCCCGTACCGGACAGCGAGGATTTTTCAGCTTCTGGAAGCCGGAAATTCTTTCACCGTCGAGGACATGCAGAAGATCCAGATGGACATCCATCCGCTGGACGATGAGTGGCTGCGAGAACGCTTGACCGCCGCGGCAAAGGACTACCCACCCCAGGCGCCCGACGTGCAGTTTGCCATTGAGAGATTGGGCGCATGGGACGGCGAGGCAACGGTCGATTCCGCCGCCACACTGGTATGTGAACTCACCAGAACAGCCCTTCTGCATCGCATTCTTGCGCCCAGGCTGGGGGACGATCTCGCAGGGTACCGTTGTCCGATGAGCACGGTCTTTCTGCAAAACGTAATCGACAACAAACTGTACCGGTGGCTGCCGCCCGGCGACAACGACTTTAACCAGACCCTGATGAAGAGCCTGGAAGAGGCTGTCGCACAAATTCCGAAACTCGTTGGAACAAATGATCACAACGCCTGGCAGTGGGGCATCACCATACCTTTAACTTTCCGGCACCCGTTGGGAGGAGTTTTGCGGCCCCTGGGGTGGCTGCTGAATGCAGGCCCCTTTCCGCAATCTGGAACGGCGAACACTCTCAAACGCGCCACTCGCGGTGTCGGGCCGTCCATGCGAATGGTAGTGGATCTCGGAGAGCTTGACGGTTCTGTCCAGAACATTACGCTCGGAGAATCGGGCCAGCCGTTCAGTCCGTACTATAAAGATCAGTTTGAAGCTTGGTATCATGGCCAGAGCTTCCCGATGCTGTTCAGTGATGAAGCCGTTAACAAAGGGGGCGTCCATCGGCTGGTGCTTGAGCCTGCACAAGCAAGTCCCGGGGGAAGGCGTGAGACCGGAAATTAGGGGACAACTCAGGAAATGAAAAAGATAACGCGCCGGGAATCAATCTTAGCGATGGTATCAGCACTTGGCGCCGGGGGTGCGGCTATCAAAGCCTCGGGCCAAACCGCGCCAGGTACCAGCAAAGCGCCATCACCGGATTCCTCCGCCTCGCAGGACGAAGGAGCAACAAACCAGGCCGCACAACTTTCCGCATCCGACCAGGCCTTCGAGAAATTCGTCGATGAATACTTCGAAGGCTTCTTCAAGTTTGATCCCGCCAGCGCCACCAGGGCTGGCATTCACAAATACGATAGCGAGCTTCCCGCGTATTCGCAAACGGATATCCAAAGTGAAATCGCGCGCAACCAGATGGCGCTGCGGGAGCTGGCGAGGATCCCCAGTGAAGGGCTCTCTGAGAATAACCTGCTTGACGCCACGGTGCTTGAAAGCCTGATCAACGGGCGACTCCTTGACCTGGCCGACATCCGCATGTGGGCAATAGATCCAAGATATTACAACACCCAGGCAGGGACTGCGCTTTACACCTTGATCGAGCGTGATTTTGCCCCGCTCGACGACCGGTTGAAATCATTGATTGCCCGCGAACGCCGCGTTCCTGACGTATTAAACAGCGCCCGCGCCAACGTGATTGCCCCTCCTTCCGTCTACACAAAAGTCGCCATTGAAGAAGTCCAGGCAGAGATTGATTTCCTCCAGAACGTCCTGCCGCAAGCCGTAGCAGGCGCGCAGAGCCTCGCACTGAAAACGGAATTTGAAAAGGTCAACCAGACCGCCGTGACGGCTTACCAGCAGTTTCTTGAATATCTACAGACTGGTCTTGCGCCTCTGTCGCAGGGCAACTTTGCGCTCGGCGCCGAGAATTTCCAGAAGAAACTGTTGTATGACGAGATGGTTGACATCCCCATCAAGGAGCTGTTGAAGATCGGGAACACAGAGATGCGCCGGGTGCAGTCGCTCTTCACGCAGGCTGCCAACATCATCGACTCCACAAAAACGCCGCTCCAGGTGCTTCAGACCATCAAACAGAATTACCCGGCGGCAGGCCAGGTGATAGGAGAAACCCAATCGGTACTCGATAACCTCAGGCAATTTTTGCTCACCCATGAAATTGTGACAGTCCCGCAGGCGCCCATTCCGCAGGTGACCGAAACACCTCCCTTTATGCGGGCACTCACTTTTGCATCGATGGATACGCCCGGACCATTTGAAGAGCATTCAATCCAGTCGTTCTTCTATGTCACGCTGCCCAATCCTGCCTGGGACGAAGAACGGAAACAACAATTGCTCCGGTTTTTTAACCGGTATTTCACCCGGGTCGTGGCCATCCATGAGGTCTACCCGGGCCACTACGTACAGTTTCTATGGCTAAAGCAAGCGCCCACAAAAGCGAGAAAACTTGAGTCCACCATGGACGGCATGGGAACTAACGTCGAAGGCTGGGCCCATTACTGCGAAGAGATGATGCTGGAACAGGGGTACGGCGAGGGAGACCCCAACCTGCTGCTGGTGCAGCTACAGGCTGCGCTCATCCGCGTGTGCCGTTACCTGGCGGGAATCCAGTTGCACACGCAGGGAATGACGGTGGAACAAGCCGCCGATCTGTTCCGGCAGGAAGCCTATATGGACCCCGCAAATGCCGAGCGCGAAGCAATGCGTGGGACCTTCGATCCCACCTACCTGGCCTACACGCTTGGCAAGCTGGAGATCATGAAGCTGCGGGAGGACTACAAGAAGAAGCTCGGTGACAAATTCAACTTGAAAGCATTCCACGATCAGTTCCTGAGTTACGGCGTGGTGCCGGTCAAATTGATCCGCGAACAGATGTTGCAGGATGGAACTCCTGTCCTTTAGCGCGATGTTTAGAGAACTCGCCAGAGTGCAGTCTAACTTTCGGAAACCACCTGCCCATTGCACGGTGAAAGAATTCCAAGTTTCCATGCCAAACTGCGTGAATCCCAGGGAAAGAGAATCCATGTTGCAAGATCGCTATTCATTTACTAATGTAAGCCAATCCGCACCGTCCCGGTTTCTCCGTCACTTCAGCCCGCTTCTGCTCGCACTGCTGTCTTGCCTTGTACTGGCCCTGGCAGCCTCCGCAGGACAACTCACGACGCCGCAAGATGGGCCAAATCGGCTTGAACTGTCATACACCCTCGAAATGGAGCGCCCCTCAACACATCTCCTGCAGGTGGAAATTTCGGTAGCCAAAGTAGAGGTGCCCGTCCTCAGGTTCGCCATGCCGGTCTGGGCACCCGGCCGCTATGCGATCTATGATTTCGCAAAGAACGTTCAGGAGTTCACCGTTGTCGGCGCAAACGGCCAGGCCCTTCCATGGGTGCAGCCGGACAAACAAACCTGGGCCGTGAATACGTCCGACTGCGGCGGCACAGTAAAGGTGCTCTACAAGGTGTTCGCCAATGACCTGACGGGCTCCTTCTCGCAATTCGACACCTCGCATGGCGCCATCAACGGCGCCTCCGTCTTTATGTACCTGCCGGGGAACAAGCCCGATCCCTTGACGCTGACCATTCACCCGCCCCACGGCTGGAAAATCGTCAGCGGTTTCTCGATGTCGCCGAGCCAAACAACGTTCCAAGTTCCGAACTACGATGTCCTGATCGACACACCTCTCGAAATAGGGCCCGACTGCTGGGTGAAGGACTTTGAGGAAGACGGAAAAACCTTCCGTGTTGCGGTCCACAGTTATCCCGATCAGGACGGCGACGCCGACAATCGCTCTGCACTGGTTGAAGGCCTGAAGAAGATCGTCCACTCTGAGATGGCGATGATGCCGGCGCCGGACTTCAACCACTACACCTTTCTTTTCCATTTTGACCCGGGCCTGCCAATGGGCGACGGGATGGAACATCTCAACTCGACCGACATTATCGTTCACGGTAAGTTGTCAGACAGCGGACTCTCTCAGGCGCTCGAAACAGCCGCCCATGAATTCTTTCATCTCTGGAACGTCAAGCGGCTGCGCCCTACCGGGCTGGGGCCGTTCGATTACAGCCGCGAGGCTTATACCCGGTCGTTGTGGTTTGTGGAAGGCATTACGACTTATTACTCCTACGTGAACCTGTTGCGCAGCGGCATCTGGTCGCAGCAGGAATTCCTGGACCGGCTGGCAGGCGAAGTCCGTGCGCTGCGGGAAGCTCCGGGCCGCAGGCTGATGTCCGCCGAAAGTTCCAGTTTCCACGCCTGGTTTTTCGACCGGTCACCGCAAATGCAGGAAACCAATTTTGCCAATACCACGATCTCCTATTACAACAAGGGGGCCCTGCTGGGGACACTTCTCGATCTTGAAATCCGTTCTGCCACGCGCGGTGAAAAATCACTCGACGACGTGATGCGGCTGATGTACGGGAAATTCTACGCAATCCCTGCCGCCAGCTATTACCTGCGCGGCCACGGCTACACGGAAATGGGTATTCTCGACGCCGTCAATCAGGTTTCCGGCACGGACTTCACGTCTTTCTTCCAGCAATACGTCGCCGGGACGGTTCCGCTTCCCTACAATGAAGTTCTTGCGAGGGCAGGATTGGCGCTCCACGTTGCAACCTCGCCCCAGGCGCCTCCCAGTCTGGGAGTGCTGGTGGAGCCCGTTGACACTGGCGTCAGGATACTTGCCGTCCAGCCCGGTGGGGCGGCAGACCGCGCGGGCTTAAGTCGCGACGACGTATTGATTTCCGTAGATGACCAGTCGCTTGCCACTCAAAGTCTGGCCGACCGGTTGAGCATTTACACTGCGGGGGCGAAAGTTCCGTTTGAAGTGGAGCGGCACGAAAATCGCCTTTTCATCACTGTTCAGCTCGATCCGCCGCGCCCCGACGAGTATTCGATCATGGAGCTGCCAGGTGCCACAAATGAACAGGCGAGAATCCGGCAGGGATGGTTAAACGCAAGCCAGCAGGGCCCAGCCCAAAGCTCCCCTGCGGGAGCCACTGCCGGGAGATTCAGGAATCCCACTTCTTCTTGAAATAGTACGAAATCACGCCAATCAGAACAGCAACGAGGACAGCTGCCATCACAAATTCATTGACTTTGAGAAAGTGTTGTTCGACCAGTTGCCAACTGTTCCCGAACAGAAAACCCACATAGATGATTGCAATGACCCAGATCGTGGCCCCCGTGAAATTGAAAAAGAGAAACCGGAGATAGGGCATGCGAAAAAGACCGGCAATGATCCCGGCAAACATGCGCAACCCCGTAATGAACCTGCCTGTAAAGACCGCCCACTGGCCGTACTTGAGGAACAATGCCTGGGAATGGTCAAAGGATTTTCGAATGACAGGAAACCTTCGGATAAACCGGTCGACAAACGGCCTCCCGCCAAAATGCCCTATCAGAAACCCCATCGAGTCGCCGAGAGTGGCCCCTGCAATCGCCACCAGGATGCTGGGGAAAAGATCTATCTTTCCGTGATAGGCCAGAAATCCGGCGAACAAAAGGACTGTTTCACCCGGTATCGGGATTCCCGCATTCTCCAGCATGACCCCAAAGAACACCACCCAGTAGCCATACTCCGAAAAAACTTCCGATAGCGTCTGGAAAATGGTGTGGGCCATGTTTGAGATATGAGGTGAATGACTCTCCGGCTGGGCCAAAAGCCAAATCAAATGATAGCTTATCGTGTTATTTCGGTCACTCTTTATTCAGCCCGCCAGCCAACTTCCCCCACTCGTCAGCGCCGCCGGATGCGTGCTAAACTACGCTGAGCGTGCGTGAACCGATCCTAGAACGGCTCGAGAAGCGTCCCATGGTCGGCGACGGGGCCATGGGCACCATGTTGTACGCTA
>OBIZ01000122.1_pt1 | contig 14324 bp, 15 predicted proteins | sample 1519801 | NCBI WGS metagenome assembly OBIZ01 (sample SAMN01911456, study PRJEB22533) | soil metagenome | biome: Soil | place: Malaysia | collected 2012-04-30 | depth DG_metagenome m | reverse complement strand
ATCGCCCGATGTCAGGCCGAGATAGGCGCCCTTGGCGTCGAACAGGTAGGCTTCGGGCGTGTGCGTGGCGCCGAAGGCGCGATACGACCCGGCCGGAGCGAGGTTCGTGTAGACGCACGATGCGTCGACACGGTAGGCGGCCCAGCGGTAGGGCCCCGGAGCGGCGTCGCCCGCCGTGGCGACCACGCGCGGCCCGTTGTCGGCGTAGGCGCCCGTGTCGAAGAGACAGACGACGTCGCGTGCAAGCAGCCGGCCGTCCGCCGTCGCGGCCGTCCTCATCCGGCAGTGCATGTTGTGGCGGCGGGTCGTCACCATCGACTCGCCCACGCGGTTCTGGATCTTCACCGGCCGGCCGGCCTTGCGGGCGAGCGCGACCGTGAGAGGCTCCATCTTCGTATACGACTTCGAGCCGAAGCCGCCTCCGAGATAGGGGACCTGGATGCGAACGTCCGCGATCGGGACGCGGAAGAGGTCGGCGATCTCGGCGCGGACGAGGAACGGGTGCTGGCAGGTCGCCCAGAGCGTGATCTCGTCGCCCTCCACCTGCGCGATCACCGTATGCGTCTCCATCGCGTACTGGTAGACGGACGGGAACGTGTACTCGCCCTCGACGACGATGTCGGCGTGAGCGAAGACGGCCTCGGGCTCGCCCTTGTCGAGGCGGTAGCGGTAGCAGACGTTTCCGTCGCGCGGGGCAAGCTCGCCGAGGCCGTGGAAGAGGCCGGCCTTCGCCTCGCGCTCGGTCACGAGCGTGGCGCCGGGTGCGACCGCCTCCTGGACGTTCGAGACGACGGGCAGCTCCTCGTAGGAGACGACGATCGCTTCGACTGCCGCGGCCGCGGCGGCCGGCGTCTCCGCTGCAACCGCCGCAACCTGCTCTCCGTGGAAGCGGACCTTGTCGATCGCGACGATCGGCCGGTCCTTGATCGCGTGCCCGTAGTAGGGGTCGAGGTCCGACAGATCCGCGCCGGTGAGGACGCAGACGACGCCGGGGATCCGCTCCGCGGCGGTAGTGTCGATCGAGACGATGCGCCCGTGGGCGACGGGGCTGCGCAGCACGCGCCCGTGGAGCATTCGCGGCACGAGCATGTCGCCGACGAACTGCGCTTGGCCGCGCAGCTTCTCGCGCGCGTCCCGACGCGGCTGCGAGACGCCGATCTTGGACCCTGTCTGCGGCTGGGTGACGGTCGTCGTCATCCGACGCCGGCGAGGTCGGCAACGGCCTCGAGGATCCCCCGGTAGCCAGTGCAGCGGCAGAGGTTGCCGGCGAGGCCGTGCTTGATGTGTTCCTCGCTCCCGAGCTCGCCGGACTCCAGCAGCGCGCTGACGGTCAGCAGCATCCCCGGCGTGCAGAAGCCGCACTGGAGGGCCGCGTGGCGCGTGAAAGCCTCCTCGAGCCGCTCGAACTCTCCCCGCTCGGCCAGGCCCTCGATCGTGGTCACCTCGCCCCCGTCGGCCTGGGCGGCCAGGTAGCAGCACGAGCTGACGGGGAGGCCGTTCACGAGGACGGTGCAAGCGCCGCAGACCTGCACGTCGCAGGAGCGCTTCGCGCCGGTGAGTCCGAGCGACTCGCGGAGAAAGTCGAGCAAGAGCTCCTGTGCCGCGACGTCCCGCACGACCTCGCGGCCGTTGACCCTAAGCGCGATCTCCACCCGGCCCTCTGCCGGAGCGGGCGATCTGGCGCTGCCACGCCTGCCAGTATTCGGCGACGAACTCGTCGCGGTACTTGACCGGCTGCAGCTCCTGGGCGAGCTTCTCCGCTATCGGACGCAGCTCGCCGAGCGTGGCTGCGATCGACTGCAGCTTCGCGGCGCGTTCGAGGGTCGTCGCGGTTAGCACCGCCCACGGAACGTCCCTGCCGACGACCAGCACGCCGTGGTTCTCGAGCAGCACCGCGCGGCGGCTGCCGAGCGCGGCCGCCACCGCGTCGCCTTGCTCGTCCTCGACAATGAGGTCGGGGTCCCCGAAGCGCCCGACGCCGTCCGCGAACAGGATCCCGTCGTGGGTCAGTGGCGCGAGCTCGGAGCCTGTCGCACCGAGCGCGGTGGCGTAGGGCGGGTGACCGTGAATGACGGAGCCGACTTCGTCTCGAGCCCGGTACACGCCGTGGTGGAGAACCGTCTCCAGGTGGAGCACGGCATCGGTGTCGTCGACCGAGACGACGTCCTCGGGCTCGACCTCGTCGAGCGCGACCCCCTTGCGCTTGATCCAGATCGACCCGTCGGAACCGCGCGCGCTGACATGTCCGAGCGTGAGGTCGGCGTAGCCCTCGGAGGCGATGATGCGGCACGCCCACGCGACCTGTTCCCGCAGGCTCTGCGCAACGGCGACCATCAGCGTCGATCCGTCGGCGGGTATGCGGGGTGCGGAAACCCGAAGACCATCACGACGTCGTTCTCGCCCGTGTTGGCCACGGCGTGCCAGGCGCCGGCGGGGATGTGGAGCGCGTCGCCCTCGCCGAAGGGCACCGCCCCGTCGTCGAGCTGTAGCTCTCCCGAGCCGGTGACGACGTACGCCACCTCCTCGACGACGTGCTTGACAGGCCCGACGACGACGCCCGGCTTGAAGACCGAATAGCCGAGCGAGGCAGCGTTGCCTTGGACGGTGGCGTCCGTGACGAGCATCCGGCTCCAGCTTCCCTGCGGCAGCTCGATCGGCTCGACGGAGTCGAGCGGGACGACCGTCACAGCGCCCATTCGCCGTCCTTGAGGATGTAGGCGCCGTCGTCGACGATCTGCAGCGTCGCGTTCAGGAACACGCCGTCCAGGTGCAGGGAGCAGACGTTCTGCCCGCCCGGGTAGGCGTTGTGGTTGTCGCCGAGCGCGAGATGGACGGTGCCGATACGGCCCTTCTCAGAGGGCGTCCCGAACGGGGCCTTCTCGCTTGTCCCGAACGCGAACTCGCCGATGACGTCGGCATTCTCGACGCCCTCGATCGCCTTCCGCAGCCGGTCGGCCTCGGCACCCCCCTCGATCTTCACGCAGCGACCACCCTCCAGCGTCCAGCGGATTGGCTCCTCCACCTGCCCCGGCAGGCCGATGCCGAGCATGACTCCGTCGACGACGGCGGCCCCGTAGGTGAAGTCCTCGATCGCCGCGAACGCGACCTCCGTCCACAGCGGAATCGGACTCATCATCTGGCCCCGCGCCTTGTAGGGGGTGAGCTCAAGAGGAGGCCGGCCCTCGATCGAGACGTAGAAGTCGGTGCCGAGCGGAGTCGTGACGTGGCATTGCTTCTTCCCGGCGAGCGCCGCGACGGCGTCCTTTGTCCGCTGGGCGGACCGCTCCAGGTCCTCCCGGCTGAGACCCCACTCGCCCATGCCGGGCTCGATCGAGGCGATCTTCCCGTTCGCCTCACACGTCTCGCGGACCGCGTTGACATGCGCGAACCGGTTGGCCCACTCGAGGTTGGCGATGATGATCACCTCGTCGGACCCGACCATCGCGCGGTGGAGGTTCGCCGGCGGCGCCATCGGGAAGCGCACGTCGGCGCGGCCGCGGCGCACCTGCGCCTCGTTGTTCATCACGACCGGCCAGCCGCCCCGCTCGACCACCACCTCGGCGACCGCGGCGGCCTCCGCCCTGCGGTCGTCGTCGCAGATGATCGTGACGACGTCACCCTCTTCGACTGAGAAGCAGACGTCGACAATCAGGGCCGCGTCCTTCAACAGGTTGTCGTTGGCGACGACGGTGGCCATCTCACCTCACCCTCTCGGCGTTGAACACGGGTAGGACGTCGTTGGCGAAGCGCTCCACCTGCCCGAACTGGTCGATCGCGCCGAATCGGCAGATGAAGTGGTCGACGCCGGCCTCGGCGAAGCTGCGGATCCAGTCGGCGATCTCGTCCGGTGTACCGACCGGGCCCCAGTTCGAGAGATCCATCGCCTTCGACAGCTCCGGGTAATACTTGGTGATGTACTCGTCGAAGGCATCCCGCGCCTCGGCGGCAGAGTCGCCGATGTGCATCGTCACTTGGTAGGCGATCCGGAGGCGCGAGAAGTCGCTGCCGTTCTCCTCAGCGTGCCCCTCGATCGCCGCCAGTTGCTCGACGAGTTCCTCGGGGTGCTGTGCGCGGCAGCACGTCATCCAGCCGTCGCCGTAGCGGACGATCCGGCGGCACGCCGCCTCGAGCCGACGGGCCATCACCTCCGGCGGAGCGTCACCCGTCAGCCTGGGGTTGGAGACGACCCAGATCGGCGGCGGCTGCTGGAGGGGCATCAGCGGGCCCATCTCGGTGCCCGAGTAGAAGGAGACGTCGTCGTAGCGGAGGAAAGTGCCGTCGAAGCTCGTCGAGCCCTCGGTCCACAGCTCCCGCAGCACCGCAAGCCCTTCCTCGAACAGATCCCCGCGCTTCCCGAAGGACAGCCCGAGCGCCTCGAACTCGCGCCGCACGCCCTCCTCGGGATTCCCGGCGCCGGCCCCGAGTATCGTCCGTCCGCCCGATATCCTGTCGAGGGTCGCCCACTCTAGGGCGAGATAGAGCGGGTTCCGCGTCGAGGTCACCATACAGGCGGTGCCGAGGCGAACCCGCGAGGTTCGTTGCGAGATCGCCGAGAGCAGGGAGATCGGCTCGTAGCGCGGCTTCGAGAACAGCGAGTCGCCGACCCACACCGAGTCGAAGCCCCTCGCCTCGACCGTCTCCGACAAATCGAGCAGCATCTGCAGGTCGTAGTCGGGTGCGATCAGCGGTTCCCGGTTGTTGAGGTTGACGCCGAACTCGATCGGCCCTCCGCTCATCTCAGATCAGCCTCCTCCATTGCCTTCAGCCGGCGTTGCGGGACGCGGATGTGCTCGGACATCAGCCGCGCGGCACGTTCGGCGTCGCCCCGCCGTGCGGCACGGAGGATCGTCGCGTGCTCCGAGACCGAGCGCTGCATGTTGCCGCGCAGGCTCAGTGAGCGCATGCGGTAGCGCCCGAGCTGGCCGAGCAGCTGTCGGTAGAGCTCCTGCAGCTTCTTGTTCCCGCAGGCCTCGAGCAACCGCTCGTGGAAGGCGAGGTTCGCGTCGAAGAAGCGGGTGACCTCGCCGCGCTTCGCGTGCTCCTCCATCTCCCGGTTCAGAGCGGCCAGCTCCTCGAACTCCGCGTCGGTGAGCCGCGGGACCGCGAGCTTGACGGCCATCAGCTCGAGTGCCTCCCGCACTTGGTAGAGCTCGAGGAACTCCTCCTTCGAGAGCGGCCGGACGACAGCTCCGCGGCGAGGCCGAACCGTGACGAGCCCTTCGGAGGCGAGGCGGCCGATCGCCTCCCGGATCGGACCGCGGCTGACGCCGAGCTCCTCGGAGAGCGCGACCTCGGCGAGCTCCGTCCCCGGCTCCAACTGCCCCTCGAGGATCGCCGTCCGCAGGTGATCGTAGACGCGCTCCCAGAGCGTCAGGTTCTCGAGCGGTGCCCGTGGGGCTGCGATCTCGGCCATTGCATTCGTTCCCGGGAAGAACTAGGGTACTCGCTCGACGAGCAATTGTTAACAGTCGGCAGGCCGACCCTATCAGCGGTCTGGGCAACTAGCAAGCATGGCAGGAACCGGATGAGTTCGGCACCGAGAGACGGTCAATTCCCGCAAAGGAAGGAGAGTCCGGCGATGCAGATCCGTGTACCTGGAGCCCGCGTCGTCGCGGTCGTGGCGGCGCTCGCGCTCCTCGGCGCCGGCGCCGCGTACGCCACCGGCGCCAGCAAGAGCAAGGTCACGAAGGTCGGCTTCGCGTCACCCGCGAAGGCGAGCGACTACGGCTGGAACCAGCAGGGGTACAAGGGCGCGAAGGCCGCGGCGAGGGCGACCGGGGCATCGTTCGACGCGATCACGAACATCGGCTACGACAAGACCGACGTCATCCTCCGCCAGCTGATCCAGCAGGGTGCGAACTTCATCGTCGCCCACGCTAGCGGCTACGACACGATCGCGGCCCGCCTCGCTCAGCAGTACAAGGTGCCGATGATCACCTACGACGTGCCTGCCAACCTGCACAAGGGGACAGTGTCGTACATCACGACCTCGAGCCAGGAGGCCGCCTACCTGGCAGGCATCCTCGCCGCGAAGATGACGAAGACGCACAAGGTCGGCATCGTCATCTCCGCCGCCGACGACAACTGGTACAAGATGAGCGGCGGCTTCGCCAAGGGCTTCCGCAGCGTCGACAAGACGTCGAAGATCTTCTTCGCCACGGTGAGCCCGACCGGCTACGACGACGCGGCCGGCGGCAAGCGCGTGGCTTCGAGCGTCATCGCACAGGGTGCCGACGTGCTCTTCACCATGGGCGACAACGCTTCGTTCGGCTACCTGCAGGCGGTCGAGAGCGCGAAGGTCGGGCACAAGGTGTGGATGATCGGCGACATCGGGAACATGGCACCGATCGATAAGCACCACGTCTTTCTCTCCTCCGTGCTTTGGGACTTCACGAAGACGTTCACGCAGGCGATCAAGGACGTGAACAACGGGACCTACGGGACACACGGGTACGACCTCAACCTCAAGAACGGCGGCGTCTCTCTGCTGAAGACGAAGTACATCTCGCCGGCGGCCTGGGCCGCCGTGCGGAAGGCGCAGACGGACATCCTCCACGGCATGGTCAAGATCCCGGTCACCCACAAGGCCGCGCAGGTCCAGCAGTTGATCAAGTAGCAACGCGAAGATGTCGCGAGCCGTCCGGAGTCGCCCTCGCGCCACTCCGGGCGGCCCGTGCCGTCTCATGAGCCGGTGAACGAACGCAACACGCCAGGACCGCCGCTCGTCGAGCTCGCGGGCATCACCAAGGCCTTCCCGGGCGTCCTCGCGAACGACCGCATCGACCTGACGCTCCGCCGAGGCGCGGTCCACTGCCTGCTCGGGGAGAACGGTGCAGGCAAGTCGACGCTGATCGGGATCCTGTCGGGCCTGATCCGCCCGGACGCGGGCACGATCCGAATCGAGGGTGTCGAGACCGTCGTCTCTTCTCCACGCCGGGCGCTCGAGCTCGGGATCGGCACGATCCGAATCGAGGGCGTCGAGACCGTCGTCTCTTCTCCACGCCGGGCGCTCGAGCTCGGGATCGGCACGGTCCACCAGCACACGACGCTGATCCCGGCCTTCACCGTGCTCGAGAACCTGATGCTCGGCGACAACCGCCGCGTCAAGCTCGCCGAGTTGGGCGCGCGTCGGCGGCTCCGAGAGCTGGCGAGCCAGCTCGGCGTGGAAATCGACCCCGACGCAAAGGCCGTCGACCTCGCGCTCGGCCACCAGCAGCAGGTCGAGATCGTGAAGGCGCTCTGGCGGGGCTCCCGCGTGCTGATCCTCGACGAGCCCACTTCGATGCTGACCCCGCAGGGCGTCGCCGAGCTCGCGAAGGTGCTCGACCGACTGAAGGCGAGCGGCCAGGCGGTGATCTTCATCACCCACAAGCTGCACGAGGCGCTCTCCCTCGGCGACGAGATCTCCATCCTCCGTCAGGGCCGTCTGGTCGGAACGATCGACGGCGACGCTCTCCGGGCTCGGCCGCACGAGGAGCTCCGCGCCGAGATCGTGCGGATCATGTTCGGTGACGAGGCGCGCGCCGTCGCCGACGTGGCTGAGCTGCGCGAGGAGATCGTGGAGGGCCGCCCCGAGCGTCGCGTGGACGAGCATGCGGACGTCGTGCTCGAGGTGCGCGGACTGAGCGTCCTGGGGGAGGGCAGCGAGCGCGGCGTCGAGGACGTCTCGCTCACCCTGCGCCGGGGAGAGATCCTCGGAATCGCGGGAATGGATGGGAACGGTCAGCGTGCGCTCGCCGAGGCGATCGCGGGGCAGCGGCGCGCCTCGCACGGCGAGGTCTTCCTCTACGGCGCCCCGGTCACTCGGCTCTCGGTCTCCGCCCGGCAGAAGCTCGGCCTCCGCTACGTCACCGACGACCGCCTCGGCGAGGGGATCGTCGGCGGCCTGCCGGTCGGGCTCAACCTCTTCCTGAAGCGGGTGGGCGAGCCGCCCTTCTGGCGCCACGGCCGTATCCAGCGCGCAGTCGTCGAGGGCCGTGCGGCGGAACTCGTGCACGAGTTCGACGTGCGCACCCCCTTCGTCAGCACGCGCGTTTCGACCCTCTCGGGCGGGAACATCCAGAAGATCCTGCTCGCGCGCGAGCTGAGCTTCGACCCGAAAGTCGTCGTCTTCCACAAGCCGACCTACGGGCTCGACGTGAAGACGACCGCCACCGTCCGAGGGCTGATCTGCCGCCTCGCCGAGGACGGCGGCACCGCGCTTCTCATCTCCACAGATCTCGACGAGCTGCTCGAGATCTCCGATCGAATCGCCGTCCTCTCCCGCGGACGGGTCGCCGGCATCCTCGCGAACACTGAAGGGGCGGCTGAGCAGGTCGGCGAGCTGATGGTCGGCCTCGACGCCGTGGAGGCCGGGTGAGCACCGAGACCGCCGCCGACCGGGGGCCCCTCGCAGCGCCGCGGCCACGGCGGCCCCGCACGATCCAGGCCACCCGGATCCTCGACGTGGTCATCCGCTCGATCGTGCCAGTGCTGCTCGCGCTCGCCGCAGGCGGCATTCTCCTGCTCGCCCTCGGGCGCAACCCACTCACCTTCTACGGGAACATCTGGACCGGCGGGGTCTCGAACACAGCCTGGCAGGACAGCGCCATCCGGATGGCGCCGTTCTTGCTCATAGCCGCGGGCCTGACCCTCATCTTCCGTGCCAACATCTGGAACCTCGGCTACAACGGCCAGTTCCTGCTCGGTGCGGCTCTCGTCTCTGGTTACGCGCCGAGCCTCGTGAACGACGTCCCGCTCTGGCTCGCCTTCACCCTGCTCTTTCTGCTCGCCGGCACGGTCGGGGCCGTCTGGACGCTCGTGCCCGCGCTGCTGAAGGCGCTGTACGGGACGAACGAGATCATCACGACGCTGATGATGTCCTTCATCGGGATCGACCTCGCCAGCCTCCTGATCAAGGGGCCCTTCCACGACCCGTCGACCCCGCTACCGCAGACGGCGGTCGTCCCCTTCGAGAAGATGCTGCCGTCGATCCCCGGGACGCGGATCCACATCGGCATCCTCGTCGCGTTCGCAGCGATCCTCGTCGTCCATTACGTGCTCACACGCACCGCGTGGGGCTTGCGGCTCCAGGTCATGGGCGCCAACCCGCGCGCGGCCCGCCACTTCGGGATCGACCTGCCGCGGCTGATCGTCGTCAGCTTTCTCGGCTCCGGATTCCTCGTCGGCCTCGCGGCGACGGCGGACATCATGGGTCTCTGGGGGTACATCCGCACCGGCTGGAACCCCGCCTACGGCGACACGATCATCCCCTTCGTCTTCCTCGCGCGCCTGAACGCGTTGGCGGTCGTCCCGTTCGTCGCGTTCTTCGCGATCCTCTCGACCGGCGGCGACCTCGCCGCTCAGCAGGCGAACCTGCCGACCGACTTCCTCTACGCCCTCGTCGGCCTGATCCTGCTCTTCATGACGGTGATCGAGTATCTCGGGCGCCGCCGCGAGCTCGGCGCCAGCTATCTGACGCCCGGCCTCAGGCAAGCGCTCCGGGCCGGGCTAGGCCGGCGGAGGCAGCCGGAGTGATCCTCGCCAGCCAGGTCTGGACGCAGATCTTCTGGACGTCGGCGATCGCCGGTGGACTGCTCGCCGGCGTGCCGCTGATGTTCACCGCGCTCGGCGAGGCGATCTCCGAACGGGCCGGCGTGCTCAACATCGGGCTCGAGGGCATGATGCTCGCCGGTGCCTACTGTGGCTTTCTAGGCGCGTACTACGGCAACACGGAGTGGGTCGGCTACCTCGCCGGGATCGGGGCGGGCCTCCTCGCCTCTCTGATCATGGTCGCGCTGTGTGTCTGGCTCGGCCTCGACCAGATCGTCGTCGGGATCGCGATCACGCTCGCTGGAGAGGGGATCACGAGCGTCCTCTACCAGACTCGCTTCAGCGCAGCGCAGCCGCGGCTCGGCGCTGTGCCTACCAACCCGATCCCGCTGCTCGACCGGATCCCCCTACTCGGCAAGGCGATCAACGGCCAGTTCCCTCTCTTCGACCAGCCACTCCTCGTCTACCTCGGCCTCGCCTTCGCGGGCGCGCTCGCCTGGATCTTCCGGCGGACGAACGTCGGCCTCAACCTGCGGGCGGCCGGCGAAAAGCCCGAGGCGCTCGACGCGGCCGGGGTCAGCGTCGTCGCCACCCGCAGCTACGCCGTCCTCGCGACCGGCGCCCTCACCGGCCTCGGCGGCGCCTACCTCGCGATCGCCGGCACCGGCGGCTTTCAGCCCTTCGTCACGCAGGGACAGGGCTTCATGGCGATCGTGATCGCCATGCTCGCCCGCGGCAGGCCGATCGCCGTCGTCGTCTACTCGCTCATGTTCGGGATCGCGCTCTCGCTCTCCACCCTGCTCCAGCTCGCGGGGATCGACCTCGCTCCGGAGGTCGTGCACATGATCCCGTTCGCGGCGATCATCCTCGCTCTCATGCTCTTCGCCCGTCGCGCCTACCTCCCGCCCGCCCTGGCGCTCCCGTACGTCCGTGGCGCCCGCTGAAAGGAGCGTTCGACATGCACGACCCCGACTTCACGCTCTCCGCCGGCCCCGTGGCCGCCTCGCCGCGCGTCCTCGCCGCGCTCGGCTCCCCGCTCGTCTACCACTACGACCCGGTCTTCCTCGAGCGCTTCCACGCGGCCGGCGAGAAGCTCAAGCGGGTCTTCCTGACCGAGAACGACGTGTTGTTGATGCAGGGCGAGGCCGTGCTGGGGCTCGAGGCGGCGGCGCGCGGGCTCGTCCAGCCCGGGACCAAGGTGCTGAACCTCGTCCAGGGGGTCTTCGGCAAGGCTATGGGCTACTGGCTCAAGGACTTCGGCGCCGAGCTGCACGAGGTCGAGGTCGCCTACGACGACGCCGTCGAGGCCGGCGCGGTCGAGCGCTACCTCGACGAGCATCCCGGAATCGAGCTGGTCACGGTCGTCCACTCCGAGACGCCCTCGGCGACCTTCTGCGACCTATCCGCGATCGGGCCGATCGCCCATGCACGCGGCGCGCTGACGCTTGTGGACTGCGTCTCCTCACTGGGCGGCATGGAGCTCCGCACCGACGAGTGGCACCTCGACGTGTGCGTCGCGGGTGCGCAGAAGTGCCTCGGGGGTCCTCCGGGCATGACGCTGATGTCGGTGTCGGACGCGGCCTGGGAGCGGATCCGCGCAAACCCCGTCGCGCCGCGCGCCTCCTATCTCTCGATGCTCGACTGGAAGGAGCAGTGGCTCGAGGGCGGCAGGTTCCCGTTCACGCCGTCCGTCGCCGACCTGCACGGGGTCGAGGCAGCGGTCGACGAGCTGCTCGAGGAGGGGCTCGAGTCGTCGATCACACGCCACGCGCGCGCGGCGGCCGCCTGTCGCGCGGGCGTTCGGGCGATGGGGCTCGAGCTCTGGCCGCGCAGCGAGGAGATCACCGGCGCCTGCGTGACCGCCGTTACCGTCCCGAACGGTCTCACCGACCTCCAGGTGCGCTCCCACTGCCGCGAGCGCTACGGCGTGATGATCTCGGGCGGGCAAGGAGCCGGGAACCTCGTCCGGATCGGGCATATGGCCCAGTCGGCCCGGTCTCTGCACGCCGTCGTCGGCCTGGCCGCGGTCGGGCAGACGCTGCTCGACCTCGGCGCCCACGTCGAGATCGGGGCCGGAGTCGAGGCCGCGCTGGCCGAGATCTCGCAGACGACGGCCTCGCTGCCGTGATCTTCGACTCGCACATGCACGTCGGGTCGTTCGGGCCGCCGTTCGACGTCTCCCTCGAGCGCGATGGCATCGAGCAGCTCATGCGCGACCACGAGATGTCGGGCGGCGTCGTCTTCTATCCCGACAACGCATACGTCGCGGAGGTCGTCGAGTCGATCCCTGGCCTCTACGCGCTCGTCTGGGGCAACCCCCGCGTGCCCGGCTACGTCGAGGAGGTAGAGCGCTACCTCGAGCACCCGAAGTTCCTCGGCCTGAAGCTACATCCGCTGATCGACGGCTACCTGCCGAACGACCGGTCCGTCCATCCCATGATGGAGCTGATCCTCGAGCGCGACATGCCGGTGCTCATCCACTGCGGTCATCCGATCTTCACGCTGCCGTGGAGCATCGAGGAGCTCGCGGTCAGCTTCCCGGACGCGAAGATCGTGATCGGGCACATGGGCCACGGCAACGCGGTGTACATCCAGGCCTCGATCGACGTAGCGCGCCGCAACCCGAACGTCTATCTCGAGACCTCGGGCATGCCGATGCACACGAAGATCCGCGAGGCCTACGAACGCGTTGGGGAGACGCGTGTCCTCTTCGGCACCGACGTGCCCTTCCACCATCCCGCCGTCGAGATCACGAAGGTGCGGGTGAGCGGCCTGGCCCTGGAGGCGGTCGAGCGCGTCCTCGGCAAGAACGGGCGCCTACTGTTCTTCGGAGACGAGAACGCGACGGAGCCGACCGCGTGACGCTGCCCCCCTTCGATCTGCATCCCGTGCGAAGCGTCGACGAGGCGCACGATCTTCTCGTCCGCTACGGGGAGGAAGCAGCCGTGATCTGCGGCGGCAGCGAACTCCTGCTGCTCATGAAGCTCGGCTACGCCGACTATGGCCATCTCGTGGACATCCGCGGGATTGCCGAACTCGGCGGCATTCGGGTGGACGACGGTGCGCTGGTGATCGGGGCGACCACCACCCACCGCGAGATCGAGCGCTCGGCGATCGTGCTGGAGCAGCTGCCCGCGCTCGCCACAATGGAGCGGCGGGTTGCGAACATCCGCGTGCGGAGCGTGGGGACGCTCGGCGGCAACCTCTGCTTCTCCGACCCTCACTCCGACCCGGCCACCTTCCTGCTCGCTCTCGACGCGGAGGCGGAGTGGGACGGCGGACGCGCATCGCTCGCCGAGTTCCTCGTCGGTCCTTACCAGACGAGGCTGCAGCCGGGGCAGCTGCTGCGCGCGGTTCATGTGCCGCTGCCGGCACCGGGGACGCATGTCGTGCATCGAAAACTTGCTTTTCGCGAGCGACCCGCGGTGACCGTGACCGTTGCTTTACAGGCGCAGGAAGGCGTCGTCGCCGCGGCGCGCATTGCGGTCGGATCGGTTGGAGCACGCGCGGTTCGAGCGCGCGCAGGGGAAGCCCGCCTTGCAGGAGCAGCGATCGCGGATGCTGTGGCGCTTGCCGAGGCTGCCGAGCTCGCGGCGCAGGCCGCCGAGGCTGTGGACGACGCAAACGGTTCTGCCGACTACAAGACCCACCTCGTGCGCGTGCTCGTGGAGAGATGCTTCCGCGAAGCAGCCGAGGCGAACGAGGAGTCGTCCACGGGGCGCCAGCTCTAGAACCACCTCACTCAGGCTCCGGGGGAAGCTCGCCGCGTTCGCGCGATGCGGCGCCCCGAGTCATCGCCTCAGGGCGTGTGCCGCTCGCTTGGGCCAGTCGCTTGGGCCGGCGTGCTCTCACCCGCGTCGGGCGGCCGTCTCAAATGCCGAAGCCCGCGAACCGCTTGCGCAGTCCCCGGGCTTCGACTCGCCCACCTTCCCATGTCCCGGCTCCAACGTCAAGGGGAAGCGGTATGGGATCTGCATCCAAAGCGTGAGTGCGCCGACTCGCCTACCTCCCCCACCGCAGGTGGACATAGGTGCCATAGCGGACCCGACGAAACCGGGCCTCAGCTCCGGTCGCATGACTCGACAGAGCCTCGTTGACCGACGAGAAGGGCACCCGCTCGCCGAACAGCCCTTCGACCGCGGTACGCACCTCACGCACACGCAACGGCCCGCCAGCGAGCTCCAGCACGTCGGTGACCGCCTCCAGCAGCAGCCCCTGGCGCCGCCTTGCACGGCCCCGAACAGGGTCACGGCTGGACTCCCGAGCCAGCAGAAGTTCGCGAAGCGCCCCAGCCTGGCCAGCCGCTCGCCGAGGCCGGGGTTCAAACTTGCTCCGTTTAGTTCCATTCATTCATTCCGAGAGAACCGCGTGGCTTCAGCCGATCGCGGGCTGGGTCGTGGGCGATCCGGATGCCGCCGCCAGCGCCGGCGACGAGATGCTCGCCCTTCCCGACTCGCCGACTGCCGTCTTCACCGGGCAGAACCTCTTGACCGGAGGCGTTCACGCGCTCCGGAAAGCCAGCCTGCAACGGCAGGTCGCGCTGTTCGGTTTCGACGACGTCTCGCTCGCGGACATGGTCGACCCGGCGATCTCCGTCGTCGCGCAGGATCCGCAGGCGCTCGGGCGCGCGGCCGCCGAGCTTCTGTTCCGCCGACTCGACGGCCAGGCCGGAGAGGCGGTCCACCGGGTCATCCCGGTCACCTTGGTCGCGCGCGGATCGGGCGAGATCGCTCCGGCGGCGGCGTGATCGTCGTCGGCGGAGAAGCGCTCGTCGACCTCGTCGACGACCGTGG
>OBIZ01000121.1_pt1 | contig 14486 bp, 10 predicted proteins | sample 1519801 | NCBI WGS metagenome assembly OBIZ01 (sample SAMN01911456, study PRJEB22533) | soil metagenome | biome: Soil | place: Malaysia | collected 2012-04-30 | depth DG_metagenome m | reverse complement strand
GGACACCACCGGCAAGCGCTGCAGCGGAGCGGTGTTTATTAACCGCCGCAGCAAGAAGGAATATCGCGTGCACGCCCGCGCCTACGCGCTGGCCTGCGGCGGCGTGGAAGACGTGCGCATCCTGCTGATGTCAAAATCCAAAGACTACCCGCAGGGCCTTGCGAACTCGAGCGGTTGGGTGGGCAAAAACCTGGTGAGTGAACACTACGACGGAGCTGTGGGATACATCGAACGGCTGCTGGGCGCCAAGGTGATGAACGAGGACGGCGCCGACCAGCACGGCGAAATCCCGAATTTCTATTACGAGCATCCCAGCAAGGACTTTGCGCGCGGATACATGATTGACCTGCACAGCGGGCCGGTGCAGATTCCGAGCTTTGCGCTGGACGTGCCGGGGTTCGGCGAGAAGTACCGCGAGGAGGTGCGCCGCATCTACCCGGCGATGGTGTACCTGGGCGCCCACGGCGAAATGCTGGCCAACGAAAAGAGCTACGTTGACCTCGACCCCGTGGCCCGCGACCAGGTCGGACTGCCCAAGGCGCGCATGCACCTGGAGTGGGGTGAAAATGAGCTGGCCATGGTTCGCGACGAGCGGGCAAAATGCAAGGCCATTATCGAAGCGGCAGGCGGCAAAGTGCTGGCCATGCGGAGTGACGACTTTAAGCCGAGTTTCGACGGCGAAAACCTGGTGGGCACCGTGCGCATGGGCGCCGATCCCAAACGCTCCGTGCTGGACCCCACCAACCGCACGCACGATGTGAAGAACCTGTGGGTGCTCGACGGCGCGAGCTTCACTTCCTACAGCGAGAAGAATCCCACACTCACCGTCACAGCCGTGGCCATCCGGGCATCAGACCATTTGGCGGAAGCGCTGCGGACAATGGAGGCATAGACCCAGAAGCCCATCTGGGATAGCGCTACCCTAGCGGCATGATGATGCGAACAGGGAGCGCCTACCTTTCAGTCGGCGCTGCAAGAACGCGCAAAATGTCGGACTGCCCCCCGATGCTGCAAGGCGCCGCATTCGCTCACGCGACTCCAGGGGAACCGCGTGTGCCGAAGTCGGACAGCTCTATTGGCCGGGGACCTTTGCCGTGCAGCTCGAAGTGAGCTGGTCCTCGTTATATTGGTCGAGCGTTGCAGCTATGGCGATCATCTCCTGGCCGGCCGCGGTATTCGCCTTGATCCCACCGGGCAGGGCTCCCACCGCCGCGAGTGCGCCTTGAGCGGACGCCAGCGCAGAAACAATGGGAGTTGGGTCAGACCCATTGGCAAGGTTGAGCTCAGTTGCAATGAGCTCGTCCGCCAGTATGAGGCTGGCGTCACCCTTGGTCGGCGTAGCCAGAATCGCAAGTGCCTGAGCTACCGTGTAACTCGTCCCTCCCAAAGAGACTGAGGCCAGGGGCCACACTCCGGCGTGATTTTTCCAAAAGCCCTGGCTCAGGGGGCAGGCGTTGGTGTTTGGGGGCGGCTGTCCGCCACTGCCGCAAGTGTTGAGCGGTATCTCGAACGCATGCGCGCGCATTGGTGTGTAGGCCTCTTTGGACCACATTACCTGAACTCCCTGTGAAGGGAGGAAGGTCTTGGGATCACAAGTGAGGCTTTCATCACGGAAGTTGTTGTCGCTTGCCACGATTGTGCTGAAGTCGAACTGTGCAGCAAGCGTATCCTTGTCCACGACGAAAACGTGGCTTCCACCGTCGGAGCCTTCGAAGATCAGCCTACCGCCAATACCAACGCCGCTGTTGTATGCAACGCTATCCGGGCCAGTGGCCGTGATTGAGCCCAGAAAGCTGCCCGTCACCGCGTCATACTTGTAGATGTTCTGTGAGCAATCGTAACTGATGTAGAGGATGCCGTTTCCGCCGGGGGGCTGGGAGGTGGGTGCCAGATCAATGGCCAAGCCGTCATCCAGTGGTCCGCACCCTCCTGCCGCGGCCTCGCTCACCGGAAATGCATCCGTGTAACTGCCGGAAACACTCTTCGATGTGTCGAGAGGGATTTGGATCACTTCATTACCCGGGAAACTTCCGAATCCCGGTCCGGCCCAGATGACGTTGCGCGTAGCGTCATACGCAAGAGAGCCCAGACCCCCGGCAACGGTGTAGCTGGCTATTACGTTTCCCGTGCTCGGGTCAGCCTTATAGAGGTCGGGGGTGCTTCCGGCACAGGAATACCAAAGATTGGTGCCGTCGAACGTAATTCCCACGCCCAGTCCAGACGTGCACTGCTGACTAAAATTCACAGTCCCAATGAGTGTACCTGGTTGAGCGAAAGCTGCCGAAGTAATGAACGGCATGATTCCTATAAGTAGAACCAAACGCACTACATACCTGGTAATGAATTGTTGCATGTTCTTCCTTCCTTTCTCTGCTGATTTTCCGACAGAAATATTTTCGGCCTTCGCCCGCAAAGTTTCGGTTTCTGTTGTTGTAATAGTTGCTCCCCTCCGCGACGTTCGGGCCGCGACGGGCGGGTATACGAAAAGTGTGTTTGCTACTCTGCCCGTTTGCTGATGCCCTGAGGACCCTCATGCGAGCCGGATGATGCCCCAGCTATAAATTCACATAGAATTTTCCGAACCCGCTCTCATACACGCTTTGCTGGTGGTGGCACCATAACAGGTGGGGCCGGGGGAATAAAATGCTCCAAAAGTACTCTTTTTGTCTCCGGTCCGCTTACTGAAGAAACAATATCCTTCTCGATTATTGCCTTTCACCACGGGATGCTCTAAGATGGGCGCAACTGTGGGGGACGCAAGTGGCAAGAGGGGCCCGCAGGCCACAGGAATTGCGCGGTTAATAAATCATACTGAGGTCGACGATGCGTGATGATGGTGGGCATCATTCGCGCAGAGTTCGCTTTTATCCCTTTGAACTGGACCTGAACACTGGGGAATTGTGCAAACACAGGCGGCGCATCCGACTGCAACCACAACCGCTGTTGATTCTCAGGGCGTTGCTTGCCAAGCCGGGCGAAGTTGTAACGCGCGAAGATTTGCGTGAACGAATCTGGCCGGGGAATGTGTTTGTTGATTATGAACACAGCCTGAACCGGTCAATGAACAAGGTGCGTCGTGCGCTTGGCGACACTGTTGCGAAACCGCGATATGTCGAAACGGTACACGGTCGAGGGTACCGCTTTATAGCACATATCGAAGAAAGCGTTTCACCTCAAGCGAACCGGCTGGCCGTGCTGCCGGTGGAGAATCTCACGGGAATCCCCAATAATGACAGCGTCGCGGACGGAATTACCGAGGCGCTGATTGACGCCTCGCGGCGCGCGGCAGGTGAAGACCTGCGCGTGATCGCTCTGGCGACCGTCTTGCGCTACAAGAACAAGCGAAAGAGGGTGGCGAAGATCGCCTCGGAGTTACGCGCCGATTACCTGGTTTGTGGGCGGCTGCGCAGCGACGACGGCCTTTTCCACCTGCGCGTGGAGCTTGTAGACGCGAGCGACCGCACGTCGCGATGGGCAGCATCCTTCCATTTCGAGCACGGCAGCCTGGGGCTGGTGGAGAAGGATATCTGCAGTGAGATCGCAGACGGAATGGAACTGGAGCTTGCGCGGCAGGAGGAACCTACCCTCAGCCGGCCCTTTGAGGCGGAGTTGCAGCAGGCAAAGTAATATGCACCCCTGACGTTCGATCCAATCCTCAACACTTTTCCTCGATTTGTGAATCCCTCAGACAGGCCGGGACATCTAAGAGATTATTGAAAAACGTGTAGCGGCGGCTTTATGCCGCCACTCGTGCGTTGACAGGATTGGGCGTTTGGCGAGGCAAACTCGCCGCTACGGTTCTCGCACGGGTTTTTGAAGAACTTTCTGAGAGGTCATACCACTAGAAAGGGACAATACATGATTGCGATTGTTGGGGCGAGCGGCAACACAGGAGGCGTGGTTGCCGGGAAACTTTTAGAAGCCGGGCAAAAAGTTCGAGTGATTGGCCGCGATACCGGCCGGCTGGAGCGGTTCACCAGCGGAGGCGCTGAAGCTTTTGTCGCCGACGTCACCGACGCGGCCGCGCTGACCCAAGCCTTTGAGGGAGCGTCCGCGGTCTATGCCATGGTGCCGCCGAACATCTCTGCGCCGGACGTTCCTACCTATCAGGCGAAGGTTTCCGACGCCCTCGCAGCTGCCATCAAGAAGGCTGCAGTGCCCAAGGCGGTGGTGCTCAGCAGCTTTGGCGCGGACAAGCCTGAAAAGACCGGACCCGTCACGGGGCTCCATCATCTGGAAGAGAAATTGAACGCCATCGCAGGCCTGGACGCAATCTTTCTGCGTGCAGGTTATTTTATGGAGAACCTTCTGTCCCAGGCTGCGGTGATTCAGAAGCTTGGCATGCTTGCAGGGCCGGTACGTGCGGACTTGCCCCTGCCGATGATTGCGACGCGCGATATTGGCGCCGCCGCTGCGGAACTGCTGCTGAAGCGGGATTTTACGGGCAAGCAGCCGCGCGAACTGCTGGGCCAGCGCGATGTGGCCTATGCCGAAATCGCGCCCCTCATCGGCAAGGCCATCGGGAAGCCGGGCCTCAGCTATACCAAGGTTCCGGCCATGATGCTTCGCCCGGCGCTGACGCAGATGGGAATGTCTAAAAGCGTAGTAAACATGCTGCTGGAAATGGCGGACGCGTTGAACAGCGGTTACATGGTGGCGCTCGAGCCACGCTCAGCGGCGAATACCACGCCGACTTCCATCGAAACTTTCATCAGCGAAGAGTTTGTGCCGCGATTCCAGGCGGCGTAGTGCCAGAGGAAGAAGGAGACTGACCTCGACGCCGATGCTGGGGCGTTACTTGCCAAGGCCCCGTTCCTGCATCAGCCGGGCGACGCCGGAGATGGCTGTGTCGGCGCTCGAATCGAGCGACTGGATGATGCGGGCCTGGTCGGCTTTGGGGCGATTCTGGCTGAGCTTGAATTTTGCTTCCAGGCGCTCAACGGCGATTTCAAAACCGACAATCTGGCTGAGCATTCTGGTGCGGTAATTTTCATTCAGGTCGCGCCATTGGGCGAGGTAGGCCTGTTCGAACTGCGCAATCGTTTCCAGCAGGAGTTCGGTGAGCGGTTCCGGATCATGAAAAACATTCGCGCGCCCGTAGGCGTGGACGGCGGCATAGTTCCAGGTGGGCACACTTTCGCGTGATCCATACAGGCTGGGCGAGATGTAAGCGTGCGGGCCGTGGAAGATGGCGAGCGTCTCCCGCTCCTCTTCCAGCATCTTCCAGTGCGGGTTGGCGCGCGCCACGTGGCCGCGCAGCAGGATTCCGCCCGGCGCTTCATTAGCAAGCACCGGGATGTGCGTTGCAAAAGGCGACCCTTCGCCGGAGGAAACCACAATTGCGAATGGGTTCGCCCGCATGAAGTCAAGCGCGGCCGCAGAGTCATTCAAACGGTTAAATTCAGGTATGTACAATTTCGAACCTCGATTTTGAAGCTGCCAGACGCCAGGCCAGAGTCGCCCACATCGCAAACAGCGCGACATACGCGCCACCGGTAAATCCCCAAAAATCAGCTGGCGCCCCTGATTGCTTTTCATTGAATCACACTGAACGCGCGCGCGGCAATGGCATGATCTGGCACATTGCACTAGGGGCGATACGTGCGCCACGCGAGAGCTCAACATTTACGGATCAAAATGCCTGCCCCGTCCGTATAGGATGACAAGGGAACAGCAAGCATGCTTCGGTTGATTTTGCTTCTGGCGTTTATACCTTGTTCTGCTCCGTCCCCGGGGCAATCGCAGCCGTCTGCGGATGAGATCATGGCCCGCGTGGCGGCCAACCAGGACCGCGCGGTGAAGCAGCGCGCCGAATACGTCTATCAGCAACGAATCCGTATTATGAGCCGTAAGACGAATGGCAGGCTGATGCGTGATGAGACCACAGACTATCTGGCGACTCCCACGCCTGACGGAACAAAGAAGGAATTGAAGCAGCTTGCGGGGCGGGCCTGGGTTAAAGGTCACTACATCGACTTCAATAAGGAGCCGGGGCCCAATCCGGACAGCCTGGATGGAGACCTCGTCCACGATCTTCGGGACGACCTGGCCAACGAGCAGTCAAAAGACGGACTGGCCCGCGACCTGTTCCCCCTCACGAGCGAAGAGCAGAAAAAATACAGTTTCAAGCTCGAGGGCCAGGAAATGTTCGAGGGTCGCAGCATTTACCGCGTTCATTTCATTCCCAGCGACAATGAAGACACTGCGTGGGCGGGCGAGGCGCTGATTGACGCCGAGGACTTTCAGCCTGTGCGGGTCTACACAAAGCTCTCGCGCAAACTGCCTCTCTTTGTTCGCACTGTGCTTGGCACCAGCCTCCCGGGAATCGGGTTCGACGTCGAATACCAACGCTTTTCTGATGGAGTTTGGTTTCCTGTCAGCTTCGGTACCGAGTTTCGCCTCCGGGCGGTGTTCTTTATCAAACGCGACATCTCGATTTCCCTGAAGAACTCCGGTTTCGAACACGTCCACGTCAAGAGCAAAGTGTTGGATTACAAGCCCGTACAGTGAATGACACCGACAGAACGAGGAACCTTGGTGGTTCTTGCCGCCCTTTGACAATACTCCGCCAGTTGTTGTAGTTTTATTGTTCCAAGGAGAAGAACCATTGCGTAAATTTCCGATTGCTTTGATTGTGGGGACGTTGCTGTTGTCTGCGTGCAGCATGACGGGTTCGCTGAAGTCAAATGACGCCATCAAGGGCGCCATCGAGACGCATCTGAAGGACAATCCGCACCTGTCAATGACGAACTTCAACACCGAGATTGAAAGTGTGGAGTACAAGGACGACACGGCCGATGCCCTGGCCAAATTCGTGTCCAAAGCAGACCCGAACAGTGCGGTTGAAGTGCGCTATCAACTGAAGCTGGAAGGGCGCCTGTGGAAAGTGGTTTCAAGCAAGCCGGTGGGCGGCCAGGGGATGGGCGGCCACGGAGGCTCCATGGGCTCGCTGCCGCCGGGGCATCCCGCAATGCCTCCGGCGAATCAAGGCCAGACCGCTCCGGAAGCAAGCCACTGATTTAGCCTTCAATTCCACAGACACTGCAATGGTGGCGAGGAGGTTTCCTCGCCGTCCCGGTCGCCAGGGAGCGCTTCACGCTGCGGTCAACAGGATGGGCTCCGCTTCAGTGATCACCAGCGTGTGCTCGTAATGGGCCGAAAGGCATCCGTCGGCAGTCTTCACCGTCCACCCATCTCCCGCCTCCAGGGCCACGCCGGATCCCATTGCGATAATCGGCTCCACCGTTATGACCATTCCGGAACGCAAGCGTTGCCGGGCTCTTCCATCATCAAAATTGGGCACGCAGGGCGGCTCGTGGATCGTGCGTCCGATTCCATGGCCGCTGAGTTCCCGGATCACGCGAAATCCCCTGGCGCGAACTTCTCGCTCAACAGCCCGGCCTATCTCATGGATGCGGCAGTTGGCGCGCGCAAACTGCACCGCCTTTTGAAATGCACTCTCAGCGCACAAAGCCAGGCGCTTTGCCTGTTCCGAAACCGGTTCTACTGGCACTGTAATGGCCGCATCCGCCATGTATCCGTCTTTTTCAAAGGTCACATCAAGCTTGACGAGATCCCCGTGCTGGACCTTCCGTGAGTCTGAAGGGACTCCGTGGACTGCCTCATCGTTGAGGCTGATCAGGACATCACCCGGGAAGCCGTACACGAGAGCGGGCGCGGAACGCGCCCCGTAGCGCCGCATCACCTGCCCGCCGACAGCGGCGAGTTCCTTCGTGCTGATGCCCGGGCATACCATCTGCCTCATCGCAACAAGCGCGAGGTGAACGATCCGTCCAACTTCCCTAAGCCCAACAAGATCTTTTTGGCTTTCGATTGACATTCCAATATCCGTGCAAAGCTGAGCGTAAGCCTAACACAAATCAAGCCAGTCGACGAGCCATGCCGGCAGCCCTTTTTCTTGTACGCGGGTGTATCCTATTAAGAGAGGCATTGGGGTATGGGCAGTCGTATTTTTGTGGCAAAGGGTTGGGTCTTGCTTGCCATAGCGTACTTGGTTTGCTCTCTGGCCGGCGCCCAGACGAATGCCGGGAATCCCACCGATTATCTGAAGCAGGGCAATCAGTTCGCAAAGCAACAAAAGTGGAAGGAGGCTGAAACTTCCTACCGCAAGGCATTGAGTCTTAAGCCCAATTCTGCGTCGGCCCATTACGGTTTGGGGAACGCCCTGGCGGCACTGCAAGATGTGGGCAACGCTATCCGGGAATACCAGCGCGCGCTGCACCTCGATCCAAACATGGAGGGAATTCATCGCTCCCTTGGAGCCCTGTTTGAGAGCATTGGCCAGCTTCCCCAGGCACTGACGGAATATCGGGCTGAACTTCAACGGCACCCAAACGATGCCCGTGCCGTGGCCAGCGTAGCGCGAGTCCTGGCAACCGGCGGAAAGTATCCCGACGCCATTCAGGAATATCAGCGCGCTCTGGCACTAGACCCGCAAAACGCTAAAATCCAGGCGGCCATGGCAACGGCGCTGCTCCAAGGAGGCAAGATCAGCCAGGCGGTGGAAGCCTATCAGCAGGCAGAGAAACTGGCCCCGAAAGATGCCGGCATTCATGCGGGGCTGGCGGATGCTCTGACGCTGCAGAGAAAGTATGCGGACAGCATCAAGGAGTGGCAGGCAGCAATCGACCTGAGCCCCGATGACGCTCATCTGCATTACAACCTTGGCGCCGCGCTCGAGGCCACCGGCAATTTGATTCCCGCGATATACGAATACCGCCAGGCCGTATCATTGCGCCCGGACCAGACGGTCTACCGCTTCAGCCTTGCCCTGGCTTTCCGTGATTCCGGAGATTTTGCGGACGCAGAGAATGAATTCAAGCAGGTGATCCGTCAGGAGCCGGAAAACACAGACGCCCACGTGGAACTTGCCGCAACCTATCTGGCGGTGGGAAACCACCAGGCAGCCGTCAATCAGTATCGGGAAGCCCTCCGCCTGAAACCGGATGATTCCGACCTCCATGAGAAGCTCGGGCTGGTGCTGCGAAAGACCGGAGACCTGACCGGGGCGGTTGCGGAGCTAAAGAAGGCAGAGGAGCTTTCCCCTGAGACGTCCACCTACCGCCAGAATCTTGCAGAATCCCTCGAAGCCCAGGGCGACATTCCACGCTTCATTATGGATTACCAGCAGGCCGTCAGGCTTCGGCCAAGAGACCCGGCAGCCCATTTGAACCTGGCCAACGCTTACATGTCCGCGAATAAGTTGAATGAAGCTTTGGGCGAATACCGGGTAGCTGCCCAGTTGGCTCCCAAGAGCGCTGAAATCCAGTACCGCCTGGCCATGGCCCTGAAGGCCGCAGGGAACACAAGCGAGGAGCAGGCCGCGTTGCAAAAGGCAGTCCAGTTGAGGTCCGACTACGCCGAGGCCCTGGAAGAGCTGGGAGACTTGCTGGCCGCACAGAAGAATTACCAGCTTGCCGTTCCTACCTATCGGGACGCGCTTCGCATGCTGCCGAATGATCTGGGCCTGCGGATGCGGCTCGCCCGCGTTCTGGAAGCGAATGGTGATCCCCAGGGTGCTGTGGAAGTGATCGAGCAGGCCGTAAAGCTGGACCCCACCTCAGCCGAGTACGAACTGCAGCTTGCCGACGCTCTGGTTGCGAAAAAAGATTACCAGGCGGCGGCCAAAGTTTACCGCCAGGCGCTTGCCATGAAGCCCTCTGACCCGGAACTCGCCGCCAAGCTGGGGGCCGCACTGCTGCAACTAGGGGATACCAAGGGAGCAGTGGAGGCCTTGCGACTGGCTATCAAGGGCGGCCCCAATGCGCCCCAGGCGCACCTGGAACTGGCAGCCCTCTTGCAGAAGACCGGGGATTTTGAGGGAGCAGCCGAGGAGGCTCAGGCCGCCCTCAAAATTACTCCCAACTCACCAGAGGCACACTATGCGATGGCGTCGGCGTTGCTGGGTGAAAACAAGCAGGATGAAGGCATCAAGGAGCTGAGAGAATCGCTGCGCGACAACCCGGACTACAGCGATGCACGTCTGGCGCTGGCCAACGCACTGCGGCAGACAGGACAACTCTACGAAGCCGTCGGGCATTACGAGCAGTACCTGCGCGACAATCCTGCAGACGCCTCGGCCCATCTGGTGCTGGCCGATGCCTTGAATGCGAGAAAGAATTACACCGCCGCCATTGAGCAGTGTGAAGAAGCAGTGAAGCTGACGCCCGACAACGCGCAGGCCCACTATGATCTGGCAGTGAATCTGGAGAGGGCCGGCAAGAAAGTGGATGCGCGCCGGGAATACGAGACCTACCTGAAGCTTGCTCCCAAGGCTCCCAATGCTGAAGCCGTTCGCACTATTCTGAGAAAACTGGCAAGTTCGTAAACCCTGGTCCCAAGCCGGAAGCCTTCAGCAACAGCAAATCTCTTTCAAAACCGTGAAAGTCTGCTATCGCCCCAGCAGCGACTTGGCGATGGTTTGTAGCTGCATGAAGGAGGTTCCCTCATAGATTTTTCCGATTTTGGAGTCACGCAAGTATTTCTCGGCAGGGTAGTCCTTGGTAAAGCCATAGCCACCGTAAATTTCGATGGCTTCCGACGCCACGCGTTCCGCCACTTCGGAGCAGAAATATTTGGCCATGGCGGCTTCTTTCAGAAAGGGCAGCCCGGCGTCTTTAAGCCGCGCAGCGTTGTAAGCCAGAAGGCGGGCAGCTTCAATGCGAGTGGCCAGGTTCGCAAGTTGGAATCGAATAGCCTGAAATTCACTTATGGGCTGGCCAAACTGTTTGCGCTCCTGCGCATAACCGAGGGCGTGATCGAATGCGCCCTGTGCAACGCCCACCATCTGCGCGGCAATGCCGATGCGGCCTTCGTTGAGCGTCTCAATGGCCACCTTGTAGCCCTTGCCCGGTTCACCCAGAACGTTCTGCTTCGGCACACGGCAATCTTCCAGAAGCAGTTCGCAGGTGGATGATGCCCGGATGCCCAGCTTGTCTTCCTTCCTGCCCACCGTAAAGCCCGGCGTCGAGCGGTCAACCAGAAAAGCCGTGATGCCTTTGTAGCCGAGCTGGCGGTTGAGCGTGGCAAAGATGATGAAAACCCCGGCCTCTTTGGCGTTGGTGATCCAAAGTTTCCTCCCGTTCAGGACGTAATGATCACCATCTTCAGTGGCGCGGGTCTCGAGGCCGAACGCATCGCTTCCGGAGCCGGCTTCTGAAAGGGCATAGGCACCCACGGTGTCGCGCGCAAGGCGGGGAAGGTATTCCTGCTTCTGGTGGTCTATGCCCCAGCGGAGAATAGCGTTTGAGAGGAGCGTGTTCTGGACGTCAATCACCACGCCCGCGGACGCGTCCACGCAAGAGAACTCCTCGATGGCGAGCACGGTCATGAAAAATGTTCCGCCGCTGCCGCCATAGGTCTCCGGGATGCTGAGGCCCATGAAGCCCTGCTCGAAGAACTTTTCGATCAACTCCTGCCGGAACGCGCCTTCCCGGTCCATGGCTTCGACGTGCGGACCGATTTCTTGTTTGGCGAATTCGCGCGCCGCCGCCTGAAACATCAGTTCCTCTTCCGTCAGCACGGTTAAGGGTTGAATTGAAGGCAGGGACAGAGACGCAGGATCGGCCATAGAAGTTAACCTCCGGTGGAAGGAACTATCTTATCACCGTGCCGGGATCATTCAAAAGGAGGGCAGAACTGTTGTCAGGCTGTATTGGATCACGAGTGGTTTGTGATACTGAAAAGTATCACGCGCGGGAATTACAATTTCACATCCTCAAACGCTTACCACTGCACTCCGGGATATAAGCTGGGAATTCGGTAAATTCGGTAGCCGACCTGGCCGGATGTCACATCGAGTTCCCAGACGGTCTGAGGGTTTGTCTCTTGCGTTACCTCCAGGACGTGGGACTCAAATGGGTTCGCGGGCAGAAAACCCTCATCAAACTCCACGTCACCATTGGGAAGCAACTTGATACTCCCCACCGCCCGCGAGTAAGGTAAATTGGAATCCTCCCAGAGAACGTGCGCAGTTTTGGTGGCTTCACTAACCTGGAAAAAGGGAACTCTGCTGTAACAGGCAGGTTGGCCCGTGGTGCCGCATAGCGTTCCGGTGTCATCGAGCACACGGATGTAGCCATTGTCAAACAAGCCTAAGGTGAAAATGCCGGTGGTATTTGCGCTCAGGATCTGGATATCGTGTTGTCCGTATTGCCAGGCTGCAGGCGCTCCCGAATCCAGAGTGAAATCTCCCTGGTATCCAAATCTCCAGAGAATGTTTCCGTTTCCCCTGCCGTCGTCGTAGTCAATTTTGATCACCCAGGATTGATGGCGGCTTGAGTAAAGCAGGTTGCCGTCGTCCGCTGAGTAGATGACCGCATTCCCATGCGTCCAATCGGGCAGGCCGCGAGGGTGACGATTGACATCGAGGTGGTCGAAAGCATCCCAGACCCAGACGGGGTTCCAATTCTGGTCGATGTCTACCAGGCAGTCTGCGGATACGGTGGTTGTGCCAGGATAACCCGGAAGATCTGTGAAATCCTTTGTGTGGCTTCCAAGAAGTATTACATGCCCGTTGGGCAGCAAAGCGAAATCATGATGGATGAAGTTCACGACCAGGTTAAACCCGGCTGCGGCTAGGCGTGTGTTCAAGTCCGGAATGCCCATTTCCCGAAGTGTGTTCCCTGCCAAATCGATTTCGCGCAACAGATTAGGGAGACCTATCCCATTGTACACATTGACCAAAACGTGGCCATTTGACATCAACTTGAAAGGAAAGGCAGACCGTTTGGTTGTGCCACTGGGATCGAGGTCATGGTACCAGATCACGTTTCCCTGCAGGTCAGTGACCACCGCCTCCAGAAGATTTGTTGTCAGTGAGCCGTTTGCCATAGTCAATTGCTCAACACCTGGACTGGGAGTCATCGTACCGGGCGTCTGTACTGTAATCTGAGGTATCCGGCCAGCTGGCGGAGCGCCAGTTTGAAAGCTGTGATCGATGTCCTGGAACGGTACATCTCCTGGCAGGTCAACATCGGCGCGCATGTGATAAGTGGTTGAAGCCCTCATTCCAGCCACCAATATAATCACCGTGCCTCCTCCGGTGGGGGAAGGCTGTGTCCACGTGTCGAGCCCGTACGAAGTGTCCGGACCGAATTCGACTTTGACGTTGCTGCCGGAGGGCACCGTGATCGAATACTGCGCCACCAACGGATTGTTAGTGGATGAAACCGTCCCCTTCCCCATCACCCACACCGTGGCCGTTGTGCTGTTCGCAGGAGATGAAGCGCACGCCGCCTTAATCATGACGGGAGTTATCAATTGCGCTGCCGGAGCCGTGTAGAGACCATTCTGGTCGATGGCGCCTTTAAAAGGTCTGGGATCGACGATGCTCCACGCCACCGCAGAACAGCTGCTGTCCGCGGCCTGGGCAGTGAATTGCAGTGTGTTGCCGGTTACCACGGCGGAGACGGTTGGCGAGATCGACAGAGAAATGTTATTCGGGTCTACGAATGAGGTTGTTGGCGATGTCTGACCGCAGTTGAAGGTTAGAACAGCGTTGATCGATACCAAAACAACGAACCACAAACTGCCCCTGAAATTCATCAAGGTATCACCCCTCATGGCCAGAATTGTAACAAGTTTGAACGTGCCAACACTTCAGACTACCAATCGGCCGTAGTCTAGAATGTACTGGCGCACATTGTAAAGAATTTTTCAATTGGATTTTTCTAAAGTTACAGGAAATTTGCGGTTGTATTCGCACTGGACGTGGTCAATTCGGAAAACGTTGAATTGCGCAATCAGGGTGCCGGCGCGGTTGGGCAACACCTTGAGGTCGGCACCCTTGACCTTGTGTCGCCCGTCAATTTGACGCGCCAGTAGTCCCGCGTCTGTAAAGATCCGTGACCGCGAAACTTGTATTGTTGCGTTAACCACCGTCAACGAGGGCAATGATTTGTTTGATGTCGCTTGATGGACTGGAAATGCGTCGGATCATCTTGACGCGGCGATGCCGCCGCTACAAAGGCTTACCATTGCACGCCAGGATAAAGGCTGGGAATCCGGTAAATCCGGTAGCCAACCTGGCCGATCACATCGAGTTCCCAGACGGCCTGAGGAATCGTCTCCTGAGTTACCTCCAAGACATGGGAATCGAATGGGTTCGCGGGCAGGAAACCCTCATCGAATTCGAGATCGCCGTTATCAAGCAGTTCGATACTCCCCACGGCCGCTGAATACGGCAGGGGAGAAGCCTCCCAGAGGACGTGCGCTGTCCTGGTAGCCTCATCAACCCGGAATAAGGGAACTCTGGTATAACAGGCAGGTTGCCCTGTTGTCCCGCAAAGCGCTCCTGTGTCATCGAGCACTCGGACATATCCATTGTCGAATAAGCCCAGGGTGAAGCTGCCGACAGAATTCGGGCTCAGAATGTGAAGATCGTGTTGTCCATATTGCCAGGCTGCAGGAACTCCCGAATCCAGAGTGAAATCTCCCTGGTACCCGAATTTCCAGAGGACGGCCCC
>OBIZ01000120.1_pt1 | contig 14495 bp, 8 predicted proteins | sample 1519801 | NCBI WGS metagenome assembly OBIZ01 (sample SAMN01911456, study PRJEB22533) | soil metagenome | biome: Soil | place: Malaysia | collected 2012-04-30 | depth DG_metagenome m | reverse complement strand
AGCAACGCCATCAGCTTCTGCCAGATTGACAGTTGCCGCGTGGGCAGCATCAATGAAATCCTGGCCATTCTACTTATGGCCGCAAAGTTTGGAGTGCCGGTGTGCCCGCATGCGGGTGGCGTGGGATTGTGCGAGTACGTCCAGCACCTGGCGATCTTCGACTACATCGCCATCGGAGCGTCACTCGAGAACCGCATCCTGGAATACGTCGACCACCTGCATGAGCACTTCCTCGATCCTGTGGTGATCCGCAACGGGCGCTACATGCCACCGGCTGCTCCGGGCTACAGCATCACCATGAAGGCGGAGTCGCTTGACCAGTACGAGTTCCCCAACGGAGCTGCCTGGCAACCCTGAAGGCGGAAAGCAGGCTACCGATTGCGGGTGAGGATAGTGATGGCGTAATTTTTACCCACTGTTCAGAAATTGAACACAAATTTGCAAATTCGTACTTTGTGGACCGCATAATTAACTGTAAGTTATTGTAAATAATATACTTGTAAAATTTCAAGATTTTGTCGCAAAAATCCCAAACGTCCCATTTTGGGGCTTGCGTGTGGTTTGTAGGCTCCTGTTAGAGCCTAGCAAGTGGTGCCCGGTATCGGGCCTGTGAATTCGCCCGTCAGCCAGATTCCCGGAATGGTCACCGATGGGGCATTTCCGGCGCCTCAGGGTTGGGAATCGGACCAATCTTGAACTTTGGCGTCACCTCTGGCAAGGGGATGATCTCGCCCTTTGGCCACGGCTCCACAAAGGGTCTCTTTTGAGGGAATCCCGGTGCCTCGGGGTTGGGGATGGGCCCAATCCTGAACTTTGGCAAAACCTCCGGCAGAGGGATGATTTTCCAATTTTGCCCGGGCTGGAGGAAGGGCCCCGGTTCCGGCGATCGCGGTAATTCAAATTCAGGCCCAAACCAAAATTTGTACTTCGGGTTGTCCGGAGTTTCCAGCGATGCGCTCGGCCCTCGAGTCTCGATCTTCACCTGCAGAGTTTCCAGCTTTCCCTTCCGGCTGATTTCAACTTTCACGGTGCGGTCCGCCGGCGTTTCTTCGATCAGGCGGTGCAGTTGCGCCACGCTCCGCACACGCTGGCCGTCAAATTCCATAATCACGTCGTTCGGCTGGAAGCCCGCTTTTGCGGCGGGGCTGCCGGGGACCACCGACACCACGAGCACGCCGGTTACATGGGGAAGCTTAAGCTCCTTTGCCTGTGCCTCGTCCGTGTCTTTGACCTTGAGTCCCAGCCAGGTCTCATGACCGGGAGTGAAAAGAAAGGAAAAAGACTTTGCCGGTTCGTCCAGATTCCCGCTGGCTGCAAAGGCCGTCGCAGCAGCCGTAACCAGGCTGAACGCGATCAAGAGGCCCGCACGGCGCCATGTGTTTCGTGTGGTCATTTTCCCCTCCGGACGGCGGGGTGTGCATTTGGGGCGAGAGGTGCATCACAAACAGGTCGCGCGAAGCTCCGGTGTCAGGGCCCGCCGTTCTTCTCGTGATGGCTTTCCGGTGCTTATTATATCGCCTCGCCGCGCCCCCGCGGCCGGAGAAATGTAAATTGTGAATTGTGAAATGTGGATGCGGAGATCGCTTGTAATCCGCAGTTGGTAATTCTGCCCTTTCCCAAACGCTCGATCGCAAATTACAAATCGCGAATGGCGCTATCAACGCGCATCTACTCCTGTCTCAGCGCCACCAGGTGTAGTCCGCACTTGCCAATCAGGTTGTCGAAGTTCGAGGTATAAAAAGCGTTTACGGGCTATGCAAGGCAAGCCAAGAAACGGGGGCGAGCCGCTGCGCTGAGACAATCACAGTCCTGAACAGTCAGTTACCGGCACTATCTCCTGGAATAAAAAACTCCCCCTCTGGTGGGACTGTTGAGGGGGAGTTCTTAGAACACTCGCCCTGTGGTACGCGCACGGCAGAGGGTGCCGCACAGGCACCAGGGGTCTGGTTTTCTGAAGTTACTTTACCGGCGCACGGTCGATACGAATCGCCACCTGAACAAAATGGTTCTTTCCACCCTGATTGCGGGCATTCTCAATCGGACCAACTGTACTTCGCACCTCCACGCCGTGCGGAATCTTGAAGTGGACCGACTCGCCGATGGCAGGCATCTCAAGGGCGCGGACATAAAGCATGTCACCCTCGCGAATACAGTTGAGCCCGTTCTCCGCCGCCTTAACATCGTTCCGTGACCCGGCGAGAAACATGCCGAGGACTCTTTGCTCAGTTTTGTCGGCCACGGTCACCAGGTAGGATGAACTGAACGCACTTCCGTAACGCAGGTGGTAATCCCCTGCCGGCAAGGTTATTGCTCCCCAATGGGTCTCAACCGGGAGAGTGAATGTTCCCGCGAAACTCGTTGAGGTAATAGCCTGGCACCTTGCTTTGGTTGAACCCAGCGCGAAAAGGGCAAGGGAAACACCCGCTACGATCGCAATGTTTCGAATCGTTTTCATACACACCTCCAAAATCCCTTTTTGCCGCGGACGGTTTGGGTTCTCTTGTTCCCAACCTCAATTTCTGGTTCCTGGCGGCCTGCGTTCTCTTGCCGTCCTCAACCTCTAGAGCGCAAAATGGCGGCAAAACCCGTCACGGCGAGCAAAAGATTTTTCGGCGCCTTCGGCGGAAGGTAGAACCTCCTTGTGAAGCGGCAGGTTTGCACGCGCAGATTTCAGAGGGGTTGCGGTTACCTTTTGTAATGCTGGAACACCCCTTCAAGTAGTGCTAATATTGGCCCAGGTATTATTCTTACCCGAGGCGAATGACCCATGCGGCGTGCGGCCACCGTGCACGACGTTACGCCGTTGCTCCGGGCCTGGAGCGAGGGGGACGAGCAGGCTCTGGAGCGCCTCATCCCGCTCGTCTATCGTGAACTTCACCGCATCGCGCGTGGCTGTATGGCGCGCGAGAACTCCAACCAAACCCTGCAGGCCACAGCTCTCGTCAATGAAGCCTATCTGCGGCTGGTGGATGCCCGGCAGGTCCACTGGCAGGACCGCGCCCACTTCTTTGCCCTTTGTGCCCGCGCCATGCGAAGGATTCTGGTGGACCATGCCCGCTCCCGGGCCAGTTTGAAACGGGGCGCAGGACAAATCTGCCTGGAGCTTCAGGAAGGGCGGGCGGCCTCGAAGCCCACAAACCTTCTGGAGCTTGATGAAGCCCTGATCCGCCTGGCAGCGCTCGACCCAAGAAAGAGCCAGGTGGTGGAACTGCGGTTTTTTGGCGGCCTCAGTGAGGTGGAGACGGCGGCGGCGCTGGGGGTTTCCGAGGAGACGGTGCAGAGGGATTGGAGGATGGCGAGGACCTGGCTCTACCGCGAGTTGGGCGGGGATGAAAAGGATGGATGACCGCTGGCGCCAAATCGAGCGGATTTACCATGCGGCGCTGGAGCGCGAGAAGACCGCCCGGCCCGCATTTCTGGCGAAGGTCTGTGCTGGAGCTCCCGCTCTGCGCCAGGAAGTGGAATCGCTGCTGGAGCATGATGAGCCGGCCGAGAACTTCCTGAAGACACCAGCCATCGAACAGGCTGCGGAAGCACTGGCCGTGGAAGAGCTTGAGCTGCGCGGGCGTGATGAGCTGCAGCTTGAAGGAATAACGGTTTCGCACTACCGCATTGTGAAGAAGCTGGACGGGGGTGGAATGGGGGTGGTCTATGAGGCCGAGGACACCAATCTCGGCCGCAAGGTGGCCCTGAAATTCCTCCCCACTGAGATTGCACGGGACGCGACAGCTCTCGAACGTTTCCAGCGCGAAGCGCGGGCGGCCTCGGCGCTGAACCATCCCAACATCTGCACGGTGCACGACCTTGGCGAGCACGAAGGCCAGCCCTTCATCGTCATGGAGCTGCTGGAAGGCCAGACACTGAAGGACCGATTGTCTTCGGCGCGTAGCGGCGGGTTTACCTCGCCATCTGGCGGGGTAGAACCCCCCCTACAAATTCCCCAACTGCTCGACATCGCTATTGAGATTGCCGACGCTCTGGACGCAGCCCATCAGAAAGGTATCATCCACCGCGACATCAAGCCCGCGAACATTTTTGTAACCAGCCGCGGCCATGCCAAGATCCTCGATTTCGGATTGGCAAAGCTCACCCGGCAGGAACCGCTGGATTTAGAAGCGGTGACGAAAGACCGGGCGGGCCCCGGTCAGGAGACCTTGACTGCCCCCGGCCAACTGATGGGAACGGCGGATTACATGTCGCCGGAACAGGCATTGGGGCAGCGGGTAGACCGTCGGGCGGACATCTGGGCATTCGGCTGCGTATTGTTCGAGATGCTCTCGGGGCGGAAACCTTTCGAGGGAGAAACAATTTCGGAAGTGCTGGCGGCTGTTATTGGGAAGGAACCGGGATGGAATACCCTGCCGGAAACAACGCCCCCATCCGTCCAGAAACTCATCCGGCGATGCCTCGAGAAAGACCGGCAGCGGCGCCTACAATCCATCGGCGAGGCGCGGGCTGCAATTGAAGAAGCGACGGTTGTTGTCGGCACAGACTTGACGCCCCCTCTCGTGCAGGAGGTAAAGCCCGCCCGAGTGCGGCCATCCGGCGTTGTGGAACCATACCGGCAGCGGCACGCGCCATGGTGGATGTACATCGTCGCCGCCTCCTTCCTGGGGCTTGTAGCTATATTTTTCTACAGGTTTGTCGTTGGCCCCTTTCCCTGGGCCGGCTTTGAAAGCGGCTTTCGCAAAGGCGTTATGGTGGCATTCGCTGTTCAACCGAGTTCTGCCGAAGCACGGGCGGGTCTGCAGACGGGCGACGAGATTCTGGCCATCAATGGCGCAGCCATCCACAAGGTTCGTGACTGGGAGACGGTACTGGCGAACACCGAAGTAGGCCAGCAGCAACGCTGGGAAATCAGCCGCCAGGGCAAGCAGCTGGAATTGACGGTCGAGATCCCGGCAACCACCTGGTACCAAACGCTTTCCACCTACTTCAGGCTTGCGAATGCCTTCAATCTGTTCATCATGTCCTCGCTGGTCCTGGGCCTGTTGGTTGCCTTCCGGCGTCCCTACGACCCGGTGGCAAGGATGGGCGCTTGGGTACTGGTGACGGCAGCCTGCACTTTTGGGCTTCCCGACGGCTGGGCCGCCACGTGGCGCCATTTGCCCCCCTTCCTGAGCCTTTTCTTGTGGATTCCCGAGGTTAGCCGGTTTGTGCCCGACGCCATCTTGCTGTCTTTCTTCTTGGTCTTTCCGCGAAAAGTCTTTCGCGCCCGCTGGCCATGGCTGGTGATCTGGGCGCCGGCGCTCGCATTGGTGCCGTGGCGCGCGAAGGGCATCTATCAAATCATTTACAGGCCCTGGACCGACTTGACAGTTCCCGGCTGGGTTTTCACGACGATCGGCCTTAGAAGCGTGGTTTACGTCGTCGCCAGCCTGCTGGTTCTTGTATTGAGCTATCGAAAGCTGACCGACACCAACCAGCGGCGCCGTGTGCGCGTCGTTCTTGTCGGGATGTTGATCAGTGTGCTGGCGGTGATTGGCTGGGTCGCATTGGGATCGATGCGATCACTCAGCTTCTGGCGCCGCATGCTGGAGTTGCCGCTCTACTTCATGTTGCTGGCATTCCCGGTCTCGTTCGCATTTGCCATTCTGCGCCACCGGATGTTTGACCTGGGCGTGATGGTTCGCCAGGGACTGCGATACGCCATGGCGCGGGGCGTGGTGCTTTCGTTGGTTCCGGTGCTGGGGGTGATCCTTGTTTCAGACCTGCTCCTCCACGGGAAACAGCCGCTCATTGAGGTTCTTGCGGCGCGCGGCTGGGTCTACGGAGTGCTGGGCACAGCGGCCCTTCTGGTCCATTCGCGCCGCCAACATTGGATGCAATCGCTTGACAGGCGTTTCTTTCGCGAGCACTACGACGCGCAGCGACTGCTGCGTGAAATTGTAGAAGAAATCCGCGAGGCTGGGAGCCTGGAGCGCGTGGCGCCGCGAGCCGTGGCCTCAATCGAGGCGGCTTTGCACCCGGAGTTTGCTGCGCTGCTGACATTGGTACCGGGCGATCCTGCTTACACACCTCTGGCCGCCGCGCCTGCCGGACAGGCTCCCCCGCCGCTGCCTGCGGACTTCAAGCTGGTGGCGCTGGTGCGAGTTCTGGGAAAGGGGCTTGAAACTCCCCACGGTGATTCCGGCTGGCTCTGCCAACAGCTTCCCGAGGAAGAAACCGATTTCCTCCGACAGGCGCGGATTGATCTGCTGGTTCCGGTTGCCGCTGCCCCGGCCACGACGCAAGCGTTGCTGGCACTGGGTGTCAAGAAATCCGAGGAACCTTACTCTCGCGAGGACCAGGAACTGCTGGAGGCCGTGGCGTCAAGCCTGGCGTTGCTGAGCGAAAAGCCAGCAGCTGCGGAGGAGCCGGAACCGATCGAGTTGTTCGACGAGTGTCCTGAGTGCGGTGCCTGCTACAATTCAGGCTCAGGCCGGTGCCCGCAGGACCATGCCGACCTCCAGGTCATGCACTTGCCTCGGCTTTTGGCCCGGCGTTATCGCCTGGATCGGCGCCGCGGACGCGGTGGCATGGGAACGGTCTATGAGGCGGTGGACACGGCGCTCGAGCGCCGCGTGGCCGTCAAAGTGATCAGGGAGGAACTGGTGGGCAATGCCGAGGCCGCCGGACGTTTCCAGCGCGAGGCGCGCGCTGCGGCCAGCTTTTCGCATCCCAATGTCGTGACTATTTATGATTTCGGCGTGGCTGCAAACACGCGCGCGTTTCTGGTGATGGAGTTGCTTGAAGGCGTCGCGCTTCGCGATGAGATGAAGCTCGCGGGGCGGCTGGCTGTGGCTCGGGTGTGCGGCGTAATGCGCGACGTTTGCGCCGCCGTCGAAGCTGCTCATCATCGGCAACTTGTCCATCGCGACCTGAAGCCTGAAAACATTTTTCTTGCGCGCGGCGAAACCGGCGAAACTGCCAAGGTGCTGGACTTCGGAATCGCCAAGTTTCTGCTTCCGCCAAAGTTGGGAGACGCCACGGGCGCAACCGGGGATACCGAATCGGTGGCGCTTATCGGGACCGTGCGCTATATGTCTCCGGAACGTTTGCGCGGAGGAAAGGCCAACGTTGGCTGGGACCTGTGGGCGCTGGCCGTGGTGGCTTACGAAGCGCTGGCCGGCGCGCACCCTTTCGCGGGAGCAACCCTTGCTGAATTCTCAAGGGCCATTCTCGCCGGGGAGCTTGAGCCGATTGCGAGTCACGCTCCCGAAGCCCCGGAAAGTTGGCAAGTCTTTTTCGCGCGAGCGCTCTCTCTCGATTCCGCCGCCCGCCCCGGGTCCGCTGCGGAACTTTTCTCCCAGCTGGAGCGAGTCTTACAGTAGAGGTGGGTAAGGACGTGCGCACGCCTCCATCCGGGGGGTTTTACCCGACGGGGGGGGTTGGCGCGTTATTGCCCATCACCCTAATGCGTGGCTGGACGAGGGTCGCGCCCCATCAGGCGTTGAGGTCGAGGGTCTGGACGGCGGGCAGGGGCTTGTCTTCAAACTCCACTCCGAGGCTATTTGCAAACGAACGGTTCCGATGGATGACGATGCCAATCAGAATGACGATTTCGGCCGCCACAGCCACGGCCCAAATCAGCGGTTTCTGGAAAACCCATCCCTGCAGTGAAGCCATGGAGAAAATGTAAAGGGCCAGAGCCAGCCATGTGACTCTGTCTGTAACGGGAAGGCTCGATTTCCCGGACTGGTAGGCGCAGGTGAAGGGAATTTTGCGCTCCGAATACAGCAGCGGTTCCACCAGAATCAGGGAAACAAGAACCCCGATGGCGATTGCCCTCAGCGCGGCAGCCGGCCCCCAGAATTCCGAATACACAACAAAGCCGGAGGCAAACAGCGGAACGATGGCAACAATGACCATGGCTTTGCGCGCGCCGGCCAGGCATTTTCTTCCGCTGTCCTCCTCCGTGATGCGAAAAATCCAGTTGGCGCCGAGTTCCGCCGGAAATCCAAATGCGGCCGCCATTCCCAGTAGCGCAAAAAACGAGATGACCATTGGTATGGCGAGCAGCGCTTCGCCGGACCGCGTGATGGAGGCCCAGGAGTATCCATGTGCCGAATTAATCATCATCACCAGAAAAACCATCATCACGATTGCCAATCCCACGGCGGCATAGGCGGCGAAATAGAGCCGGTGTCTGGCGCTTCGGGCCAGTGTCTTCAGCACAAAGTAGAAAGTGCCGCGCTCGGGACCTTCTTTTACCCACAGCCGGTCCAGCAGCCGGCCCAGGAGTGCAGCAATGCTGAATCGCGACGTCGTTTTTTCTTCAGCCCATTCAAACGCTTTTTGCGAGAACCGCTTGTAGCTGGCCAGGTAGGTGAGCACTGCCGTTACCGCAGCAAGGGCGAAGGCGGCAACCGAAATCCGGGCCAGAAACAGGAATATAGCGTTGTGCGACCCCAGCAGCGTCCGGTAAAGGCCCAGGAACCACATCGGCGGAAGCGCATAGAGCAGCGGGCTGTGTGTTTTCTCCCAAACCGGGAGCAAATCGGGAATTTTCGTCAGCAGAAAGAACTGGCAGACCAGAAACACCGTGGCGAGTCCCTGAACATAAAGCGAGGCCCGCTTGAATTGCCGGTAACTCAGCAGATTGATGAGAACGCCCTGCAACGCCACAAAGAAGAGAATCATGAACAGGCAGCCGGAAAAAATCGCGATGCCATGGGCCACCATCATCCAGATCACATGGCCGAGCCCCGGCGCCGGGAACAGGCCGCGTGAGGATGCCATCGGGTACATCACCACCGGGATGCCCGCGACGGCAACGATGAAGAGACCAATGAATTTCGCCAGAGCTGCAGCCTTGGCGCAAAAGATGGTCTCTGTCCTCACCGGAAGCGGCATCAGGTTGGCGTAGTCCCGCCCGTCGGGGAAAAGGCGGTCCCACTCCAGCACGGCGACCACCCCGATCACGATCATTGAAAAGAAAACGTAGAGGGATTGGTCGGTGAGAGTGAGCGCGCTGTAGCTGCTTGACGTAAAGTGCCAGTAGACGTTGTCATAAGTCCAGTACCTTTCAATCGCAAAATACGCCCCGGGAACCGCCAATATCGCAAGAATCTGAGCGACATCAAGGTGCGCGTCAGATTCCTCTGAAATGAACTCGATATTGAGAAAACGCTTGAAGAAATGGCGGGTGAGGTCGAAGAGGTGGGTTTCGTCATCGTCGACCATCCGCCGGAATTTTTCGGTGATTCCCATCGGCCGTTGCGTGGGCAGAATTACATCTTCATGGTTTCGACAATTTCCTTTGCCACCTGCTCGGTGTCTTCCTCCAGCACCAGCTGGCTGAAGACGTCTTCAAGCGAGGGTGAATGCATCAGGTCTCGCAGCCGGCCGACGTTTTCATTAGCCACCACGCGGCCTTTGTGAAGAATGATCACCCGCGAGCACACCTTCTCCACCACTTCCAGAATGTGCGAGCTGTAGAGAATGATTTTGCCTTCGCGCGCCAGCGAGCGGACGACGCCGCGGAGGACCAGCACCGAGGTAACGTCGAGGCCCGAGAGCGGCTCGTCGAAAATCAGGATGTCAGGATCGTGCATCAGCGCCGCGCAGACCAGCACTTTCTGCTTCATCCCCTTGGAGTAGGCGGAAATGGGAGAATGGCGGCGGCCGCGAAGGGAAAAAAGATCGAGCAGGCGTTCCACCTTGCGGTCGAGCACGGCCTGGGGGATCGACCGCAGCCGCCCAACAAGCTGCAGGTATTCCAGGCCCGACATATACGGGTAGAGCAGAGGTTCTTCCGGCACGTAGCCGAGATGCTTTCGATACTCAACCAGGTCGTCGCGGATGTCGCGGCCCTGGTAGAAAATGTGGCCCTGGGAGGGTTCGAGCAGGCCGGTCAGCATCTTCACGGTGGTGCTTTTGCCGGACCCGTTCGGCCCGAGATATCCGTAAACCTCGCCCGGTTCCAGGGTGATGTCAAGATTGTCCACTGCCGGTACGCGATTGTAACGCTTGGTCAGGTTCCGCAGTTCAAGCATCCGAAGCCCCGCTTTCAGGTGGGTTTGACTTACGGGATCGGCTTGCTGGTGTCGTGTTACAGAAAAGAGTGTAACACCCGATGGCCCGCCACCCTGAGCGCAGCGAAGGGTCTCCGCATTTCCTTTCAGCCAAATACGGGGATGCTTCGCTTCGCTCAGCATGACGGCGGGCGTCTTATGCGTTTCACCAATTTGCGTAACAAACACTAGTGTAGCGCGTCACAGATTACGTTACTTGTAGGCACATGCTGGCCCCTTCTAATTATAGACACCACAAGTCGCAAAAAAGGTCCCGATATTTCGCTTGGCGCTGCGGGCGATCATCTGCGTAGCGGAGGCTGGAGTTTACCCGGAGAAAGTCGGCGGCCGCCATGCCTATGATTCTGAGTGCAGCGAAGAATCCCGGCAGTTAATGCAAGCGAACAAATGCAGCGAGCCCTTCGGCAAGCTCAGGGCAGGCCCTTCGTCGCCTCCGGCTCCTCAGGATGACGGCCGGGGCACGGTAAACGAGCCGCAGCAGAGTGGCATGGTTTCGCCGCTGTTCTTCACTAACCACCAATCACTAACCACTGCTTTATTCGTACCTCAGCGCCACCATGGGATCGACTTTTGACGCCCGCCGGGCGGGGATGTAGCAGGCCGCGAGCGCCACGGCGATCAGAACGAGCGAGACGGCGACGAATGTGAGCGGGTCGGTGGGCTTGACGCCATAGAGCAGGCTCGCGAGAAATCGCGTGAGCGCTAGCGCTCCGGCAGCGCCCAGGACCATTCCAATCAGGGTCAGCCGGAATCCTTGGGCGACGATCATCCAGAGTACGTCCGCTGTCCTGGCGCCTAATGCCATGCGAATGCCAATCTCTCCGATTCGCGATGACACGGTGTACGCGAGCAATCCGTAAACCCCAAGGGCAGCCATGAGGAGAGCCAGAACGCCGAAAAAGCCCGCGAGTTGCGCCATCAGAATTTCGGGACGGAACGAGTCCTCTACCTGTACGGAGAACGGCCGGGTCTTTACGGCAGTTCCTGGCAGAAGCCTGCGCGTGACACTTTCGACACCAGCGGAAACCGCGCTGAGAGACCCGCGCGCGTGAATCTCAAAGGTTCCAAATTCCACGCGGCCCGGCGGTTGCTGGAAGAACGGGATATAGACGCAAGGACTCAACGGCTCGCGCAACGAGTAGGGTATGAAATTTGCCGATACGCCCACAATTTCCATGTTCTGCCAGAGCTGTGAGTTGGCAACGGAGACTCGACGCCCCAGCGGGCGCCCGTTCGGCATGAACCGACGAACAAATTCCTGATTGACAATCGCGGCCGGCGGGGCACTGGCATCGTCACGGAGATTGAAGTCGCGGCCAGCGACGAGCGGAATCAGCAAGGCTTCAAAAAATCCCGGAGAGACGGCAAAGAATGTGGGGCTCTCACCGCCCTGGGGACGGCCGTCTACCAGCACGTCCTGCGACCAGAACCCGCCTGAAATCGGCGTGTAGTTTGAAAGGCCCACCGCCTTCACGCCGTTCAATTCAGAAATCTCGCCCAGGCCTTCGCGGAAGAAGGCGTAGACCGGCTTGTCGCCCTCGGGTCCGACGGCCCGAAGAGCTCGTCGCGCGTTCACGTCCAGTAACAGAACGCCATCGTCCTGGAAGCCGGGATCGATGGCACGAAGGTTTTGCAGGGTACGAATAAAGAGACCCGCTCCGATGAGGAGCTGGAGAGACCAGGCCACTTGCGCGGCGACGAGCGCGGAGGCAGTGCCGCCAGCTGTTTTGCGGGATAGCTTCCCGCCACCCTTCAAGGCAAGAGCCGGGGCAACCGAGCCTGCCCGAAGCGCTGGCGCCAGTGCAAACAACAGTCCCGTAAGAATCGTGACACCCATCATGAAAATCAGTACCTGCCGGTCCAGACCCACGGAAAGAAGGATTGGCCGAGACCCACTTGACGCCAGGCGTAGCAACAGCACGCTCCCGGCACGCGCTACAAGCAGTCCCACGGCAGCGCCCATCACCGCTAAAAGCAGGCCTTCAGACAGAAGCTGGCGAATAATACGCCCTCGGCTGGCACCTACGGCGTGCCGAACGGCAATTTCATGGCGTCGCGCCGTCGCGCGAGCCAGCAGTAGATCGGCAACATTGGCGCAGGCCACAAGCAACACAAAGCCGGATAGCGCCATGAGGACATAGAGTGGCTTCGCGTACTGGTTCCTTAGCGGCGTCCAGCCCGTGCCACCCGGCTCGACGTTGAGGGACGACGCGAGCATCGCCTGGCGGCGCCTGGGCGGCGTCTTCGGAGTGACAGAGACAGCCGCCATCGGTGGCCATATAACATGGAGGCGAGCGCGAACCTGATCGGGAGTGAGATAATGAGCGGGCCGTGCCACGACGCGGATGAAGTGGTTGCCTGCTTCAAGCAATGCACCGCCGTACCGATCCAGTTGCCTTTGGGCCTGGAACGGTATAGTCAGATCGGCAACCACGCCGACGTCTGCACCGGTGAACCCTCGCGGCTCAACACCCACGATGGTCACCGGATGGCCTTCGACGATCAAAGTCGAGCCAACGGCTAGCGGGTCGCGATGAAAATTGCGTTCCCAATAGCCGTCGCTGATGACGGCGACTAGCGGAGCGCCGGGCTGGTCATCTGCAGGGGTCAGCAGCCGCCCTGCTGCAGGTCTCAACTCCAGGGCAGGGAAAAAGCCTCCGCTTACCCATTCGCCGGGAGTTTTGACCGTCATGCCGCGCAGGCCGACGTCGAAGGTGTTGCCGCAGAACCCGCCCAGATTTGCAAAAATGTCCTTTCTTTCTGAAAGCGCCCGGATGATGGGATATGAGAAGCTCGCACTCTTTCTGCCTTCGATTGTGATATCAACTTGCAACAGTTCTTGTGGATTCGGCACGGGAAGCGAGCGTAGCATCAGCGCCTGAATGACGCTGAAAATTGCCGTATTTGCCCCAATGCCAAGAGCTAGCGTTGTGACGGCAACAACAGTAAAACCCGGGTTGCGCCGAAGCTGGCGGAGGCCATAGCGAAGGTCTTGCGCAAGTTCATTGATGATGCGCACGCCCCAGGCGTCGCGGCAGATTTCCTTGGTTTGCTCAACACCGCCCAGCTTGATCAACGCCTGGCGGCGGGCTTCTTCGGGTGTCATGCCGGAGCGCAGGTTGTCCTGAATGTGCATCTGGAGATGGCTTTCCAGTTCCTCCGCCAGCTCCCACTCGTGGCGTCCCTTTCGGAACAGGTTGCCAATGCGAATGAATTCTGCCCGTAATCGCCCCATAACATACGCTCCTCTCATTGCCGCTCCGCATACATCGCAAAAGTCGCGATCCCGCTCTGCGGGACGCGACCCGGACTCGGCCAATGGCGGGACGAACCCGCTGCTGCTAGTACCTCAGATTCTTCCCCATCGAAAACCCGCAGACCGCAAACCCGGCGGTCTTCGCTACGCGTCTCCGACCACACTGTCCATTGCGCCTTCCTTCAGCCCGATTGCTCCGGCGACAGGAAGCGCGCCAGGATGGCCGTTGCCTGCTCCCAGTCGCGCGCTTCCTTTTCGAGCTGCCTCCGGCCCGCGCGCGTGAGCCGGTAAAACTTGGCCCTGCGGTTGTTGTCCGACACGCCCCACTCGGAGGCGATGTAGCCTTCCTGTTCCAGCTTCATCAGCGCCGGATAGAGCGTCCCGTAGTTAAGCGCCAACAGATGGCCGCTGGTCTGCTCAATGCGGCGGGCGATTCCGTACCCGTGCTGCGGCCCGAGAGTCTCGAGCGTCTTGAGCACCATCAGCGCCAGGGTTCCTTGCCAGACGTCCGTTTTGTCACCCATGGTTTCTCCTATGGGATATCTATATATCACGACACCTATGGGAAGGCAATAGAGAAATTATGAATTCTGAAGGATGAAGGATGAAAGGAGCACTTTCGTTATTGCGGCTGAATCCGCTGCCGGCACCGGAGAGGCGCGAGACCACCGGCAGACTCGGATGGGGCGATTCCGAATTTCAGATTGGAGATTTGAGATTCCAGAAAACCCGCAGATCCCGCAGCGCGGGACGGTCTGGTGGGTGTGGAAACGCCACCTGAGGGCTTGTGCATCTTTTAAATGAACCTTTTGGTCGCCCCGATCATCGAAAACGCTAACACACCTATGGACGAGAGGGCTGAGAGCGCATCCAATTCGCTACCTGAAGCCCCAACGGGCAGGGATGAGGTTCGTCCCGTCTCCCGCGAGCCCTGGCAACCGAAATTCAACCCTTGGCTGATCGGAGTAGTCGTCGCCTTGGCGGCCTTCATGGAGGTGCTCGACACCAGCATCGCCAACGTGGCTTTGCCCTACATGGCGGGCAGTCTTGGGGCGAGCACGGATGAGAGCACCTGGGTGCTCACTTCCTATCTGGTCTCGAACGCCATCGTTCTGCCCATCAGCGGATGGATTGCCGGTACCATTGGGCGCAAGCGATTCTTCATGATTTGCCTGGTGATTTTCACCATCAGTTCCCTGCTGTGCGGGATCGCACCAAGCCTC
>OBIZ01000119.1_pt1 | contig 14538 bp, 15 predicted proteins | sample 1519801 | NCBI WGS metagenome assembly OBIZ01 (sample SAMN01911456, study PRJEB22533) | soil metagenome | biome: Soil | place: Malaysia | collected 2012-04-30 | depth DG_metagenome m | reverse complement strand
TGTGGACGGCAAGCCGCTGCCCAAAAGTCACGGCCATCTGGTCATCCTTCTGAACAAACCCACCGGCTACGTTTCAACTTTGCATGATCCCCAGGGCCGTCCCACGGTGGTCAAACTGCTCGAAGGCGTGAAGCAGCGCGTCTACCCAGTCGGCCGGCTCGATTACAATTCTTCCGGCCTGATGCTGCTGACCAACGACGGCGAGCTCACCAACTTCCTTACTTCCCACGCTTCCCGGATTCCCCGCACTTATCACGTCAAGCTGGAGGGCCAGCCTTCGCCCAAAGATCTTGCCCGCCTCGAACGAGGCATCGTGCTGGACGGCCGCCCCACAGCGCCTTGCAAAATTCGGGTGGTTTCAGAGCGCGACAAACCGTGGTATGAAATCACCCTGATGGAAGGTCGTTACCACCAGGTGCGCAGAATGTTTGAGCGCACAGGCCAGCGCGTGGTGAAGTTAAAGCGAGTGCGGTTTGCCTTCCTCACAGACCGCGGCCTTGCGCCGGGCGAGTTTCGGTTTCTCAACGCATCGGAAATTGACCGGCTGAAACGCTGGAAACCGGAAGCCGCTCGCGCACGGTGAATTGTGAATGTTAAAATTGCAGATGACGGCATCCCGGCGGCGGACGCCCGCCTTCGGAAACTCTGCAATTATCTCCTGCCCTGATCCTTTATAATTTCTTTTCGCTGGTTGGCTGGCCATGGCACACCGATTTTCAATCAACGAACTGCTTCCCCCCTGGGCCACGCGCATTAGGCCCTACCCTCCCGGCAAGCCCATCGAGGAGGTGGAACGCGAATTGGGCCACTCGGCCGTCAAACTGGCGTCGAATGAAAATCCTTTGGGCCCCTCGCCCAGGGCGCTGGAGGCGCTCCGCAATTCGCTGGACCGGGCCAATGTCTATCCGGACGGCGGCGGTTATTATCTGCGGCAGAAGCTGGCGGAATGCCAGCAGCTCGATATGTCGCAGATCATTCTGGGGGCCGGTTCCACCGACCTCATCGAACTGGTGGCCAAGACTTTTCTCACCGCCGGCGACCAGGGCATCACGTCGCAGTCCGCGTTCTACATCTACCGCCTCGCCATCGAGGAGATGGGCGCGGAGCTTGTGCAGACGCCGCTGCGCGAAAACGCCTTCGACCTCGCAGCCATCGCGCACGCCGTGACCCAGCGGACGAAGGTGATCTACATCGCCAACCCCAACAACCCCACCGGCCGCATGGTCACGGCCGATGACATGGACCGCTTTCTCGGCGCGCTTCCGCCGCGCGTACTCGTGGTGCTGGATGAGGCTTACTACGAATACGTTCGCGACCCCGACTATTCCCACTCGCTCGATTACGTTCGCAATGGCAGGAATATTCTCGTCCTGCGCACGTTTTCCAAAGTTTACGGGCTGGCCGGTCTACGGCTGGGCTACGGCATGGGAAATCCCGAGCTGATCGAGGCCCTCAACCGAGTTCGCTCTCCTTTCAACGCCAACAGCCTCGCGCAGGCCGCCGGCCTCGCGGCTCTTGACGATCAGGAACACGTGGCGCATTCGGTGGAATCGAACGCCCATGAAATGAAGTTTGTGACGGAAGAGCTGGCCCTTGCCGGCGTTCGGTACACACCCTCAGTGGGAAATTTCCTACTGGTTGATACGGGCCGCGACTGCGAAGAGGATTTTATCCGACTGATGCACGAAGGCGTGATCGTGCGGCCGATGAAGCTTTACGGCTTTCCCACTTCGTTGCGAGTAACCATCGGCAGGCACGAGGATAACGAGAAGTTTCTGGAAAGCCTTGCGCGCGTGGCCAAAACTTCCGCCCAGCGAACAAAGCACTAGACTAATGGCGTAGCGCAGAAGTCACTGACAATGCCAGGGCCGATCGTTTAAGGCTTGGGAGCTTGCCATACCGGACACAATTCAAACCATTCTTGAAACCTGCAAGACGCTGGCCGTGGTCGGGCTTTCCTCCAAGCCTTCGCGGCCCAGCTATGGCGTGAGCTCTTACATGCGGTCGCACGGCTACCGCGTCATTCCTGTCAACCCCAATGAAGATTCCGTGCTGGGAGAAAAATCCTATCCGGTGCTTGATGACGTTCCGGAAAACTTCGACGCTGTCGTCATCTTCCGCCGATCCGAATTTGTGCCTGACATCGTGGAGAGCGCCATCCGCAAAGGCGCCACAGTCGTGTGGATGCAGGAAGGCGTCCAGCATGAAGAAGCTGCCCGGCGCGCCCGCGAAGCCGGCCTGGAAGTCGTCCAGAACCGCTGCATCTTGAAAGAACACGCCAAACACTTTGTAAGCGAAGGAATTTGACGTTGATTGGAACGAACTAGCGATCCATGGCTTGTGCCATGTGCCGAAGCCGTTCGGCCGAATCAGGTGCTGCTTAGCATGTCACGGGTTTGCCAGAACGGGACACTGCCGCGACTCAATCAGCCTCTTATCTGCCGTCACTAATGTAAGGTCCAGCACTCGAGCTGTGGCAGCAAGGAAATAATCTGCAGGGTCGCGATGTGGCATCTGAAGGTTCGCGGTTTCCAGTGCAATGTCGTGGGTGAGCGTGGCTTCGCGCAGAGGGCCTGCAGAGATTGCCTTCAGAGCCCAGTCCTTAGCGTCTTCATTGAGAACAACCCGCCCCTTTGCAGAAAGGACAGCAAGTTCCCACACGCTGATAGGAGAGAGCCACAATTCGTTCCGGCGGTCACGAAGAGCGCGGCGCACTCTTGATGACAGGCGCTCCGGCGCGAGGACGCTCCACAGCCAGATGTGAGTATCCAGCAACAGTTTCATTAGCTCAGGACTTCCCAGTCGCTTTCTTCGCTAGCGGGTTTGACAATGTCCCCCACGATGCGGCCTGTCCCGGCCAGAGAACCCAGCCAGTCCTCCGGCTTTGCCGCAGGGGGTGGCGGGACAACTTCAGCGACGGGCTTGCCGAAGCGTGTAATCAACACGGGTCTTTTCGTCCGCCGGACACGCTCAACCACGGCCAGGCAGGTTGCCTTGAATTTTGAAATGGCGATCTTTTCCATACTACCGTCTCAAGACACTTGTACCATGGTCAATGACCATAGTCAAATTTATCTCAATCCCTCTGGGCGCGCTTCCGTTTCCACTCTTCAATCGCCTGCATTTTTTCTTTCAGCCGCTTTTCAAAGCCCTGGTCGGTTGGCTGGTAGTAGCGGCGGCCGCGGAGGTTTTCGGGCAGGCACTCCATGTCGGTCAGTTTTTCCTCGGCGTTGTGGGCGTACTGGTAGCCTTTGCCGTAGCCGATGTTGGCCATCAGCCCGGTGACGGCGTTCCGCAGGTGCAGCGGCACGGGTTCCGCCACGGTCTTCTGGGCGTCGCCTTTCACCTCGCCGTAGCCCGTGTAGAGCGCGTTCGATTTGGGCGCGAGCGCCAGGTAGACAGTTGCCTGCGCCAGGGCCAGGTCGCCCTCCGGCAATCCCACAAAGTGCACGGCCTGCATGGCGGCCACGGCCACTTCCAGCGCCCTGGGATCGGCCATGCCCACGTCCTCCGACGCCATGCGGATCAGCCGCCGCGCGACGTAGAGTGGGTCCTCGCCCGCCTCCAGCATCCGTCCCAGCCAGTAGAGCGCGGCGTCGGCATCGGAATTGCGCACTGATTTGTGCAGAGCCGAAATGATGTTGAAGTGTTCTTCGCCGGCCTTGTCATAAAGCAGCACTTTGCGCTGGATGGCGTCTTCAATCAGCTTCTCTGTAATCGTTGCGTTTCCCTCGGTGTCGCGAGGGGCTGCGGCCGTGGCTGCTTCAATGGTGTTGTAGGCCGAGCGTGCATCGCCGTTGGCGAATACGGCAATCTGCCGCAGCAGTTCGCCGGAAATCACAACCTTCTCGCCACCGAGCCCGCGCTTCTCATCCTGCAGGGCGCGCTCGAGCAGCGTCACCACTTCATCCGTTGAAAGCGCCGACAGCATGTAAACCTTGGTGCGCGAAAGCAGGGCCGCGTTCACTTCAAATGATGGATTTTCCGTTGTGGCGCCGATCAGCACAATATCGCCGCGCTCGACGTAAGGAAGGAAGGCGTCCTGCTGCGCTTTGTTGAAGCGATGGATCTCGTCAATAAAAAGAATGGTGCGCCGCCCGTAGTGGCTTGTTTTCTCAGCCGCCGCCATTACGTCCTTGATTTCTCGGATGCCGGAAAGTACGGCGCTGAAGCGCACAAAGTCGCTCTTCGTCTTCCGCGCCACAATCATCGCCAGCGTGGTCTTCCCTGACCCCGGCGGCCCCCACAGGATCATTGACGCCAGCTCGTCGCGCTCAATCTGCCGCCGCAACGATTTTTCCGGACCCAGTATGTGAAGCTGGCCGACGAAATCCTCCAGCGTCTCAGGCCGCATGCGGTCCGCCAGGGGGCGCCGGCCCCCTTCCTGCGTTTCGGAAGGCTGTGTTTCAAACAGGCTCATGGCTGATACTTGAATTTTCGCTGCCGCGCAACTTCGTACAGAAAAATGCCCGTGGCCGTCGCCGCGTTTAGCGAATCGGCTTCCGCGCGAATGGGAATGCTGAGAAGCTCGTCCGCCTCGCGTGAAATTTCAGGCGGCAAACCCGCTGCTTCCTGCCCCACCAGCAGGGCAATCGGACCGCGCAGGTCAGCACTGGACAAAGCGGCGGCGCTCTTCGGGTCTGTTCCCAGAATGCGCACTTTCGAGTCGCGCAAAACTTTGAAAACGACTTCCGGCTTCTGGCTCGCGAACACAGGCGTCCGGAAAATGGAACCGACGCACGAGCGCACGGCTTTGGGATTAAAAGGATTCACCGTCCCGGCCAGCGCAACGACTGCCGAGGCTCCCAGAGCGTCGGCGCTGCGAATAATGGTTCCCATGTTGCCGGGGTCCTGAAGGCCGCAGGCGATGACAAGAACAGCATTCCGGGACGCGGCCACCGTTTTCAGACCGAGCGACCGCAACTCAGCCAGTGCTGCAATGCCCTGGGGCGTACGGGTGCCGGCAATCTGATGGAAAAGCCGCGCAGGTATTTGGGCCAACTCTGCTTCCGCCGGAAGCCGGGCCAGCAATGCCTGATGCTTTTCCGCTGCGTCTGCCGAAACCAGAACGCTGTGGACAATGGCCCGCGAGCGAGTTTTGAGCGCCTCTTCAAGAAAGTGCGGACCTTCACCACAAAGCCATCCGTCACGAGTAACGCCCTCGGCGAACGCCCGGCGAAAGACTTTGACCAGCGAATTGGTGGCGCTGGTCAGCACTCGAACTCTTGCGGGAACAGGCTGCTGTTGCGTTTTCATCGGTGGTTTACAGGGTCTCCACACGGCGGGCTGCGCAGAGTCAAGATTCACCTACCGCGTCCTGAATTGAGTATAAACCACCCGACACAACAAGCGACGACCGGCGAGCCTTTCCGCGGCATCCTGTGGTAGAATCGCGCCGCATTCATTTTTCCGAACTTCAGCACATTTGGAGGAACCGATGCGGAAAGCCGTGCCCCTCATCATGATGCTCGCCCTGGCAGCGCCCGCCATGGCACAGAACTTCAGCGACTGGCTTGGGCAGCTGCCTGAACCTCACTCTTACGTCTTGAAGCGGGTCTCGAGCTATGACCGGACAGGCGGAAATGAGGATTACCGCCACGTTCCCCCGGGCCAGACGTTTACGGTGCTTGACGAACCCGGCCCCGGCGTCATCACCCACATCTGGTTCACCATTGCCGACCCGGAACTCTATCACCTGAAAAAGATTGTCCTTCGCATTTACTGGGACAGCGAAACCAACCCCAGCGTGGAGGCGCCTATCGGCGACTTTTTCGGCTTGGGCCTGGGGGATTATTTTGCCTACCAGTCGGTTCCGCTGGCGGTGGGAGAGGCGAAGGCGCTGAACAGCTTTTTCCCCATGCCGTTCAAAAAGCATGCGCGCATTACCGTCACCAACGAAGGTCGTGACGAGATTCGAGCTCTATATTTCAATATTGATTACCGCGCCTATTCAAATCCCCTGCCGGAGAACACGCTCTATTTCCACGCGGAATACAACCAGTGCGCTCCGTGCACGGCCGTGGTGAGCGACGGCAAGAATCCTGACGGCAAGGACAATTACTTGTGGGTGGATGCCAAAGGCCGCGGCCAGTTTGTGGGAGTCGCCATGTCCATCCTTGAAAACAAGGACGGATGGTGGGGCGAGGGCGACGACATGTTTTTTATTGACGGGGAGAAGATGCCGTCGATCGTCGGTACCGGCACGGAGGACTATTTTCTTGGAGCATGGGACTTTGGCGGCCAACCCTTTGCCTACGGGCTGTTCGGAGCTCCCGTCGTAGGACCCGAGCGCCAGGGAGCACGGTGGTCGGTTTACCGTTTCCACCTCGATTCGCCGATTCCGTTTACAAAGTCGTTGCGCGCAACCATCGAACACGGTACGGCCAACAATCGCGGCGACAATTACTATTCCGTGGCGTACTGGTACCAGACCGAGCCGCACGTGCCGCTGCCTCCCCTGCCACCGGTGGAGGAGCGTTTGCCGCGGATGCATCCGGCAAGTCGTTAGTCAGATATCGCAGAGGAATTCAGCAGGAAGTATTCCACTCCGCCCGGCTGTGCTTGCGCGGCCCCTGCACAACGTTCAACAGGGGCTTTCCTGCAACGAGGCGGTCGATGTTTTCGGCCACCAACTGAAGCCGCTTCTGGCGCGTGCCCAGCATCCAGCCGGAAACGTGCGGAGTCATCACCAGGTTGGGCAATTTGTGGAACGGAAACCGCGAGGGTCGGCAGCGTTCGTTATCTTTCGGGTAGCGGTACCAGACGTCAATGGCCGCGCCCGCAATCCGGCGGCCCTTCAGCGCCCGGTATAAAGCCTCCTCGTCAACCACTGCTCCGCGCGCAACGTTGATGAGGAAAGCGCTGTGCTTCATCTGCGCGAATTCCCGCGGTCCAATCAGGCCACGCGTCTTTTTGTTCAACGGGCAGGCAAGAACGACAAAGTCGGATTCCTTCAGAAGCTGTGGCAGCGCAGCCGGGCCTTTCCAGAAATCAACGTCGCGCGGCTTTCGTTTCGGCGGATGAGCGCTGATGACCTTGACGGAAATTCCAAGCGCCCGCGCGCGCTTGGCAACTTCACGGCCGATTGTTCCGTAACCGACCAGGCCGAGGCTCCTCCCAAGGGCTTCCTCGGGTGGTACTTCGCCCCCTATCCATGAGCCGTCCCAGATACCTTTCCGAAACTTCGCATCCAGATTCAGCAGGTCCCGGCGGAGGGCCAGGACCATCATCACCACAAACTCAGCAATGGCCGGGCCGTGAAAATAAGCGTTGGCGACGGTGGTATGCGGGGAGAGCAGATCGAGCCTCAGGGCATCCGTACCAGCGTTTGGGACCTGCAGCAATTTGAGGTTTTGCGCCGAGCGGGCCATGCTTTCGGTAAGAAAGTTACCGACCACTACATCGGCTGCCGACAATGCCTTGAGTATTCGGGGATTTTCGCGATTGACTGGAAAAGCAAGAATCGTTGAAGGGGTCCTGATGGTGGCATTGAGTTCGTCAACGGCCTTCGCGGCAACTTTGCCCACCAGGACCACCTTGAGCCGGCCTCGTTTCTTCTTTTGTCTTTTAGCCATCTTGGTTGCTGAGTTGTCGGGCCTATTTAAAAGCAGGGGATTGGCCCTCTGCGTTATCAGCCTGTGCGGCAGTCTTGCGCAACCTGCACTGGGGCGAGTCTTTTACCCGGGTGTTCACAAGGTGCCGGGGAAATTCCCCGCGCAGGATCTGGGCCGCCTGTTCCGACACACTACGGCGCAAATCCGCATAAGCCTCCAGGCTGCAGGAGGCGTAATGGCAGGTCACCACAACGTTGTTGAACTCCAAAAGCGGATGAGGAATCCGGGGTGGCTCGGTTTCAAGAACGTCCAGGCCGGCACCGCCCAGATCGCCGTCAGCCAGCGCCTCTTCCAGCGCGACTTCGTCTACCACCGGGCCGCGGGCGGTGTTGATCAGGATGGCGCCGCGCTTCATCAGCGCAAAGGCATCTGAGTTGATCAGGCAACGAGTTTCAGATGTGAGCGGAACGTGAAGTGAAACTATGTCGGCTTGCGGCAGCAGTTCCTCAAGCGGCATCAGGGTTACCCCAGCCGCCTGCGCAACCTCCGGCACCGCGTAGGGATCTGCAGCAATCACACGAAGGCCAAGCGCTTTGGCCATGCCCGTAAATCTGTGCGCGATCCGGCCAAATCCGACCAGGCCCAGCGTCTGGCCCCGCAGCCGACGAATGGGCAGCATGCTTTCCTGTATCCCGACAACCCACTTCCCCTGGCGGGTCAACCGGTCGGCCAGAGCGATTTTGCGAGTCACGGCCAGCAGCAGGCCCAGGGCATGCTCGGCTACTTCGTCCTGGCAGAACTCCGGCACATTCGCCACCACGATTCCCAGATCGGTGGCGGCATCGAGGTCAACCGAATCCACTCCGATGCCCAGCCGCACGATTCCTTTCAACTGCGGTAACTGATCGAGGAATTCACGCCCCATCGGCGCCGTGCTGGCAATCAGGACCTCAGCGGATTGTGCCAGTGCGACGCGATCAGTAAGGCTGCCTGCTCTGCCATATCGAAGGTCGCCGCCCGCGTCGTGGATCACTTTCGCATCGAGTCCACAGACGGGCCCCTCTTCCCTCTCCGTGAAAACGACCAGACGCGAAATTTCTGCGCTCACGCTCACTCCTCATTTGATGAAAAACAGTCATATAGAGTACGGGCAGGAAGCGGGCGAAAGCAAGACGGAAATGACCTGATTATAATCCTCGCATCAAACCCAGGAATTCGAGGTCAAGGCTGGAAAATCACAACGGATTTTGAAATCCAGCGGAGCTATCCGGAAGCGCGTTTGGTTCCGGCAATCTGCTCTTCCAGGTCAGCCATGTTGAGCACAATCACCTTTCTCCGTTCCATCTTGATGATCTTGCGATCGACCAGCCTGCGCAGGTTCCGTGAAACCAGGTCACGAACAGTGCCAATTTCAGCGGCAATCTGCTGATTGGTTTCTTCAAGCGGGAATTCGATGCCGCGCCGCGTCCGGACTCCCACGCCGAGCGCACGGTCGCGCAGAAACCTCGCCAGCCGGTGGCTGACTTCCTTCAGCGACAGCTCTTCCACCAGCGAGGTCATGTAACGGAACCGCCACGCCAGCGACCGGATGACGGCAAAGGCAACTTCAGAATTCTGCCGGCACAAACTGAGAAACTCGCGCTTGGGAAGGAAAAGCAGGCTGGAATCCTCGAGGGCCGCAGCCGATGCCGGAAGGTTGCCGCCGTCAAAAACCGGCAACTCCCCCACCGTCGAACCTGCCCGCTCGATTACCAGGACCTGCTCCCGGCCGTTGTCCGCCATCTTAAATACCTTTATGGCGCCGGATTTGACGACATACATGCCTTCGCAGGGGTCACCTTCTGCAAACAACAGTTCATCTTTGTTGAGATATCGGACGACGCAATGGGCGGCCAGGCGGCGAAGTTCCTCTTCACCGAGAACGGCAAAGAAGGGGACACGCCGCAGCGTCGCGATGGCATCCAGCGAGGTCATAAGGGACTATCACATCCTAATCTTCCCGCGTAAAAGCGGCAAGTTGTTGCCCCAATCCGGGGTATAATGGCGGTTTGGCTTGGGAGGGTGTGTTCGCTCCTGCCCGGACGCCGACTTAAGTCGTCGCATTCTTCATGCGCGCCAACTAATCTAGATTCAGACGGGGTGCAAACCAGCACCTCGGAAACAATTGCGGAGGAAGTTAGAATGGCCTATATCATCGCTGAGCCTTGCATCGGTACAAAAGACACCGCCTGTGTGGACGTCTGCCCGGTGGATTGCATCCACCCTCGCAAAGACGAGGCAAACTTTGAGGAATCGGAAATGCTCTATATTGACCCTGTGGAATGTATCGATTGCGGGGCCTGCGTTCCGGTCTGTCCCGTTTCAGCAATTTTCCCTCAGGACGACCTGCCGGAAAAATGGAATAGCTTTATTGAAAAGAACGCCGAGTACTACAAGAAGTAACAGGTCAAGGTCCTGGCAGCATCAGGGGGCGCCACCGTCCGTGACGCCCCTCCACCATCCTGACATCGCGGTATGAATACCTGCCCACCGGCGCCTCGCGGCCCGCCGGGGGGACCGCTTTCCATAGCGATTCTTCCTTTTTCAACTTATAATTGCCTCTGGTTGATTTGAAAGCCCTTGGCTCCCGCGCTGCCCTTATCCTCGCATGTACCGACTGTATAGCATCTTATTCAGCGTCGGCCTCGTCCTGATGGCGCCCTACTACATCTGGCGGCACCGGGGCAGAAAAGAACTGGCAGGCTGGCGCGAGAGACTGGGCAGGCTGCCCGCTAACCTCCGGCAGGAGGCGCCGGGCGCAATCTGGATTCACGCCGTGTCGGTGGGGGAAACTCTGGCCGTCGCCGGACTCGTGAAGCAGCTCCAGCAGCGTTATCCCGACCGGAAAATCTTCCTCAGCAGCGTGACGGCAGCCGGGCGCGAAGCCGGAGAAAAGAAACTGCCGCCAGTTGCCGGCCAGTTCTTTCTCCCCTTCGATTGGAAGTGGGCCGTGCGCCGCGTGCTGCGGCATATCCGCCCGTCCGTCTTCGTCATAGTTGAAACGGAGCTTTGGCCTAACCTGCTGAAAACCGTCAGCGAATTTGGTTGTCGGACAATCCTGGTAAATGCGCGGGTTTCAGACCGGTCATTCTCCGGCTACCGGATGGGCCGTCCTTTCATGCGCCGCGTTCTGGCAAACATTACTCGAATCTGCGCCCAGACCGACACCGACGGGGAACGTTTTCAGGCATTGGGCGCCAATCCCGGCCAAATAACCGTAACCGGCAATCTCAAATTTGACACCCGGGCTCCCGAATTCGGAAGGTTTGGCGCAAGAATAAAAGAGGTTCTTGCCAAAGAAAACCGCAGCCCGGTTTTCGTGGCCGGAAGCACCATGCGCGGAGAAGAACCTCTGGTGCTCGCAGCCTGGCAAAAGATCCGCGAGAAACATCCCCGCGCGCTCATGATTCTTGCGCCGCGACATCCCGCCAGGTTTGATGAAGTTGCGGAAATGCTGCAGTCGCGGCACCTGAGCACGGTTCGGCGAACAAGCCTTCCGGAAGTCGAAGATGGAATGCGCCGTCTGCTCTCTCAAAATGAAATTCTGTTGCTCGACACCATCGGCGAACTTGCGGAAATTGTAGGGGTAGCCGACGTTGTGTTTGTCGGAGGCAGCCTGGTCCCGACCGGCGGCCACAATGTAGTCGAACCTGCATTCTGGGCCAAGCCAATACTGTTTGGCCCTCATATGTATAATTTTCGCGACGTGGCGAGCCTGTTTCTGAAGGCAGGCGGCGCAGTCCAGGTGGCCGACGCCAATGGGCTGGCTGACGCCGTCCTCCGCATGCTCGATCACCCGGCCGACGCGCGCCAGCTGGGTGAGCGGGCCAGGGGGGTTGTCACCCAGCAGGCAGGGGCCGCGACACGCATCCTTAACCAGATGGAGGAATGGCTCGGCACGCCGCAAGCCACCGTTGCGCCGTTGCCCTGAGCCGCCTGATGAACCGTTCTCTCATGCCGCTTGCCGGTCTATATGGTGCGGGGGCGCGCCTGCGCCACCGGGCCTTCCAGCAGGGTTGGCTGAAGTCCAGGAGGCTCTCACGGCCCGTCATCAGCGTGGGGAACGTCACCGTCGGAGGGAGCGGCAAAACGCCGCTGGTGGCCCAGGTGGCAGAAATTCTGCTTCGCAATGGCCACAAACCCGACATCCTCACACGCGGTTACCGGCGGGAATGCGGAGCTGACCTGATAGCTCTGGAACCACTGCCCGAGAGGGCTCCTGATGCACGCACAACCGGCGACGAACCGGCGTTACTGGCCCACGCCTTGCCGCAAGTCCCCGTCATTATCTGCGCTGACCGTTTTCGCGCCGGACAGCTTGCCGAGGAACGCTTCGGTGTGGACGTGCATATTCTGGACGATGGCTTCCAGCACTTCGCGCTCGAGCGTGACATCGATCTTGTCGCCATTGACGTAACGCAGGACGTTCTTCACGATGCCGTGCTTCCCGCCGGGCGGCTGCGTGAGCCTGTCTCGGCCCTGGCGCGTGCGGACGTGGTCGTCCTGACGCGGACGGAAATCCGCGACCCGGACTTAATAGAAAAACAGGTGAAAGTGATCAACTCACGCGCCCCCGTTTTCCGCTGCGCGACCGGGCTCCGCGGCCTCATCGATTCAGGAAGCGGCAAGGCCATTGAAGCCGAAACCTATCGCGGCAGGCCAGTTTGCGCATTTTGCGCCATCGGCAACCCTGCGGCTTTCTTTTCGGATCTGCGCCGGTGGGGGTTGAATCCGGTCGCGGAAGTCACCTTCCGTGACCATCACGTGTACACGCTGGAAGATATTCACCGCATCAACAAGGTCGCAATCGAAAAGGGGGCAGCTGCTTTGCTCACCACCGAAAAAGACTTGATGAATCTTCAGGTTCAAATGGTTTTTGAACTGCCCGTGTTGGCCTGCGCAATCCAGGCAGAGATTTCCGAAGCTGAAGAATTTGAGCAAGTACTGCTGGCGGGCATCGAGCGAAAACAGGTAGGATCAAAGGTTGTGCCCCGGGGGTGAGCAACCGGGTCGCAGACGGTTGATTTATGCAGAAGAGTCCTGTCCGGGATCCTGAAAAAATTCTTGTTCGCGCAACCAACTGGGTAGGCGACGGGGTCATGTCCCTGCCTGCGCTGGAGGCCCTGCGAGAGCGATTTCCGTCTGCTGAAATCGTGCTGGTGGTCAAGCCCTGGGTGGCGGACCTCTATCGCCATCATCCGGCGGTCAACCGGTTGATCGTGTACGATGCGGCAGTTGAACATCGGGGTCCGGGCGGCTTTGCCAAACTGGTGGAAAAGATCCGCGCCGAGCGTTTTGACATGGCCGTTCTTTTCCAGAACGCTTTTCACGCCGCCTGGATGGCCTGGCGCTCGCGCATTCCCGTCCGTATCGGCTACGGTCTGGAGGGCCGGGGCGTTCTGCTCACCGATTCCGTTCCCGTTCCTCCGCCTGCACTCTACGGCCACCAGAGCAACTACTACCTGCAACTGTTGTTCCGCGCGGGGCTGGTGGAAAGAGTTGCGCCGGTTCGAAGAATTCATCTGGAGGTCGAGAACGGCGAAAAGGCATGGGCGGCATCGCAGCTGAAAAGCCTGGGACTGGGCGGGCCCCGCTTTCTGGTGGGTCTAACCCCCGGCGCCGCGTTCGGCCCTGCCAAGCGCTGGCTGCTGGACCGGTATGCCAACCTGGCAGACCGCCTGATTGGGGCGCTCAACGCAGATGTGTTAATCTTCGGTTCCCCGGCTGAAAAGCCCCTGGCGGAAGAAATCGCTCACGGCATGAACCATACACCGGCGATCATGACGGGCGAGACCACCCTGCGCCAGTTGATGGCGCTGCTGGTACAATGCCGGCTGGTGATCACGAACGATTCCGGCCCCATGCATCTGGCAGCGGCGCTGGGACTGCCGTTGGTCGCCATTTTTGGGTCGACGGACGAAACCGCCACCGGGCCGGTCAGCCCGCTGGCCAGAATTGTGAAGCACGCGGTTGCCTGCAGCCCTTGCGGGTTGCGCGAGTGCCCCATCGACTTTCGCTGCATGAATGGTGTAACGGTGGACCAGGTCCATCGCACTGCCCTGGGATTGATCAAGGAATACGGAATTACGCATGAACGACCAGCAGCACAATCATAATGCGGCTAAACAGAATACCGAGCCACGGAACGGCGGAATGAATCTTCGCCCGGCAATTTTTCTGGACCGCGACGGCACCGTTACGGATGAAGTGGGTTACATCAACCACGTCAGCCGTGCGAAGATTTATCCTTACGCGGCGGAAGCGGTTCGCATGCTCAAGTCCACGGGGCTTCCGGTCATTATTGTTACCAACCAGTCGGGCGTAGGACGGGGATATTTTACGGAGGAGATTGTAGGGCAAGTCCACCAGATGGTCCGGGATACGCTTCAGGCTGCAGGGACAAGCATCGACGCGTTTTACCACTGCCCTCATCACCCAGGCGCCGTGATCGCGGATTACCGGCAGGAATGCCGCTGCCGGAAGCCGGGTACGGGAATGCCGGAAGAGGCGGCGGAGCGTTTTGGGATTGACCTCGGCGCCTCCTACGTGGTGGGCGATACCTATCGTGACATGCAGATGGGATTCAATATCGGGGCGCGGACCATCCTGCTGATGACCGGCTACGGCCGCGGCGAATATGAATATCGTCGCGCGGGCTGGGCGCGCATGCCGGACCTGATTGCCGAAAACCTGCTGGAAGCGGCAAAACTCATCGTGCAGGAATTGAACGCCGCCACTGACGCCAACCCGGTGGCCCAATCAAGCCTCTCATGAACCTCACGCGCAAATCCCGGTCGTCGCTGCTCTCAACCGTCGCGCGGTTTTCCCGGCAGGATATTGTAGTGCTGGGCGATATGGTCGCCGACGAATTCATCTACGGTGAAATTGCGCGCGTGTCGCGCGAGGCGCCGGTCCTGATTCTGAAGCAGCGCGACAGCCGGATTGT